>CXWL01004650.1_pt2 | contig 188720 bp, 183 predicted proteins | sample 590931 | NCBI WGS metagenome assembly CXWL01 (sample SAMEA3498368, study PRJEB10139) | groundwater metagenome | biome: water well; material: biofilm material | place: Germany | collected 2015-04-27
CCGGTTTGCCGTCCGTTGAAAGCCGGGCTGCTTAACGTGCGCACGTCGGCGAGCATGCGTTCGTTCGACAGGCTGTCGAGGGCGCGAAGCCATGCGCGCTGGTCATCCTCCGATTGGGCGAAGACTTGGGTTTCTATGGGGAGCAGAGCGAGGATAACTCCCAGAAGAATGACCACAACAAAGGAGGGAGAGCCGCAGCGCGTTGAGCCGATCATGCCGTGGGCCTTTCGAGATGAGGAGAAACTATAACATAGACCACAGGTCCGTTGCAGAGCGGTTGCAGGCCAATGTAGTATGACAAATTACGAGGATGAGTACGCGATGACAGATTTAACCGCACAAGCGAATCGTTTTCGGAATCGGCTGATCACAGAAGCCAGCCCCTATCTGTTGCAGCATGCGGAGAATCCAGTGGAGTGGTATCCCTGGGGCGAGGAAGCCTTGGCCCGGGCGAAAGCCGAGGACAAGCCGATTCTGTTGTCGATCGGCTACTCGGCCTGCCACTGGTGCCATGTGATGGCTCATGAATCTTTTGAAAATGTCGAGATTGCCGGGCTCATGAACCGGGAATTCATCAACGTGAAGGTCGATCGTGAGGAGCGACCGGACCTGGACGATATCTACCAAAAGGCGGCGCAGGTGTTCCTGGGACGCGGCGGCGGGTGGCCTCTGACGATGTTTCTGACGCCCGATCAAGAACCATTCTACGGAGGGACGTATTTCCCGCCGGCACCGCGCTACAATCTGCCGGGCTTTCCCGATGTCTTGCGCGGGGTCGTCGAGGCCTATCGGAATCACCGAGACGATGTCCGCAAGAATGTGGAGAAGGTGAGAGCAGGATTGCTGCGAGTCGGAACGCCCCAGCCGTCGGACGATCCCTTGACTGATCGATTGCTCGATGAGGCGGCGCAGAACTTAGGGCAGTTCTTCGATCCGGTTCATGGCGGGTTCGGTGAGGGCCCGAAATTTCCGACGGTCCCTCCTCTCAACCTGCTGCTGCGTCAGACGGCGCGGACCAAAGATGCCTCTCATCAAGAGCAGGTCCTCTTACAGCTGAGAACCATGGCAGCCGGAGGAGTCTACGATCATCTCGGCGGCGGGTTCCACCGCTACTCGGTGGATGGCCAGTGGTTGATTCCACATTTTGAGAAGATGCTCTATGACAATGCGCAGCTGGTGCGGATCTATCTCGATGGATGGCGTCTGACCAAAGAAAATCGATTGCGTGAGGTTGTCGAGGAGACCTTGGAGTTCGTTCGTCGTGAACTGACGCATCCGGACGGCGCATTCTTTGCTGCGCAGGATGCCGACAGCGAGGGGCATGAGGGAAATTACTTTGTTTGGGAGCCGGGAGAGATTATCGCGGTCCTGGGGGCTGAAACGGCTGATACATTCTGTCGGTTCTATGGGGTGACGGAGAACGGCAACTTTGAAGGCAAGAACGTGCTGAATCGGCTTGGTGGTGTTCAGCTTGATCCTGGAGCGCAAGCGGAGATCGAGTCTGGGTTGCGGTCTGCCAGGAGGAAGTTGCTTGCCGCGCGTGAGCAACGGGTGAAACCGCAGCGGGATGACAATATTCTCACGAGTTGGAACGCGATGATGGTGTCCGCCTATCTCGACGCCTATCTCGCATTCGGGGCTCCCTCGTATCTGGCGGCTGCGGAGCGGGCGCTCACATTCCTGCTGGACTATGCGATTGAAAACGGTCGAGTCTATCGTGCGGTCAGGGCGGGGAAAGGGCGTTTGAACGGCTATTTGGACGATGCAGCCTGTCTTGCCACTGCGTTGTTGGATGCATTCGAGGCGACGTCGCATCAATGGTATCTGAATCAAGCCCGCGAGGTGACGGATCAATTATTGCAGCGATATTGGGACGAGTCTGACGGAGGGTGCTTCTATACCAGCCGAGATCATGAACAGCTTCTCCATCGCATGAAATCAGGCGCCGATAGTGCGACTCCATCCGGCAATGCCACTGTCGCGACGGTCTTGTTGCGGCTGTTCTCGTTCACCAGAGAGCAGCGGTACCATGACCAGGCTGCAGAGCTGTTCCGGGCGTTCCGGAAGGCGATGGGGCACAATGCCTATGGCTCATCGGCCATGCTCTGTGCGCTGGATTGGTATCTGACAACGCCGCAAGAAATCGTGATCGTCGGGGCTCGTGGTGATACGACGACCGAATCGTTTCTCTCAGCGGTCCATCAACGCTATCTGCCGAATCGTTCAGTGGTGGTCGTTGAGCCCGCTCGCCGAGCCGGGGAATCTGAAGTGGCGCTTGCCATAGGGAAAGTGAGTGTGAACGGGCAGCCGACGGCCTATGTCTGTCAACATCAGACCTGTTCGCCCCCGGTGACGGACAGCCATCAGCTGGACTTGCTCTTGTAAGGAGAATGTCGTGGGCGCAGGTGACTCAAACAAGGGATTGTACGATCATCTCTACCGGAGATTCTTCGAGAATCGCGCGCGGCACAAGGGCTACGATTTTCAACATGCCCCCGGTGGAAGCAATCCAACACCGGGCGTCACATTTCCGGATCGCCTGCGATGGTGGACCTGGGGTCGGTGGCGACGTCGAGAGAGGATTATGGCCGCCCGTGACCGGTTCCAGCAGGACATTCTCGACCTCAAGAACCCGCCATCGAAATAAGTAGCGATCAAGAGGATAGACACAAGTGAACGTGGCATCCGCGTGAAACCTAGGGATATCGGCAGGGTCTTTGTCGTGCTGGCATTGGCCGTGATCGCCGGTGAGTGGAACTTCTGTATCGGGCGGTCTCATGCGATCCAGGCAGAAAGCCTGACAGAAAAAGAAGCCAACTTAAAAGGTCAGGCCCAAGGAGGCTTGTTTAATCGGTGGACCTTCGATCAGGAGAAGTCTGGCGAAGCTCCTGCCGGATTCTCAATGTTGGAGTTCGGCGAGGGGCCGACTGCGGACTGGACGATCAAGGCGGACGCTGATGCTCCCTCGGCGTCCAACATTCTGGCCGTGAATTCATCGTGCCAAGCTGTGAACTGTTACCGTTTAATCGTCGCCGATGAGTTCCAGTATGAATATCCGGATCTGTCGGTCAGGATGCGATTTCCCATCGACGCGGCGACGGGAGTGGGTGGCGTGGTGTTTGGGGTCAAAGATGCCACACATTTCTATGCGGCGGTGGTGAATCTTGCGACGAAGACGTTTGAAGTGATTCGGGTGGTGGATGGGACGGAGACGCGACTCGGGCGAGCATCGATCACGCCTAAGGCGGCTCCCTGGCACATGCTGCGAATCCAGCGGAATACCATCATCAGCAAGGATTTTATCGAAACCTTCTTTGACGGACAGCTTGCCGTAACTGTTGAAGATCAGTCGCTGGCGGTGGGGCAAGTTGGGCTCCTGGTTCGGGGACACACAGCGCTGGATTTCGATAGCTTGCACGCCATCCCGCTTTTTTCGCATCGCCCGCTTTCTGCTCCTGCCGCCTATTAGACAAACGGATGGATACCCCTTGATTGCCCCTTTGCTTGCATTTGAGGTGGCCAAGGAGTAGAGTACAGCTCGTGGATCATCGCGAGAGGCCTGGTGGTGATACACAGAGAGAGACAAGGCCTTAGACCGTTGTTGTTTTGGTTTTTCCCGGGAATTTGATCGGAAGCCAGTTTTGAGCCGCCATGGTGTTTGCATCTTCGGCCCACTCCTTCCTCACTTTGTTCTCGAGTCCAAGACAACACATATTCTCAAAGGAGGAGCCCCATGGGTTCGAAGATTTATGTCGGTGGTTTGCCGTATTCCACAACTGAGCAGCAACTGAGCGATCTGTTTGCTGTGCATGGAGCGGTGACATCATCCCGGATTATCACAGATAAGTTTACCGGCCAGTCCCGCGGGTTTGGATTCGTGGAGATGTCCGGGGATTCAGAAGCGCAGGCGGCGATTACCGCGTTGAACGGCACGGAGTTGGGCGGTCGTACATTGACCGTCAACGAAGCGCGTCCACAAGAGCCCCGCACTGGCGGTGGTGGTGGCGGCCGTGGTGGTCGAGGCGGCGGTGGAGATCGCTACTAAGCCGTAACAAGTGTTTCACACGTCGGGGCTGCCTATCCGGCAGCCCCGCTATTTCCTTCCTAGAATTGCCCATCAACGTGATGCGTTTCTCGGCTCTCTGACCAGGCCGGACCGTGCAGTCCCAGGAAGTGTTTCATTACAAGGAGTCTTATGTCTACGTTTGCTGATATGAATCTGCCTCAGTCCCTTGCCCAGCGCCTAATACAGGCGGGCCTGACGACACCCACGCCGGTGCAACAGGCTGCCATTCCATTGGCGCTGAACGGCCAGGACATTATGGCACAAGCCAAAACCGGGAGCGGGAAAACCCTGGCGTTTTTGCTGCCGATTATCGAACAGGTCATGCGACGGGAGGCCTCAGCGCCCGCGCCTGGTCCCTATACCAGGTCTGGACCGAGTCACGCATCAGGGCCGAAGTTTTTGGTGCTGGCTCCCACGCGTGAATTGGCGCTCCAGATCGAAATGGAGTTGCGCAAGTATGCTCCGATGTCCGTGACCTCACTGTCTGTATACGGTGGGACGCCGATCGAGCGCCATTACCGCGCGCTGCAGCGACCGCCGATGGTGGTGGTGGGTACACCGGGACGGTTGCTCGACTTGGCCGGCTCCGGCCATTTGAAGCTGGGTGGCGTGACGTTTCTCGTGATGGACGAGGCCGATCAGATGTTGGATCGCGGATTTCTCCGGGACATCCAACGGATTATCCGTCTCCTCCCGGTTGAACGCCAGACGCTATTGTTCTCCGCGACTTTTTCCGGGGAGATTCAAACCCTCGCGCAAAGCATGCAGCGCAATCCCGCTCGCGTCTCTGTCGATCCGGGGATCAGTACTCCGACCAGGATCGTGCACGCCTACTATGTCGTGCCAGGAGATCAGGCGCGCACGCAACTCGTGCATACGTTGCTCCAAGGAGTGACGGGTGGGGGGCGGTCGATGGTGTTTTGCGATCAAAAGTACAAGGTGCGACGGTTAGCCGCCCATTTAGGCGGGGAACCGGCTTCAGTCGGCGCGTTGACCGGCAATCACAGCCAAGCGCAGCGGGAACGAACGCTCGGAGCATTCCGGGCCGGCCGACTCCGCTCGCTTGTGGCGACCGATGTCGCAGCCAGAGGGCTCGATATTCAGGATGTGACTCAAGTGATTCACTACGAGTTGCCGACCAATCCGAACTCCTATGTCCATCGGACGGGGCGAACGGGTCGTGCAGAGAAGGACGGAGCAACATTCTTAATTCTGTCTCAGTCTGAAGAGCGAGAATATCTTCGCATGGTGAGACAATTACGAATTGAGACGAAGAAGCTCGCGCTTCCCGTGTTTGTCGCTCTCCCGTCTCCGGCTCCGATGCAGGCCAGCGAAGAACAGTCACACCGTCAACGGCCTCGCCGAAGTGCGGAGCCATCGGGCCATCGATTCCGCGAGGGCGAAAACCGTGGACCGGTTCATCGTCCGGGAGCCTCGATCGGTGGGTCTAGGTACTCACGATATTAAAAGACCTTGATGCCACCGAGCCTGGAAATAGGCCGGTGGCATCCGATCTGTCCATCGAAGCGTGATCCGCATCATCTGTTGTGCGCACGGTTGTTTCCGATGGTAAGATAACGACCGAAAGGTCGTCCCATGCCGCCGTTTCAACTCGAAGCCCCATTTAAACCCTGCGGTGATCAAGGCCAGGCCATCGAGAAGTTGGTGGCTGGGATTGTGGCCGGTCGAAAGCACCAAGCCCTGCTCGGTGTCACCGGTTCCGGCAAGACCTTCACCATGGCCAATGTGGTCGCGCAGGTGCAGAAGCCCACGTTGGTTCTGGTCCACAATAAGACGCTGGCCGGCCAGCTCTACCAAGAGTTTAAACAGTTTTTCCCTCACAACGCGGTGGAGTATTTCGTCAGCTACTACGATTACTACCAGCCGGAAGCCTATATCCCGCAAAGCAACACGTATATTGCCAAGGACGCGTCCGTCAACGATGCGATCGATCAGATGCGGCATGCGGCGACGTCCGCGCTGCTTCAACGGAACGACGTGCTGATCGTCTCGTCGGTCTCCTGTATTTACGGCCTGGGGTCGCCGGAGGTCTATCACGAGATGGTGGTTTTTCTTGAAGAGGGAATGGAGATTAGGCGAGAGAAGATCTTGGCGAAGCTGGTCGAGATTCAATATGCCCGCAACGACATGGACTTTCATCGTGGCACCTTCCGTGCTCGCGGCGACGTGATCGAGATTTTTCCGGCCTCGAGCGAGGCAGTGTCCGTGCGGATCGAGTTATTCGGCGACGTGGTCGACGCGATTCACGAGATCGACCCGCTCACGGGGAAGTCGCTCGGGAAGCTGCCGAAAGTCGCGATCTATCCGAACACGCACTATCTCATCGCGCCGGATCGTTACGAGCGGGCGATTACGGGTATCGAAGAAGAACTGGATGAGCGCGTCGCCTATTTCAAGAAACAGAACCAGCTTGTGGAGGCCCAGCGGATCGCGCAACGCACGAAGTTCGATCTTGAAATGATCCGGGCGATGGGATACTGCCATGGCATCGAAAACTATTCGCGGCATCTCAGTGGCCGCGCAGCCGGTGAGCAGCCTCCGACGCTCATCGACTATTTCCCCAAAGACTTTCTGCTGATCGTCGACGAATCCCATGCGACGATTCCCCAAGTGGGCGGGATGTACGAGGGTGACTTTTCGCGGAAGCGTACGTTGGTCGAATACGGATTTCGGTTGCCTTCAGCGATCGATAACCGACCGCTCAAATTCGTAGAATTTGAGCGTTGCCTCAATCAGGCTGTACATGTGTCCGCGACACCAGGCTCCTATGAGCTCGGGCATGCGGCCGGCCATGTGGTCGAACAGATCCTTCGCCCGACCGGTCTGATGGACCCGGTCATCGAGGTGCGCCCAGCCAAAGGGCAGGTGGATCATCTACTCGGTGAGGTGCGGGCTGAGACGGCGCAGGGGGGACGGGTGTTGATCACCACCTTGACCAAGCGCATGGCGGAGGACTTGAGCGAGTACTACCACGACCTTGGCATCAAGGTGCGGTATCTCCATTCCGACATCAAGACGTTGGAGCGGGCTGAGATTATACGCGATCTGCGGCGTGGAGTATTCGATGTGCTGGTAGGGATCAATCTTCTGCGCGAAGGGCTGGATCTCCCAGAAGTCACGCTCGTGGCGATTCTGGATGCGGACAAGGAAGGGTATCTGCGATCTTATCGGTCGTTGATCCAGACGGCTGGGCGGGCAGCAAGGAATGTGCGCGGCCATGTGATTATGTATGGTGACACCGTGACCGATTCCATGCAGATGGCGCTGACTGAGACTGAGCGAAGACGTATGATCCAGGCCGACTATAATGCCCGACACGGGATCGTGCCCACGAGCATCAAGAAGGACGTTCTGTCACTCGAATATGCCACGGTAGAAGTTGGCGATATGCAATTGGACTTGGTCGCGGAGTCGCCGTCTGTCTATGGGACGGAGGAAGCAACAGAGCAAGTCATCAAACGGCTGGAAACGGAAATGAAAGCCGCCGCCAAGGCATTAGAATTTGAGCGGGCGGCTACCTTACGAAATCGGATTCGAGCGTTGAAGTTGAAGGAGTTGGAATTGAAACCGGAGGTCTAACCCAGTCTGTCTGGTTTATTTTGTTTATTTGGTTCGTTTCGTTCAACCAGATGAACAAGATAATCCGAACAAGCCAAATAACGGCCTTCTTAGGCAAGCATTCTGCTAGACGTTTTTGTATAGATAGATGCCGAGAAACATTCCGACGAGGCTGAGGAGATTGATTTTGATTTCGAAGCCTAGCGTGAACTTGAGGAGGACCAGATCAATAGTGAACGGGCTGATGCCGGGGCTAAAATTGGTGGCGAAGATCGATTGAATGGTGCCATGCGGGGCCATGACCCGGAGGATTTCTCCCAGGACTCCCCCCAGTAGTCCGCCGATGAGCACGAAAATGAGCAGAACCCAGTATGATTTTCTCACGGTAACTGCCTCACAACTCTCGATCTCTCTGTGGAATCTCGCGAAAACAATGGTGGGGCCATTTGGACCATAGCGAAAGGCCTTGGACATGTCAATAAAATGCTGTCTCCCTTTCCCTTGACTTCATCTTGCCTCGTCCTTTAGACTCCCCGATGCTCTTTTGCTAGAATTTTCGAGGCGATCGGAGATCTGAGGGTACGGCTTCGATTGCCTTTTTCTTTGTGGCGCTATGCTGGATTCTCTTAGCGAAAAATTCGAGAAGATTTTAAAGAAGCTGCGCGGCTCCGGGGTTCTCACTGAACAGAACATCGCAGAAGCCTTGAAAGAGGTTCGTCTGGCGCTGCTCGAAGCCGACGTCAACTTCAAGATCGTCAAGGATTTCATCGAGCGGGTTCGCGCGAAAGCTGTTGGGCAGGAAGTCCTCCAGAGTTTGACCCCCGGGCATCAGGTCGTCAAGGTCGTGTGGGACGAGCTGCGGGAGATGATGGGCCGTGAGCGATCCGGGCTGGCTCTGGCCTCGAATCCTCCGACTGTCGTCATGATGGTCGGACTTCAAGGCGCTGGAAAAACGACGACCTGCGGCAAACTCGGGCGGTATTTTAAGGCGCAAGGGAAACGGGTTCTGTTAGTTGCGGCAGATCCTCGTCGTCCGGCAGCCGGTGACCAGTTATCGAGTCTAGGGCGCGATCTTGCGATCGACGTGTATCGAGCCGATCAGGCACAAGCGGTCCAGGCCGATGTTGTCCGTATCTGCCGGGCTGGTGTGGAGCGGGGACGAGACCAGGGGTACGATCTCGTCGTGCTGGACACCGGTGGGCGTCTCCACATCGACGATGAGTTGATGGGAGAGTTGGTGGCAGTGAAAGCTGCCGTGCAGCCGCACGAAATACTTTTAGTGGCCGATGCCATGACGGGCCAAGATGCGGTCACGATGGCGAGCCAGTTCGATCAACGCATCGGACTGTCCGGTGTCATTCTGACCAAGGTTGAAGGCGATGCCCGTGGCGGGGCGGTGCTGTCTATCCGGGCGGTAACCGGCAAGCCGATCAAGTTTTTGGGCGTGGGCGAGAAGCTCGATGCGCTGGAGTTATTTCATCCCGATCGGATGGCCTCGCGTATTCTCGGGATGGGCGATGTGCTCTCGCTGATCGAAAAGGCGCAGGAGACTTTTTCTCGTGAACAGGCAGAGGAGACGCAAAAACGGCTGACCAACAACTCGCTCACGCTGGAGGATTTCCGCGCTCAGCTGGGGCAGGTCAATCGCCTGGGTTCGATGGACCAGATTTTAGGCATGCTGCCGGGCGGCCAGAAGCTCAAGGGGGCGATGGAAGGGCAGATGCCGGAGCGAGAGATGAAACGAGTGTTGGCGATGATCGATTCGATGACCGTACGCGAGCGGCGCGATCATACGCTCATCAATGGAAACCGAAAAAAGCGGATTGCCCGCGGAAGCGGGACGAAGGTGGAAGAGGTGAATCGGTTGATTAAGCAGTTTCTGTCGGCGAGAAAGATCGCCAAGGTTATGGCAGGATCGGGGGGGCGCCGGCAGCTTGCGCAGATGATGCGCTCCAGGTAAGAGGCAAGCACTATCATCACGGGTGTGTATACAGGAGGAGGAGTCTAGTGGCTGTTCATTTGAGATTGACGAGGACAGGACGACACAAACGACCGCTCTATCGGGTTGTGGCGGCGGATTCGCGGAAACCGCGCGATGGGCGGTTCCTGGAAATTCTGGGGATTTTCGATCCCTTGAAAGAGGCAGGTCTTCCAGAACTGAAGCAGGAACGGGTGTTGAGCTGGTTGCATCAGGGAGCCCAGCCGACCGTCACTGTCAAGACGTTGCTTCGCCGTAGTGGCGTGTGGAAGCAATTTGAGGCGGAGAAGGCGACGAAGAAGAAGAAGATCGCCTAGGACATAGGGTATGACGACCGCTCAGGAAGATTTTGTGACGATCGGCAAGATCGAACGCCATTTCGGCGTGCGAGGCGAATTCAAAGTGCGATCGTTGAGCGATGTGCCAGGCCGGTTAGATCATCTGAAGCAGGTTCACGTGTTGGGTCCGACAGGACAGAAAGTCGAGAAGACTGTGGCGCATGTTCGCCGTGCCGGCTCGACCTACATTATGGGTCTTGTCGGTGTCACGACCCCGGAAGAAGCTGCGGCGTTGCGCGGCGGATTGCTCCAAGCGCCTCGTGCCCCGGCTGCGGTGTTGGCGGCGGATGTGTACTTTGAATGCGACCTGATCGGGTTGGCGGTCGAGACCGAGCAGGGCGACGAGGTCGGCGTGCTGGAGGAGATTCTGGAAATACCGGATAATCGAATCTTCGTCGTCTGCAAGGGGGCGAAAGAAGTTCTCATTCCGGCTGCGAAGAGTTTTGTGGCTTCGGTGGATCTCGCGCGCCGCAGGATGGTGGTTCGCGGGCTCGATGACTTGCTTGAGGACCGTCATGCGGTGTGACATTCTGACGCTGTTTCCTGACATGGTGGCGCCGGTGCTCGGCCAGAGCATTCTCAAACGGGCGCAGGGAAAAGGTCTCTTACATATTACGGTGCGCAATTTGCGCGACTACACGCTGGACCGCCACAAGGTCGCAGATGATGTGCCCTATGGTGGAGGAGCGGGTATGGTGATGAAAGCCGAGCCTATCTTGCGCGCGGTGGAAGAGATTCAGGCCGGCTATACGCAGGCTGGTGAACAGATTCGGTTGCTGTTTCCCTCTCCGCAGGGTCGTCCGTTCACGCAGGCATACGCAAAAAATCTGGCAGCCGACACACGTCGGCTCATCATTCTTTGCGGCCACTACGAGGGGGTTGATGAACGAGTGCGGCTCGCCTTGCACCCGGAAGAAATTTCCATTGGAGATTATGTGTTGACCGGGGGCGAATTGCCGGCGCTGGTGCTTATCGATGCGGCGGCCCGTTTGGTGCCCGGTGTGTTGGGCGATCCGGAATCGATCGTGGAAGAATCCTTCACGGAGGCCTTGCTCGAATACCCGCACTATACGAGACCGGCAGACGTTCGAGGGGTGCCCGTGCCGGAGGTGTTGCTTTCAGGGCATCACGAGGCCATTCGTCTGTGGCGTCGGAAGGAAGCCCTGCGAAGTACGTATCAGAGACGGCCGGATCTTTTACAAGATCGGGTCTTGAGTCTCGAAGATCAACAATTACTCGATGAACTTACTCGTGAAGGTGTGGCTGGCACGCCTGTTCGATGTGGGGAGGAGGGGTAGTCTCATGAATCGGTTGGAACGTATTCAACAGTCTTTCACGAAGAAGGCGGCGCCTAATTTTGAAATTGGAGATACCGTCCGCGTGCACGTGAAAGTGGTCGAAGGGGAAAAAGAGCGTATTCAGGTGTTCGAAGGCGCGGTGATTGCTCGTAAAGGGTTACTGAACACGGAGACCTTCACGGTACGCAAAGTTTCCTACGGCGTCGGCGTGGAACGAATTTTCCCGCTCCATTCGCCGATCGTCACGCGTGTCGAGGTCATGCGCCAAGGCAAGGTACGCCGGGCCAAGCTGTATTATCTCCGAGGGAAGAAGGGTAAGTTTGCCAAGGTCGAAGATCGGGAGTTCGTCGCGAGTGTGAAGGGGCAGTCCGGGGGAACCCGTAAGGCCGAAGAGCCGGTCGGAGCCGCCTCGGCTTCGAAGACGTAGTCTCGTTACCTCGTTCCGTCACCACGACTGTCAGGTGCCCTTTCAACGGACGCATCGTGGGGCCACATCGTGGGACCTACCGACGAATTTGAATTGGAAGCCCGGCGGCGTGGCTATCGCTATATCGCCGGTCTGGATGAAGCCGGACGGGGCCCTCTGGCAGGTCCCGTCGTCGCAGCGGCGGTGATCCTCCCCACTCGGTGCCGCTTGGTCGGTGTCGATGATTCAAAAAAAGTCACTGAGTCTGAGCGCGCGCGTCTCTACGAGGTCATTGTTCGGCGGGCACGTGCGGTCGGTGTAGGGGTTGCCACAGAGCAGGAAATCGACCGCCTCAATATATTAGAAGCGACCCGCCTGGCCATGCGTCGCGCGCTGGCATCGTTGACTCCCCCGGCAGACTGTCTCTTGATCGATGCTGTCACATTGTCGCATCTCGCCATTCCCTCTCGCGCTATCATTAAGGGTGATACATTGTCGATATCGATTGCCGCTGCGTCGATTGTGGCCAAAGTCACGCGTGATCGCATGATGGTGCTATATCACCGGACCTATCCAGACTATAATTTTCTCTCCCATAAAGGGTATGGGACAGAAGAGCATTTGCAGCGGCTCGCTCAACATGGCCCCTGCGCGATTCATCGTCGCACCTTCGCTCCAGTCGCACAGCTCTTGAGTGGGAGCAGCGGTCGCGCGCCATTTTCTCGCGCTGGTCTTGGTGAATCACCACGGATGAATCAGTGACTATGCTTGACCCCCGGAAGGTATTCGGTCAAGCGGGGGAATCGGCGGCAGAGGAGTATCTGCGGCGCAAGGGGTATCGGATCGTGGGACGTAATCTGCGCTCACCAGCCGGGGAGTTGGACCTCGTGGCTGAAGACGGCCGAGTGCTGGTGTTTGTCGAGGTGAAGGCGCGTCGAACCGACGCCTTCGGCGGAGCGATCCAAGCCGTTCATCAACGAAAGCAGAACAAGCTGATCCAGTTAGCGGCTCAATATTTGGCCCGCCACCACGTCAAAGATCGGCTCTGCAGATTCGACGTCGTGTTGCTGCAAGGCACGGATGCGGCCGGTCCGCACATCGAGCATATTCAGAACGCCTTCGAAGTCTCCGGAGACGATCTCCGATGGTAGGGCGACGATGATACAATTGATCCATGTGTCAAAACAGTACGATCAGCGGTCGGCGCTTTCGGATGTCAGCTTCGAAATCGAGAAGGGAGAGTTTGTCCTCCTCATGGGGCCCAGCGGAGCGGGCAAGTCGACGCTGTTGCGGATGCTTATCGGGGCCGACCGACCCGATGAGGGGCAGATCTTTGTCCACCAGAAGAATGTCACGACACTCAAGCCGTCCGATATTCCGTATCTGCGCCGGAAGGTGGGAACGGTGTTTCAAGATTTTCGCCTGTTGCCGAAGAAGTCCGTCTTCGATAATGTGTCGTTGCCCTTGCTGGTGCAAGGCAGTTCGTCTGCCGACATTCGCCGGAAAGTGACGGAAGCGTTACGGGCGGTCGGCGTCGAGCATAAACGGGATCAGCTTCCTGCAGGGCTCTCGACAGGAGAACAGCAGCGGGTCTGTATTGCGCGCGCGATCGTCAATGGCCCGGTCGTCTTGCTGGCGGATGAACCGACGGGAAATCTCGACCCAGCCCTGACCTCCGAAATCATCGAGCTGTTTAAGCTGATCAACGCAAGAGGCACCACGGTTGTGGTGGCGACGCACGATCCTCTGGTCATGGCGCAGGTGAATCGGCGCGTGCTCACCTTGTCACAGGGCCGGTTGTTGCCGGAACGGCGGGTGATGGGGTGAGAACGCTCTCGTACCTTCTCAGAGAGTCCTGGGTCAACATGCGGACCAATCGGACGACGACGATGGTCGCCATCTTGACCACGGCGTTTACCTTGGCCTGTGTCGGCGTCTTCTTGCTGCTCTACGTCAATCTGCGGGCGGCGGCTGGATGGCTTCAGGACGATGTCAAGATCATGGTGTATCTGGATGAGCGGCTCGACTCCGACTCGGTGGCTGAGGTGGAGCAGCAGCTACGAGGAGATCGTGCTGTGGCTTCACTCCTATTTATCTCGAAAGAGCAGGCACTCGGAGAGTTCAAAGCGCAATTCCCATCGGAGTCCCATTTGCTCGATGGGTTGGGCCAGAATCCTCTTCCAGCCTCCTTCGTCGTGGCGCTCAGTCCGTTATTTCGTGCGCCGGACGCGATCAGTCGATGGGCGGATCGGGTCAGGCAGATCGACGGCGTCTCCAAGGTTGACTATAACCAAGACTGGATCGACGCCCTCGCGACGGTAATCCGATCGATTGAATTGGTCGCCATCGGCATCGGCGTCATTCTCTCGGCTGCAGCGGTGACGATTATCGCCAATACGATTCGCCTCACGCTGTTCGCGCGGCGGGACGAGATTGCCATTCTGCGTCTCATCGGGGCCACCTCCGGCTTTATCCGTATCCCCTATTTATTGGAGGGGGCCGTGCTTGGCGGGTTAGGTAGCGCGCTCTCGCTGGCCATGCTCAAGTTCATGTACGAATTGTTTCGGCAGCAAATGCGCGCAACGGGACGATTTGCGGGGATCGATAACCTCATAGCATTTTTTCCCCCGTCGATCTGCCTCGCCTTGATTGCAGTGGGGATGGGGCTCGGGTTCGCAGGCAGTTTCGTGTCGATTAGGCGTTTCGGCGAGGTCAAGACATGAGGTATTGGCCAGGGCTCAGGTTCGGACTCGCGCTCTGGGGGGTATTGGGTCTTTCCTGGCCGGCGGTTGCGGTAGCCGATTCGATCAACGACAAGATTGAGAAAGAACGCAAGGCTCTCGATCAGCTCAAAGATCAAATCGAAGAGGCCCGCAAACAGGCCGATCAAGCGGGGAAAAAACGAGAGTCTCTCTTGCAAGGGATTCAGACGCTCGACGAACGCACGGTGCATTTTCGGCAAGCGCATCAGGAAATCAGCCGAAAGTTGCGGAAGAAAGACCAAGAGATTGAGGATATCAATGCGCAACTATCCGACTTGCGTGTGAGCGTGCGAGAACGGCAGGACGCCATTCTTGCGCGGCTGCGAGTGCAGTACATGGAGGGCCGCTTCGGTCATTGGAAAACATTGCTGGCATCGGATTCGTATGGCGACTTTCAGCGCCGACTCCAGTATCTCTCGGCTGTATCCGAACGGGATTATGTCCTGATGGGCAGGTTCCGAACCGATATGACTCGCATGGAACAGGTCGAGCGGCAGCGGGAAGAAGCGCGTGTTGGAATGCTGTCGTACAAACAAAGCACCGAAAAGCAGTTGGCCGAGATGAAATCGGTCAAGAGAGAAAAAAAAGCCTATCTCACCAAAATCACACATCAAAAAGAATCCTACGAACATGCCCTCCAAGAATTAGAACGATCCGCATCGCGCATCGACAGCCTGTTGCGCGAATTGGAACAGCGCCGTCGCACGGCCTTGGTCAAACCTCCCACTGGAGGAGTCGCTCCTCACGGGGTGAAGGGCGCGTTGCCTTGGCCTGCTGATGGAAACATCGTGTCCTTCTTCGGTCGTCAGAAACATCCGACCTTCAACACCTATGTGCAGCGGAGAGGCATCGAAATCAGGGCGGCCGAGGGGAGCGCGATTCACGCGGTGATGCCGGGATCCGTTGTCTATGCAGACTGGTTGAAAGGGTACGGACTCGTTATAATCCTCGATCATGCGAACGGCTTCTTCTCGCTCTATGCCCATGCCTCGAAGATACTGGTAACGGTGGGGGGGCAAGTGGGGGCCGGGCAAGCCATCGGCGAAACAGGCGATACAGGCATGACGGGTGAAAATACTTTATACTTTGAGTTACGCCAGGGAGCAGAGCCGCTTGATCCTCTCCAATGGTTGGCGAAGCGGTAGAAGATTGCAGGAAAGCTTGATTTTTATATACAACAGGGCTGATATCTCACGGGATGCATCCTGATAGGGAACGGGAAGAGGAAAGGACGTTATATATGGAACAGAATCCCCGACGACGATTTTGGGTATTAGCCCCGATGGTGATGGTCGCGCTGGTTTTGGGCGTGCTGCTCGGCAAGGGGTGGGAGCGGACCGGGCATGCCACGGAAACCTACGAAGAGTTGAAGACGTTCTCTGAGGTGTTGACCCAAGTTCAGAAGAGTTACGTCGACGAAACGAAGGTGAAGGATCTCGTCCAGGGGGCTATTCGTGGAATGCTCTCAACCCTCGATCCCCATTCCGCCTATATGACGCCTGAGATGTATAAAGAGATGCAGGTTGAAACGAAAGGCGAGTTCGGGGGCGTGGGTATCCAGATCGGCGTGAAGGAGAACCGTTTAGCGGTGATCGCCCCTATTGAGGGCACGCCGGCCTATCGAGCTGGGGTCAAGGCAGGGGACTTTATTACCAAGGTCAACGACGAGACGACCAAAGACCTCACGTTGATGGATGCGGTTCAGAAGATGCGCGGCCCCAAAGGCTCAAAGGTTAATTTGACGATTCAGCGGGAAGGGACTCCCGATCCGCTCCAGTTCACGCTGGTCCGCGATACGATTAAAATCGAGAGCGTCAAGTCGAAGGTATTGGACAATATCGGCTATGTCCGGCTGACACAATTCCAAGAATCGACAGGGCGGGATTTGAGCAAGGTGCTCAAACAGTTCAAAGAGCAGAAGCTTCAATCGACGATTCTCGATCTCCGCAACAATCCCGGTGGGTTGCTGACCGCGTCCGTTGAGGTGTCCGAGCAGTTTCTCCCCGGCGGCAAGCTCATCGTCTATACGAAAGGACGTGAAAGCAAAAAGGACGAGTGGATTGCGAAGGGAAAAGATCAGATGGACGATTCGCCTATGATTATTCTGATCAATGAAGGATCGGCCAGCGCGTCGGAAATCGTGGCCGGGGCGTTGCAAGATTACGGGCGGGCCGTGATCGTCGGCACAACTTCGTTCGGTAAGGGATCGGTGCAAACGATTCTTCCGCTGGGGGATGGGTCCGGGCTCCGCCTCACGACAGCGAAGTACTACACTCCGAAAGGGCGCTCAATCCAATCGACCGGTATTACTCCCGATATCGTGGTGAAGCCGCAGCCACCGGTCACCGTCGCCAAGGCCGGTGAGGCAAAGCCGGGAGAAAAGGAAGGGGAGCCGAAACAGGCCAAGTCCGCCATGCCAGGGAAAGACCAACCGGCTGTGAATGGCAAGGGACATGAAGAGGGTATTCCGAAAGACGGCGCCACGGCGCAGCCTTCCGCAACCGATGCCTCGAACGATGCCTCGCTTGAACAGGATGTGCAACTTCAAAAGGCGGTTGAGATGCTAAAAACTTGGAAGATCTTCAAGGAGCTTCCTCGCGCTTCCTGATGAGAGACAGCTGTTGTGAAGCGGCGATCGCTTCCAGCAGCTGTTCTTCCGATCCAGCGAACCCTGGTACGGTTCGCAGCATGTGGGAACGTACTAGCTGTTCCAGATCGGTCAATGTGGTAATACCCAGACGGGTATAGAGGTATGCCACGAGCGATTCGGAGAGTCCCGGGAGCTGAGTCCAGGCTTTCACGGCCTCCGGGAGAGGCGTCTTCAAGGCTTCATAGGCCTGGATCGATCCGGTTCTCAGAAACTCTTCAATTTTCTCCGCCAGATCCCGTCCGATCCCATCAAGATCTTCCAACGCCTGCCGTGAGGCGACATCTGCAATGTCTTCCTCCAAGGCCTCGATAGTATCCGCTGCCTTTCGATAGGCTCTGATTCGATAAGGGTTTGCCCGCTGGGCAGCTAATCGTTCTGCGATCGATCGAAACACGGCGGCGACTTGTTGATTATGTGGCGGGCTGGTTATCATGAGTTGTGGCAACCATATTTTGACGCGATCAGGGGTATGGGGGCAAGGGGCACGCAGGCCCAGCTTCATTGACTTTGGGATTTCTGCTCCCCTAGGATACGTGATGATGGGGGATGCAATTCAGATTCAGGTGAATGGCGAACAGCGGGGCTGTCAGGCTCATGCCACGGTGGGGGACTTGTTGCGTGAACTCGCCATCAAGACTGAACGTGTGGCGGTGGAGCTGAATTTGGAGATTTTGGATCGCAAGGATTTCGATCACCGAAGTCTGAAGCAAGGAGATCGAGTGGAAATTATGAGTTTTATCGGCGGCGGTGCGCCGGCGAACGTTCACGGTAGGGGAAGGGGTGTCGTCCATGCAGAATGATCGGTTGATCATTGCCGGTCGTGAGTTTACGTCTCGGCTGTTCGTGGGGACAGGGAAGTATAAGGATTTTGCCGAAACCAAGAAGGCCATTGAGGCATCGGGCGCCGATGTGGTAACGGTGGCGGTGCGGCGTGTCAACATCACCGATCGGTCCAAAGAAAACCTGCTCGACTATCTCGATCCGAAGAAGTACACCATTCTTCCCAACACGGCCGGCTGTTACAACGTGGAAGATGCTGTGCGCTATGCCCGCTTGGCCAGAGCCGCCGGCGTATCCGATTTGATTAAGCTGGAAGTACTCGGCGATGAGAGGACGCTCTTTCCCGATACGGTCGGACTCCTTGAAGCGGCAAGGATTCTCGTCAAAGAAGGCTTTATTGTCCTGCCCTATACGAATGACGATCCGATTGTGGCGCAGAAGCTCGTGGACATCGGGTGTCCCGCCGTCATGCCCTTGGCGGCGCCGATTGGATCGGGACTCGGTATCCGCAATCCCTATAACCTGAAAATCATCATGGAGATGATCAAGGTGCCGATCATCGTCGATGCCGGTGTCGGGACTGCATCCGATGCCGCCTTGGCGATGGAATTGGGAGCGGACGCGGTGTTGATGAACACGGCCATTGCCGGCGCTCAAGATCCCATCGCCATGGCCGAGGCGATGAAATATGCAGTGCAGGCGGGGCGGCTTGCCTACAAGGCCGGACGAATTCCAAGGAAACTGTATGCGACGGCTAGTAGTCCCATCGAAGGCATGCTCTAGCAGGATGCTGAAGACGACCTCCAGCTTCGTTCTCGCGTCGTTCAGAGGCTCAACGTACCGAAGCGTACGCCTCGCCTCTTCGCTCGCTGCGGCCTTGCTGGACAGCCGTGTTGAGCATCCTGCTCAACACGCAGTACTCAGCACTTCTGACTCACCGCTTCCCTAATGCCGACACTCTCCAGCCGTCTTCTTCTCGTTACGGATCGTCATCAGACCAAGGGGCGTCCGTTAGTTCCCCTTCTGCAGCGGGTTCTCTCAGCCGCCGTACCAATAGTCCAACTCCGTGAACGCGATCTTTCAGCCAAGGATCTTGTGACGCTTGCGCGAGAGGTGCAGACCATGGCAGCATCTCGCAAGTTCCAACTTCTCATCAACGATCGGATCGATGTCGCATTGGCGCTGGAAGGGGTCGGCGTTCATCTGCGCAGCAACAGTCTGCCTCCATCGGTTGCCCAGCGATTGCTGGGGCCGCAGCGTCTCATGGGTATTTCCGTGCATTCGGTAGAAGAGGCGGTACAAGCGGAGTCGCAAGGGGCAGACTACATCGTGCTTGGCCCAATTTATGAGACGCCGTCAAAACAGATGTTCGGTCCTCCGCTCGGTGTTCAGACTCTTGAGAAAGCCTGTGGACTGATCCGCATCCCGATTATTGGAATTGGTGGAGTGACAGCGGAGCGCGCGCGTGAGATGCGGCGAGCCGGGGCATTCGGTGTGGCGGTCATCACGGCGATTCTCGGTGCGGATGACATAGAATTGGCGACGCGCGAGTTACTCGATGCCGTGACGCTCGTGCCGTGATGTGCATTGCACGCGATCATCACGCGTAGGATGACGCTGTCTGGTTGACCACCCTGGGAACGGGTGATAGAATCCGCGCAGACAAGGACTTCTCGACTCAGCAAGGTGTTTCGTGTCTTGAGTGCTCCATGGACGGCAAGAAAGAAAGTCCGAGTCGGTTCCGGTCTCTCCGAGATTCCGTCACGCAGATCACGAAGCGGTTGACTGAAGGAGAAACGGACGTGGCACCACGCAACGACGAACATATCCGCGAGGTTGAGAAACTTCGCGTGCAGATTCAGTCGATGGAAGAAGAAATCCGCCGGCTGTACCAGTCCCGCTACCAGCTCGACCAAGCCACGAAACAGAACGAAAAACTCGTCTCCACGCTCCAGGAAGCGAAGTCGCAGATCGAAGCATTGCGTGGCGAAGTTGAGAAATTGACTGCGCCTCCCTCGGCCTACGCCATCTTTTCCAGCCTCAATGATGACGGAACCGGAATTGTCTATGTCTCCGGACGGAAAATGAAAGTCAGCATGCATCCGTCGATCAATAGAAAGGCGATGCGTAAGGGGCAGGAAGTGATTCTGAACGAAGCGTTAAATGTCATTGAGGTCAAAGGCTTCGATATTCAGGGCGAAGTTGTACGGCTCAAAGACGTGCTGGAAGGGAATCGCGCTCTGGTGACGCTGCATTTCGACGAAGAAAAGGTGGCGGAACTCGGCGACCCGCTGCTGGCCGAACGATTGAGCGTCGGGGACCATCTGCTCTACGATCCTCGCTCCGGCTATGTCGTCGAAAAGCTGCCGAGGTCCGAGGCGGAAGAATTGGTATTGGAAGAAGTGCCCGATGTCGATTATGAGCACATCGGTGGGTTGCAGCACGAGTTGGAGCAGGTTCGCGATGCGGTGGAGTTGCCGTTTCTTCATCCGACCCTGTTTTCAGAGTATAAGCTGAGCGCACCCAAGGGGGTCTTGCTCTATGGGCCACCGGGCTGCGGAAAAACCTTGATCGCCAAGGCTGTTGCGAATTCGATCGCCAAGAAGCTCGGGCACCTCACCGGCAAAGAAGTGCGGAGTTACTTCTTGCATGTGAAGGGTCCCGAGTTGCTGAATAAGTATGTCGGTGAGTCCGAGCGCCAAGTCCGCGAAGTCTTCAAGAAAGCGAAAGAGCGGGCGGAAGACGGTAATCCCGTCATCGTATTTTTCGACGAGATGGACGCGCTCTTTAGAACGCGAGGCACCGGGATCTCTTCCGACATTGAATCGACGATCGTCCCGCAGTTTCTCTCGGAAATCGACGGCATGGAACGGCTCCGCAATGTGATTGTGATCGGAGCCAGTAATCGCCAGGATCTCATCGATCCGGCGGTCCTTCGCGCCGGACGGTTAGATGTGAAGGTCAAGGTGGGTCGTCCCGATGCAGTGGCGGCCAAGGATATTTTCTCCAAGTATCTGAGCATCGATCTGCCGTTTGCCGAAGAAGATTTAAAACGCCATAGCGGAGACGCCAAGGCATTAGTCGCGCAGATGACCGATCTCACGGTCGAGGCAATGTATGCGTCCTCGGAGGAGAATAAGTTCATCGAGGTCACCTACGCGAACGGTGAAAAAGAAGTGCTCTACTTCAAGGATTTTGCGAGCGGTGCGCTGATCGAAGGCATCGTGTCGCGCGCAAAGAAGTTTGCCGTCAAGCGGGCGATTGCGAAGGAAGGCCGTGGCCTTCGGTCCGAGGATTTGATTCGCGCTATTCGGGAGGAGTTTAAGGAACACGAAGACCTGCCCAATACGACCAATCCTGACGATTGGGCGAAGATTTCCGGGAAGAAAGGCGAGAAGATCGTGCATCTTCGGACGATCAGCGGAAGCCCGGGCGAGTCGCGTCAGATCGAAACGGTTACGACAGGGCATTATCTCTAAGACGTCATACCCATGCAGGAACCTACCTCGTCGCCGAGTCCTCGCGTCCTAGGAACAGAAACGGAATTCGGTATCGCGTCACGCGATCCTGCCGCAGCAGACCCTGTCTCTAACTCCATCGCCGTCATCGGGCACTATCCCGGCCTGTCGGCCCCGTTGGCTATTTGGGACTATGAAAATGAGAACCCACTGCTCGATGCGCGTGGCTTCGAGGTCGAAGGGGAACGGGAGCGGCCCAATGCTGAATACAATCGTCAGCTGAATAAGGTGCTGACAAATGGGGGGCGTCTCTACGTCGATGGCGCCCATCCGGAATACTCCACGCCCGAGTGTACCAATCCGCGTGAAATCGTAGCCTTCGAACGAGCCGGCGAGCGAATCCTTGCCCAGTGCCTCGAGCACATGGCACGCGCGACCGGGCGGGATCATTGCGTGCTGTACAAGAACAACTCGGACGGCAAGGGGAACAGCTACGGCTATCACGAAAGCTATCTCATGTCGCGCGCAGTTCCCTTCGAGCGCATCGTGAAAGTGTTGGCGCCGTTCTTTGTGACGCGGCCCATTTTTGCCGGGGCAGGCAAGGTCGGCGCAGAGAATCAGACCAGCCCAACGGAGTATCAGATCTCGCAGCGTGCTGATTTTTTCGAGTGCCTCGTCGATCTCAATACCATGGTGCGGCGTCCCATCGTCAACTCGCGCGATGAGCCGCATGCGGAGTATGGCAAATATCGGCGGTTGCACGTAATTGTCGGAGACGCCAACATGGCGGAACTGTCGACCTACCTCAAGGTCGGCACATTGGCCATTGTTCTGGATCTCATCGACGCCGGGGCAGATCTTCCGCAGTTCGAATTGGACGATCCGGTTCGAAGCATCAAGCAAGTGTCGCGCGATTTGGGCATGAAGGAGACGCTCAAATTGGCAGGGGGGCGCTCGACGACGGCCGTGGCGATTCAACGCGCCTATTTGAAGGCCGCCATGGGATACTATGCCTGCCACGACCTCTCCCAAGTTACAAAAGATATTCTCGTCCGCTGGGAAGACGTGCTGGATAAGTTGGAGCAAGATCCTCGGCTCTTGGTGCGTGAGTTGGATTGGGTGGCGAAGCGCCAGATGATGGAATCCTATATGGAGCGAAAAGGCTGTGGGTGGGACGACCCTCGCGTACGGCTGATGGATTTGCAGTATCACGACGTCCGTTCCGACAAGGGCCTCTACTTTACGCTCGAACGCAGCCACCTGATCGAGCGAATCGTGCAGGACGTGGAGATAGTGCGAGCGGAGTTCACCCCGCCTCCTGGGACGCGCGCCTATTTCCGTGGACGCTGTGTCAGCAAGTTTGCCAAGTCGCTCTATGGGGTCAGCTGGACCTCGGTCCTCTTCGACGTTGGCAACAATCAGGTCAAACGAGTGCCCTTAATGGACCCGCTCCGAGGCACGGCATCGCTGACGAGCGACCTCCTCGATCAGGTCGAGACCGTCGACGCATTGCTGGAGAAGCTTAAGGCCTGATATCAACCCCCTTCGCGATTGATACTATGAAATTGCCATTTCTCCCCAACCACGACGACCCAAGTTTCTTCGACTTTTTGACTCAGCACCATCCCGCGCTGACTCCGACCGGCCGCAGTGGATTTCTGCAGGCTCAAGCCACGACCGAGCCGATGCGAGGGGCTGGCGCGATGAGCGTGCCCCATGCCACCACGGTGCTGGCAATCAAGTATCAACAGGGCGTGGTGATCGCCGGAGATCGTCGAGCGACGGAAGGATTTCAAATCGCCGAGCGCCGGATCGAGAAAGTCTTCAAGATCGACGAGTATTCCGCGATGGCGATCGCCGGCGCAGCCGGCCCTTGCATTGAAATGGCCAAGTTGTTCCAAGTCGAGCTGGAGCACTACGAAAAACTAGAAGGCGTGCAACTGTCTTGTGAAGGGAAGGCCAACAAGCTTGGGCAAATGGTCAAGGCCAATCTGCCGATGGTGTTCCAAGGACTGGTCGTCATGCCGCTCTATGTCGGCTATGACCTGAAGCGCGCAGAAGGCCGCATCTTCAAGTACGATCTCGCCGGGGGCCGATACGAAGAGTCGGATTACCATGCTATCGGGTCGGGAGGGAAAGACGCGCGTAATACGATGCGGGAGCATTTCCTCAAAGGCCTGGCTGAGCCCGACGCGCTGAAGTTGGCCTTGCTGGCTCTCTACAATGCGGCAGACGATGATGTCGGTACCGGGGGGCCCGATCTCGTGAGGGGCATTTACCCCACCGCGAAGATCGTCAACGCCACTGGTATTACCGATGTCTCGGAACAGCAGATCCGCGGCATCTATGACGGGTTGATTGCGACCCGCCGCTCCAAGGAGAACTAAGCATGCCGATGCCCTATTACGTCTCGCCCGAGCAGATGATGCAGGACAAGGCGGAGTATGCCAAAAAAGGCATCGCCAGAGGCCGCTCCATTATTGCCATTGAATATGTGAACGGGATACTGCTCGTCGCGGAAAACCCCAGCGCTTCGCTGTATAAAGTCTCCGAGATCTATGACAGCATCGCCTTCGCGGGGGCCGGCAAATACAGCGAGTTTGAAAATCTCAGGAAGGCCGGCATCAGGCACGCGGATCTCAAAGGGTTCATGTACAGTCGGGAAGATGTGACGGCGCGCTCTCTCGCGAACGGCTACTCGCAAAGCCTTGGCACCATTTTCAGCCAGGAGCTGAAGCCGCTGGAGGTGGAAATCCTGGTGGTGCAGGTTGGACACAATGGGCACCCCAATGAGATGTATCGTATTTCTTTCGACGGCAGCATCATCGACGAACGTACCTTTGCGGTCATCGGAGGCAAGTCCGAGGCCGTACAGGCCGTGCTCAAGGAGAAAGGCCTGACACAGCCCCCTGAACTTCAGGCTGCACTCACCTTCTGTATCACAGCACTTGAGCAAATCGGGAACCAGAAGCTCTCGCTGGAGAGCCTGGAAGTGGCGATCCTGGATCGCACCCGCGACGGTAGAAAGTTCCGCCGTCTTACTCCAACCGATACCAAACAGCTCCTCGCAATCTAACTTGTCTATCTGGTCTGTCTGGTCTATCTCGTGTGTTTGGTTGAACGAAACTAACCAGATGAACGAGATAGACGAGACCAACCAGACAGACTAGTCGCTTCTGTTGAAGAAGCCTAGGCCGGCTGGTATTCTGCTTCTACACGTATGCTGCAACCCAGTCCTCTCAGAAGACGGATCTTCGGTTTGGAGAATGAGTACGGTCTCATTTTTTCTCCGAACGGACGAGTCTATCTCCCGATGGAGAAGGTGCTGGGGTATATTTTTGAAGGTCTCATTCCGAACAGTTGGCCCTCCAACGCCTTCCTGGTCAACGGCGCTCGATTTTACCAAGACACCGGCTGTCATCCTGAGTATTCCACACCAGAGTGCGACAATATTCTCGATCTCGTGATCCACGATAAGGCCGGCGAGCGACTGCTTGAGGCCTGCCTGCCAGCGGCTGAAGAACGATTGAGGGAAGAAGGGCTGTCCGGAGAAATCTACATTTTCAAGAACAATACGGACTCACTCGGCAATACGTACGGGTGTCATGAAAATTTCCTGATGCGCCGCGACGTCGACTTCTGGAAAGTCACGGAGCAACTCATTCCCTTCTTCGTCACGCGGCAGGTCTATAGCGGAGCGGGGAAAGTGCTCAAAGTATCCGGCAAACCGCAGTACTTCATCTCGCAACGCGCGCAACACATTCACGAGAAGACTTCCTCATCGACCACTTCATCGCGCAGCATCATCAATACCAGGGACGAGCCGCACTCCGATGCGGAACGCTACCGGCGGCTCCATATTATCGTCGGGGATTCCAATATGTCGGAGTTCGTGACCTATTTGAAAGTCGGCACGGCGACATTGGTGCTGTCCATGATCGAAGAAGGGTATGCAGTTCAAGGGATGGAGTTCGAAGATCCGGTCAAAGCCATTCGAGAGGTGTCGCGCGATCCGACGTTGAAGCGCAAGATCAAGCTGGACGATGGTCGTCAGCTGACAGCGATCGAAGTGCAGCGGGTCTATCTGGACCGAGCGCAGACGTACCTGGCTCAACAGGAGCACGATCCCATCCTCGACGACATCTGGCAACGATGGGCCATGGTGTTGGATAAGCTGGAAGAAGATCCGATGCAGCTCGTGCGCGAAATCGATTGGGTGACCAAGCGCCATCTGATCCAATCCTATATCGATAAGAAGGGGTGTGGTTGGGACGATCCACGAGTGTTTCTGCTCGATCTCCAATTTCATGACGTCAAACGGACGCGCGGGTTGTACTATCTCATGGAGTCTCGTGGGCTGATCGAACGGATAGTGGAAGAGGAAGCCGTGCAACGGGCCATGTCGACTCCGCCACAGACCACGAGAGCGAAGGTGCGCGGCGATTTCATCCGGTTTGCCCGCGCGAAGAATCGGTCCTATACGGTAGACTGGACCTACTTGAAGCTCAATGGCTACTGGGAAGAAACGATTCTCTGTATGGACCCCTTCAGCGCCGTGAATCGGCGTGTGGATGAATTGCTCTCGCAGGTCGGAGGGCTACGCTTCTACCGATGATAATGACGGCGCTCAAACAGACACGTTCGCGGATTTCACGGCTGGACCGAACGCTGATCACGGCGGTCTTGTTGCTGTCCAGCGTCTTTCCCGTTGAGTTGTTTTCCAATACGCCTCCAGCGCCGGTGGGCCATGACGGGCAATATAGTGGCAGGCAGGGGCAAGTGCTAGTGATTAAAGTGAAGGGTGAAGAGCAGGCGACGGAGGTGAAGGGGACATTTTTGAAACGGACCATTTCATTTTTCAGAGAGTTCAGGCCTGGAGAGCCGGCCGGCTTTGTCGGGTTGCTCGGGATCGACATGCAGGACGAACCGGGGACCTATGAACTGGCCGTCGAAGTGAAGCAGGGCGAACAGGCGAAGCAGTTGAGCTTCAATGTTCTGGTGGCCAAAGAGAAGTTTGCCGTCGAGCATCTGACGTTGCCGAAAGAAAAGGTCGACTTGGACGAAAAGGGCGCAGCGCGTTGGAAAGCCGAGCAGGAGCAAGTCAAACAGGCGCTTGCAGAGAACTCACGGCTGAAACTTTGGCGCAGTAACTTTGTGGAGCCGGTGAATGGCAAGCGCACCGGCATCTTCGGCAGTGTGCGAATCATGAACGGCCAGCCACGCAATCCGCACAATGGAGAGGATATCGGCGCGCCGCTGGGAGCCGATGTTGCGGCGACGAACGATGGGATTGTCCGCATCACCGTGGATCATATTTTCTCCGGCAAGGGCGTCTTCGTCGATCACGGTCTTGGGTTTTATACGATGTATTTTCACCTCTCGGAGATTCTGGTCAAAGACGGAGACTTGGTCGCAGCGGGACAAATCATCGGCAAGGTGGGAGCGACCGGCCGCGCCACAGGACCGCATCTCCATTGGGGCGTCAAACTCAACGGCGCCCGTGTGAATCCCTATTCGCTGCTCGACCTACCGTTCAAGAATAGTGTCACACCTCCTACAGCTTCGACGGTTCCCACTCCTGAAACCACGTTGACTCCATAAGCTGTTCCGGTCAAGGAGTAGAAAAGCAGGGCTGGTGAACCTGCCCTGCTCACGCGCTCCGGCTCGACCGCGCCAAGCTTTCCTTCTGCCCGCCTGCGCAACTTGTTCTGTTCAGAGCTGCGCTCGAACGGACCTTCGAACAGCGCTCGTCGTCGCATAGGCGACCGCATTTACTCGGCAAGTGCGGCTCTCGATCTTCCGCGCCATGCGCTATGCAGATCCCACCAGCTCTAATGAAATGGTGGAAAACGTCGGCGACATCCGCTCTGGGCTCTGGCGCACCTCCCGGATCGAATTTGACTCTGCTCGTACGAAAAAGTAGCCTGTCTCCGTATTTCTGTCCGATACGGATTAATCCATCGAGCACAGGGGATCAATGGGAGCACTCCGTCAACCTTAGGGCGAGCACGATTTTCCATGAAGGCCAACCGTTGAGGTGTACTGTTGTCGCAATAGCATTGGTGATTATATCTGTGGGCTGTGCTCACAAAGAAGTTCTCACTGAGAGACCTACGATCCGTCCTGCCTCACACAGCCACGTGGAGGATGTTCGGGCGAAATTGGAAGAGATCAGCAGACTCGCATCCGAGTACTACCGGCATCCCCAGCCGGAGCGCATTCCTGAGGTAATGCAGGCGTTGACGATTCTTCATCGAGCAGCAAAGAACCCGTCGTCGATGACAAACACGGGAGCCAAAGATCATGAGTCACAGGGTACGAAGTCCGATGAAATCACGACATCCAACGCGGTAGGAGGTGTGGCGTTTATGACGGGGTTCTTGGCGGAAGCGTTTCGCGACAACCCCGATAAACGTGAACGGTGGATCAAGACCGACATTGAAGGAGAGGAGGCGCAACAGAGCATCCTACATGCGCTAGCGCTTGCCGGGTTGCAGCGGCTTGCAATTAGTGCCATGGAGGAAAACGGATGGTCGGCTGATCGCATCAATCAAGCTGTCAGTCCAGGTGGGTCAATAAACCGTATTCCGCCGATTTGGAACTATCAACCGGGTGTTCCGGCTGACATGGACATGTTTTGGGGCGCATTTGCCGCATCGGGGAAGGAGCAATATGTCTTTAAGGTTCTTGAGATATACAAATCTGTAGTTGCACAAACAGACATTAAGGTGTCTGATATCGAATTGGTTGCACAGAGCACGGTTAAGGGGACAGCAAGTCGGGAGTCCTACAGTTGGTTATTGAAATATTCCGAACAGCAGCGAATGTGGATTGCCTCAGCGGGAACGGCTTTATGGGGCCTGGGTGCTCAGGCAGCGCAGCATGAACGGATCAAAGAGATCTTGGTGGGCTACTTTGAGCAGAGCAAGAAGACTGAAGTGGATTGGGCCTTGGTCAGGCAGATTGCGCGATCAAGCAAAAGAGTGAGCAAAACGGACGGTAAGACCGTCGGGATCATGGCGATCCTTACGACAGATCCAGATTTTATTAACACAGAGCTTCCCAAGATGATGTCAAGGGGAGGACTCCCGTTTATCCCGGAGAAGATTTTTCGACGCATCGACCAGGTATTCGTCGTTACCATTGTAATGACGCACCCCGATACCACAGTGATGGTGACATCTGAACTGTATGACCCTCAGCAACATGTGGTTGCGCAGGGGAAAGAACCGTTTCCTCCGCCATCGGTACCAAAAGGCGATCATGCCATCAGTGCGAAGTCCGTTCAGATCATGTTCAAGCCTGATTCCAGCCTAGGGTTCTATATCAACCGATATAGCGTGCGGACCGGCAAAGGGGAGTCATTCACTGGGGAAACCGAGTTTCTTCTTCAGGAGTAAATAGGGGGGAGAACGGTGTTTTTGAAGATGAGGCAAAAGTCTCACCTGTGTCATTGCGTGACTTGATATCATGCCGTAATAAAGGTGAGGTCTGAGGGCGAGGTTTTTCGTTCGTAGTTTCTCCGTTTGCTCCATATCCATCCAGGGCAGTGTCGGAGGCTAAGCGAACGTTACGAAAGGAGCGGGGTGCCCACCGAGGTTTGGCCGAGAAGGAAAGCTGGAACTGACTGAAGCCCTGCGATCGTCAGTTCGCAGCTGAAGGAATTCCAGAAGGGTTCCGCTCGGCCGAGCCCGAAAGGGCCGCTCCAAGAGGCACGGAAGCGAAGCCTCCGGCACAACCCGCCACTCTCCTACTGGCCTCCACCCGCCATTCCATTCAGCAAATTCGGCAAGTTCTCTGCGTCGGGATGGTTATTCATTTGCTGACCGATGTCGTCGAGTAGAGGGCCGGCTTCGGGATTGAGGCCCCTCAACGTCTGTACGAGTGTGCCCGACTTCAGCTCTTCCTGGATTTGTGCTTGAGTCAGCTTGCCCTCCTTCAAATTCTGTTGCATGATTTTTCCCAACACCTCAACCTTCTTCATCGTCTCAGGCGGCAGTTCGCCCATAAGTTTCAGGATCTCGGCTTGGCTCTGTCCGTCGATCGGCATTTGTGCCCGCACAGTGCTGTTGAATACGAGACAGAGACCCAGGAAAAGCAGTGTGACGAATGTCCGCATGTTCATCCTCCGTACAGATGGTGCTGCTCTATTGACGCGGTATCTGTAGTATTGCAGCAGAGTGGCAGGCTGTCAGCAAAATCTAGCAAACTGCTGAGAAACTCGCTAAAGCATGGTGGAAATTCGATGACCTCTCTAGGACAGCAGGGAAGCACTGTTCAGGATGCTCAAAATGGCCGTCCAGCAAGGCCGCAGGTGAGTTGAAACCGGAGGCGTACCCTCAGGGGTACGTTGAGGATTTCATCGAACCGAGAACGAAGCTGGCGGACTTTTCAGCATCCTGTTAAAAATTTGATTCGAGGCTCGATGGAGTCTTATTAAGTACGGTTGCAGTGGCACGTGAGAGGGCTTCGTCGTTTGCGTGGTCGTGGGTATAGACGCGGAATTGGACTAAGCGGGTCGGCAGCAGGTCGAGAAATTCTTCTAATGGTTCGGTGGAGATATTTTTGGTGCCGGGGTCGTAGACGTAGAGGGGATTGCCGCGTCGGTCTTTTGGGTCTGGCCGTGGATCGAGCGGCGCCATGTCGACACGGAACTCCACTTTTTGGAGCCGTGCCGGCAATTCTTTTCTGATCTGTTCCTCAAAGTGTTCATGGCTTGGAAAGTCCATGCCACGTTCCTGGCCTTTTTCCTTGAGCACGGCGCTATAGGCCATCTTCCACTTCACATCGCGCCCCAGAATCCGCTGCCATTCTGCGCCCAGGCGGCGCTCTGCGGCATGGCGTGAGGTCTTCCATCCCCGTACCTGTTCAAGCAAGGACCAATCGGTCAGCGTCAGGTACTCGTCCATCTTCTTGCGGGGATCGTGGGGGAACAGGAGCTTCATGGTGTCGCCGAAGATGTCGCGGAGGTGGATGTCGATGGCGCGTGTCGTCCGGTGATAGTAGACGTTGGAGTAAAGATACATGCGGGTGTTCAGGAACATCTGCAGCGCAGGAAGACCTGTCTTATGAATCGTAAATCCCTTGTCCGTGATGATGGTGTAGTGAATGAGTCTGGAGAGATCGACTGGACCGACAGCCACGCCGCACATATAGGAATCGCGCAGGACGTAGTCGAGATTGTCTGCGGTGTAGCTGCCTGAAATGACGGGCTGGAGCATGTTGAGCCATCGCGGCATGCGGGAATTGTCTTTGGTTTTTTCCTTGAGAATCACATGCGCGATTTGATCGGGACTGAGTTCCTCGCCTTTGGAAAACGGGCCGGAAGGGCTCCGCCGGATCTTGCGGATGATGGGGCCGAGATGGTCGCGGATGATGATCTGCCCAAGTTTTTCGTGACTGGCGCCGAAGGCATGTAAAAAGTTGTCGTCGAAGAAGTGACAGAAGGGGCCGTGGCCGATGTCGTGTACAAGCGCCGTGACACGAAGAAATTCTTCGACATAGTTGGCCGATGGAACGTCTTTGACAGACTTTTTGAGAAACGGATAGAGATGCCGCGCAAAGCGTCCCGCCACATGCATGGTGCCGAGCGAGTGGACGAAGCGGGTGTGTTCTGCCGAGGGGTAGACCCATCGGGCGCTTTGGAGTTGATAGATATACCGGAGGCGCTGGACCCAGGGAGAATCGATCAGGTCTTTTTCCGTCCGTTCCTGTTGGTCCGCAGTCGAGAAGGGCACGGTGAAGGAGACATATTGATGGATCGGATCGGCGATCAGCGCCGACCCATCATAGGGAGCAGGGGAGTGATGGCCTGATTGAGACATGGCGTGAAATGATTCTAGCGTACATCTTGAGGGGGCGGCAATGGCTCTGTCGTCGCGAGTGGATGAGATTCCCGATATTTGGCTACGAAATAGTAGGCAAGTGGATAGGCGAGTACCGAGCAGAGAATGCTCAAGACAAATCCACCAAGGAAAAAAGGCACGGCGTAGGGCATGACCTGCTCGTAGATCGCGCTGAAGCTTACATCCTGCCAGTCGAAGGAGGGACTGTCCGATCGTCCGAGCAGGATCGCGCCGACCCAGTAGGTCGCGCCGAGGATCGGGACCACGGTCCATGGATTATTGAGAAAGGCGCCTGCCATGAGCGCGAGCAGATTGAGTCTCAGAGCCCAGGAGCAGATAAACACCAAAACGGTGTGCAATCCGTAGAGCGGACAAAATCCGATGAAGACGCCAATGGCGAAGGCCAGCGCCGTTCTCTGCGGCGACTCCTGGAGATGAAGAACCTGTTTCAACAGTGCGCGAAATGAAGGGATCTTAGCCATGGATAGTATGGATACAACCGGCTACGTGAAATGCTCGTAACTGGTCATCGCCAATCGATGACGTGTGCCGTGAGGGGTCAGGGCCTGCATTCCGAAACGATAGTCGCGAATTGTCCCGATGCAGGTTACGGAAAATCCATGCTCGATGGCCGACTGTACGAGTCGCCGTCGCTGCCGTGGCGAGACGGTAAACAGCAACTCGTAATCCTCGCCTCCGGTCAGCGCAAGTTCTGTCGGATCGAGTTTCCGAGCGGCTGCATAGGCACGGCAGGCTGGCGATAATGGAAGCGCGCCCAGATTCAGCTCCACTCCGACATGGCTGTCTTCGCAGATATGGCGGAGGTCGCCGGAAAGGCCGTCTGAAAGATCGATTGTGGAGGTGGCGAAGTGATTAGCACTGAGCCATTTGCCTTCCGCGATGCGTGCGGTTGGACGCAGATGCCGTCCGATCAGAAATTTTCTTCGTCTGGCCGAGAGCGTTGTAGCGCGTGGCGGTTCGTTCAAGAGTCTGAGTCCGGTCAATGAGTCGCCGATGGTGCCGGTCACGTAGAGATCATCGCCGATTCGCGCGCCGCTCCGAAAGAGGGCTTTGCGTGGAGGGGCTGTTCCAACTAGTGTCAGGCTCAAAAACCATCCGCCTCCTGAAGCCGAGGTATCACCGCCGATAAGCTGTACGAGATGAGGTCGGCACGCAGCCATCATGCCTTTGTACAGTTGATGCACATGACGGCTGACGCCAGTGCGAGGGATGGCTAACGATACGAGCAGATATTGGGGGGTCGCACCCATTGCCGCGATGTCGCTGAGATTCGCAGCTGCGGCGCGGAATCCGATATCGGCCATCGTGGCGGTTTTGAGGTCGAAGTGCACCCCTTCGGTTAAGAGATCTGTTGTCAGCACGGTCCATTGGCCGGCCTGTGATGCGATCACGGCGGCATCGTCGCCGATCCCTTGGACGATCGAGGAAGATTGGCGGCCATGGCGTCGATGGAGGGCTCGAATGAGATCGAATTCGTGGATCGTGGAACGGGCCTTCGTGCGGACCGTAGAGGTCATGTTAGTGACGTTGAGTGGGACGCGTTCCCGTGTCGGCCGCATGCACCGGCAGTGAGTGAGCGGCTCGACCTGTTTTCGCGCGCGGAGCCTGTTTTCTTGAATGTGGTTTCGACTGGTGGGGCTTGTTGGTTGGACGCGTCGGCTTCACACTCCGCCGGAGCGCCACCTTCATCACGTCATCCATCGTGTCGGCAAAGTGGAGGTGGATGCCCTTCAAAATGTGCTTGGGAATCTCGTCGAGATCCTTCTTGTTGCGTTTTGGAAGAATGACGGTCGTGAGTTTGGCCCGTTTGGCCGCCAGTATTTTTTCCTTCAATCCGCCGATGGGGAGCACTCGGCCGCGCAGGGTGATCTCGCCGGTCATGGCCAGGTCGCGGCGCACCGGGATCTGCGACAGGGTCGAGGCGATGGCGATGGCCATGGTAATGCCTGCCGACGGCCCGTCCTTCGGAATCGCTCCGGCCGGCACATGGATATGGAGGTCCTGTGTGGTGAAGACATCGGGATTGATGCCGAGGGTGCGCTCGCGCGAGCGCACATAGCTCAAGGCCGCTTGGGCAGACTCTTTCATCACATCGCCCAGTTGGCCGGTGAGGGTCAGTTGCCCTTTACCCTTCATTGCCGTCGCTTCGATGTAGAGCACGTCGCCGCCGGACTCCGTCCAGGCGAGTCCGGTTGCCACGCCGATCTCATCCATCTTCAATTCTTCTTCAGGCAGAAATTTCGGAACGCCGAGATACTTATGCAGGTTGGCTGGGTCCACGGGGAACCCCACGCCTTTGCCTTCCGCAACTTTTTTCGCCACCTTGCGCATCACGTTGGCGATTTCTCGCTCGAGGTTTCTGACGCCGGCTTCGCGCGTGTAGTTGGAGATGATTTGACGCACTGCCGGTTCGGCGACGCGGACGTGCTTCTCGGTAATGCCGTGTTCAGCGAGTTGCCGGGGGATCAGATATTTCTGCGCGATGCCGAGTTTTTCTTCTTCGGTATAGCCAGGGATTCCGATGACTTCCATCCGATCGCGCAAGGCGGGCAAGATGGGATCGATCAGATTCGCCGTCGCAATGAACATGACTCCAGTCAGGTCGAAGGGCACGCCCAGATAGTGGTCGGTAAACGAGTTGTTCTGTTCCGGATCGAGGACTTCCAGCAAGGCGGCGGAGGGGTCGCCGCGAAAATCCATCCCGACCTTGTCGACTTCGTCGAGCATGAAGACCGGATTGTTGGTGCCGGCTTGTTTCATGCCTTGGATAATACGGCCGGGGAGCGCGCCGACGTAGGTGCGCCGGTGCCCTCGGATCTCGGCTTCATCGCGGACTCCGCCGAGACTGATGCGAACAAATTCGCGGCCAAGGGCCCGGGCGATCGACTTTCCGAGCGAGGTCTTCCCGACGCCAGGGGGGCCGACGAAACAGAGGATCGGACCCTTCATTTTTTCTTTGAGCTTCCGCACCGCGAGATACTCGAGGATCCGTTCCTTCACCTTTTCCAGGTCATAGTGGTCCTCGTTGAGCACTTTGGCGGCGGCTTTGAGGTCGAGGTTGTCCGTGGATTTCTTGGACCAGGGCAATTCCACGATCCACTCGATATAGGTCCTCACGGTCGCAGACTCGGCGGTGTCCGGGTGCATTTTTTCAAGACGCTTCAGCTGCTTCTCGGTTTCCTTCAGCACCTTCTCCGGCATCTTCAGCTCGGCGATCCGTTTGCGAAACTCGGTGATTTCTTCCGCGCGTTCGTCGAGTTCGCCTAGTTCTTTTTGGATCGCTTTGAGTTGCTCGCGCAGGAAGTATTCGCGCTGAGTCTTGTCCATCTCCCCCTTGGCTTGCGCTTGAATCTTCTGTTGCATGGAGAGCACTTCGATCTCCTTGCCGAGGATCTCGCTGACGTGCCTGAGTCGCTTGATCGGGTCGATGATTTCCAGGACTGCTTGGGTCACCTCGACCTTGAGGCCGAGATTGGAGGCCACCATGTCGGCAAGACGTCCGGGGTCTTCGAGGTTTTCGATGACGATCATCACGTCCGGGATCAAGACCTTGCCGAGACTCACGATCCGCTCGATCTGTTCTTTGACGGTCCGCATAGCGGCTTCGGTTTCGAGGGCGGCGCCCGCCGATTTGTGCTCGGTGAGTTTGTCGATGCGCACGGAATAATAGGGTTCTGTTTGGATATAGCCCGCAATCTTCGCCTTCGAGAGTCCCTGCACGAGAATTTTAATGCGCTCATCGGGCAGTTTCAGCATCCGCATGATGATACCGACCGTGCCGATGGTGTGGATATCCTCCGGTGACGGATTCTCGACGTCCAAGGCCTTTTGCGTCGACAGGAAGATCATGCGATTGCCGGCTAACGCGGCTTCAATCGCTTTGATCGACATTTCCCGTCCGACGAACAAGGGAAGGACCATGTATGGGAAGACGACGATGTCTCGAACTGGCAACATCGGAAGCTGGTCTGGGATTTCAATATTCTGGGGTGGCTGCAAGTCTTGCTCAATCGGGTCGTTCATTTGGTGTGGTCTCTCTGTTCCGTTCAAAGCTGAAGGAGATATGAAGTCGTAACCTGCTGAGGCCCTGATCAGATTTTTCGCGATCGTGCCGTGCGGCGCGCTTCGGAAGGCCGCATACGATTTCGCAGATACTCGCCGAAATCCGGTCCCAGAGATGGGTTTTTGAGCGCGAATTCGACAGTCGCAATGAGAAACCCAAGCTTGTCTCCGGCATCGTACCGTTGCCCCTGTATTTCCAACGCAAACATGGGGGACTCCTTTGCCAATTCCACTAGCGCGTCGGTTAATTGGATTTCGCCATTTTTACCAGGCTTGGTTTTTCGCAGGATAGAGAAAATCTCCGGTGGTAAGACATAGCGTCCGATGACCGCCAGGTTCGACGGAGCTTCAGCCTGCGCCGGCTTCTCAATGAGCCCCTCGACTCGATGCAATCCCGCTGAGAGGGTTCGGGGCGCCACGATCCCATAACGGTTCACTTCATGACGGGGCACTTCCTGGACGCCGAGGACCGCGCCGCGCCGTTTCTTGTAGGCATGAATGAGTTGTGCGAGGCCAGGGACCGGGGCATCGATGATTTCATCGCCGAGTATGACGGCAAAGGGTTCATCACCGATCAGGTGTTGGGCGCAGAGGACCGCATGGCCGAGTCCAAGGGCCTCCGACTGACGGACATAGCAGAAGTTTGCGAGTGTGGAGATGTGGCGCATCTGGTTCAGGAGCTGCGCCTTGCCGCTGCCTTTGAGGTTTTCCTCCAGCTCGACGGACCGGTCGAAATGGTCCTCGATCGCGCGTTTTCCCCGCCCGGTGATGATGATAATGTCCTCGATTCCCGATGCGACCGCTTCCTCCACTGCATATTGAATCAGCGGCTTGTCGACAAGCGGCAACATTTCTTTGGGAGAGGCTTTCGTTGCAGGAAGGAAGCGGGTGCCAAGGCCTGCGGCGGGCATCACGGCTTTGCGCACTTCGAAGCGTGACATGATTTGGATACTATGTGATGGGGTAGGCGAAGTCAAGGAATGCGGGAGCTTAGCGCATTTCTTGTACAGGTGTGTCGTACAGACGTCAAGACTCGACGCGAGATGAGTACTCGACGGTGTGAAGCTCCAAGATTCTCGTCTTCTTGTTTCTTTCCTCGATTTCTCGGACAGCACTCTAGAATAGATTGCGACTTGTCCGCAGAATGTAGGAGGTATCAGCTTTACATTCAATTACTTGCCCAATATAATCCGAAGGTTTTGCGCGCATGTTCCTGCGAGGAACATGCGCGCCGACTCAATGAGTGACTCTCTATGCCGGCAACCTCTGCTGCTGACATTGGCATGCGCGCGTGTGCCGCGCTGTGTGTGAGTTTGAAGTAGGAGCGCAGGGTGTACAATCACAGCCAACGTTAGGGTTGCCCCCAATGCCGGTTTTATTTTTTCCTCCTTCCTGCGGGACGCGAGTCCAGTGAGGGGAGTGTGTCGATCAGCCGGGTTTCGCTGGCTGTTCATCATGGTGCTCATCGCTGTGAGCTGTGGTCTGTTGCCGATAGGAACGATGGCGGCGGAGCAGGCCGGCGTCAAAGTGACGGCGATTGAGATTCGAGGGAACAAACGGATTATGGTGCCGGCGATTGCAGGCCGATTAACATTGAAGCCGGGCGATCCCTACACCTCTGAAAATGTCCGTGGACAGATCAAGATTCTCTACGACACCGGTTTTTTTGAAGAAGTACAGGTCGAGACAGAAACAGGGGCGGGCGGAGTGGCTCTGGCCTTTCTGGTGCGTGAAAAACCGTTTATTACAGAGATCGTGTTCGATGGGAATAAAGCGCTCAGCGACGACAAGCTCAAGGAAAAGATCACGATCAAGAACCAAGCCTTTCTCGATCAGTTACAGGCGAAAGAGAGCGCAGAAAAGATTCGTCTGGCCTACCAGGGAGACGGCTATTTCAATTGCGAGGTGATCCCAGTCGTGCAGACGTTGGACGAGGACCGGAAGCGATTGACGTTTCTCATCAAGGAAGGGGACAAGGCGCGCGTCAGAAAGGTCGATTTTGACGGCCTGCACGCAGCGACGAAAGACGAGATGTTCAAGGTGATGGCGACGCGGGAATGGATTCCCTGGTACGGTCTGGTCACGCAGATGAAGTTGCCGTCGTTTCTCTCGGACGCCGGGGTCTTGAAGCGGGAAGAAATGAACAACGACGTCGATCGGATCAAAGAGGTCCTGCTCAATAAAGGCTATTTAAACGTCAAGGTTGGATTGCCGACGGCGGAGCTCAGCGACGATAAGAAATGGTTTCTCGTGACATATGCGGTCATGGAAGGGGAGCCGTTCACCGTCGGTGAAGTCGGGTTTCGAGGGAATACGGTCTTCGAAGATCCGGAACTTCGTGAGGGGCTTCAAATAAAGGCAGGGGAAATTTTTCAGCGGCAGAAACTCCGTGACGAGATTACACGGTTGAAAGATCTCTATGGAAACAGAGGCTATGCGTTTGCAGAGGTTTCGCCCAATGTGAATCCGAACATGACCGACCGGACTGCGTCCATCATCCTGACCGTCAACGAAGGGGAGTTGATGCGGATTCGTCAGATCAACATCAATGGGAACGAAAAGACCAAGGACAACGTGATTCGACGTGAAATGCGCGTCGATGAGCAGGATGTCATCGATACTCCCGCGTTGAAGCGAAGTTTTCAACGCCTGAACAACTTGAACTTTTTCGAGACGGTGGAAATTCTTCCGGCGAAGATAGGGCCGGATAAAGTCGACCTGAATGTCAGAGTGAAGGAAAAGCCGACCGGTCAGTTCAGTATCGGCGGTGGATTCAGCACGTTGGATCAGTTGGTGGCGATCGCCGACATTACTGAAGGGAATCTCGGTGGAAACGGCTGGATGGGGAGAATTCGCGGTCAATTGGGTCAGCAGCGGCAGATAGGGCTGATCACGTTTCGTAACCCCTATTTGAACGATTCCTTGACGTCGATGCAGTTGGATATCTTCAAGACCGCGACGAACTACTTTACCTATTTTGAGAGGAAAACCGGGGGAAGCGTGACATTCGGCCGATGGTTTTCCGAATATGTATCGGGGACTATCGCTCCGGTTGTCGAGGAGATCACGTACAGCAATCCGAGGTCCGATGCGCCGGCGCTGATTAGGGATCAAATAGGGCGCCAGACGACGACGGGGTTTCGGGCTTCGCTGACCCGCGATACGAGAGATTACCTCATGGATCCCCGCACCGGCTGGCGGACGTCCGTCGCGCTCGGTGTCGGGACATCCCATCTGGGCGGCACCAACGACTTCTTTAAATACACCCTCGATGTTAACAAATACACCCCGCTCCCTTACGATACGCGGCTCTCGATCCGTGCGCGCTACGGTGTGGTACAGCAGTTCAATACGGGAGGGGAGAACAGACCGGTTCCTCTGACTGAACTCTATTTCGTTGGAGGCATCAATACCATGCGTGGGTTTGTCTTCGGCAAGGCGGGACCGGTCACGGCCAGTAACACGCTTCTTGGCGCGGCTAGTGAGCTGATCTTCAACGTCGATTATGTGTTTACGATTTCTTCTGAGGCGAAACTCAACGGTGTGATCTTCTTCGACTATGGGAAAGGGTTCGCCGATGATACCGTCTCGTTCCCCTTGCGGTCTGCGGCAGGTTTTGAGGGGCGATGGGTGTCACCCTTTGGCCCTCTCCGCGCTGCATACGGAATCAATCTGGACCCCAATCCAGGAGAACGAAAAGGTGTTTTTGAGTTCACGATCGGTACAATATTCTAATAGGTCAGTCTATGGCCGCGAGCGAGAGGTAACGGGATGATCCAGGTTGATGTCGTCATGCGGAAGGTGTTCTGTGCGGGAGGTTTGTGGATGGCGCTCCTCGTGATCTCAGGCTGTGCCGCCGGCGGGGCCAAGGTCGAAGGGAAGATCGGAGTGGTCGATCCCGCCCGTGTCCTCAACGAGACGAACGTCGGGAAGAAAGCCAAAGATTCTTTGAGTGTATTTTCGAAAAATCGCCAGGCGTTGATCGAGCTGGAGGAGAAAGAGCTCCGCCGCATGGAAGAAGAGTTTGGAAGACAGGCGAGTGTGTTGAGCGCGGCTGCGAAAAAGGAGCGCGAAGATCAATTTCGGCGTCGCGTGGCGGAGTACCAACAAAAAGCGGGTGACATGAGCCGGGAGGTTCAGGAAAAGCAGAAAGACGTCCTCGATGGGTTTCGCGAAAAGGTGGGACTCATTGTGGGAAAAGTGGCCAAGCGGGTTGGATTACAGGTCGTCATCGATAAGGCGAAAGGCGGCCCCACGTTGTATAGCGAGGATGGGTTGGATATTACGGGCCAGGTCATCGATGAATTTAATCGAGAATATCCGTAACCCGGTCTATCTGGTCTGTTCGGTCTCTCTGGCCTATCTCGTCGACCGGATCAATCAGATAGACCAAACGAACTAAACAGACAAGAGGCCAGATAGATCAGACAGATCAGACAGACAAGACCGTGAAAAGCAGAGGAGGGGTGCGATGAAGCGAACGGGCGTGCTCAGTGTGATCGGTGCAGTCGCAGTGTGGCTGACGATGCTGTCGCCGGCACTGTCGGATGAGGCCGGTAAGGTTGCGGTGATGAACCAACAAGCGGTGGTCGAGCAGTCCAAGGCCGGCAAGCGGGCCTTGGAAGAGCTCAAGGCGTTCTCCATGACCAGGCAGAAGATCATCAATGCCGACGATGTCGAACTGAAGGAATTGCAACAAGCGATTCAAGACGGGAAGCTGTCCGACAGCGCGAAGCAAGAGAAGCAAAGTCAGTTCCAAGCCAAGCTCGATGCCTATCAACGCCGCCTGGCTGACTTCAATCGTGAGGTTCAGCAGAAGCAGCGTGAGTTGGTGGCGGAATTCTCGAAAAAAGTGCAGGAGGCCGCGCAAGCGGTGGGGGAGAAAAACGGGTATGCTGCAGTCATCGACAAGGGAAGCGAGGCGATGATGAAGATCGTGCTCTATCATCAGCCTGCATTGGATGTGACCGATCAGGTGGTCAAGGAGTTCGATCGACAGAATAAGTGAGGATGCTGAAAATGTCCGTCAGCTTCGTTCTCGCATCGCTTAGAGGCTCAACGTACCGAAGCGTACGCCTCGCCTCTTCGCTCGCTGCGGCCTTGCTGAACGGCCATTTTGAGCATCCTTCTTTGAGTATATATTGCTTTCTAGTGGCTGAAGATTCGAAGTAGGAGGTCTAGACGATGTCTGTGATGGAACAAGCTGAAATTCAGTCCCTCTTGCCTCATCGGTATCCCTTTCTCCTGGTCGATCGCATTCATGAGTTGGTTCCTGATCGGCGGATTGTAGGAATCAAGAACGTGACGGTCAATGAACCCTTCTTTCAAGGGCATTTTCCTGGACGCCCGGTTATGCCGGGGGTATTGATTCTCGAAGCCATGTCGCAAGTTGGAGCGATTCTGGCGTTTAAATCACTGGGGAACTCGGCGCATCCGGTGGTCTATCTCACTGGCGTCGATGGCGCGAAATTCAGAAAACCGGTCGTGCCTGGGGATCGGTTGCGGTTCGAGATCGACGTGGTCAGGAAGCGGCCTCCGTTTTGGAAGATGCAAGGCAAGGCGTTTGTCGAGGAAGACCTTGTGTGTGAAGCCGAAGTGACCGCGATGGTGACCGAGGAAAAAGCCGTGAAGAGTGATGCGTGACGAGTTTTGATGGGGTAACGGTCAACGGAACCTATCACCCATTACTGATCACTCATCACAGGAGGTGTACGTGCAGATTCATTCAACAGCGATCGTTCATTCCAAGGCGAGTCTTGCCAATGATGTGGAGGTCGGGCCGTTCTGTGTGATCGGTGAGCATGTCACGATTGGAACAGGCACCAGATTGTTGTCTCATGTGACGGTCGATGGATGGACGGAGATCGGCGAGCGAAACGAGGTACATCCGTTTGTCTCGATCGGCGGACCTCCTCAACACCTCGGTTATAAGGGCGAGCCGACCAAGGTGGTGATCGGCGACGATAATATTCTCAGGGAATACGTCACCGTCAACCGTGCGACAATGCAGGGCGGGGGGGTCACATCCATCGGGAGTAACAATTTTCTGATGGCCTATGTGCATGTGGCGCACGATTGTCGTCTGGGCAGCCATCTCATCATGGCCAACGCGGCAAGTTTAGCCGGCCATATTACGATCGGAGACCATGCCATTATCGGAGGGCTGAGTGGAATCCATCAGTTCGTCCGCATCGGCGCCTATGCGATGGTTGGTGGGTGCTGCGCGTTGGGACAAGATCTGCCGCCCTTCATGCGGGCGGCAGGCGGGTATCGCGCGCGGATGTATGGATTGAACTCCGTCGGCTTGCGACGGCATGGATTTTCGAGCGATCGGGTTGCGGTGTTGAAACGCGCCTACGATATGCTCTTTCGATCGGGCCATCGGACTGCCGAAGCGGCCAGGCTTGCCAAGGCTGAGTTCGGCGATCAGCCGGATGTCATGACGGTTGTGGGTTTCCTGGAGGGGACGAAGCGCGGCATCTGTCGGTCGGTCGTCAACGATCATGAGGATGAGGAGTAAGCGCCGTGGCCTCACGACCTCACGTTACGAATGGCGAGCGGATCGGGCTGATTGCCGGCAATGGCCGGTTTCCCATCATCTTTGCGGATAATGCCAGGAAGCTCGGCTACCATGTGTCGGCTGTGGCGCATGAAGGCGAGACGGAACCGGAGTTGGCCGGCCATGTGGACCGTATCCATTGGATCAAGATCGGCCAGCTCAACAAGCTGATCAAAGCGTTCAAGGAAGACAAGGTTCACCAGGCTGTGATGTTAGGTGGGATCAAGAAGACCCACGTCTTTACCACGCTGCGCCCGGATTTTCGCACCTTGGCATTGGCAACACGATTGGCGCTCAGGAAAGACGACGATATCCTGCGCGAATTTGCGAAGGAGCTTGAGGGAGAAGGGATTGCTATCTGTGAATCAACCTTCGGCCTTGAGGGGATCCTTGCAGAGGAAGGGACGTTGACCGCGCGGGCTCCGTCGGAGAAAGAGTGGGAAGACATCCGCTACGGATGGGAAGTGGCGCATGACATTGGCCGCCTCGATATCGGGCAGTGTGTCGTGATCAAAGATCGTGTGGTTGTGGCCGTCGAAGCAGTCGAAGGCACCGACGGAGCCATCAAACGCGGCGGCGATTTGGCTAAGGATGGCGCGGTGGTGGTCAAGCGGTCGAAGCCGCAACAGGATTTGCGGTTCGATCTCCCGGCCGTGGGACCTCGGACGATCGAGGTGATGGCATCGGTCAAGGCCTCTGTATTGGCAATCGAAGCTGGACGCACAGTGTTATTGGATCGCGAGATTGTGTTGGAGAAGGCCCGGGCGTCACGTATCGCTATTGTTGGAATCACGAAGCTCGAACCGAGCGGAACATGACACCATTGAGGGCAGGAGTTATTGGTGTAGGACATCTCGGACAGCACCATGCGCGCCTCTATGCCTCCCTGCCGGGGGCGCAGCTCGTCGGTGTGGTGGATCAGTCGGTTGAGCGCGCGAAGGCGGTTGCAGAGAAACATCGCGCGCGCGTCTTTCGTACGGCTGATGAGTTGTTGTCGCATGTCGATGTTGTCAGTGTAGCGGTGCCCACGTCAGGCCACTATGCCGTCGCAAAAGCCTGTCTGCAGGCAGGTAAACATGTCCTCGTCGAAAAGCCGATTGCCGTCATGCCCGGAGAGGCGCGGGAACTGGTGCAACTCGCCAGACAGCGGGGCTGTTGCTTACAAGTGGGGCATAGCGAACGGTTTAATCCGGTGATGGGGTTGATGCGTCCCCGTATCGGGCAACCAGTGTTCATCGAATGCCATCGTCTCAGCAGTTTTAGCGAACGGGGAACGGATGTGGACGTGGTGCTGGACCTGATGATTCACGATCTGGATCTCGTGCTCTCGTTCAATCCAGGTCCTGTCGAAGAGGTGCGCGCAGCGGGAGTGGCGGTGTTGTCCTCCTCGATCGATATCGCCAATGCCCGCATTCAGTTCCAGAGCGGCTGCGTGGCCAATCTGACCTCCAGCCGCGTGTCGACGAATAAGATGCGACGGCTGCGGCTCTTTCAACGAAACAATTATCTGTCGATCGATTTCCAAACCAGACAGGGGATGATTTGCCGACGCAATATTACGGACGGGGAGCGGCCTACCGTCGAGGTTGAGCAACTGCAGGGTGGAGATGAAGAGCCATTGAAGCTTCAACTTGAATCGTTTCTTCATGCAGCCGGCACTGGCGCAAGGCCATTGGTGTCGGGCGAAGATGGCGCGGCGGCCGTGGACGTGGCGCATCAAGTCTTACAGGCTATTGCGACCTTTGCAGCGCGCCATACTCCTTCCCCGGAGCCATGAAGATTCTGATCGTTACAGGCGAAGCCTCGGGTGATCTTCACGGTGCGCATTTAGCCAAAGCGATTATGACGCTCGATCCGACCGCCCAGCTGGTCGGCATCGGTGGATCGGGGATGCGCGCTGCTGGTGTCAGCCTTGTGCCGGGTGTCCCACAGTTGGATGTCATGGGGTTGATCGGGCTGTCTGCGATCCGAGCCATGATTCAGCGTGTGCGCGCCATCCGGAGGGTGCTGAAGGCGGAGGCCTGGGATCTTGTGGTCTTGATCGACAATCCGGGGCTGAATTTTCATTTCGCGCGGGTCGCCAAGGCCGCCGGTCGGCGCGTGCTCTACTACATCGCTCCGCAAGTATGGGCCTGGCGGCCTGGGCGTATGAAGTGGATTCAGCGCCGGGTCGATCATGTCGTCGTGATTCTCCCCTTCGAGCCTGAACTCTATCGCCGGGCAGGGGTTCGTTGCACGTTCGTCGGCCATCCCCTGCTTGATTCGGTGGCGCCGCAGTACGATCGTGCGACGCTTCGGAAGGAGTTCGGCTTCGATGAGTCGGCCCGCGTTATTGGATTGTTGCCGGGAAGTCGAAGGAGCGAAGTCGAAATGCTTCTGCCGGTGCTTCTCAAGGCGGCGGCGCAATTGGTCGCGGCTGAACCAGGAACGCAATTTATCCTGGCGCAGGCCTCCTCAATCGACGATAATCTGATTCAGGCACTGCTGCAGCATAGCCCTGTGCCGGTTCGAGTGGCGCACGATCGAGCCAGTGAGGTGATGGCCCTGTCCGATATGCTATTTATTGCGTCGGGGACCGCGACCTTGCAGGCGGCGGTGGTGGGGACACCCATGGTGTTGCTGTACAAGACGTCGCCGTTGACCTATCGATTGGCGCGTTGGCTGATCAATGTGAAATGGATCGGACTCGTGAATTTGGTGGCCGGCCGATCAGTCGTGCCGGAATTGATTCAGGATGAGGCGACGGCCGAGCGGTTATGCCAGGAAGTCCTGCACCTCTTGCGCGATCCGTCGGCGTATAATGGGATGAAAAAAGAGCTGCGACAGGTTCGTGAATCGTTGGGAGAACCAGGCGCTTCTCACAGAGCGGCGCAGGTGGCATTGTCTGAATGTCGACTTTAGATCGCATCATACGATTGCTCCGTTACGTGAAGCCCTATCGGGTGCGATTGGGTTCTGCGTTTGTGTGCTCAGGATTGGTGGCGGCTTCCTCCGCCGGCTATGCCTGGCTCGTCAAGCCGGTCCTCGACGAGATTTTTATCAACAAGAATGAAAACCTCTTGCTGGTGCTCCCGCTCGCGCTCTTTGCCGTGTCGGTCCTCAAGAGCGTCTTTAGCTACGGGCAAAACTATCTCATGAGTTATGTCGGAAATCGGGTGATCACCGACGTTCGACAGGAGCTGTTCGGGAAACTCATCCGACTGCCGATTCCCTACCACGATGTGAATACGTCGGGGCGATTGGTGTCCCGCGTGGTGAACGACGTCACGTTGATGGCCAATGCGGTGTCGGGAGTCCTGAAAGATGTAGTTTTGCAGGGACTCACGTTTCTGGCCATGATGGGCGTGATATTTTATCAGGAATGGCGGCTGGCTGCCCTCTCGGTGATCGTCATTCCCTTGGCTGTGCTCACGACGCTGCGGATGGGGAAGCGGTTGCGATCGTTGGCGGTAAGCGGTCAGGAGCGGATGGGGGATATGGCCTCCACACTTCAGGAAACGTTATCGTGCATTCGCACGGTCAAAGCCTATGGACGCGAAGAGTCGGAGGCCGCGCGATTTCAACAGAGCAACAGCTCTTTTCTCCGTACGACGATGAAGGCGACTCAAGTCTTCTCCCTCGGGTCGTCGCATATGGAAGTGATCGGTGTCGTGGGGGTCGCTGCCATTATTTGGTATGGCGGGTTTCTCGTGATCAACGGCTCCATGACGCCGGGAGCGTTTTTCTCATTTCTGGCCGCAATGTTCATGGCCTATACCCCGATTCGCAAACTGGCCAACTCCAACAACCAGGTTCAACAGGCGTTGGCTGCGGCGGAACGGGTCTTCGACGTCTTGGACCTCAGGACCGAGCAGGATGCGGAGCAGGGTCGCTTGGAGTTACCGCGGATTGCGCAGTCGGTGCGGTTCGACGATGTGACGTTTTGTTATGAGAGTCAGGGCGTATCGGCTCTCACCGACATCAATCTGACGATTCGCGCCGGAGAAATGGTGGCCCTTGTGGGCAGCAGCGGCAGCGGAAAGACGACGTTGGTCAATTTGATTCCGCGTTTTTACGAACCGACAACTGGCCGCATTCTCATCGACGAGGTTGATATTCAGTCCTACACCCTCCGCTCGCTCCGGTCGCGGATCGGCATGGTCTCGCAAGATGTGGTGTTGTTCGATGACAGCATTCGCAACAACATCGCTTTTGGACGAGAGGACGCGACCGACGACGACATTATCCGGGCGGCGCGATTAGCCTATGCCCATGACTTTGTGGAGCGTTTTCCGCAGGGGTACCAGACCGTCGTGGGCGAGAAGGGGGTAAAACTCTCCGGTGGGGAGCGGCAGCGCTTGGCCATCGCCCGCGCGATTTTACGCGACCCTCCCTTGCTGATCCTCGATGAAGCCACCTCGGCGTTGGATACGGAGTCTGAGCGGGTCGTTCAGCTAGCCCTGACCAATTTGATGAAGGATCGAACGACCATCGTCATTGCCCATCGGTTGTCGACAATTCAACAGGCTGACCGGATTATGGTTCTGGCCCGGGGCTCAATCGTCGAGGTGGGAACCCACGACGAACTGCTTCGCCGTGGCGGACAGTACCAGCGGCTTCATGCGATGCAGTTCCAAGACGTGCCTGATGTGTAGTCTGTCATGAAGCGAGTCGAGAACTGGCTGAAGCTTTCGGTGCTCCCTCCGATCGGGGCTGCGGTGATTCGAGGGCTGGGGCGATCGATGCGGATGGACTCGCAGGGCCACGAGCAGGTGGATGCGTTGTATCGTGAAGGCCGGCACGTCATCCTCGCGTTTTGGCATGCGCAGCAACTCATGATCCCGACAGGCTATCGTGGACCAGGGGCCAACGTGTTGATCAGTCAGCATCAGGATGGTGAGATCATCGCGCGTATCATCTCCCGATTCGGGCATCGGGCGGTTCGTGGATCGAGCACCAGGGGTGGAGCGCTGGCACTACGAGAATTGATCCGCCTTGGGCGATCCGGAGCTGATCTCGTGGTGACTCCCGATGGACCCAAGGGGCCTCGCCAGGTTGCAAAGCTCGGGGTGGTTCAGTTGGCGAAAGCGACCGGGCTTCCGATCGTGCCGCTGGCATTCAGCTGCTCAAAAAAAAACTCTTTGCGAGCTGGGACCGGTTCATGGTCCCGTACCCATGGTCCCGAGGGCTCTATCTGTGGGGTTCCCCCATCTGGGTTCTGCGAGATGCCGATGAACCGGCAATGGAAGCGGCATGCCGGGAGCTTGAGAAGGTTTTGAATCAGCTCACGGATCAGGCGGAAGAAGCTGTGAAACGTGAAACGTAAGGGATTCAGGGGCGTCGTTTCACCGTTCACATCTCACGTGTAACGCGCAGCCATGTGGCGTCTCTTCTATAACATTCTGTTATTGGCACTGTCGCCGCTCATTGTGGCGATCCTGCTGGCCAAACCGCGGTGCCGTCCCGGACTGCCGCAGCGGCTGGGTTTAGAAGAAGGTTCATTTGGTTTGTTTCGTTCCTCGAATCGGAGCCAACCAGACAAACTAAACAAACAAAATGAACCAAACAAACCTGTTATCTGGATTCACGCCGTTTCTCTCGGTGAAGTGGTGGCGGTCACACCGCTTGTCAAGGAGCTGCATCGCCGTCATCCTCTGTCTCGCCTGGTGGTTTCGACAGTGACCGAGACTGGGCGGGAAGCGGTGGAGCAACGGTTGGCTGGCGTGGCAGAGCACTGTTATGCGCCGCTCGATTTCCCCTGGGTCGTCTCCCGATTTATTGAGCGATTGCAACCGACGCTCTATCTGTTTGTCGAGACTGAACTCTGGCCGAACCTCCTGTGGCAACTGCGTCGGCATCGCGTACCCACCGCCCTTGTGAATGGTCGGCTTTCAAGCAGGTCTTTCGCGCGGCAACAGTGGGCGCCCGTGCGATCGTTTTATCGGACGATGTTGCAGCCACTCAGTCTTTGCCTGATGCAATCGGACCGGGACGTCGATCGTATCGTTGCCCTGGGAGCAGAGGCTACGAGAGTCAGGCGAACAGGTAATATCAAATTCGATCAGCCGATACCGTCTGTTGCAGAGAGTGACATGACGAGGGTCCGTCTTGGGCTTCAGGATACGGAACAGTTGTTTGTGGCAGGCAGCACCCATCCTGGCGAGGAGGAGATCCTCGTGGAGTGTTATCGGGCGCTCGTAGCGCGCTGTCCCTCAGCGGTCTTGCTGTTGGCTCCTCGACACATTGAACGAGCGGAATCGGTGGAGGCGATGATTCGGGCGCAAGGACTCGCCGCGCAGCGACGTAGCACCATCGGGCAGGCTGGGGTGTTGCACGCTGCCGGTCCCCGTGTGGTCGTGCTCGATTCCAGAGGTGAATTGGCTGCGATCTATCGTGAAGCGGTGGTGGCGTTCGTTGGAGGCACACTGGTTCCAGTCGGTGGGCACAATTTGCTGGAGCCGGCTCAGTGGGCAAAGCCGGTATTGTTTGGGCGCTATACCGATCACTGCGCGGAGATTGCAGACCTCTTGATTCAGGCGGAAGGGGGCCGTCGGGTTCTTCAGGCTGAGGAGCTCACGCAACAAGTGCTGACCCTCTTTTCCAATAATGAGGAACGAGAGCGGATGGGCCGGTCGGCTCGTCAGGTGGTCGAACAGAATCAGGGTGCCTTGCAGCGGACGCTGGAGGCGATCGATAGGCTCCTGACGCCACGGCAAGGCATAAGCGGATCTTCTCTCGCTGATCGGTCGCTCCCCCTCGTGGCTGGACGATAATGTATTGCTCAGGTCATGAGGCGGAAGGCTGTTAGCCTTCCGCCTCATGACCTTCAGCCTAAACCCCTGACTAGGAACGAAGCGTGTTAAATCCTGGGACAAAGGTCAGGTGGTGGCTCTTGTGGGCCGCAATCCCCGTGTGGGTGGGTGCGCGGCTGCGCGCGCTCCTGTACAGCTGGAATTGGTTCGATCGGCATAGACTGCCGGTTCCCGTGCTGAGTGTCGGGAATCTCACATTGGGTGGAACGGGAAAAACTCCGGTCGTCATTCTGCTTGCCGACAGGCTTCTTGCGCAGGGGAGACGGGTGGCGATTCTCAGTAGGGGCTATCGACGGACCAGTACGGCCCGGTATCTGTTGGTGTCGAATGGCGAACGTCTCTTGGTCGGCCCGAACGACGCAGGCGATGAGCCCTTCTTGATCGCGCAACGCTGTCCCAAAGCGATTGTCGCGGTTGGCGCCGATCGCTATGAGCTCGGTGACTGGGTCTTGGAGCGGTTTCCAATCGATTGCTTCATACTCGACGATGGATTTCAACACCTGGGGCTGTACCGTGATGTGAATCTCTTGCTGATCGATGCCACGGATGTGGAGGGGATCAAGGCGTTGGCGCCTGCTGGTCGGCTCAGGGAGCCGCTGCGGTCAGCGGCTCGCGCGACCGCGATCATGGTCACGAGAGCGGACGTGCCCGCTCATGTGACAGAAGTCTGCCGCAAACTGCAAGCCTCGGTTGGGTGGATGCCGGCGCCAATGCAGGCAGTCTTTCGTCCGGAGTCTCTCGTGTCGGTGGTAACCGGCGCGGTCCAGACGCTTTCCTGCTCCAAGGGAAAGACCGCGTTGTTGTGTAGCGGCGTGGGCCATGCCGGATCGTTTCGTACGCTCGTTGAGCATATAGGGATCACGGTTCTCGACGAAGTGGTGTATGTCGATCATCATGCCTATACGAGCCAAGATATCGAACGAGTGAGCGCGAGAGCGGCTGAACTTCAGGCTGAGTTGATCGTGACAACGGAGAAAGATGCCTGTAAGTTGGCCGGGTTCCTCCAACCCACCGATAACTGGTGGGCAGTCCGACTGGCCACGAATGTGATAGAGGGGGAAGATCGATTGTGGCGGTTGGTGTTTGGGATGGGAGATAGGCTGAGGGCTGAAGGCTGAAGTGTTTGGAGGCGTGTGGAGAGGGAAGCCATTAAAAAAATTCTTGTGCGTGGACCCAATTGGCTTGGCGACGCAGTCATGTGTGAGCCTGCGCTTCGTGGACTGCGGACACGATTTTCACAGGCTCAGATAACGCTGTTAGTCAAGCCTGCCGTGGCCGAGGTATTTGTCGGCCATCCTGCAGTGACAAATATCCTGACCTATGACACCAATGGGAGGCATGCGGGGCTTTCTGGCAAGTGGGCGTTGGCCGGGCAGCTGCGGCAGCAAGGCTTCGATTTGGCGGTGCTGTTTCAGAATGCGTTCGAGGCAGCCTTCTTGACGTTCCTGGCCGGTGTGCCTCGGCGCTATGGGTATGCGACGGACGGACGAAGCCTGCTGTTGTCCGATCCGGTCGCTGTGCCGGACCGCCAGAGGCTTGTCCATCAAGTCCGTTATTATTGGGATCTGTTGAAGCCGCTCGGCCTCACAGGCGATCCATCCGCACCAGAACTCGTCGTCTTTCCCGAGGAAGAACAGACAATGGCGGGGCGATTTGCGAAGGGCGGGTTGGCCGAGACGGATGTGGTCGTCGGCATCAACCCTGGTTCGACCTATGGCGGGGCCAAACGCTGGTTACCCGAACGGTTTGCCGAGGTGACGGAACGGCTCTGTCGTACAATCCGCGAGTCTCGCGAACAAGAAGTCAGTGTAGTCATTTTTGGCGCGAAGGGGGAAGAGCGTTTGGGCCAGGAGATAGCTTCGCATCTGTCGTCTCGATCTCTGGTCTTGTCCGGGGCCACGACGATTCGTGAACTGATGGCGTCGGTGAAGCGGTGCGCCGTGCTTCTCACGAACGATACAGGCCCCATGCATATCGCTTCCGCCTTTCAGGTTCCAGTCGTCGCGATCTTCGGACCGACCGATTGGCGCACCACCTCACCATTTGAGAGCGCCCATTCCATTGTGCGTCAGCCGGTCGATTGCGCTCCCTGTCTGCTGCGCGAATGTCCCATCGACCATCGATGCATGACGCGGGTGACGGTGGATCAGGTGCATGAGGCAGCAGTAAAACAGGTGCGCGGTTTGTCTGGTTCATCTGGTCTATTTGGTAGGGACCAAATCAACCAAACAAACGAGACAAACCAAACGAACATACTTGAGGGAGTCACCGTGTTTCTGGATCGAGATGGAACGCTGAATTATGATCCAGGGTATCTCAAAGTCGCTGCCGATCTGAAGTTGCTGGCAGGGGTCGGGCCGGCTCTGGCGAGATTGAAACACGCCAGAGCAAAACTGGTGGTTGTGACCAACCAATCCGGTGTCGGACGTGGAATGTTGACCCTCAAGGATCTTGAAGCGATCCACGCCAGGTTGGAGGGTCTCCTGGAACAGGAGGGCGCGGCGCTCGACGCGATTTATTTCTGTCCACATCATCCCGATGACGGATGCCGTTGCCGCAAACCGAACGTCGGAATGGTGGAACGGGCGGTATCTGAGTTGCAACTGGATCTCCGTCATTCCTATTTGATTGGCGATCACGCGCGCGACATCCAACTGGCGAACAGGGTAGGTGCCAAGGCTATTCTCCTTACTGCAGCGCCGGCGGATGCACAGGCGTTGGAGACACTCAAGACTAAGCAGGCCATGCCGGATACTATGGCCAAGTCGATGTCTGAGGCGGTGGACTGGATCTTGGAGGACGCGAAGACGCGTCCTCCGTTAATGGTGAATCAGTAATCGTCAATGGGTCACAATACTTGTCTAGGTCTTACGATTCACGTGTAACGGTTAACGAAGAACGCTCATGGAAGACTATCGCCAGATCCTCTTGATCAAGCCGAGTTCCTTGGGCGACATCGTGCATGCGATGCCGACCTGTGCGGCAATTCGTCGCGCCTATCCCACGGCACGATTGACCTGGCTGGTCAAGCGCGAGTGGGCTGGTCTCGTCGAGCGGATTGATGGGGTGGATCGGGTGTGGCCGGTGAAATCGACACTCAAGGGGTGGCTTTCTCAGGTGCCTGCTCTTCGTACAGAGGGCTTCGATCTCGTCGTGGACCTTCAAGGTCTCTTTCGGAGCGCCGTTATCGGGTGGCTCGGTGGATCTCCTCTGCTTGTGGGGTTTGAGAATGGCCGAGAGGGGAGCCCGTGGTTCTATTCGAAGTGCGTACCAGTTCCACAGTCGGAGATGCACGCGGTCGATCGCTACCTGCTCGTAGCTAAGGCCGTGGGAACTGCGGAGTCCGGCGTGCCAGAGTTCCGTTTCCGCATTCCGCCAACCGATTACGATGAGGTCGATCGCCTGTTGAGCCGATCCGGTGTGATGCCTGGAACGAGCTGGGTGGCGATGAACGTCTCTGCCCGGTGGCCCACCAAGCGGTGGCCGGCTGCATCGTTTGCCGAAGTCGCAGATCGGTTGCTGCAGGAAGGATATGGCGCGGTGGTGATGATCGGCGGTCCTGACGAACGAGCGGAGGTTGCCGCTGTGAGCGGGATGATGAAGACTTCCGCGATCGATCTGGCCGGAGCCACGACCGTGGGATTGCTGCCGGCGCTTCTCAGCAGGGCGGCGCTGCTGATCACCAACGATTCAGGTCCGATGCATGTGGCGACGGCGGTTGGGACGCCGGTGGTAGCGCTGTTCGGGCCGACAAGTGCAGTGCGGACCGGTCCCTATGGAGTGGGTCATGATGTCTTAACGGGGAAGGTACCTTGTAGTCCCTGTTTCAGTCGGACCTGCCATAATACTCTGCCGCTGGAATGTTTGAGATTGGTGTCGCCACAACAAGTATTGTCGGCGGTTCGAGCACAACGGACTCAGCGAATGGTTCCCCGATGAACGTCCTCTTAGTCAGACCTGACGGGATCGGCGATGAAATACTGTGTTTGCCGGTTGCCTCCGCACTGCGCCGGCTCTTGCCGGACGCGCGGATCACCTTCCTCTCCAGCGAGTATGCCGCTCCGGTCCTGGCTCACCATCCGGATCTCGACGAGGTCTGGACGATCACAGGCCGAGAATCCTCGCGCGAGCTGGCGGCTTTGTTTCGCCGAGCCGTCGATGCGGTGGTGTTTCTGAAACCGTTCAAGCATTTGATGTGGGCCGCGTTTCGAGCGCGGGTTCCGATTCGCGTGGCGACAGGCTATCGCTGGTATAGCCTGTTGGCGAATCGCCGGATCTATGAACACCGGAAGGACTTTTCCAAGCACGAAACTGCGTATAACGTCGGCATGCTTGCGGGGCTTGGATTGCAGCCAGGCGTCGTCTCCCCACCGAGCCTGGTGCTGACCGATGAAGAACGAGTGCGAGGACAAGAGCGATTGCGCAGCATGCCAACACCCAGGGTCGTGCTCCATCCCGGCGGGTTTGCAGCCAGGCGCTGGCGTGTTGAACACTATCATTCACTCGCGCGTGAGTTGCATCGGAAAGGCGCGGGAGTGATATTGACCGGAAGCCAGGCTGAAGCGGACATGTTCAACCAGTGCGGGGACAGCCATGAGCCACTTCCTGCCTCGGTTATGAATCTGATGGGGCAGTTATCGGTGCGAGAGTTGATGGCTGTGATTGCGGCGAGTCAGGCGGTGGTCTCTGGAGCCACAGGCCCGGCCCATATCGCCGCAGCCTGTGCGGTTCCGAATGTCAGCCTGTTCGATCCGAGGCGCAACAACCTTCCGACACGGTGGCAGCCGCTCGGTCAAGGAGTTGTGTTGCGTCCTGATGTGCCGACTTGCGAAAAATGTGTGTACGAGGCCTGCCCCTATTGGGATTGTCTCGATAGGCTGACGGTGGAGACGGTGGCGCAACAGGTCATACAGGTCGCCGGACATCCATCGCCGTTGAGAGTAGTCCAGGTATAGCAGGATGCTCAACCAGATAGACCAAACAAAGGTCGTGCATGTCTAAATTATCCGTCTATGTGATTGCCTACAATGACGAGCCCAATATGCGGGCTTGTCTTGAGTCTGTGGCAGGCTGGGGCGATGAGTTGATCGTCGTGGATTCCCACAGTACGGATCGGACGGCATCCATCAGCCGTGAGTTTACGAATAAAGTCTATCAAGTCGATTTCAAAGGGTTCGGCGATCTGCGCAATCAGGCGGTCGCACTCACGACCCATGAGTGGGTGTTCAGTCTCGATAGCGATGAACGGATGACGCCTGAATTGCGGGAGGAGATTCGTGCGTTGCTTGAACGTGGACCGGAATCGGATGCGTACTTTGTCCCGAGAAAGAACTATTTTTTAGGGCGGTGGATCAAACATTGCGGCTGGTATCCCGACTACCGGCAACCGCAGTTGTTCCGAAAGGGACGGTTTCGTTATCGCCAAGAACTGGTCCATGAGAGTTTCGATTGTGATGGGCCGGTCGGGTTTCTCAAGAGTCCCGCCCTGCAGTATCCGTTTCGAAGCATCGATCACTACATGGCAAAACAGGGGCGCTATTCCGATTTGATGGCCCGCCGCATGGCGGAGCAGTGCCGGCGGTTCTCTTCTCACCAACTCATCACCCATCCGCTCGCCGCGTTTCTCAAGATGTATGTGCAGCGGGCCGGCTTCCTTGACGGCGTACAGGGACTGATTCTCTCTTGTCTCTATGCCTATTACACCTTTATGAAGTACGCGAAATTATGGGAAGAGGAGTCTCATGCTAAAAAGCGGGGTTGATCTCCACCAGTCCGTGTTCAGTAAGCTCGCCGAGTGTCCCAAAGGGCGCGTGTTGGACGTGGGGTCGGGAACGGGGGATCTGGCGAGGAAGCTGGCGTCAATCGGACATCAGGCATCCGCGTGCGACTGCTTCCCAGAACATGAATGGACGCATGGCGATACGGTCGGCTATATGAAGTGCGATCTTGCGGCTGGACTGCCCTATCCAGATGAGAGCTTCGATTACATTATCTGTCTTGAGGTGATTGAGCATGTGGATAACCCTATGGCACTCTGCCACGAGATCGGGCGGGTTCTTCGCAAGGGAGGCCGGCTCTATATGTCCACGCCCAATATTCTCAACATGAGGAGCCGCGTGAAGTTTCTCTTGGATGGGAGCTTCCTGTTTTTTAATTTTCCTCCGATCGAATGGGAGCAGAAAGAAGGCAGACCCAGCGTCCACGTTCACCCGATCCGGTTTCATGAGCTGGAATTTTATCTGCACAAAGCAGGGCTGGAAGTCGAGGTGGCGTTTACTAATCTTCGCTCGTATAGTTGGCGACTGTTCTTTCCCTTGGAATGTCTGATTCGACTCTATGCCAGGCATATGACGAAGCGGTCGCACAGACCTGACAGGATCGCGCTCGATAGGATCTATGCCCACATCTTGACGGACGATCTGCTGTTCGGCACGCATCTTATTGTAGATGCCAGGCGACTGAGTTCGGCGGCTGCATTATCAGGGCCGGCATGAAAGTCATCAGTTTCACTCGCTTACGCAAGAAGCCACGGCGGCGAAGCCGTTAGGTATTAATAAATGGAGTTCAGCGATCAATGAGGCGGCGAAGAAAGCCATTTAAAGACATTAAGCTCTCTCTCAGGGTAGCTGGTTTTGCCGGACTGTTTTACGCCATAAAAGGCACAGTCATGAATTCTGAAGTGACATTAAATATGAATAGGAAAGACGTTAAATTTCCTATCAGTCTGCGAGTCCCCTCATCGGACCTTCCAACATACGAGCAGGTGTTTTTAAACCAAGACTACGATTTCTTAGTGGAAACACCGCCAAAAGTTATCGTCGATGCGGGCGCAAATATTGGGCTTGCATCCGTCTATTTTGCAAACAAGTATCCGGGGGCAATGATTATTGCTATAGAGCCAGGAAATGACAATTTCGAAGTACTGAAAAGAAATGTGGAGCCATATCGAAATATTATTCCCATTCATTCCGCATTATGGAACAAAAACGAAACCATAAAGTTAGTTGATCCTGGAATAGGATATTGGGGATTAATGACTGAGGAGATGGATATATCAGAACACACGTCAGGTAAGGTGTCCCACACTGTGAAGGCCATGACGCTTGGCAAGATAATTGCCGACTATCAATTGAAGAAAATCGATATTCTGAAAATTGACATTGAAGGAGCAGAAAAGGAAGTATTTGAAGACGCTTCATCTTGGATTGGAAAGGTTGAGTCGTTAATCATTGAGCTGCATGAGGATATGAAGTCAGGGTGCAATCGTAGTTTTTATAATGGATCGAATGGTTTTAATGATGAGTGGAGGCGAGGTGAAAACGTGTTTCTTGCAAAAGGCAAATACCTGACAAGGCGTCTCTAAAAGTAATAATGGAGCTCGTGTCTGTAGGGTTAACTCCATAAACTCCAACCCGCATTAATCATGAAAGTTCGTGGCTGAACTATCTAGAGGCCAGGTGAGTCCTCTCGCCGTCATGACCTCTCCCCCGAAAACGATGGCAGGTTGAAACTAGAGTACACTGGCGGATTCGGCGGTCCCGTACGAAAGGAGAGGACCCATGAAGCGGTCGAAGTTTTCCGAGGAACAAATCGTCTATGCCATCGGCCAAGCCGAATCTGGCACCTCCATCGGCGACCTCTGCCGACAACTCGGGTCAGTGACGCCACGTTCTACGCGTGGAAGAAGAAGTACGCGTATCTGGGGGTGAGCGAACTGCGACGGCCCCGACAGGTGGAAGAAGAAAATAGCCGGCTCAAACGGCTCGTCGCTGACCACTCACTCGACAAGCACATGTTGTCGGAGGCCTTGCGAAAAAAGTCTGAGGCCCGCACGCCGCCGAGAACTGGCTGGTTGGTTTCAAGACACCGTCCAGGTCAGTTGCCTGCGGGCCTTGGTTGGCACAGTTCAGTCGCGCAGCCTGGTATCGACGGAGTCGCGCCACGGATCAGTCGGGTCTCAGACTCCGCATTCGGGATCTCGCCCATGCGCGCCCTCGATTTGGATATCTGCGCATCTGAGTCTTGCTCCGGCGTGAGGGCTGGCCTGTGAACCGCAAGCGGGTGCGACGACTGTATCGGCTGGAGGGCCTGCAATTGCGCATGCGGGTGCGGCGACGAAAGCATATCGCCTTGCACCGAGGACCGGCACCTACGCCAGTAGGACCAACGGAGCGCTGGAGCATGGATTTTGTGCATGATACTTTGGCTGATGGCCGTCCGTTTCGGATCTTGACGGTCGTCGATAACTGGAGTCGCCAAAGTCCCGTGCTAGAAGCCAGGTTTTGGATGTCGGGTGAGATCGTCGGCCAGGTTCTCGATCGCGCCCTGAGCGGGACGCCAGGCCCACGCTCCATTACGGTGGATCACGGGACGGAATTCCAATCACGGGCGCTCGAAGATTGGGCGTATCAGCGAAGCGTCCAACTCGACTTCATTCGACCAGGCAAACCCGTTGAAAATGCCTTTATTGAATCGTTTAATGGACGCTTGCGGGACGAGTGTTTGAACGTGCATCAGTTCGCTTCACTCGGTGACGCGCAAGTGATCATCGAAGCGTGGCGGGTGGATTACAATCACCGCCGTCCGCACAGCTCACTCGGTCACCTGACCCCGAATGAGTTTGTCGCACAACGTCAGGCTAAACAGATCGCCGAAGAAGTCGTCTGTTCTGGTTAAGAACTGTCTCGTTAGGGGACCAACGTCAACGGCTGGAAGTTCTCCCTTAATACTGTCTCCTTGACGGGGGAGCTTACGGTCAGGCTTGTCGCAGAGGCAAAACGGCGGTTGCAGTAGAAGTCTTCGTGGATAATGCAGGATGGGGAGAGGATGAGAATCGGCTTCGATGCCAATGCGATGGTGGGCGATCTGGATGGGGTGGGATGGCATTCCTACCATTTACTCCGGACGATGTTAGCGCAGCAGGAAGGAATAGACATGGTGGCCTATGCCAAGCCTGGCGCTGAGCAGCCGGACTCGATGAAGGTATGGCAGGGCGTCGAACGGCTTGAGTGGATGAACTCGAGTCGTGTGGGGATGCAGAAGCGGGGCTCGTCCGATCGATTGGATCTCTACCATGGCACCAACTTCAAAATGCAAACAATCGGGCGCTATGGCGGGGTCGTGACCATTCACGATCTGTGGCTGGATCGCCACCCGGAGTATTCCAAGAAGATGTTGGGCCAATGGCCATCGTCGTTCAAGACGAGGCAGACTGCATTGCGAGCGAGGAAAACCATCACGGTGTCCGAGTTTTCGGCTAGAGAATTGGTGGAACTCTATGGCTTGAAACGTGAGCATGTCAGGGTGATTCCCAATGGAGTGTCGGAGGATTTTGTGCCACGGCGTGACGATCAGGCGATGGCAGAGTTGCGGAAACGAATCGGTCTCAAGCCTGAGCGGTACGTGTTATTTATCGGCGGGGCAGACCCGCGCAAGAATCACCAGGTATTTCTTGAAGCGGCTGAAAAAGTGAGGAAGAAACTGGGATCGAGAATGTTGGTCCTTGTCGGCTCGCCTGTCCATCCGTTCGGGAACTACGAAGAGACGGCTCGAAGGCGGAGCTTGTTGGAAAAAGTACTCTGTCCAGGCCGATTGTCCACGAGCGATTTGCAGTTGTTGTATTCCTATACCGATCTGTTCGTGTTCCCTTCGTTGTACGAAGGATTCGGGATGCCCGTGTTGGAAGCGATGGCCTGCGGGGCGCCGGTGCTCACGTCGAATTCGACCGCGTTGGCAGAAGTGGCCGGCGATGCGGCGGTGTTGGCAGATCCCCAAGACGCGCGAGCGCTCGGAGAGGCGATGGTTCGCGTGCTTGAAGATGAGCCGCTTCGAGCTGCATTGAAAGTCAAGGGATTCGATCGTGCCAAGCAGTTTTCCTGGGAGCAGGCGGCAGTCAAGACTGTCGAGTTGTACCGAGAGCTGTGTCACGGTGATCACGAGCATGCGTAACGTTCTTATTATCAAACTCCGCTACATCGGTGACGTCTTGTTGGCGACGCCGACTATCCGTTCGATTAGGGCTGCCTGTCCGGATGCCCGAATCACAATGATGGTGAACCGTGGGACTGAAGACGTATTGTTTGGGAACCAGGATCTGGACGAAGTCATAGTCCTCGACAAAGGATCTCTGTTGGCGCAAGGGCAGTTCATCGCCGGGCTGCGTCGTCGAGGGTTCGACACGGTGATCGATTTGACAGATGGAGACCGGTCTGCATTTCTGAGTTGGATCAGCGGTGCGCCGGTTCGCATTGGATTCAACGACGAGCAGCGATGGCGCGGGCGCTACTACACGCAGATCGTTCCGTCTGTGCCGGGTGCCCGACACAGGATCGAACGGGATCTAGAAGTCCTCAAGCCCCTGGGTATTCAGGCCGGCTCACAGGACCCGCAACTTTGGCTGACACCAGAAGAAGAGAAAAGTGCGGATGAACTGCTCGACCAACTTGGCGTTCAGCGATCGAATCCGACGATAATTCTGCAGCCAGGCGCCCGATACTGGTTTAAAGCCTGGCCTCCGGATCGGTATGCGGAGCTGGCCGATCGTCTCACTTCTCAGTATGATTGCCAGGTGCTGATCGGAGGCAGCAATCAAGATGTCGATCTCGCGCAACAGATCAGACAGACGGCAAAGAATAAGCCTATCATCATTGCAGGCCGCACAACCATTAAACTGTTCTCAGCTATCGCCAAACGATCTGCGCTTTTTGTCGGAAGCGATAGCGGCGCCATGCACATTGCCTCCGCAGTGGGCACTCCCGTTGTAGCGCTGTTCGGTCCATCGAACCCCAGCGAATGGGGCCCTCGTGGCGGTCCTGTAGAGGTGCTCTATAAGGAACTCGATTGCCGTAGCTGTTTTCATCCGACCTGTACAAGAGGTAAGGAGAATTGCATGAAGCTGATTGCGGTTCACGAAGTGTTTGCTGTCTCCCAGCGGCTTCTTCTTACCCTGAAGTTGAGATCGGGGGTAAAGGCTGAAGACTGAAGTGTTCTGAGCCTCGGACCACGACCTTCAACCTGTCTCACCTGTCCACGTTTTTCCCTATCTCGTTCCTCGCATTTTTCTCGCACCACCATTTCCTTGCCCGATAAATGTTGAACGAGATATTTTCCCTTGACAGAAAATGTTTATCTGTTCATATTCTGAACATCTCGGAAATTTATCCGTATATTTCATGGATTTACAAGGTCAACGAGATCTTTTGCTCCTTAGCGAGCTCGATCGAGATGGCGGAGCCACTCAGCGTACTCTTGCCACGAAACTCGGTGTCGCGCTCGGCTTGACCAATCTCTATCTGAAGCGTCTGGCCCGCAAGGGCCACATCAAGATCACAACCATCCCGCGCAATCGAATCAGGTATCTTCTGACGCCGCAGGGCTTCACCGAAAAGTCACGCTTGACCTATCTCTATATGCAGCACTCTCTCTCGTACTACCGTGACATTCGTATTCAGTTAAAAGAAATGCTGTCTACATTCGACGGCTTTCATGATCAGCGGGTGGTGATCTATGGGACAACCGAGTTAGCCGAGTTGGCCTATCTGTCGCTTCGTGAGATGAATATCGACTGTGTGGGATTCATCGATGGAAGCCCGCGCGAATCATTCCTTTCTTGTCCGGTTTCTTCCCCTGAGCGGGTGAGCCGATGGCAGTTCGATCGGGTCTTGATCACGGATCTCGATCGTTCTGCCTTGTGCGAAGAACGATTGGTCCAGTCGGGAGTGCCACGGGAAAAAGTGCTGAGACTCGGTTTGCCGGGATAGCGCCTGACGCTTGCGCGCGTACGACCTGTCGAGCGGTATCTGCGATTCGCATTTGTAAGTGAAAGGGCGAAGCTGTGTTCGGGGATGGTTCATTTGGTTGAGGAGGTTTGTTTGGTTTGTCTAGTTGGAAGAATTGGCCAACTAAATAAACGAAACACACCAGATGAACTAAACATGCGAGATCCACTGTGAAACTCACTCGCTTTGAGGACCTCGATTGCTGGAAAGAAGCTCGATAGTTGACGCGGCAAGTCTACGAAGCTATCGAACAGAACTCTGCATGGAAACGAGATACGCGTTTCTGTAGTCAGATTCAGAGCGCTGCAGGTTCGGTAATGGCCAATATAGCTGAAGGGTTTGTGTGCCGCTCGAACAAAGAATTCGTGCAGTTTCTGTTCATTGCCATGTCGTCATCTGCCGAAGTTCGACGCCATCTGTATATCGCGATGGACCAAGTATATCTGTCTAAGGACACGTTTGAATCGATCTACGGGCAGGCTGACAAAGTGGGTCGAATTATCTCCGGCCTCATCAAATACCTGCGGACCAAACAAACCAAATCAACGAAATGAATCAAACAAACGATCTTCACTGGTATGCCCTTCGGACGCGGTCGCGTCATGAAAAGCTCGTGCGCGAACAGCTTGCCAATCAGGGCATTGAGCCGTTATTGCCGACGGTCAAGCGGCTGAGTCAATGGAAGGATCGAAAAAAGGAAGTCGAAGTCCCACTCTTTTCAGGGTATTGCTTTGTCCGCTTCGCGTCGGAGCAAAAATTGCCAGTGCTCAAGACCATCGGTGTGGTTGACATCGTGGGAAGCGGACAACGCCCTGAGCCGATTCCAGATGCGGAGATCGCGGCGATCAAGACTTTGATGACCAGCGTGCTGCCCTACGATCCACATCCGTATCTACACGAGGGCATGCAGGTGGAAGTGGTTCGAGGTCCGCTGCAAGGAGTACACGGGATTCTCTTACGCAAAGAAAAGCGCCACCGCCTGGTGTTGGGAGTCCGGCTCATTCAGCAGGCTGCAGCGGTCGAAATCGATGTGAACGATGTGGTGCCGGCGTGATGGACGCGAATTGTTGTGGCGCAATCCCTGTTCTGGGTCACTGAGGTACATATGCGAGCGAAAGACAAGCATCTCACGCGAGCGATTTCGGTAAATTCGCCAAGGTCATTGCCTCCAGATTAGCCCAATGACAACTCGTCGAGACCTGAGAGTGGTGAGCAGGTGATGTTGGTGTGAGGGCCATCGTAGGGGATAAGGTAGATTTCGTTTGCTCTATTGTGTGTTTTTGGTTGAATTAGACACACCAGACAGATTCGCTAGACCAGATGAACCAGACAGACCAAACAGACCAAACAGACCAGCGCAACGCTCTGCCCCCGCAACGTTCCCAGTCGCCGTCCTTCTCTCAGAAAGCCATGCTCAAGAAGCAGGCGATTCGGGACCGGTTCGACCGGTTGGCATTGGATCGAGAGTCTTGGCAGCGGAGGGCATCCTATTATTATGACGATCAGCGTCGGTATTTGAGATTTTTGGTGCCGGAGGGCTTGAGCGTCTTAGAAATTGGATGTGGGTTGGGCGATCAGCTGGCGGCGCTCAAGCCCCGGAGGGGAGTCGGTATCGATCTGAGCGAGGCCATGGTCGAGGAAGCGTCCACGCGCCATCCGGAACTGAAGTTTCTGGTTGGAGATGGAGAAGCGCTTACACTCGATGAGACGTTCGATGTCATTCTGCTTGTCGATGTCGTCGGGCATGTGCTCGACGTCGAGGCGACATTGAAGCAGCTCCGTCATTGCTGCACACCGACGACCCGCATCGTCATCGCCTACTACAACTTCTTGTGGGAACCCGCTCTACGATTCTTAGAGTGGGTAGGCCTGAAAATGCCGCAAAACGAGCAAAGCTGGCTTTCGCCAGCAGATATCAGGAACCTTATCCGGTTGGCCGATTATGAAGTCGTCAAAGCGGAATGGCGCTTGTTGATACCCATGGGCATCCCATTCCTTTCAACCATTGTGAATCGGCTAATGGCTCACCTTCCAGGGCTGAATCGTCTGTGCCTCTCTCACTATGTGGTAGCCAGGATGCGCACCGCGCCTGTGGATGACGTGCAGACAGTGAGTATCGTGATTCCATGCCGCAATGAGAAGGGAAATATCGAGGCGGCGATCACGCGCCTCCCATCCTTTGGACGCCACCAAGAGATCATTTTCGTCGATGGCCATTCGACAGACGGCACTCCCGATGAGATTCGGCGAGTGATGGCGCAATACTCGGAGAAGGATATTGCGTTGCTCGTGCAAGACGGAACTGGGAAGGGTGACGCGGTGCGCAAAGGCTTTGCGCATGCCACGGGGGACATCCTCATGATCCTCGACGCGGATCTTACCGTGCCGCCCGAAGACCTCCCGAAATTTTACGAGGCGATTGCAAGCGGCAAGGGAGAGTTTATCAATGGGAGCCGGTTGGTCTACCCGATGGAACACGAGGCCATGCGCTATCTGAATCTATTGGGGAATAAGTTTTTCAGTATGGCATTTTCTTGGCTGCTCGGCGAGCGGATCAAGGACACGCTTTGCGGAACCAAGGTATTGTTCCGAAGAGACTACGAACGCATCGCTGCCAACCGGTCGTACTTCGGCGAGTTCGATCCCTTTGGAGACTTCGATCTCCTGTTCGGGGCCTCTAAGCTCAATCTTAAGATTCTCGAAGTGCCCATTCGCTACCAAGAGCGAACGTATGGGACGACCAATATTCATCGCTTCACCCACGGCTGGCTCCTCTTGAAGATGACCCTGTTCGGTTTTTTCCGGCTGAAGGCCGTGTGATGTCGGATGAGATCCTTCTGCGGCACCAGCTTGTGTGGCAGAAGAAACCCGTCCTTCGGTTGCTCTACAGGGAATGGTATCAGGAGATTGCTGGATGGCTTCAGCCGGGGCAGACACTCGAAGTCGGTGGCGGGACAGGGAATCTGAAAGAATTTGCTCCGTCCGTGGTCTGTACCGATATCGTCAAGCTGCCGTGGTTAGATGCGGTCGTGGACGCGCAACAGCTTCCATTTACCAAGAGTAGCCTCGCCAACATCGTGTTGTTCGATGCTCTTCACCATCTTGAGAACGTGCGGTATTTCTTCGATGAAGCACTCCGCGTCCTGCAGCCCGGAGGCCGCGTCATCATCATGGACCCGTACATTTCGTTCATTTCCTGGCCCATTTACCGGTTCTTGCATCCTGAACCGGTAAATTTCGACCACGATCCTCTCGCGCTGAGCCCCACGCAGTCTTGGCGAAAACCATTCGACGCAAATCAAGCCATTTCGACGATTCTGTTCGAGCGATCGAGCCGCCGCTTTCAGGAGCTGTACCCAAGCTTGAAGAAACTCCGGCACCACCGCCTGGCTTTTTTCGCTTATCCGCTCAGCGGTGGCTTCGAACATACGTCGTTCGTGCCGATGTGGATGGTTCGTCCTGTTTTAGCATTTGAACGGGTCTTGGGCACATTGAGTCGATACCTGGCTTTTCGCATTCTCGTCGTGCTGGAGAAGGGATCGTCGTGAGGGATTCACATTCCTGAAGAGAGCCGGCGCCGCATGGTATTGAGCGCTGAATTAACGCATCTGCCGACAGCAGTCGAGAGCGTCGCCCCTATTTACAGGGCTTCGACAGGGCTAACCTCCAGCGTCTAGTCGCGGACTACTTGAAAGGTGATTGTGAAAGAATGACAAGTCAGGGAGTGTCGCAAGACGCTGTATCTGGTGGTCCGGCAGATATGCTAAAGCCGAGCGCTTTCTCATATCGTTTTGACCAGGCCATCCGAGGGATGGTGTACGTCTACATATGTTCACTGCCATTCTCAGGGCTGCTTTTTATAGAGCGAAACGGATTCATTCTCTTGACCGTCATGATGGTTGGTTATATTGTGCGCGGTCAATCGGCGACACTTCTGTTCCCGTACACCACTCGATTTGCCATTTGCGGCTTATATCCTGTGGGTAGGTATTAGCGTTCCATTTTCCGCCTCGCCTGCCTATAGATTCGGGGAGTTCGCCAAGCTCCTTCAGCAGGCCTTGATATTTTACTGGGTGATGTATTTCCTTCAGAATTCAAAGGATAAATCTCGGAAGATGGTGTTGTTTCTGGGGACACTCATCGCTACTGGACCTTACGGACTCTGGCAGTTTGATCCCGGGAAAATTAGCGCTATCAAGTCGTTCCTTGGATCGGAAGTCGCACTCACAACATATCTCATCATGAGCTTGCCGCTCGGTGTTTCTGTGGCGGTTTATGCACGTGAACATCTGCCCAGGACCCTCGGTGCGAGTGCTGCTGTCCTCTCGATCGTCTGCCAGCTATTTACTTTTTCCCGAGCAGGCATGTTTGCGCTATTGGTTGAAGCGATTGCGTTAGCAGGTCTTGTCCGGAATCGACTGATTGTGATTGCGGTAGGCATCATGTTGGCGATCAGCCTTTTGGCTGTAGGAGTGCTTCTCTATATTGGTGACCAAAGCAAACTGCCTTTTATTCCGGTCAAATCAAAGCTGACAACCTATAACCTTGAGTCGAGATTTATAGCGTGGGAGCTTGGGGCTCAAAAAGTGTTGGAGCATCCTTTTTTTTGATCAGGTTATGGGAAGAATATGTTTCAGCAGATTGCTCAACCTCAACTTGACCATAATGCGGAAGTTCCCATGGCGGACGGGACACATAATGCCGTATTAGATGTTACGGTCGGAGCGGGAGTTCCTGCAGGCATCGCGTTTCTCTGGCTGATGTGGACGATCGGACGAACTGAACTAAGTCAGTTTCTGGACACACAAGATTCCACAGAAAAGATTTGGTCATGTGCGCTTTTTTTGATGGTCATAGGCCTCTTCGTTAGATTATTTTTTGATCATATGTGGGTCGGAAGCTTGGCTGTCATGTTTTGGGTGATGGTGGGAATGACCGTCAAACCACTAAGGCTAAGATCGTGGAAGCTAACGTAGAGAACGAATCAGATATCTATGGATCGCGTAACTAATCCGATTTGCCGGAGTATCAATTCGACAAAGAGCCGTCGTTGTTCGCGTAGGGAATGTTTGATTAATTCAAAATTTCAGACAGTGATCGGGCAGATTCCCTGTGTTTGTGTGCTGGTAGATCGAATTCGTGAATTATTCAGGCCTTCCCTAGAGATACTACGGGAAGTTGAACTCAAAAATTGTGGCATGAAGAGGTAATCATCGTACCGATTAGCGATGGTATAGCTTGGGTTTCCGATCAACTGACTTCCTTTAACGGCTTGCCCGTGCTAGGCGAGACTTGGAATGACGACTCCCCAAAAACTCTGGCAACTGCTTAGCCCCAAACATCGTCGGACAGCTATCGCGATGTTCGGACTGATGTTGATCGGCATGGTGCTGGAAACTCTGAGCATCGGCCTGGTTATCCCAGCACTGACCTTAATGACGCAGGGTGATCTGGCCATTAAGAATCCGATGTTGGCGCCGTGGCTGAATAGCCTTGGCAATCCTAGCCATGCTCGGCTGATTATTGCAGGCATGCTGATCTTGATCGTGGTATACGCGGTTAAGGTATTATTCCTTGCATTTCTTGTCTGGTGGCAAGCACGATTTGTGTTCGGGCTTCAAGCCAATACTTCGCAGAGGCTCTTCGCGGGGTATTTGCGTCAGCCCTACAGCTTTCACCTACAGCGTAACTCAGCTGAATTGATCCGTAATGCTATTAGTCATTCGAGTAGCATGACAAGCGTGATTCAGCAAGGTCTATTGTCGCTCGCCGAGATATTGGTACTGCTTGGCATCGCGGCGTTGTTACTTGCGGTAGAGCCGGTTGGCGCACTATTGGTGGTGAGTACGATTGGTCTCGCCGGATGGGGATTTAATCGCGTTACTCACAATAAGATCCTGCGTTGGGGTAAAACAATTCAGCATCATGAAGGTTTGCGTATCCAGCATTTGCAACAAGGGTTGGGTGGTGCTAAGGATGTCAAACTGCTTGGTCGCGAAAGCGAATTCCTTGCCCAATATTGGGCGCATAACGCTGGAATCGCCCGGATCTGCCAGCTCCAGGCCACGGCACAGGCGGTACCACGGCTCTGGCTTGAACTGCTTGCCATTATCGGATTAGCTGCGTTGGTGATGGTCATGATTGGGCAGGGCAAGCCCATGGAGGCCATACTGCCTACACTAGGGGTATTCGCTGCCGCAGCCTTTCGTCTCATGCCCTCGGTCAATCGCGTGCTTGTCGCCATGCAATACGCGCGTTTTTACTTGCCGGTAATCGACACACTGCACGATGAGCTTCATATGCTTGATGCAAATGAGACTCCGCAGCATAGGGGGCCTCTACCGTTTAATCATGCGCTGACCCTGGATCAGGTGTGCTTTCATTACCAATCTGTCGAAGCCTTGGCACTGCGCAACGTCAGTCTCTCGATACCCCGCGGAGCTTCAGTTGGATTTATCGGTGGCAGTGGAGCGGGGAAAAGTACTTTAGTGGATATCATACTTGGTTTACTCACTCCGGTCAGCGGGACCGTAAAGGTCGACGGCATCGACATACAGACCAATCTGCGTGGTTGGCAGGATCGGATCGGCTATGTTCCGCAATCGATCTTTCTCACCGACGACACCCTGCGTTCTAACGTTGCTTTCGGGTTATCGAATGAACAGATTGATGAAAACGCGGTCTGGCAGGCTATTCGCTCCGCACAGCTGGAGCAATTTGTCACTGACTTGCCGCAAGGGATTGATACGGTGGTTGGCGAGCGTGGTATTCGTCTTTCCGGTGGGCAACGTCAACGCATTGGGATCGCTCGCGCGCTGTACCATAATCCATCCGTGCTGGTTTTGGATGAAGCCACTAGTTCGCTTGATATCATGACAGAAGCCAGTGTCATGGAGGCCGTACAGTCCCTTCATGGAGAAAAAACCATCATTATTGTTGCCCACCGCCTATCCACGGTCAGTCACTGCGACTATCTCTATCGCCTTGAAAAAAGCGTGATGGTGGAAGAAGGAACGGCAGAGCATGTATTGCGAAATCAACCTGCAGTCTGAGTATCGATGAAAACGCTCATCACCGGCGCCGACGGATTTATCGGTTCTCATTTAACCGAAGCCTTGGTTCGGGAAGGCCATGACGTCCGTGCCTTTGTCCTGTACAACTCGTTCAACTCCTGGGGCTGGCTGGACCATTGCGCCCGGGATGTTCGGGGGAAATTCGAGATTTTCTCCGGGGACGTTCGCGACCCCAACGGCGTGCGCACTGCCATGAAGGGTTGCGATGCGGTGCTGCACCTGGCCGCATTGATCGCGATACCGTATTCGTACCACTCACCTGACACGTACGTCGATACCAATATTAAGGGCACGCTGAATATTGTACAGGCAGCTCGTGATCTGGGGGTCTCGAAAGTTGTGCATACTTCGACCAGCGAGGTATACGGGACGGCTCAGTTTGTGCCGATCACCGAGAATCATCCGCTCCAGGGACAGTCGCCCTATTCGGCCAGCAAGATCGGTGCGGACCAGATTGCGATGTCATTTTACACCTCGTTCGGTACACCGGTCACGATCCTGCGCCCGTTTAATACGTATGGCCCGCGTCAGTCGGCCCGCGCAGTGATTCCGACTGTCATTACGCAGATATCCAACGGCAAGCGGAAGATCGAACTGGGCGCGGTGCACCCCACGCGGGACTTCAGCTACGTGGCCGATACCGTGGCCGGCTTCATTGCCGCACTCAATTCAGATCGTTGCATCGGTGAGGTCGTCAACATCGGGAGCAACTTCGAGATATCGATTAAGGACACGGCTCACACGATCGCCAAAGTCATGGGGGTCGAGATCGAGCTGGTGACGGATCGGCAGCGCCTGCGTCCGCAAAAGAGCGAAGTGGAAAGGCTGTGGGCGTCCAACGCGAAGGCAGGAGAATTGCTGGTGTGGCAGCCACAGTACGGAGGGCTCACGGGCTTTCAGCGTGGCCTGGCTGAAACCGTGGCATGGTTCAAGGACTCATCTCATCTGGCGTCGTATAAGTCGGAACTCTACAACATCTGATCACGGTGGAGGCTCAAGCTACTACTGTATTGGCAAGGAGACTCAATAACATGCGCGACATATCAGGCGGGTGAAATATGCTGAACGGTAAATCAATTCTCGTTACAGGTGGGACGGGTAGTTTCGGCCAGGCATTTGTCAAGGCCGTGCTCCAGCGGTACCCCGGCGTCAAGCGGCTTGTTGTCTTCAGTCGTGACGAACTGAAGCAGTTTGAAATGGCGCAGGAGTACCCGGTAAAACAATACCTCGCTCTTCGCTATTTTATCGGGGACGTGCGCGATCGTGACCGATTACGGCGAGCGCTGCATGGTATCGATACCGTGATTCACGCAGCCGCGCTCAAGCAGGTTCCGGCGGCGGAATACAACCCGATGGAGTTCATCCATACCAACATCATGGGCGCGGAAAACCTGATTGAGGCGTGCATGGATGTCGGTGTGAGACGGGTGATCGCGCTCTCGACCGACAAGGCCGCGGCGCCGATCAATCTCTACGGAGCTACGAAGCTCTGTAGCGATAAGCTGATCGTTGCCGCCAATAGTAGTTACTCTGGAGCGAGGGATCTGAGTCTGTCGGTGGTGCGTTACGGCAATGTCATGGGGTCGCGTGGTTCGGTCATCCCGTTCTTTCTGGCCAAGGCGAAGGAGGGTGTGCTGCCGATCACCGATCCGGCCATGACGCGCTTCAATATTACCCTGCGGGAAGCTGTAGAGATGGTGTTATGGGCGCTTGAACACGCAATGGGAGGCGAGATTTTCGTGCCCAAGAGTCCATCGTATCGCATCATGGATGTGGCCAAGGCGCTCGGTCCCAATTGCCGTCATGAAGTGATCGGGATACGTCCGGGCGAGAAGGTGCACGAAGAACTGATCACGGAAAGCGACAGTCTCACAACGGTGGATTTGGGGTTTTGCTACGCAATTCTGCCGGTGAGCGGAAGACCCAGCGTTGAACAGTACGCGACACATCTGTCCCTTAAGCGCGTTCCGTCAGGATTTGTATATCACTCCGGACGCAACCATGAGTTCCTGAGCGTTCAGGAGATTCGCCAATTGATTCGTGAGCACGTGGACCCGAACTTCGTGCCGCGCGAGTGATGATGAATATCGCCGTCATCCCAGCCCGTGGGGGCAGCAAGCGGGTCCCACGCAAGAATATCAGGCAGTTTTCCGGCCGGCCGATGATCTCATACGCGATTACGGCAGCAAAGAAGTCTAGCTTGTTTGAACACATTGTGGTGTCAACCGACGATGAAGAAATTGCCCGCATCGCGCGTGAGTGGGGCGCACAGACTCCATTCATCCGTCCAGCGGAATTAGCTGACGATTCAACCGGAACGGTTCCCGTGATTGCTCATGCTATCCAGGAAATGAATGCGGGGATGGTATGTCCCGATTACGTGTGCTGCATCTACCCATGCGTGCCGTTTCTGACCTGCGAGGATCTTTCGGTTGGTCTCGATGCTCTCGTGTCTGCAGATGTCGACTTTGTTTATCCGGTGACAGAATACCCGCACCCCGTCCAGCGGGCGATGCGACGCACCGCTGAAGGTAAGATGGAATTTTTGTTTCCTGATCACGAACTGTCGTCCACGCACACCCTGGAGAAGACCTTTCATGACACAGGTCAGTTCTACTGGGGAAAGGCTTCGGCGTGGTTGGCGCACGGAAGAATGCACAGCGATGGGCTCGGAATGGTAATTCCCAAGTGGCGGGTGGTTGACATCGATACCGACGATGATTGGCGCCGAGCCGAGTTGATGTTTAAAGTCCAACGTCCTGCTCCATCGATGCTGTGAAAGATTCCAGGAAAGTTCTTGTGTTGGGCGCCTACGGATTTCTTGGCTCAATTCTGTCGTCGACGCTTGCAGCTGCAGGGCACGTGGTGCTTCGCCAGGGACGGAGCAACGCCGCGCAGGTGCCATGTGATCCTTTGGACGCGAGGGCCTTTCGATCGGTTCTTGGGCAGCATCATCCGTCCACCATTATCAATCTCATCGCAATGACTGATGTGGATTTGTGCGAGCGAGAGCCCGTTAGAGCCTTTGAAGCGAATGTACAGGTCGTCGAATCAATCGTGCAGGCGGTCGGTCAAGAATCGAAAGTCGATCGCCTTCATCTTATCCAGATTTCGACGGATCAAGTCTATGACGGCCCCGGCCCCCATCATGAAGCGGACACCAGACCGCCCAACGTTTACGGAGTGACCAAGCATGAGGGAGAAGTGGTGGCGCAAGGGATCGGGGCTTCCGTTCTTCGGACCAATTTCGTGGGCCGCAGCCGTTCACCGAATCGAAAGAGCTTAAGCGACTGGATTGTGGACTCTCTGCGAGCGACGCAGCCCATCACCGTATTTGCAAACATCCGATTCAACCCGCTTCATGTCTCGACGCTATGCCATTGCATAGAGCGGGTGGTCTCCGTACAAACGCCAGGAGTTTTCAATGTGGGCGCGATTAATGGAATCAGCAAGGCGGAGTTCGCGCAATCCCTGGCGAGTCAGCTGTGTCTTGATACGGCCTCCATGCAGTCTGGCTCGTATGTTGAGATGCCGCAAAAGGCGCGACGTCCGCTCGATATGACTATGGCGGTTGACAAATTTCAGCGGACGTTTGGAGTGTCGTTGCCGCGCGTCGAGGGCGAAGTCCGCTTGGTCGCAAAGGAGTATGTGTGAGCATGCAGCTGATCATGGGGCGTGTGCTGGTCGTTGCCGCGCATCCCGACGACGAAGTGCTGGGCTGTGGTGCGACCATTCATAAAATACTGAGCCAGGGCGGCCAGGTCCGTGTCTGCATTCTCGGAGAAGGCTCCACCTGCCGATATTCGTCTGGACATATCGCGTCAAACGAGGCCAAAGCGGCGATCGCGCAGCGCCGGAGTTTTGCGGGCAAGGCGCTGGCCTCGCTGGGAGTTGCCGATGCGGTGTTCGGAGACCTGCCGTGCGGACGGTTCGACCAAGTCCCGATCATTGATATCGGGAAACAGATCGAGGAGCAGATTCGCCAATTCCGGCCGGATACCGTGCTGACGCATTTTGGACAGGACGCCAATTCGGATCACAGGCTCACGTTCAATGCGGCTATCGCTGCGACCCGCCCGGTCCCGGGGTCGCCGGTCAGGAATGTCATGTGCTTCGAAACCTTGAGCTCCACTGAGTGGCGCTTTGTAGAAACCTTTCAGCCGAATGTATTTGTGGATATTAATGCCCACATAGAGGCGAAGGTCAAAGCCTTCAGCTTTTACTTTCCGACCGAGGGGAAGGAGTTTCCCTTCCCTCGCTGCGAAGAGGGGCTGCGACTTCAGGCACGCATACGTGGCATGCAAGTAGGCCTTTCTCATGCCGAGGCATTTCAAATCGTGAGAAGCGTTCTCACCGACAAGTGATCGCGGTTAGGACACACGACTGCGAGTGACGATGCACGCGAAGGCCGCAGTACTATTCCGTTGTGATGCAGGGCCGAAGCATGGGCTTGGCCATCTGTCCAGGTGTCTCACGCTTGCCGACGCATTGACTAATGCCGGTATCCAGTCAGGCTTCGTCGTCCACGCGTTCGAGGGGATTAGGAGACGTGTATCGGATGCCGGGCATGAAGTTGTTTCTGCGGAGGCCCCAATTGGGGCGGAAGATGAGCCGAGCAGCTGGATTACCGAGGGCACGCACATAGTCGTTGTCGACAGCAAAGACAATACGGCTTCCTACACCGCCCGGTGCCGCGCACTATGTCCGGTCGTTTGTTTTGACGAGAAAATCTCTAGCGAAATCCTTTGTGACATGCTGATTAACAACCATGTCTGGGCACGCCGATCAGACTATGATGTGCGGGCCGACCGCCGGTTATTGATCGGCCCCGCATTTAATACCGTCCATCCGAGCTACTTCGGGCTGGCGGAGCCGCGACGAGGATTGCTCATCACCTTGGGCGGAGAAGATCCACTGAACCATACCGTGTGGTTGATTGAGGTGTTGGCGGACGTGATCGGTACGCTACCGACTCTTGTCTGTATCGGCCCCGCGCATCCCGATCCCGACTCCGTGTTGCTCATATGCAAAAAACGATTGCCGACAGCCGAGGTGGTTGTTTCGCCTCCCTCGCTGGTGAATCTTGCTGCTCGGTGTCACCTTGCTCTAAGCGCGGGAGGCATTACCTGCTATGAATTAGCCGCTGCTGGTATCGCATTGGCGGTCCTTGCGGTCGAGGAGCATCAGGTCCGGCTGGCTGAGGCCATGGTGGGCGCGGGAGCCGCGCTCTCTCTGGGAGAGCGGGATAAAATCGACAAGCAGTCGGTGCGGCAGACGTTTGCCAGCCTTCAGCAGCCGGACTCGGTGGCGTCTCTTCGTTCTGCAGGGCGGTCTTTGTTCCCACACTCTGGCACCCCGGCGATTGTTGCCGAGTTGCGAGAACTTCTCGGGTCCCGAAACCCGTCCGCACACCAGTGGATGGGGACTACCACAACAGAATAGTGCAGGATTAATGGCCGACAAAGTTATGCAGATCGGCGCGCGCACAATCGGGCCGGGCCATCCGACCTTCGTCATGGCCGAAGCAGGTGCCAATCATAATGGCGATCTCAGCCTTGCCAAAGAGCTCGTCGTCGCGGCCCGAGAAGCAGGGGCGGATTGCATCAAGTTTCAGACGTTCTCCGCCGAAGACTTTTGCGCTAATCACACTAAGCAGTTCACCTATCGAAGTCAGGGTGTGCTGGTGACGGAGAGTGAATTCGAGATGTTCAAGCGGCTCGAGTTTGCTCGCGAGCAGTGGGCGGACCTGATGGCCTTCTGCGACTCCCAGGGTATTCTCTTTCTGACCACAGTTCAGGACCCGGTAAATCTGGCGATGATGTTGGAACTCGGCTTGAAAGGGATCAAAGTCGGATCGGATGATTTTGACCATCTCATCAACCTGCGCCTCTACGCCAAGACAGGCCTGCCGCTCATAGTTTCGAAAGGGATGTCGGATATGGAGGAAGTCGAGCGCGTGGTCAATACCATTCAGCCACTCGCCTTGGGAGGGTTGGCCGTGCTGCACTGCGTGTCGTTGTATCCGTCAGAAGCGCAACACCTCAATCTGCGGCAACTCTCGACGCTGCATGCACGGTTTCCCAAAGTCGTCTGGGGTTTTTCGGATCATTCCCAAAGCACCCTGGCTCCTGCGCTCGCTGTTGTGCTCGGTGCCACAATCATCGAGAAGCACTTCACGCTTGATCATGGCCTGGCCGGACCGGATCACTGGTTTTCCATGGACCCAGCCCAGATGAGGGACATGATTCGCAATATTCGTTTCGCAGAAGCGGCGAGGGGGAGCGGCGAGGTCATTCCGAGTGCTGAGGAGCAAGAGAGCCGGGCCATCATGCGGCGTCGCGTTGTCGCGCGAACGGCCTTGCCCGCAGGGACGATCTTGGATGAAGGTGTGGTTACATTCAAGCGGGCGGTAACCGGGTGCTACGTCGGTGACTGGGACAAGCTGTGCGGACGCCGGTTGCGAGTGGCCAAGCTTGAGAATGAATCCGTCGAGATAGACGAGGTCATCTGATGATCGTGAGCATCCACCAGCCAGCCTATCTTCCCTGGCTGGGATACTTTGACAAGATTAATCAGGCTGATCTGTTCATTTATCTTGATACCGTTCAATTTCAGAAGGGAAGTTTTCAGAATCGCAACAAGGTGTTGACACGAAACGGTCCTGTTTGGCTCACCGTGCCTGTCGAAACCAGTGGGCGTTTGTATACGACGGCACTCAAAGACTTGACGATCGACAATCGTCAGACCTGGCAGGCAAAGCACCTCTCGACGGTTCGACTGAACTATTCCGGCGCACAGATGTACAGGGAAGTATTTCCAGCCGTCGAACCCTTTTACCATAAGCCGTGGGCCCGCTTGTCTGATTTGTGCTGGGAGATGCTGCTGAAGTTCAACGAGATTCTTGGCATCACTACGCCCATCGTCAAAGCGTCGGAAATAACGGAAGTCGAGGGGAAGAAGAGCGAGATGATTCTCAGCCTCTGTCGCTCAGTGAAGGCAACCACGTATCTTTCCGGCAGCCAGGGCAAAGACTACCTTGATCTGAAGAAGTTTGCTGAAGCGAATATGAAAGTGCTCTTTCAGGATTATGTTCCAAGACCCTACCGTCAACAGGGTGGCGAGTTCGTTGCGGCTTTGGGAGTAGTGGATTTGTTGTTTAATGAGGCGCAGCCACGCAGTCTATTTGATCGGTCGAATGAACATGGTGCTGGCTTGCTTGTAGCCGAGACGCACAATGCCGAACGGTGACTGTAGCCTCCTCGGCGTTCCCATATTGCACAGGTCATTATCGGAGGGTTTGAGATATGGCTGAACACTTTGTGCCAATCAACAAGGGTAATTATTCGATGGATACGCCGGAGCGGGAGGCCCGGTTTGAGGCGTGCCGGGGCGCGGGGTGGGAAGAGGAATATGTCACGTACCGGACGAGATGGATCGACTATGCCAAGAACCAGATCGTCTCCGATTATCCGCTGCTCGTTGACATCGAGCTGTCGTCGTTGTGCAACTTGCGTTGCCCCATGTGCTATACGATTTCGGACAAGTTCAAGGAGCAGGTCAACACGACACGGATGGACTGGAGACTGTTCCAGAAAATCATCGACGAAATCGGCGGGAAGGTGCCGGCTATCCGCCTGAGCCTGCGGGGGGAAGCCACCCTCCATGAAGATTTCGTGAGATGCATTCAATACGCGAAGGACCATGGGATCAAGGAGGTGTCCACGCTCACGCATGGCGGAAAGCTGACCCTCCCGTTCTTCGAGCAGCTTGTAGAGGCCGGGATCGATTGGATCACGATTTCAATCGACGGGGTCGGAGCGACCTATGAGCAGATACGGGGACCCCTGAAGTTCGACGATCTCCTGGACAAGATCAAAGCCATCAAGCAGTTCAAGGATGAGCGTGGACTCAAGCGTCCCGTCATCAAGGTGCAAAGCATCTGGCCGGCCATTCAGGAGAACCCGTCACTGTACTACAACACCTTGGCGCCTTTCGTGGATCTGGTGGCGTTTAATCCGTTGATCGACTATCTCGGGAATGACACCCAGATTGCGTATCTCGAGAACTTTACGTGTCCGCAGCAATATCAGCGCCTCGTGATCGGCGCAGACGGGCTGGTTATGAAGTGTTCCAACGACGAAGAAAATCGTGAAGTGGTGGGCGACATCAGGACGGAAACCGTGCACGAAATCTGGCACGGTGAAAAATTGACTGCCGTGCGCGAACTGCACAAGCGAAAGCAGGGGTTCATGGACAGTGAAGTGTGCCGGAAGTGCTATCTGCCGAGGCAGACCGCCGATGAATTATCCGAGGTGAATGGGCGACAATTCATGGTCAAGAACTACCTCTTCCGCCCTCAGGTCATCGGAAAATGACGGCGCAGATGGATTGTAGAGCTATATATGAATACTACTGGCTGCGGCCTGAGAACGCTCTCTGGAGGGCAAGAGATTTTCAGGTCATGGAGGACATCCCGTTCGAGCCTCCGATCCTGGATTTTGGCGCCGGTGACGGTGCCGTCTCGTTTATCCGCGCCGGCGGACGATTGCTGCCTCACTATGATGCGTTCAGCGAAACACTGGATACCTCGAAGTTTTTTTCCGGCACAGATGTGTATGACCAGTTTCACGACGTGTCCGGTGACATCGTTGCGAAAGAGGCGAATTACAAGATCGACATTGCCTTTGATCTGAAGGAAAACCTGCTGGCTAAGGCCGGGAAAATGAACTTCTACAAGAAAATCGTGGTCGGAAATGGCAATGAGAACTTGCCGTTTACCGATGGAGAGTTCCGAACGGTTTTCTCGAACATTGTGTACTGGCTTACCGATCCGTTGAAGGTCATGCTCGAGCTTGCGAGAGTCACCATGAGGGGAGGGAAGCTGGTTCTCTTCCTGCCGAGCGATCATCTTGCCGACTATTCCTTCTACAACAAGTACTACCTCGGCACAGGCAAGCCCTCCTCGATGAAGTTTCTTGAACTGCTAGATATGGGGCGGTTGGCGAACAACATCAAGATATCCAGATCGGCTGCCGGCTGGGAGAAAATATTTAGCGGGTGCGGCCTCGATGTGGCTGCCCGGTACAATCACATCAGTGGGGGGTTAGTTCGGCTCTGGGATATTGGGTTGCGACCATTCAGTCCGTTCTTGATTCAAATGGCCAATACCCTGAGCCGCGATGAGCGAGCGAGAATCAAACAACGATGGGTCGGCGAAACGTACGATCTGTTCGAGGGGTTTTTGAAGATCCAAAGCGATTTGGAACGGACCGAGCCTGCCGCATTTTTTCTGTTCGTTCTGAGCAAACGCTAACCTGTATCGTTCTTGCCGGCATCGGTGATTGTCCGAGTCCAATCGAGCGACGAACAAGACCGTTTCCTCTGACACGGATGAATTTTTACGAGTGCCTGAGCCTGCCGGATCTGATGATTCTGGCGATCACCAGAAGGCAAGGCTACTTCTTGAAGAAGTCAGTAGCGGCGCGGCTCGCTGATGCAGCGGCTTCGAAGCTAGGTGTTGTGCTCACACGTTCGGAAAAGTTTGAGATCGGGCATATTGCCACCGCGACGAATGCCAGGCAGAACGCCTACGATGCCGCAAAGGCCTCACTAGATGGGATCGGGCCTGCGGCATGGATTGGGAACGTATCCCGACTCTTTTCCATAGACATCCAGCTCATCACCACAAAGCACCTATTTGAGCAACTCTATGACAAATACCTGTTTCTGGAGCTTGTCCTGAGGTACGCAGGGGAGCATCCACATAAGCGTCATCACCTGAGAGTCCGACCGCTCTTCCTGGAGCCCTATCTGATCAGGCTTCAAGGTGACATGGCCGTCTCAGTCTCACGGAACATCGAGTCAGTGAAATTCTACTACGCCATCCTGGCGTCCCCATTACTTCTGATATACCACTGGCTGAGGAACGGCACCAAGGAGCCACTCTCCTTTCAGGGTCAGCTCGTATGTGCTGTTGATAGTGAAGCGACCCGCGAGATGTTCAGCCGGCTGTTTGCCGGGGACTCCCCAGTGCGTTATGTGGCCGAGCGGTCCTATGTCAGAGAGTTCACTGAAGACCGGTTAAGAGAGTTGCAGATCGGCATTATGGGATTGACCAGAGAGGGCTATCGCTACTTTCTGAGGATTTTGTTCCGGTATATGGCGGTATGCCTAAAGTGCCGTCGGGAGATCTCAAGGTACGGCGCTCTTATTACACAGATCCTGCATGTGTTGCTCCAGGGACGGGCGCTGGCGATCAATGGTACGGGTAACTTGTTTGTAACGTTCGAGCATCTGACCACTGTCAGAACTGCCCGCAATGAGTTTTTACGATCGCAAGGCAACCGTTCTGTGTTTGTTCCCAAGAATAGTTACGTGACCTATCAGCAGCTGCCGCCGGAAGTCTGGATCAATTACGACGTGATGTGCTCCCCGGGAGCGCATGCTGAAGACTTGTACAAGAAGAAACAGGCCGTCACGAAGATATTTCTGCAGACCGGTTCGTACGATGCGCATAAAGAGGTGGTGAGCAGCGGGTTGGGGAGAGGACAGAGTCGGAAGCAGTTGGAATCCTTCAAGGGAGAGGCATGCCTTATTACGATCCTGTCGCCGGGAATCTGTGATGAGACCTGCAGCCATGAGGTGCGATTGATGCAGTTGGCACGGGAGCTATCAAAGTGTTCCGGGGTGAAAGTGGCCGTTCGACCTAAGCCCGTTCCCCGCCTTGAAAAGTATCACAATTTTTACGAGTCGATGTTCGAAGGATTCACGGACTTGCTCATGACGGACAGTGAATACGATCTGCTCGATTTTCTGGGTGTGACTGACCTATTTGTGACCTCGATATCAACGTCAGCGTGTGATCTGGCGATGCGTGGTGGTGCGGTCATGTTCGTCGATTTTATGCAAACTCCTGACCTGTATCTTCCCTGGGAAAAAGTGAAGGATGTTGTATTAACGGAAAGCGTAGCCTATGAAAATATTATCCATTGGGTAAGGGAAGTGGAGGGTAGTCCGGTCCGGGCAAATCACGCCAGGGCAATGGAAATGCTAGCTGGTTATCTCGGGTACCGGTTTGACTCGTTCGAGTCCTACAGAGCAAATCTTCTGACCGCATTGGGGCCATTCTTGCCATGCAGCAGAGAGGGCAATGTGCCGCCTCGTCAAATACGAGCTTCACAACTTGAATCGATTGGAGGATGACAGTGAGTCAGTTTGAAACGTCCCAAGAGGGGTTTTGGGCAGGTGAGTTCGGCGATGAATACTCCACCCGTGTTGCCGGAGACGAAATTGTTGCGGCGTACACCGCGCTTCATGCTCGGATACTGCAGAGGACGGTAGGAGTGAAGTCTGCGATCGAATTCGGTGCAAATATCGGCCTGAATTTGAAGGCGCTCAAACGCCTGCTGCCACACATTGAATTGTCTGCAATAGAACTCAATCCAACCGCAATTCTGGCGCTGGAACAACAACCCGATGTAAAACATATCTATAAGCAATCTATCCTTGATTTTAAACCTGACTATCAGCGGGATTTCGTGCTTATAAAAACGGTGCTTATCCATATCAACCCGGACAAGCTCCCTCTCGTGTACGACCTTCTGTACCGCACGAGCAGTAGATATGTCTGTGTTGCGGAATATTATAATCCGACTCCCGTAACGGTAGAGTACCGGGGACATCAGGGGAAATTGTTTAAACGGGATTTCGCAGGTGAAATGATCGAGAAGTACCCTGATTTGGTATTGGCCGACTATGGCTTTGTCTACCACAAGGATAATAACTTTGCGATCGGTGATGTCAATTGGTTCCTTCTGGAAAAGCGATCAGGTGCGGCGAGCTCCCGATAATTTATACCCAGATTATATCTCGTAACTAGTCATGCAAAATCGGACAACGATCATCGCTGAGGCCGGCGTTAACCATAACGGTGATCTCGATCTGGCGAAACGCCTCATCGATGTGGCGGCAGAGGCCGGCGCTGATTTTGTCAAGTTTCAGACCTTTGCTGCAGACCGGCTGGTGACGCGTGCAGCGGGGAAAGCCGAGTACCAGATTTCCTTAACGGGCATCGAGGAGTCCCAGCATGAGATGCTCAGGCGCCTTGAATTAACGCCGGAGGCGCACCGGATTCTGATCGACTATTGTAAGTCCCGCCATATCAGTTTCCTCTCAACAGGATTTGACATTGAAAGCGTCGATCTGCTCGTCAAGCTGGGGCTGGAGTACATCAAGGTTCCTTCCGGAGAGATCACAAACTTGCCCTATTTGCGGCATGTAGGCGGGCTAGGCAAGCAGGTCATTCTCTCCACGGGCATGGCCACGTTGGATGAGGTTGGGTCAGCTATCGAGGTTCTTGAGAGAGCCGGCACTTCACGAAAGCGTATAACCGTTCTTCATTGCACAACGGCGTATCCCGCGCCGATGGCCGATGTGAACCTGCGTGCCATGCTCACGATTCGGGACACGTTCGGTGTCGCGATAGGCTATTCCGATCATACATCGGGGATTGAGGTAGCAACAGCTGCTGTCGCGTTGGGTGCGTCCGTGCTGGAAAAGCACTTTACCCTCGATGTCAGCCTGCCCGGACCGGACCACAAGGCTAGTCTTGCGCCGGATCAGTTCAAAGCACTGGTTACGGCGATTCGTCACGTAGAGACGGCTTTAGGCGATGGCATCAAGCAACCCGGGTCTAGCGAGGCCAAAAACAAACCAGTCGTCCGAAAGTCGCTGGTTGCAGCAAAACCGATCCGGGCAGGTGAAATCTTCACCGCGGACAATCTTGCGGCCAAGCGCCCGGGTACGGGAATATCACCCATGCGTTGGGATGAAATCATTGGGCGAACGGCCACCAGGAATTATGTGATCGACGAGTTGATCGAACCATGAAGCGCAAGATTTGTGTCGTGACGGGCTCGCGTGCCGAATACGGCTTGTTACGCTGGATCATGCAGGGGGTCAAAGACGAACCTTCGTTATCCCTGCAGGTCATTGCGACAGGCATGCATTTGTCTCCTGAGTTCGGCCTGACGTATCATGAAATTGAGCATGACGGGTTTCGCATCGACCGGAAGGTGGAAACGCTGCTGAGTTCGGACACCCCGATCGGCATCACGAAATCCATCGGGCTTGGGATGATCGGGTTTGCAGATGCGCTCAATGAACTGCAGCCGGATCTGCTCGTGATGCTTGGCGACCGGTTTGAGCTACTGGCTGCCGCGATCGCCGCGCTGGTCGCGCGAATACCGATCGCGCATGTTCACGGAGGAGAAATAACAGAAGGGGTATTTGACGAAGCGATCCGCCATTCCATTACTAAGATGTCGCATCTTCATTTTGTTGCCGCGGAGGAGTATCGCCAACGAGTCATTCAACTGGGCGAGAACCCTGAGAAGGTGTTCCTGGTGGGCGGCGTGGGAATCGACAATATCCACGGGCTCCAGTTACTCGATCGCAAGGCACTGGAAAAGGCCTTGGACTTCACATTCGGTTCAAAGAACCTTCTGGTGACGTTTCATCCCGTTACGCTTGAATCCGCTACGGCCCCCCATCAAATGAAAGAGTTATTGCAGACGCTCGCTGAACTTCCAGATACGAAGATCATTTTCACTTCGCCGAACGCGGATACGGACGGCCGTGTGTTGATTACGATGATTCAGAACTTCTTGGAGCAGCATAAGAATTCGGTGATGTTTAAGTCGCTCGGGCAGTTGCGATATTTGTCATGTCTTCAGTATGTGGATGCGGTGGTTGGGAATTCTTCCAGCGGATTGTTGGAGGTACCGACCTTCCAAAAGGGCACGATCAACATCGGCGATCGGCAGGTGGGCCGGCTGAAAGCGGCCAGCGTCATCGATTGTGAACCGACTGGAGAGGCGATTTCGGCGGCGTTGAACAGACTGTACTCAGTCGACTTCCAGCGATCGCTTGCGAAGGTCAGAAATCCCTATGGCGAAGGCGGCGCCAGCCGGAAAATCGTTCAGAAGCTTGCCCTGTTGCCTCTTGAAGGCCTGGTGAAAAAAACATTTTTCGATATCAAGACTCATTGAGGAGATTTGCCGGATGTTGAGTAAAACAGTATCAAACTGGCGCGAAGCCCTGCTGCAGGGAGATGCCACGATCGAGAAGGCCATTCTTAACCTGAACCAGGCGGCCGTTCAGATTGTTGTCGTGATTGACAAGGAAGGGGGACTGATTGGCACTATCACCGACGGAGACATCCGCCGTGGTTTATTACGAGGTCTGACCGTTAAGAGCCCGATAGAGTCGATTATTTTTCGTAGCCCGCTTGTGGTTCCGCCTGACATGCGGAACGATACCGTCGTCCAATTGATGACAGCGAATAAGGTCCATCAGTTGCCGATCGTCGATGAAAACCGGCGAGTGGTGGGTCTTCATTTGTGGGATGAAGTTGCTGCGCCGGCGGAGCGCACGAATGTGATGGTGATTATGGCAGGCGGATTGGGAACTCGATTGCAGCCTTATACCGAGAATTGTCCCAAGCCCCTGCTTCAGGTTGCCGGGAAGCCAATGCTTGAGCACATCATCGAGCGTGCCAAGGTAGAGGGCTTCTCGAAGTTCGTGTTGTCGGTACGACACCTCGGGCAGAAGATCGAGGACTATTTTGGAATGGGAGAACGCTGGCACATCACGATCGACTACTTGCGCGAGAACAGCCCGTTAGGGACGGCGGGGGCATTGGGCTTGCTTACGCCGTGCCCGGACCAACCCTTCGTGGTGACCAACGGGGACGTGCTTACCGACATTCGCTATGGTGAACTGTTGGACTTTCATGTGCGCAATCATGCAGCCGCGACCATGGCGGTGCGCTCGTATGAATGGCAGCACCCGTACGGGGTTGTTCGCACCAGGGGCATCGAGATTGTCGGGTTTGAAGAGAAGCCGGTGCACCGTTCACACGTGAACGCCGGTGTGTATGCCCTGCACCCTTCGGCGTTGAGTTGTTTGCCGGCCGACCAGCCTTGCGACATGCCTGCCCTTTTCGAAGCACTTCGGTTGAAGGCAGAGCGAACCATCGTCTACCCGATGCATGAGCCATGGCTTGATGTGGGGCAGCCGGGTGACTATGACCAGGCCACCCATGTTGTGGCAAAAGTCCATTCGCGCGAGGGAAAAAGATGATTCAGCAGCCGCACCTCAGGCGTTGCGTTACGTGCGGGCTCCCCGAGACATACGAGACGATCGAATACGACTCTGAAGGGGTCTGTAACATCTGCCGTGGCGCCAGACACAAGCGGCAGTCGATCGATTGGGCAGAACGCAAACGTGTGCTTGACCAGCTGATTGAGAAGCATCGTGGCAAGACCGCGTATGACTGCATTGTGCCGTTCTCGGGCGGTAAGGACAGTACCTTTCAGCTGTACTACCTGATGAAGGAATACAAGTTGAAGCCGCTGGTGGTGCGGTTCAACCATGGCTTCATGCGGCAGGTCATACAGGACAACAATCAGCGCACCTTCAAGAAACTGGGCGTGGACGTCCTCGAATTCACGCCGAACTGGCACATCGTCAAACGCTTGATGCTGGAGTCGTTCAAGCGGAAGACCGATTTCTGCTGGCATTGTCACACCGGCATATATTCGTACCCGCTGCGTGTCGCGCTCATGTACAAGGTGCCATTGGTATTTTGGGGAGAGCCACAGTCGGAAATCACGGCGTATTACGATTATCTGAACGACGAAATCGAGTACGAAGACGATAAGAAATTCAACATGCTCCGTACCCTCGGCATTACCGCCGAGGACATGCACGGCATGATCCACACGCCGGAGGACCCGGTCGACACCCGCGACCTTACGCCGTATACCTTCCCGGACGTGAAGGAGTTGAAAACCCTGCGCTACTGCTCAGTGCCATTGGGCAGCTTCATTCCGTGGGATTACACCACGAACACCGAAATTATCAAGCGCGAACTGGGTTGGCAGGCGGACGAATTGGAAGGCGTGCCGAGCGAGATCAATGCGCACGGCGAAAAAATCGAGTGTTTCATGCAGGGCGCACGCGATTACATCAAATTTCTTAAGCGGGGATACAGCCGCGTGACCCAGATCAACGCGTTCCATGTGCGCGCGGGTCGGATGAACTCTGAAGAAGCGTTTCGCATGAACGCTGAACTTGACGGACGCAAGCCTCCCTCTCTCGACGTGTTTCTGGAGTATGTCGGCTTGACCGAGGACGAGTTCAATCAAATCGTGTCCCCAATGGTCATACCGCCTCACAAGCCAGACTTTATCAATATTCAATCGGCTGAAAAAACACGAGACTTTGCACAATGGTATCGTGAGGATAACCGTAAGAAGTTATGATTGGCATAATTGATTACGGTATGGGAAACCTCGGGTCAGTCCGGAATGTTTTTGAGCATTTGGGATACGACGCGGAGATTTGCAGCCAGCCGGAACGCGCTCATGAGTTTGATCGGCTTGTCTTGCCAGGCGTTGGTTCATTCAGATCCGGCATGGAGGCCCTTAATGGATTGGGATGGACGGCCATTCTGAAGAGTTGTGCGTCTTCGGGGAGACCTATTTTAGGTATTTGTCTTGGCATGCAACTACTGTTTGACCGCGGGAATGAGCATGGCTCAACACCGGGACTCGGACTCATCCAGGGAGAAGTCGTGAAGCTGACACCGTGTGCGCCCAATAAGGTTCCTCATGTAGGCTGGAATAGCTTGAACAGCGTCAAACCGCATCCGTTGTTTGAAGGCGTGAAGCCGAACGTCGATTTCTATTTTGTGCATTCTTATCACTGCGTACCCGTTGACCCAAGCGATACCATTGCCATCTGCAATTTTGGTGGAGAGTTTGTGGCCTGTGTCGCACAGGGCAATGTGGCCGGTATGCAATTCCATCCCGAAAAAAGCCAACCAGCCGGTATGCGTATTCTCGAAAACTTTGCGCAATGGAATGCGGGGTGCTGAAAAAGCGCGTTATCCCTGTGTTGCTGCTCCGTGATGGGCGAATGGTCAAGGGAACACAGTTTGGCAACTATCGTGATACCGGCAGTCCAAAGACCGCCGTTCGTATCTACAGTGCTCAGGATGCGGATGAGTTGGTGTTTCTTGATATTCAGGGTGGTTTGCAGACAGGAAAGTCGCTTGTGGACATCGTCAAGGAAGCCTCGACGGAGTGTTTTATGCCGCTTGCTGCCGGTGGCGGCGTTGGGTCGATTGACAATGTCCGGGAGCTATTACTTGCGGGGGCCGACAAGGTTGTTGTCACGACAGCTGCTGTGGCCAGTCCTGCACTCATCACCGAAATTTCAGAACGGTTTGGCTCCCAGTGCGTCGTGGCCGGCATCGATTACAGGCACAGCGAAAAGGGACCGAAGGTGTGGATTCGCTGTGGTACTGAGGCCACCGACCTCGATCCGGTCGAGCATGCCAAAGGCTTGGTGAAGCTGGGTGCCGGAGAAATATTCCTGAACTCAATTGACCGGGACGGAATGATGCAGGGGTACGACCTTGAAATTGCGGAGTGTGTGGCGCGCGCGGTTCCAGTGCCGGTTATTGTGTGTGGCGGCGCGGGAAATTTCATGCATCTGGTGGAGTTGCTAAGGGATACCGCCGCGTCTGCAGCTGCCTGCGCAAGCCTCTTTCATTTCGGTGACAATAACCCTATCCGCGCCCGCTCCTACTTGCGCAATATCGGTATTCCGATGCGGGTGTTACGGTGATGCATTTGAGTCTGCCGACAGCGGATCTTGAGCGTTATGTGCTTCGACTGATCGCCAATCACCTGCCTGACAACTATGTTTCAGGTCACGCACCAGGAGTCCTGTTCGGACGCGCGCTCGAGCGCATCGAACACTGTTTTTCCCGTATCGATCGTAAATACTTCAAGAACGACGAAACCGTGCTGTTCAACCACTTAAATGGCGACCACATGGCAACGCTCTTGTACTATTTTGGCAATACGGTCTGGCGAGAGAGCAGTGACGAAGGTCTGCCAACCAGGCTGTTCTACTTGAACAAGATCATGCACGGGATTGACTTGTTTTATTCGGTGACAATGCCCAGTGTCTTTCTCTTGGTGCATCCTGTCGGGACGGTGCTCGGCAACGCACAATATGGCAACTACCTGGTTGTGTATCAGAGTTGCACCGTCGGTGCAGTCACCAACGTTTACCCTCGATTTGGAGACGGGACCATCCTCTATTCAAGAAGCAGCATTTTAGGTGACTGCCGAATAGGAAATGATGTGGTATTTGCAGCGAACTCAATGATCATTGACACCAATGTGCCTGGCAATACCACGGTTGTCGGCCAATATCCAGATCAGCGCTTTGAGCCGAACCAGAGGTCAGTCCGTCAGCGCTGCTTTGATAGTCAGAAACCGCTAATAAAGACGAGAGTAGCAGGTGATTGAAGGACAGAAGGTGCTCGGGTTGGTTGTTGCGCGCGGTGGTTCAAAGGGGCTGCCGGGCAAGAATGTCCGAGATTTGTGCGGCAAACCTCTCCTTGTCTGGACCATCGACGCAGCACGTGCTGCACATTGCCTCGATGCGTTGGTTGTCAGCACGGACGATAAGGCAATCGCTGCACTGGCGAACCAGTACGGCGCCGAGGTGCCCTTTATCCGCCCGACCGAACTCGCGCGCGATATCACCCCATCGATTGATGTGGTGGAACATGCAGTCGATTTTCTTGCGGCTGCCGGACGAACGTTCGAGATCGTTGTTCTTCTTGAGCCTACTTCACCTCTGCGCGAACCGAGCGATATTGATGGGGCAGTGGTGCGCTTAGTGGAATCCGGTGCCGGTTCTATTGTTAGCGTCTGTCGCGCAGAAGCCACTCACCCTGCATTCATGTATCGATTAGATACCGAAGCACATTTAAAGCCATTTCTGGCTCGTCAGCCTGATGGGCTCAGGCGACAGGAGCTTGAACCAGTTTATTTTTTGGAAGGCACGATCTACGCGTCGCGCGTCAAGGTTCTGAAGGAGCGGCGCTCTTTCTATCATGATGATACGATTGCGTACGAAGTCCCCAAGTGGAAGTCGATCGAAATCGATGATCTGGAAGATTTCCTCATGGTGGAAGCGATTGCGAATCATAAAGGGTTGGCCAAATGAATTTCCAGAATCGTTTGAACAAAGCGATTCCCGGTGGAGCGCACACCTATTCGAGGGGCTTCGATCAGTTCCCCGCCAACGCGCCGCAGATTCTTGATCGTGGGAAAGGCGCCTACGTATGGGATCCTGATGGTAAGCGATATCTGGATTATGGTATGGCGCTGCGCGCGGTAACAATTGGGTACGCCCACGCCGAGGTCAATGCTGCCGCGATGCGTGAGATCGAGCGCGGTAACAATCTGACGCGAGCCTCGGTCACAGAGTTAAAAGCGGCGGAGTTGCTGATTGACCTCATCCCGGGCGCAGACATGGTGAAGTTTGCTAAGAACGGTTCCAATGCAACAACCGCGGCTATAAAGATTGCCCGGGCCTATACCGGGCGTCGCTATGTCTGTATACCCCGTCAGCATCCGTTCTTTTCGTTTGATGACTGGTTTATTGGCACGACGGCGCTAGCTCGAGGCATTCCGGATAGCCATGCTGCGTCGACCCTGGTGTTCAACTACAACGATCTGCCGTCACTTGAACTGCTTTTCGATCAGTATCCCGGGGAGATTGCGGCAGTCATGCTTGAACCAGCCACGACTACCGTGCCTTGCGCAACAGCATGTGTTCAACCGTTGCGCTATGACAAGCCTTGCCGGGACTGCGCCGAGGTAAGCGGCAATTTTCTGCACCAGGTGCAGCGGCTTTGCCGGCGCGAGGGCACGTTATTTGTTCTCGATGAGATGATCACCGGGTTCCGGTGGCATTTGCAGGGAGCACAAACGTATTTCGGAGTCGAGCCGGACTTGAGCACCTTCGGCAAGGGAATGGCCAACGGGTTTTCGGTGGCGGCTGTCACCGGACGCCGCGAAGTCATGGAGGTCGGGTCGATTGAAAAGCCGGGGGCAGAGCGTACATTTCTGCTGTCGACGACCCACGGGGGTGAGATGTGCGGACTCGGGGCCTTTATTGAAATCGTGCGGATCTACAAGGAGCAGGATGTCTGCCGTCATCTCTGGGCCTATGGGGAAAAACTCCGCAATGGATTGCATCAGGTTGCTGCAGAATGCGGTGTCGAGAAGCATTTCAGCGTGGAGGGTCCCTCGATTTCATTGAACTACATCACTCGCGACTCTGCCGGTTCACCATCCATGAAATTTCGGACTCTTTTCAGCCAGGAAATGATTCGTCATGGGGTGCTGATTCCCTGGATTGCAGTGAGTCTTGCGCACTCGGATACTGAATTGGCCCTCACTCTGGAGGCGGCACGAAAAGCGTTCAAGGTTTACGCCTCGGCGCTGACAGATGGGGTAGAAAAATACCTGGAAGGGCCGGAAATCAAACCGGTCTTTCGCAAGTACAACTGAATGAAGCGGAGAGGTTTTAGCGCGTGGTGACACTGAACGAACTCATGCGAATGCAGGGCCGTCGCGTGCTCATTACCGGTGCGACCGGTGGCCTTGGACAAGTTATCGCCGACACGATAGCTGAACTGGGCGCCGATTTGCTTCTGGTCGATAAGCCGGGTTCAGATTTTCAGCGTATGAGCGATTCAGTGTCCCGGCGATGGGGCGTCAAGATTCAGTGTGAAACGTGTGATTTGGAGCAACCGGATCAGCGCGATGATCTTGTCGCCAGGGTCAAGCGCAGCGGCACGAAGTTGGATGTCCTGATCAATAACGCAGCATTCGTCGGTACAAGTAGCTTGCAGGGATGGGCGGTTCCGTTTGAACAGCAGTCAGTGGAAACCTGGCGTCGTGCGCTGGAAGTAAACATCACGGCAATCTTTGATCTGTGTCGGCAACTGGCGGAGCTGATGCGTGAATCAGCGTGTGCGAGCATCATCAATGTCGGCTCCATATACGGCCAATACGGCCCTGACTGGCGTCTGTACGAAGGCACTGACATGGGCAATCCGGCCGCCTATGCGGCGTCGAAGGGCGGGCTGATCCAACTCACGCGCTGGCTGGGGACGACGCTGGCCCCTCAGGTACGCGTCAACTGTATTTCGCCAGGCGGAATATTCAGGAATCAACCGTCAAGTTTCGTCAAGCGCTATGAGGCGCATACTCCGCTGGGCAGGATGGCGCACGAGGATGATGTTCGAGGAGTCATTGCCTATCTGGCAAGCGACCTGTCGAAGTATGTGACCGGACAGAACATCGCTGTGGATGGCGGGTGGGGAGTTTGGTAACACACGCGATCAGGATGAGATATGAGAAAAAGCATGAATGAAAAGCCGAATAATCTGGAAGCCTATTACGGTCTTCCGCAGGAAGTGACGTTCTGCGCCAAGTGCTGTTACTCCAACCAGCGTCCGTCCTCGCAGCGAGAAATCAATCACACCAAGGATACCAAGAAGGTCACTCTCGTGTTCGACAAGGATGGCGTCTGCGACGCCTGCCGATTTGCCGAAAAGAAAGAGAACATCGATTGGCAGGAAAGGGAGCGGCAGCTGATGGATCTGCTGGCCAAGTACCGCCGGAACGACGGATCCTACGATTGCCTCGTCCCCGGGAGCGGCGGCAAGGATAGTGTCTTTGCCGCTCACACGCTGAAATATAAATACGGCATGCATCCGCTGACGGTGACTTGGCCACCGATTATGTATACGGACTACGGGTATCGCAACTTCCGGAACTGGATCGAGGTCGGCGGATTCGACAACATCTCCTTCAACCAGAACGGGAAAACCATCAGAACGCTGACGAGACTGTCGATCGAAAACCTGTTCCATCCCTTTCAGACGTTCATTCTCGGGCAAAAACAGCTTGCGCCGAAAATTGCGCTGAAGTACGGCATTCCGCTGATTTTCTACGGCGAGCACGAGGCGGAGTTCGGCAATCCTATCGCTGAAACGGCCTCCTCGCTTCAGGACAGCCAGTTCCATACTTTCGATACTCTTGATGATCTCGTGCTGGGAGGCGTTTCGGTTCGTGAATTGCAGGACAAATACGAATTGTCCCTGACGGATATCATGACGTTTCTTCCCGCTCCGCGCGCGGAGTATGCCAAAGGCGATGTCCAAGTTCACTATCTGGGCTACTACCTGAAGTGGCAGCCGCAGGAGTCTTATTACTATGCGACCAAGCATTCCGGCTTCCAGGCTCGGCCGTTCAGAACCGAGGGCACCTACAGCAAGTATTTGAGTCTCGACGACAAGATCGACGATTTGAACTACTACTGCTACTTCATCAAGTTCGGATTCGGTCGCTGCACGGAGGATGCGTCGCAGGAGATTCGCAACGGCCACATTACCAGGGAGGAAGGTCAGGCCCTGGTAGCACGGTTCGACGGGGAGTTCCCCGAACGATACTTCATCGACGTGATGCAGTATCTTGGGATGGATCCGGACTACTTTCGGCACGAACTGACCGATAAGTTCCGCTCGCCGCATCTCTGGGCCAAGGTCAATGGTCAGTGGATGCTCCGCCACAATGTGAACGGCACCGGGTACAACGACAGATTACATCGGTGAACAAGAACACAAGGCTGATTGCCCGTCTTGACATCAAGGGCCCCAATCTCATCAAGGGAGTGCACTTGGAGGGATTGCGGGTCATTGGTTCCCCGAACGAGCATGCCGTTCGCTACTATCTCCAAGGCGCAGATGAACTCGTCTACATGGATTGCGTGGCGAGCCTGTACGGACGGAATCACCTCGGCGATATTGTGAAGGCGGCGGCGCGAGATATTTTTGTGCCCATGACGGTCGGTGGGGGCATTCGTTCAGTCGACGACGCCACTCAAGTCTTGCGTACAGGCGCGGACAAGGTGGCGGTCAATACGGCGGCGGTCGCCAATCCTCAGCTCATCAGCGATATTTCGAGACGCTTCGGGAGCCAGTGCATGGTGCTGTCGGTTGAAGCCAAGCAGGTTGCGCCCGATCGCTGGCAAGTGTTTACCGACAACGGGAGGGAATACACAGGCCTGGATGTGGTCGAGTGGGTCAAGAAAGGCGTTGCGATGGGAGCCGGAGAGATTCTTCTCACGTCAATTGATCGCGAGGGCACTAGAAAGGGATTCGACATTGCGCTGGTCAGGGCCGTGACCCAGGCCGTGCCGGTTCCGGTGATCGCCAGCGGCGGCATGGGGGAACCAGGGGACGTGATCGGTGTCGTGCAGGAAGGCGGGGCCGATGCAGTGGCCATGGCCGATATCCTCCATTATAAGCGCGCTGAGATCGGCGACATCCGGGCCGTGGCAAAATCTGCCGGGTTGAGTGTGAGGGATTATGGTTGACGTCACGGTCATTGATTACGGAGTCGGCAACCTGCTCAGCGTTCAGCGTGGGCTGGAGCATTGCGAGGCGAAGGTCACCATTACCTCGGACCATGACACGATTCTTTCGTCGCAACGGGTTGTGTTGCCGGGAGTGGGTGCATTCGGCAACGCGATGCAGGAGTTGAATCGATTAGGATTGACGCGAGTCATACGTCAACTTGCCGGGATGGGCACGCCCTTACTGGGCATTTGCCTTGGCATGCAACTGTTGGCGGATGAAAGCGAAGAGTTCGGCTTGACTGAGGGCTTGGGCCTGATACCTGGACGGGTTGTTCCGATCCCATCCTATGCGATCGATGGGGATGCCCAGAAAATTCCGCATATCGGGTGGAGCGCCTTGCACCATGCGGAGACATCGGGAGATTGGAGGACGACGATTCTCCGGGACGTGCCGCCTCAGGATTTCGTGTATTTCGTGCATTCGTTCATGGCGAAGCCGCTCGATCCCGCACATCGGATCGCCGACTGTATGTATGGTGGGCACAGGATCGCGGCGGTCATTGGCCACGGAAGCGTTGTTGGGTGCCAGTTTCACCCCGAAAAAAGCGGTGCAGCCGGGCTGAAGATACTTCAGGCCTTTTGCGGGGTGAGCCGAGTAGAGCGTGACCAGACCTCTACTAGTGCCAGCCCTCTTTGCCTGTGAAAAGACTGAGTGCCTTTGCCCCATGAAGGATTCACTGTACATCTGTATCAAGAATCCGTTTACTCAGAGAGATTTTGAACGGATGGGAATCGAGGCCCTAGAGCAATACTTTGAGGTGCGGATTCTTGACTGTACGGGATGGTTGATGCCGCGAGCGCTTAGGACTAGAGGCTATTCTTCACTACGTCGACAGAATTTGTGTTTGATCAATTCTCTCAGAGAGTTGAAGAAGTTACTCAAGAACTCTTCAGGTGGAATCGCACTCGACTATGTCGGGCCGTTTTCAATAAAAGCAATATGGCTTTTTCACCTACTGAAGAGTAATGGGTTCAAGCTCATAGTTGTAGATAGTGGTGCCTATCCTTTGCCAGATACAGCGGCAATAACCGGTACGGTCATGGCGAAGATGCTTGAGGCGTTAAGGAGCGGAAATCTTCAGCGTCATGCAAACGCCGTAATGAACAGGCTACTATTGAAGTGCCTACCGGATCAAACACCCGATTATGCCTTTGTTTCTGGCACCTCCTGGACTAATAACCCTCGATTTAGTCGCGCCGCGACGAAAATACCGGCCCATTCATTTGATTATGAAAAATACCTGCAACTCCGGATGTTGCCAGAGGATCATGGCTACGACTATGCGGTATATCTTGATGAAGACATAGCCGACCATGAAGATAATGCAGAAATGGGCCTCAAGGCTCCCGTATCAGCGCATCGGTTTTTTGGATCACTGGCTAAATTCTTTGATGAGTTTGAGGCTGTTTCCCACATTCCAATCGTAATTGCCGGGTATCCATCAGAGCGATCAGACCGTTCCCGGCATTTTGGTGGGCGTAAGCTGATTTACGGTGAAACTGCCCAGCTCATACGCAATGCGAACGTTGTTTTCGCCCACGCCTCTACCGCAATTTCCTATGCCGTTCTGTGGCGGCGACCCCTTGTGTTTCTGACAAGTAATGAAATGACAAATAGTTGGTATCAACCATGGATTGAAGCCCCCTGTCGAATTCTCAAGTCACCCATTCTCAATATCGACGACGTATCAGGCAAGATCGACATGGTGAAATGGCAAGAAATAGATCAGGCCAGCTACAGCCGTTATGAACACGCCTACATAAAGTCTGAGGGGAGTCCTGAAAAGTCTCTGTGGGACATTTTCTTGAGCGTGAATACTGACAGTGGTTCTCGAATCCAGCCGGGGTGTGACTGATTGTCAAAGTGGTAACAGTACTGCGATTTATTCGAGCTTGTTCGGAGAGAGACTGGCGATACTGATCGAATAAGAAATGCGGTGGCAACATCCGACCTACAGAATCTATCCGGTGTATTCGTTGACCGTATGTCCTGATCAGCTCAATGTCTTATTCGGTCATGTGGTGGTCACTTGGTCGACGATAGGTGCCCATATTTACATCCAGCGTGATGCGCTGATATGCACGCGATAGCTAAGTATGTAGGTTTTGTTCCACTGCGATGAGGGCAAGCATCGGTCTCGCCCAGCATACCGTATCCTCGGTAAGTTCGCATCCTGCCTTTTAGTTGAAGAATATGCCATGGCGGAAACATTGTGACCGAGATCAAGTGGCGAGTTCCCAGAGAACGTCCATTGGGCGTGATGTGTGGATTGGTCAGGGTGCGATGGTGATGAGTGGAGTTAGAGTCGGCGTTGGCGCTGTTATTGCCGCTGGGATAGTGTGACAACCGATGTGCCTGACTATGCGGTGGTAGCCAGTCCGGTCAAGCTGTTTAGATTTCGCTTCGTTCCTCGTGTGAGGAATCAATTGCTGCAATCTAAGTGGTGGGACATATTGGAACGTTGGTTGGAAGAACGTGCCAAGTCATTTAACGATCCTGCCTGAATGCTTTAGGCCATCGCGCAGAATGTATGACCCATAAGACGACTTTACGTTGTCGGGGTGAAAGACAATAGAGAGCCTGTGAGAAAGAAATGAGTCCAGGTGAGGATGTGCTTCAACGATGGCATGCGGATGAAGAGCGCTGGTGGAATCTGTACGGCGAGTACATGAATTACCAATGGAAACTGTCGCCTAAGATGAATAAATATGTTCGTGCGGAGCTTGAGCAAGATTACAGGACCTATTTGCTCCGCCCCGGCGAGACTCTTCTAGATATTGGTTGCGGGAGTGGTTGGCTTTCGATGGATTTTGCAGAGCAAGGCATGACCGTCCTAGGCATTGATCTATCTCGTGAGCAGATCAACATCGCGAACCGGCTCAAGGATGAGCGGAAGTTAGGCAACGTGAGATTTGAGTGCTCCGATTTCATGAAATGGGACGTGGAGAGCCTCAAGGGGTGTTACGACAACGTGTTTGTTAGTGCCTTCCTCCACCATCTTCCGGAGGTCGAACTGGAATTGATCATTCGAAAGATCGCAGCCGTGCTCAAGCCGGGAGGGCGCGTGTACATGTATGAGCCACTACAGATAGCTGGGGAGCGTCCATTCATAGTGAAGGTTGTTGATCGCGCCTGTAATGCCGTGCTCCAAGTGATGCTCGATAGCCTGCCTGCTTGGTTCGGATGGTGGACCGAGCGGCATCGAGCAGAAATTCGTCGCGGTTACAGTATGTGTAGTCCACATGAAGGACCGGTTAGTGTCGAGCTGTTAAGGCGCTTCTGTGGAAATAAGTTGGAGATTCTCGAAACGAGAGGCTGGCATCTGAACAGTCTTGGGTTTGCCATGCAGGTGATGGGTCTCAAGGATGTTATTCGTAAATCCTATGAGCCGATCGTGGCTTTCTGGTATTGGTTTGACAAGTCGCTGCTTCGCTGGTTCGGCTGGGAAGCTTTTTCAATGCCGCAACGCTTCATTCTTTGCAGCATTAAACTGGTTAAGAAGTGAGAGTATTGTTCTCTATAGTACGGCAGATTTATGTAGGGATCAGTCGGAGGCTGAAGGCCCTTGCGGGTATTCAGGAAATCGACTCTCGTGTCCATATTGGGTCGTATACGTATGGGGTAGGCGAAAAAACAGTATTGTTGTTTCGCGATGACGATAGGGTGACGATCGGCAAGTACTGCAGCCTTGCTTACGGGGTAACGATTGTCGCGAGCGGGGAGCATAACTATCGCGCCGTAGCGAACTATCCATTCTATGCAAGAATTCTTGGTGATGGCGACAAGGATACGATGACCAAGGGTAAGGTGGATATCGGCAATGACGTATGGATTGGAGCAAATGCGACAATCTTGTCGGGGGTAACCATAGGTGATGGGGCTGTCATTGGGGCGGGCGCTGTTGTGACAAAGGACGTGCCGCCATATGCCATTGTCGGTGGCGTTCCGGCCCAACTTATCAAGTACCGATTTCCACAAGAATTGATCGACCGGCTGCTTGAAATACGCTGGTGGGACTGGGACCCAGAGGTTTGGAAGAGCGATATCAACATTTTCTATCAAGATGTCGAAAAGTTTGTCAGCGCGCCATCGATTTATAAGCAGCGGCTACGATGATTCAAAGGGTATTCATTACAGGCAGTGCCGGTTTCATCGGCGCAAATACTTTAGCGACGTATGTATTCCTGAATGCTCCGAGGCCGCGGGTGTTCCCGCGTAGTGCTCAGGCAATTTAATCCGCAGTTGCATCAGTGGATTGCTGTAAGGCGCTCTTGGAATTGTGATGTTCAGCCGCTAAACATGCAAAATATCCTGGCCTGCCCTATGTGCCATGGCAAGCTTGTTGACCTTGGCTGTGCTTCCTGCCACGTCGCATTTCCAATCAATAACGGCGTCCCATCTTTTATTTGTCGGGAGATGTATCCCTCGGACGATGCGTATGCTACAGCTCTCCGGATCATTGATTTTTGGGGCGCAGGCTGGGGAAAACGGCTTGCGGAGCCGGAGCATAAGCCACTCTTCGAATATGACCAGGATGGCTTGAAAAGGTGGGCGGAAAAAGACATCGAGTTCCAAAAAGCGAGTGACTCGATTATCGGGGTCGATCTGCCTCTGGATTCGCTTAAAGGTAAGATTGTCCTCAATATTGGCACCGGGGCGGGCACGGAAGCATTGTTGCTTTCTTTTTCCGGGGCCTCTTGCATTGCGATGGACATCACATCACAGGCAGCGAAGGCAGCAGAATATTTTATTCGGAAGGTGCGCGGCGAAGGGATGGGAATACAGGCTGACGCTCGGTTCATACCCCTGGAAAACTTATCCGTTGATCTTGTCTACTCAAGCGGCGTTCTCCATCATTCTCCAGATATGGCTCGTTCGATAGCCGAGATCCATAGAGTATTAAAGCCGGGTGGGAAGGCGTACGTCATGCTCTATGCGACCTGGTCGATTATGTTTATTCAAATGCGGCTGCTGTTGTCCATGGGAGAGCAGGCGTGGGAAACGGGGAATAGAAAAAATCCGCACACCACGACGTATACCAAACATGAATGCCGACATATGTTTTCTAAATTCAAGAATGTCACGGTAAGGAAGACGGGAGCAAGCTTGCGGCAGACCCAGATGATTGGACGGTTTCTGCCAACCACATGTGACCGGTTTCTTGATCCCTGTCTTGGGTCGCGATTAAACATCGTGGCAGAAAAACAAGAATGACTCGCAATATTCTAATTACCGGTGGCGCCGGCTTCATCGGCTCGCGGCTATCCCTTCGTTTGATTGCCAACGGCCATCGTGTGAAGGTGCTGGACAATCTCTCCCCTCAAATTCATGGAGCCGATCCAGAGTCTTCGCCTCTATTCCGTTCAATTTATGGCAAGGTAGAGTTCTTCCGCGGCAGTGTGACCAGTCGAGCGGATTTGATGAAGGCCCTGCTCGGAGTAGATACGGTTGTCCATCTCGCCGCCGAAACAGGTACCGGCCAATCAATGTACGCCATCAGGCATTACTCCGATGTCAATATCGGAGGAACGGCACTGCTACTCGATCTTATTGCAAATGAGCCTTTCCCGGTACGGAAAATTGTCGTAGCTTCATCGCGGGCTGTTTATGGTGAAGGCAAGTATCTTTGCGCTAAGCATGGCGCAATATATCCTGGGACACGCGCTATTGCGGATATGGAGAGGGGCGACTTCGAGATTCATTGCCCCTCTTGCGGCGCCGTTGCACAACTCGTTCCTACGGATGAAGCATCTTGGCAGCGCCCCGTTTCCATTTATGGGATCACCAAACTCAATCAGGAGCAGATGGTGCTTACGGTCGGGAAGGCGCTCGGAATATCAGCACTGGCCTTCCGTTACCAGAACGTCTATGGACCTGGCCAGTCTCTCTCTAATCCATACACCGGAGTTCTTTCCATCTTTTCAACTCGTATTCGTCACGGAAAAGGCATCAATATTTTTGAAGACGGGAAGGAAAGCCGTGATTTCATTTTTGTGGATGATGTGGTTGCTGCGACGGTGAGGGGGGTGGAATACGATACTCCCATCGTTGACGTATTCAATGTGGGTTCGGGTATTGCCAGCGATATGCTATCGATAGCCAATAGATTGCAGAAGCTGCTTGGCCAGTCGGTTCCAACCGAAGTGTCAGGGCAATTCCGCCTTGGGGATATTCGCCATAACGTCGCAGATGTCACGAAGGTAAAATCTGTCCTCGGATTTGAGCCTTCCGTATTCTTTGAAGAGGGGTTGCCTCGGTTCGTTTCGTGGGTTCAAGGAGAGCAGATTCAGGCGGATCGCTACGAAGAAAGCCTCAGTGAATTGAAAGCAAAAGGATTGCTTAAATGGATGGCCCAGTAACGCCGGGGCTGGTCAGTGTAGTGGTTGCCAGTTACAACCATGCAGAGTATCTGTCGAGAAGAATGGATGGTCTCATCAACCAGACCTATCCAAATATCGAGATACTGGTAATCGATGATTGCTCACCTGATCACAGTGTCGCTGTGCTGCGCCGCTATCAATCCCATCCTAACGTGAGATTGGTGCTTCGCGAGAAAAATGGAGGCTGGGTGACGGTGAGTACTCAGGGGGTTGAAATGACATTCGGGGAGTACGTCATCTTCGCCAATTGTGATGACGACTGTGACCCTCGCATGATTGAGCGTCTGGTCAAGTCGATGGAAATGAACCCGGGAGCCGGCGTGGCCTTCTGCCGCAGTCTGATGGTTGATGAGCAGGATCAGGTTATGGGGGATGATTTCGTTATCAGGGAGCGCTCTTTCCGACAGAGATGCGCTGCCGATACCTTGATTCCCCGAAGGGAAATGAGCCGGTATTTGCTGCATTCCTGCATCATTCCCAATCTGAGCGCGGCACTCATTCGAAGGAAGTGCTTCGATAGTGTTGGCGCACTCTCTCATGACTACCGCGCCTGTTCCGATTGGGATCTATTCTTCAGGATTTCCGACCGCTTTGATTGTTCCTATGTTGCGGAGCCTCTGAATAAATTTCGCCAGCACAAAACAACTATTCGCAGTGCCACCAAAGGACGAGTAACCCACGAAGAGTTTTTCCGATTGCTGTTATCACAGCTTAAGCGGATAGAACTAAATCCGCTCGAAAGATGCAAGTTCAGATATCACGTCATGTATCTCTGGGCAGTTGAGCTGATTCGACCTTCGATAAGTGGGGCCGCCAACTTTCCCTACCATTTTAAGCAGATATTGTCGCTTGACCCAGCGTCGTTGTTTTTTCTTGTGCCTGCCATCGCTGGTCGCATCATTGAGTTGCCCGTAAAGGCCGTAAGAAAACTATTTCTCCGAGCGGGTGGTCGTATGTCGGCACCCATGAGCGTTTCTGAGGATCTGAGGAGTACGTGGAGAAGTAACATTTTTCATCCTACAGAATGGGATAATTTTATAGAGGCTTGTCGTCGGCAACCTTGGCATGTGCCCAGGTACGGCTTTCAAATCTCCTACTTGGTATTTCGACGCATCATGAACAAGATGCGCTACCGACTGGCTGGGGACAACCATCGGGCCGCAAAAGTCCGACCGGGTTGGCTTGACAACCAGAAACTCGATTTGGAGCGTCGCGAATCCGTGCGGTTATGCTTCCCTGAGTTTTTCACGTGCGACGAAGTAAAGAACAGGGCTGGCGGAGCACCGCGAACTTTTTTCGACCAAAATCATAGCGATCGGGAATGGTATTTCTCCAGGAATCGTTGGGGCGAGTGTTTGTCCGCTTTGTTTGATGGAGAACAGTCTGCGCGGACTTCTTTTCATGTTGTCTTGGCTTGGCTTGGTAAGGCATTGCCCAAATCTGACGCCGCATGGGAACCGTATTCCAGTTGCGAACGAGTTGTAAATCTTGCGGTCCTGCTGTCAACTCGCCCAGAGTGCCGGACTGAGATTGACGAACAAATCCTTCGCTGCTTTTTCGAAGATTCACTTCTGTGGATTGATGGCCATCTGGAGTATTACGGAACCAGGAATACGAATAATCACATTCTTAATAATGCTCGTGCGTTGGTTGTTGCTGGGACGGTGCTGCAGTGTGTGCCCGCAGTTGAACGGGGACTTGCTCTATTTGCGCAAATGGCACGCGAACTGTTTCAAGGCGATGGATTCCTGCGCGAACGTTCTTCGCATTATCAGGTCATTGTTTGTAACTGGCTTCTCGATGCCTTGCATTTTGCACGCGTTGTGAAATTGAGGAGCAATACAGGCATACAGGCACTAGCGGAGTTAGAAGCTCTTGCAGAACGTGTTACTCGGGCAACGTCAGTTCTCTTTACCTGTTTGGGAGAGGCCAATACTCAGGTTGGAGATATTTCGCCGGATGTTCATCCAAGCCTGTCCTTGAAACGGTTGCAATATTTGTATCCGTCATCGATTACAGTGCTTCCTGATGCCACGATTGGGCGCAGGGACGACTGGGTCTTTGTGTCGAAAAACAAGCATGTCCTCGTTGCCTGCATGGCGCCGCATTCTTACCCTGTCAGGTACACAACTCATGGCCACAGCGATCTCGGCGGGTTTGTGTGGTTATACAAGGGAATTCCAATTCTGGTTGATGCCGGCAGATCACGATACACGAGCAGTCCCAGTTCACAGTTCCAGTCCGGTCCACATGGCCATAACACTATCTTGATTAATGGGATTGGAGCGTTGGCAGAATCGCTTTTTCTGAATGCCTGCTGGTGCCCTGAGCCATATTCACGTGCGACAGTCGATGTTGAGGTCGATCTGCGCAGCGGGTTTACATTGGCGCATAACGGATTTGGAAGGATCAAGGGCCTTGGTAAGCATGTGCGCCAGGTTGGGATAGAAGATGACGGCATTGTCGTTGTCGACAGTGTGGAGGGTGTGGGAACGGTCATTTTGGAAACGCTCTGGCATTTCCCGCCACAATTTTCTCAAGCTGCGAGCGGCGAGACGACCATCACCGGTGCCGAGGCGCGTGTGACCGCTATCAGTACAACCAGTACCGGGCAAGAACCTGATCACCAATGGCAGACATATCCATTTGCTTCGGCCTACGGTGATGAGCAGCCGGCTCCTATGCTCCGTTTGACCTGGTCGGTTTCGTTGCCTTGTTCGATCAGAACCGTCCTAAGTGTAGTGCCATGTGCGGCATAGCGGGAATCTTGAATTTTGACGGGCGGCCGGTTGCTGCTCACGAAATCGAGGTGCTTACCGATGCCCTTGCACATCGGGGTCGAGATAATGCCGCCATTGCTCTAGGGGGTTCTTCTAGGGGGCGGTTGTCGAAATACCCTGGATTGGCATTAGGTCATCGTCGGCTGTCGGTTATCGACCTGTCAGCGGAGTCTGCTCAGCCTATGACGATCCAGGACGGCCGTTTCTGGATTGTCTATAACGGCGAACTCTATAATTATCTGGAGCTGCAGCAGGAACTTGTCAAAGCCGGACATCGATTTCGGACACATTCCGACACGGAGGTCGTGCTCGTTGCATTCCTAGCTTGGGGCGAATCGTGTCTCGCCAAGTTCAACGGCATGTTTGCGTTTGCCATTTGGGATGAAACAACCCAAAGTCTTTTCTGCGCGCGCGACCCTCTCGGCGTCAAGCCGTTTTATTATACGCATGACGAGCTGGCGTTTAGGTTCTCGTCAGAGTCACAGGCATTGACGCGCGGAAAAGGACTGGTTCTCAACCCCAAGGCGGTTACCAGCTATTTCCTTTCCATGTACGTCCCGCGGCATTTAAGCATCTTCTCAGGCGTTCAAAAGCTCCTGCCGGGACAGAGCATCAGGGTGACTCGCGATGGGAAGGTCACTGTCAAGTCATATTGGACGTTGCCGCTTACCGGCCATCGGGCTTCTGCTCCTGCTGATGCGGCCAAGGAGTTAGAAGAGTCGCTTCATAAAGCCGTTGCATTCCAACTAAGAAGCGATGTTCCGGTCGGCGTACTGCTATCGGGCGGATTTGATAGCGGGATGATCGTCGCGTCTGCTTCTCGTCGTGCGACTCCTCTCCATACGTACAGTGTCGGCTTTGATGATGGCGCGCAGTTCAATGAGCTGCCTATTGCCAAGGCCCTCGCAAGCCGATATGGCACGCTCCATCATGAGCGCCTTATCCGAGGCGAGGACGTGATGGAGTTGCTCGACAAGGCCATTGCCAGCATGAGTGAGCCTGTGGCGGACAGCGCGATGGTTCCGACCTATTGCCTGTCGAAAATGGCCGCCGAGGATGGCGTCAAGGTGCTTTTGAGTGGGACCGGGGGCGATGAGGTGTTTGCCGGATACTCCCGTTATGTGGGGAGCAGCGGACCCCGTAAAATGCTGTATCGAATGCCCCGATTTCTACGGCATTTTCTTGGAAAGACTCTTTGGAGGAACACGACGTTCGGAGCGCGCTTGCGGCATTCTTCGTTGGACATGATGCTGGTCACCGGCGGGTCCGTTCAGCTTGCCGGGCAGTTTTTCAAGAATGAACGCGCATTCAATGATTTTCTTGAAGAACTTGTGCGAGACGTTTTCCCAACGCCGACAGCGGATTCGCAGGGGCTTTATGAAAACATGCAGTTTGATCTTCAGGTGTATCTGCCAGACCTGCTGTTGATGCTACTGGACCAGTTGACAATGGCGCATACGGTTGAAGGCCGAGTTCCATTGCTGGATGTAGAATTGATCAAGGCCAGCTACAGTCTCTCATCTGAATTGCACGCGAGACCGTGTCAGTCGGAAACAAGACGGCTGATGCGGAGAATGGCGTCAGGCAAACTGGACTCACGAACATTCTCTGCGCCGAAGCAGGGGTTTTCAGGTCCGGTCAGGTCCTGGATAGAACAAAACAAATCGAGGTTTCAGGAACATGTGATGGACTCACGGCAGATTCCGATTCTCCGTGATCTTCCACTAGCGAATCTCTGGAAACCTGCTGCCCAGAAGAGCAATCCGTTCTGGGCTACCGAGGTTTTCTCTCTGTATTGCTTCGCCACATGGTATCAGGCCCATGCTTCAAACTGCGCATGAACTGGTGAGCGTGGTGATCCCCACCAGAAATCGGCGTGATCGATTAGAGCGGGCAATCAAATCTGCGGAAGTCCAAACATGGCCCAGTATCGAGATCATCGTTGTTGACGATGCATCGAGTGATGAAACACAGTCATTCTTGCAGCAACGAGTATCTGCAGATGCTCGCATGCAGGTTGTTAGGAACGAGGTGTCACGCGGCGGCGGTGGGGCTAGAAACCAGGGGGTTGCGGCCGCGAGGGGACCGTATATAGCCTTCCTAGATGATGACGACATCTGGTTGCCAGAAAAGCTTGCGGAGCAAGTGGCTCTGATGAAGGCAAATCCTGGAGCCTCGGCTGTATCCTGTGGTTTTATTGTGCAGCGCTCATCTTCAATTCACCGGAAAGTGCATGTTGCGCCTCCGCTGGATGAACAACAAATACTTCGTTCCAACCATCTTGGTGGAGCCTCGATGTGCCTGACCACAAAGAAAAATCTTGTGACAGTGCAAGGATTCGATCCCATGCTTCGCAGTGGCCAGGATTGGGATTTGTGGATTAAGCTGTACGGAATAGGTGAAGTGCTTATATGTGACAAGCCGCTAGTTTGTTATGTGTCACACCAAGGGCTTCGAATAACAGACAATCTGAAATCAACTTACGAGGGGAGAAGGAAAATATATTTCCGCTATAAGTTGCGCATGTCAGTAGCGACGCGGAAAATCGTATTGTGCGAGCTAGTCTATTGCAGGAAAGTATTATTGAGGCGAGGTCGATCGTCCAGGATTTTAGGATTACTCCACGTTATGCATCTTGCAAGTTGGGCAGCAATGTTTCGGTATGTCTATCGGTACCTCAAATTCATTTTGACGAATGACTCCCCGAAACTTTCCGATGAGCATTAGACAGTGCGACTCCCTTGTGCGTTTGCCTGTGCACGCTCCATCATTGACGTGGTAGATCCGATGCACGCCTTGCCTCCTTTCCCTCTTCTCAATTTTCTTTAGCCGCCAAGGGCAGCTTCGCAAACATTGTTCATGATCATCGTGACATCTCTCGCGCTGTCCACAGTAGTTCTTGAAGTGGGGATTCGAACTGAATGCGTATTTCCATCGTCATTCCCGCGCTGAATGAAGAAGCGGCATTGCCTGGTTTGCTGGAAGCATTGCTGGGTCAAACACTGTGCCCCGATGAGATTATCGTGGTCGATGCTGAGTCTACTGATCGGACATCGGATATCGTGGTTCAATGGGCTCAGAGTGGCTCTCCAGTTCGCTGCATCAAGGGACGTCGAGGGGGATGCGGAATCGGGCGCAATATCGGTATCAAGGCCGCTCGGAATAGTTGGATCGTTCTTCTCGACTGTGGAATGCTTCCTCCGCCGTCCTGGCTGGCTTCGCTTGAAGCGACGCATGATCAAACGGGAGCGCTGGCGGTCTTCGGAATGTGTCAATACATTCCAAGGACAGTTTTTCAACTGGCACTCTGTGCGGTGGCTTGGGGTAATCGCCCAGTTCCAGTCGTTCCATGCTCATTAATTAATCGATCAGTGTTCGAAGCTATTGGCTACTTCCGTGAAGATCTGGAGGCAGTTGAGGATCAAGAGTGGACGCAACGATTTTTGGGGCATTTCGGGAGTCGCTCCGTGATGCTAGAGCCAGTTACACCACATCATGATGTTCCTACCCAAGTATCGGTGGTGCGGAGGAAATGGCTGCTCTACCATCAGTGTGCCGTTCGTGCAGGAGCGTTGAGGCGAGATCAGGTTCTCTATTTGGGAGGAGTTGCATTGGTAGCCGTTCTAGTGGCTACATCCTGGCAGGTCCTCATTCCCTTGTTATTCATGTATGGCGCGCTGCGCGGAGTGTATCTGCCAATTGTGCGTGGGACGACATTCAACTGGCTTATCAGGCCGAACCATTTCCTTCGTGTGATTGGGCTCGCTTCCTTGATGGATGCGATGAAAGTAATTGGTTTTCTGATGGGGCGTTATCAGTTGGTTTTCGGATCTGCTTCGCAGAAGAACTAACAGTCGATGCGTGTCGCCACTGCCCGCACGAAGAATTTTCCGACCGCCTTTAATGTGGAGCGTAGCGTGTATCTACGCTGTTATCGGTTCCCCGCCCTCTCTCGTTTTGTCTTTCCGGGATCACGATACTTCCGAGAGAGTGACTGTCATTTAATTAGCTTATTCAGCCTTGATCTCTTGTCAGAGTTTTGAGATGGCGAGCCTGTAGATATCGCGAGAGCGCTGAGAAGCGCTGTCGGGGGCTACTACGGCAGTCGGCAAATCTTGTTTTGATGATTATGCAATGGAAGAAAATGCCTGGCCGTAATGGCTTGGGTTTTGCTGTGCTACCTGATTGACATCGATCGCATCTCATTCTGTCGCAGGAGCGACAGCCGAAATCGCTAGGCATTAATTTGTTTGTATTCGATTGGGGAAAACGGTTTCCGAATCCAAGAGCGGTATGGAGCCTCGCCTTTCTGTATGCCCTTGTGGCGGGCTTGACCTTGCAGAAGCTGATTCTGCCGCTTATCCCTTCATTGCATGCCGGTCATGGATTATTGCATCAGGACGCGCTGCACTATCATCTTGTGGCCGTTCAGCTCGCCGAGCGAATTCAGGCCATCGGCTGGTCGGAATGGAGGTTGTTTCCGGCAATCGGAGGCGGAACCGGAAACGTGGGGCTGTTGTCGGCGCTCTATGTGTGGTTTGGCCCCAACCCGGTGTGGTTCATACCTTTCGCAGCCGCAGCGCACGCCACAGGCGCCGCTGTCTTGTACCTGCTTGGCTCGGTGCTGTGGCCCGGTCGGGTGGGTCGGGTCGGGGGATTGGCGGCAGCGGCCCTCTTTGTCCTGTACCCTTCGTCAATGCTGTCGTATGCGCAAAACTACAAAGATCCTTTCGCGATCGCCGGAACGTTGCTTGTCGTCTATGGCTTTCTATGCGCCGCGACCGTTTCTTATCCGGCTCGGTCAACGCGGATTCTTGCGACGATGACCATTGGGATTCTGTTGATCTGGTGCGTACGCCCCTACATGCTTTTCGTCGTCTCCGGCGGACTGGTATTAGCCTTTGTGGTCGTCGTGGCCAACGCCGGTCTCCGCCATCGATGGGTCAGTGAAAGAATCGCTCTCGTCTGGTGCATGGTGTGCATCGTTTTGATCCTGGCTGCGACGTGTGTGTTGCCAAAAGGGCGCAACCAAGAAGGCTTCAACGCCGATTCGAGTTCGCATCAGGGATGGGAGTGGAAATCCTCCGGATGGGTTCCTCTGCCAATAGAAGAAGGCCTGAAGCGAATGTCGGTCATTCGTGTAAGTTTTGTGGCCCACGGGGACTCTGTGGGTGCCGGTTCGCAGATCGATGCCGATCGGGTTCCGGATAGCGCTGTGAGCGCACTTGCCTATATGCCCAGAGCGGCGGTAGTCGGATTGCTCGCCCCTTTTCCTTCTTCCTGGATGGATAAAATGAGTCTATTCCGTGTCGTGGGGGCCATGGAAACCGCACTGTGGTATTTGCTCATTCCGGGGCTGCTCTGGGCCATCATGGTACGTCCAAGTCCGGCGATGCTCTCCGGCATGATCGTCTGTGGAATCATGATCATGTTTTACAGCTATATTCAGCCGAATGTCGGAACGCTCTACCGGGTTCGTGAGGGGCCGTTGTTCTTTTTCATTCTCTGCGGCGCCATTGGGTGGGCGCGTATTGGGCTCGCATTGTTGTCGTCGGCTCATCGGCGAGGCCGGAGTGACGTGTCGTCGGGAACGCTTTCCTGTGGATCGAAAATCATCCCCTCGATAACCGATGTCTCCGCCGCTGGGATTGTGGTGGTGTTTCTTACCGCAGCCTGGTATTTCGGTTTTCTGGTGCGCGATCTGTTGCTGGTGAATAGCTATGGATTGGGCGGGCAGTTGGACGGGTTCTTATCGGCTTCCATGATTCCTATGTTTCTCGTGGGGGCGCTGGTGTTGCCGTTGGCAGATGCGATGACGGCGCCGTTCATCCAGGCTGGAGGTGGGGGGAGCAGCGAAGAGGCTGCACGGTTGGCCAGATCGCTCATATCCTTCGCGGCCATGATCGTCGGTGTGGCAGCGATTGTTCTTGTGGCATCCGCAGATTGGATCGTTCCGTGGTTCGTCTCCGGCCGAACGGCTCACGACCTGGATGAAGCCGTCACGATGTTGCGATGGTTTTCCGTGCTGCTGGCGCTGTCTGCATGGACAGTTGTTGGGAATGGAGTCTTAAACGCGGTGAATCGACCGCTGGCGGCGTCGATCGCTCAGCTGTGTGTTCCAATTGTCGCGATTGTCTCGATTCTTGGGTGGTCCGAAACGTTCGGACTGCGCGCGGCGATTGCGGGGATGATTGTGGGGACATTGTTGAATGCGTCGATAGCCTGGTACTTCACCCGCCGAGCCGGTGTCTCTCTTGTGCCTCTCTTTCCTGGCAGATGGTCAGACCTGTCCTCCGTGCGCCGAAACTACATTATGCTCGTGATGGTTGCGCTTCTAGTCGGCCTAACCGTCCCGATTAATTTTGCCTTCGCGGCCAGGCTTGAGCCTGGAGGGGTGACGGCATGGTCGTTGGGAGGGAAGCTCGTCCAACTACTAGCAGGTCTGGTGGCAGCGGCTTCGGCTGCCGTATTGACGCCGCACTTCAGTCGGCTCTTAGCCTTCCGGCGATCTTCTCAATTGGCCGGTGATGTCTATTTTATTGTGACTGCCTGTACTTGGGTTTCGATCTTGATCGCCCTGGTTCTTTTTACATTTTTCGAACCCCTCGTGTCGGCGCTGTTTCAAGGCGCCGACAACAGCGAGGCTCAGATACGACAACTGGCCGACATTCTTCGCGTGGGGAGCTTGCAGATTCCTTTCGTCGTAGCCATGACGCTCATTATCAAGCTTGCTGCGGTGTCTCGGCAGTCTGCCCGAGCTGTTGTCGCGGTTGGGGTCGGCGTGGCGGTTAATCTGACATTGAACGTGTTCTTGGCGCCGATATATGGCCTCTATGGAATCGCTGTTGCGATGGTTGTGGGCTCGGCCTGTTCGGCAGGCTATCTCGTGGTGGCGATGCGCCGTCTCTGCGGGTTGAATTGGGAGCAGGTGTTGTTGCTGAATGGGAGCTGGCTCACGATGGTCGGGCTGGCCGCTGGTCTGTCTTATCAAAACGGTGTGGCCGTTGGCGTTGCGTTTCTCTCAATGTTGGGGGTGCTTGCCGCGCAATGGCATGCCTGGCAACGAGGAGGCCAGTTCCCTGCGTTTCAATCGGTCGCCGATTCAAAAGGGGTCGAACTGGCGGCCTATCGCCGGCCTGCCCCGTAACTTTCAGGAAACGTGCGGCGCCTCTGTTCGGCTGTCCCGGTCGGGACATCACAGTTTTATATGTCGGGTCAGTAAGGCAGTTGGTTTCTGTTGCAGTAACCGTGGAACGAGTGTATGCGCTTGATGGGGGCTCGACGAAAAACAGCACTTGCTGTAACAGGCGCGTTCCTGGCTGGTTTTCTGCTGCTTGCGCTCTGTTTCATCTATGCTGCATCCCTCCTGGTCGTTGAGGCGTCTCCCGTACGAGCCGACGCAGGCTTGGTGCTTGCCGGCGATTTTACCCGAGCCCTCTATGCAGCCGATCTGTATCAACAGGGGTATGTCCCGACGATTTGGCTGTCACGGCCGGAGCGTGAACGGTCTCTGCAGCAGCTGGATACTCTCGGTGTGCCCTATCCCCGTCAGGAAGAAGTGAGCCGGACGATTCTTCTTCAAAAGGGAGTCCCGCCTGATCGTATTGAGATGTTTGGGCATGAGGAGGTCAGCACCATTGAGGAGGCGCGAGCCGCAGCTGAATATCTGGAGCGACGCCCCGATGTTCGTTCGCTGCTGTTGATTACGAGTCGATTTCACGTGCGCCGCGCGGAGGTGATCTTTCGTGCGGTGCTTCGTCCGCATATTCAGATCCACGCGGTCGGCACACCGTATGACGGATTTGTGGTCGACCGCTGGTGGAGCGATCGAAACTCTGCACGCCAGGTCGTGCTTGAAACGGCCAAGTTGCTGCTCTTTTGGGTCTACACGGAGTTTTAATGTCGCGGCATGGATATTCGCAGCGTGAGCGCCAAGGCGTAGAGGTTTGATGGAGGGACGGCGGCCGATTCGTGTCCTGCATGTATGCACGATTTTCCTGACGGCGCAGACATTCATTGCTCCGGTCCTCCGCTACTTGTCCAGACGGGGCTATGAAGCAGCTGTGGCTTGCTCGCGCGCGTCGGCGGAGGATGGGCCGGTCTCCTCGGAACGCCGGGACATCGAAGGGTGTAAGGTCTATTCGGTCGGGATTCCAAGGAAGATACAGCCGATCCAGGATTTACGGGCTATTTGGCAACTGTACAAGGTGATTCGCGGGTTCAAGCCCGATGTTATTCACACGCAGACTTCTAAAGCTGGAATCGTTGGCCGATTAGCGGCACGGATGGCCGGGACTCCGATTATTATTCATACGGCTCATGCGTTTCCCTTCCATGCCTATCTGCCATTCCCGGTCAGATGGGCCTATATCGCGATCGAGCGATGGGTTGCAGGTTGGACCGATCTCTTGATGGTGGATACCGAGAGTGTGCGAAAGGACGGTTTGCGCCAGAGAATCGTTCAAGACGCAACCAGGATCGTGACCGTGCCGATGGGCGTCGACCTGACGCGCTTCTCGCCTTCTTTTTGCGGAACTGATACTCTCCGCGATGCGCTCGGGTTAGGGCGAGACACGCTGGTTGTCGGAGCCGTTGCGCGATTGGTTCCTGACAAGGGCTTGGCGTGTTTTCTTCGCATGGCCGCGATCGTTCGCGCGCAACGCGCTGACGTGAGATTTCTGATTGTCGGGGAGGGGCCGCTCCGCCGGAGTTTGGAGCAGATGGCCGAATCGCTCGGGATAGGACCGGCGGTAGTATTTGCCGGTCATCGGGCCGATATCCCGGAGCTGATGCAGGTGATGGATCTGTTTGTGTTGCCGACGAAACGAGAAGGTTTCGGTGTGGTGTTTGCGGAAGCGATGGCAATGGGAAAGGCGACGGTCGGCAGCTTAATCGGTCCAGTGGCTGAGGTTGTGGAGAACGGTGTGACGGGGTATCTGGTACCTCCTGATGATGCTCAGGGATTTGCCGATCGGGTGATCGAGCTGCTTGCGGATGAACAGAAAAGACAGGACTTTGGCTCGGCTGGTCGGCGGCGGGTCGAACGACTTTTTAGCGAAGCTCGCATGTGCGACGCTATTGAGGGGCACTACCGGCATTTACTGAAAGCCAGGAATGTATGTGTCTGAGGGGGAGAGGATTTCAGCTGGCCGTAAAACACGTGTGCGATCGTATCGTGTCAGCGATCATGCTGTGTCTGCTTGCGCCATTGCTCCTTGGTATTGCATTGGCGATTATCCTTCAATCTGGATGGCCGGCGATATTTGTTCAGACGAGGGTTGGGCGAGACGGCCGTTCTTTCAAAATATATAAATTTCGCACCATGATTCAGGGCGCTTCAGGCAAAGGTTTGAAGACGACGGTTGCTGACAATGATGACCGTATAACCCGAGTCGGTGTATTGCTTAGAAAATGGAGCCTGGACGAACTCCCTCAACTCGTCAACGTTCTGAAGGGGAATATGAGCCTGGTGGGTCCCCGCCCAACGCTAGAGTACCAGGTAAACCAGTATACCCCCCGACAGCGCCGCAGGCTTGAAGTGAAGCCTGGAATTTCAGGCTGGACTCAGGTGAATGGACGTAACACGTTACCCTGGGATCGTCGGATCGAATTAGATGTTTGGTACGTGGACCACTTCACGTTATGGCTTGATGTCAAAATTTTATTTCGTACGATCGGCGTGTTTCTGCGTCGCGAAGGTCTCTACGGTCAGGGTGGGGTTAATGACGACTTTGGCACCAAAAGAAACATCTGAGGTTGCAATGAAGGTCGTCGTATTCGGTGCTGGTGGTCACGCAAAAGTTGTGTTGGATGTGCTTGAAAAAACTGGACGCTGCACGATTGTGGGCCTCTTAGACGACAGTGCGGCTCTTGTCGGTGACACCCGTTCAGGATACCGAGTGCTGGGTGGGCGCGCCCATTTTCGAGGGCTGATCCAGGATGGTGTGAAAAGGATGATCGTGGCGCTCGGAGATAACGCGCGCCGTCGAGCGGTATTTAATTCTGCTCGCGACGAAGGGTTTGAGTTGGTTGCAGCCATTCATCCCTCAGTGCTTCTGGGTAGTCGCGTCAAAATCGGAGCAGGCAGTCTGCTCGTCGCAGGAGTTGTGGTCAACGTCGATGCAGAGATCGGTGACAATGTTATTGTGAATACAGGTGCGTCGGTGGACCACGACTGCCGGATAGGGGCGCATGTCCATCTCTCGCCAGGCGTGCGCCTCGCTGGGCGAGTGACGGTAGGGGAACTCACGCATATTGGGATTGGCGCTGTCGTGCTGCCGAATCTTGCCATTGGAAAAAATTGTATTGTCGGAGCCGGTTCGGTTGTGCGAGAAGATGTGCCGGACGGGATGATGGTAGCCGGAAATCCTGCGAGAATTATTAAACCGAACGAGGTGGTTCTTGGGGTCTGATGGTATGAAAATCCCGCTGGCTCAGCCCGATCTGACATGGCTCGAGCGAAAGGCGGTTCTTGATGTCGTCGAATCGACATTTCTGAGCCTGGGGCCGAAGCTGCCTGAGTTCGAGCGGGCCATGGCACAATACATCGGTGTGAAGCATGCGATAGCCGTCAACAGCGGGACCAGCGGGCTGCATCTGATCGTGCGAGCGTTAGGCATCGGGCGCAATGACGAGGTGATCACCACGCCGTTCAGCTTCATTTCTTCCGCAAATTGCATATTGATGGAGGATGCGCGACCCGTGTTCGTCGATATCGACCCGGAGACATACAACATCGATCCCGATAAGATTGAAGCTGCCATTACGCCACGAACAAAGGCGATCCTTGGCGTCGATGTATTCGGCCGTTGCGCGGCGTGGGACCGTATCGAGGAGATTGCACATCGGAGAGGATTGGCCGTTATTGAGGATTCGTGTGAAGCCATTGGATCTGAGGCTTTTGGAAAAATGGCGGGAACATTCGGTGACGCAGGATGCCTGGCTTTTTATCCGAATAAGCAAATGACAACGGGCGAGGGAGGAATGATTCTCACCGATCGAGACGATGTGGCTGCGCTCTGTCGGAGTATGCGTAATCAGGGGCGTGACGAAGGCCAAGGCTGGTTGGAACATGCGAGGCTAGGATTCAATTATCGGCTGAGCGATATTCAGTGCGCCCTTGGTCTCGCTCAGTTATCGAGGATCGAGGAGTTGCTGGCCAAGCGCGCCGCAGTAGCCGATCTCTATCGCGAGCGGCTCGGCCATCTCGACACCCTTGTGCTGCCAGAGGCTCCACAGCAGGGCCGTCTCAGTTGGTTTGTGTATGTTGTGCGGCTGGCCGAGCACTTTACCCGTGAAGATCGGGAGCGGATTCTTTTTGCTTTGCGAGAAAACGGGATCGGCTGTAATAAGTATTTTGCTCCCATCCACTTGCAACCATTTTACGTCGAGCAATTTGGTTTTAAGCAAGGGGATTTTCCTGTTACAGAACACCTCTGTGAACGAACCATTGCGCTCCCGTTCTTTAATACGATGACACCGGCTCAGGTCACCCAAGTCGCTGATTGTCTCACGCAAGCGATAGGCGCCACTGAGAAGCGCCAGTGAAATCATTCTCCTGAAAATAATTGCGTTTCTCTCCACTTGCGCTGATCATTGCTGCCAACCTCCTGATGTTTCTTCTCCGTTATGATGGAGATATTCCACCCGACAACGCACGACTGTTTCTATGCGAACATCCCATCGCATTGGGGATCTATGCTGTTTGTCTTGTCGCATTCGGAATTCGGCGCGGACTCTGGCGTTATGTTGGCCTTCATGACTTAGGCCGTATCCTCTTGGCTCCGTCATCGGTTCTGCTGTGTTCTAGGGTGTGGTGACTTTCCTATGACTTCGCACGCGTCTGCTCATGACAGAGTATTGCCCGTTGACGGCATTCTTATCATCAACCCGCGAGACTTCGTTGAGCGTCGAGAGAACATTGAACGGCAGCTTCGATCTCTGGGGTTGACCTATGAATTCATTCACACCTACGACGCGAGCGATCTCGATCCTGCGACAATTCACAGACACTTCACGGTTCCTTACCCAAACCTTGGCAACCAATCCTGCGCGATGAAACACCTAGCAGCCATGCGTCTTGTGGTGGAACGGCAGTGGCAGCGAGCGTTGATTTTGGAAGACGATGTCATTCTGGCTCCGGACTTCATCCAGGGGGTCTGCGATGCGATCGCCGAATCCTCGTCGATTACCCATCCTCACGTGCTGTACATCGGGAGCGGGGGAAACTTTTACACTCCTCAAAGCATGAGGGTGCCGGGACAACGGTTGTATAAGGCTTCTAAAGGGCGATTTACGGATTCCTATATCCTGGGGTCCGATACCGCAAAGCTTCGAGTGGAATGGATGGAGCAGCATGGGATAGCAGGGCCGATCGACTGTCATTTCGATGCCAGCGATCCCAAGTTGGGTATCGAGTTGTATTGGCTGGAAGACCCGGTGGTCGAACAGGGCAGCAAGAACGGGACATTTGAGTCCGCGATTCAATCTGCGCCTCCGAATGTGATACAACGCGTCAGGTTTTGGTGGGAAAAGGTTCGCCGCAAGCACATTTATCAGTTGTGGCGCTAGGAGGGCTGCCGTTTGTTCGTTGATCGTTTCAAGACTGCTTTCGTTGACAAGTCGGCCATGTGCATCAATGCGGCCCGCTGCTCGGCGATCGTTGCCGCTGTCGGGGTTCTCTACTCGCCGACCGTGGCGAGTGTGGCGCTGGTCACTGCCTATGTGGCTTTTGTGGCGAGTGGCCAAGCGATTGTTCGTCTCAAGCAGGTGTTTGTGCGTCCATCAGTCTATTGGGGGGCGATATTTCTCGGGGTTGTGCTGATTGGGATGACGTACGCGTCGGTTCCCTGGTCCGATCGAGGGACTGATCTGCTCAAATGGCGAACGATATTGTGGTTCGTTGTACTGTTGTCGATTTTCGACGTTGAACGGTGGAGAACGCGGCTGCTGGTCACGTTTGTCTTGGGTGCAGCAGTGGGTTTGGTATTATCTTTCGTGACGGCTGCAGGCTGGATTACTCAATGGCGTCATTCTGAAGCGATCTTGAGGAGTCCGCCGACGCAGGGTATGGCCTTTACGGTTGCAGCGTTGGCGTGTCTATGGATGTTCTTGGAGAAGACGCTTCAAGAACGAAGGCGTTGGATCGTCTCGGTGCTCGGGCTGTTATATGTAGCCAATATTGTCTTTATTACAAATGGGCGCAGTGGGTATACCGTCTTGGGGATTGGTTGTGCGGTGCTCCTAATGTGGAACGCTTCACCCTTGCGGCGACTTACAATTGTGTTAGGGCTCTCTCTCGCTGCGATACTTGCATTCTCCTTGTCCTCACGAATGCATGACAAAATCGTTCTCGGTGTGGACGAATGGATCCACGAATCTGAAGCGACATCTCTCAACACCATGGGCATTCGACGGGTGTACTATACGAACACGCTGGAGATTCTTCAGGACCATTGGTTGATTGGGGTTGGTTCTGGCGGTTTCAAACAGGCCTACGCCGAGCACATTACCCGCAAGTATGATCCTTCCGATTGGCGCGCTGATCCCGTTGGTGATCCACACAATCAATACTTGGCGGTATTCGCACAGCACGGAATCGGAGGGCTGGCGGTGTTTTTGGTCTGGATCGTTGCCATTGCCAGAGATATGCGCGGCCTGCCGAAATATCGTAAGTTGGCGCTGGCAATTCTTTTCGGATGGTGTGTGACGAGTCTGTTCAGTTCTCACTTCAGGACATTTGCAGAGGGGCACATGCTCACGACATTTCTCGGCGTCCTCTTGTCGGCGCCGGCGGTGAGCGATCGCAGCGGGGTTATTGCCAGTCCGCGGGCCGAGGTATGAGACACATCGTATCCAAGATGTTTCGTTCGTTCGCCCGGCGATACGGGCAATTTTTGCTCGACCATCGGTCCATCCTTGTGATCTGCACACAGCTAGGGCTGATTGCGGCGGCGAATGCGACCGCCTTTGCCCTGCGATTCGAAGGGGATATTCCTCCTGACAATGTACAACTGTTCCTTCGGGGCCTGCCCATCGTCTTGGCAATCTATGGGGTCGGTCTTATCGCATTCGGCATTCATCGTGGACTCTGGCGTTATGTGGGCCTTCATGATTTAGGCCGCATCCTCTGGGCCTCCGTTGTCAGTTCCTTAGTGTTCTCCGGTGTGGTGCACGGTCTCCTTGGGTGGGCGGCCTATCCCCGTTCGGTGATTATTCTCACCGGCGTGCTCAGTGGACTTTTTCTCGCCGGTATCAGGCTGGTGGTCCGCTGGTTCCGTGAATGGCTTCACGTCGCGAGCCCCACGGCGCGAAGAGTGTTGGTGGTTGGGGCGGGCAATGCCGGTGAGTTGCTGATTAGGGATATGTTGAGCGATGTAAGTGCGCACTACCGACCGGTTGGGCTTGTCGATGACGACCCGATCAAACGGAAGATGAAGATTCACGGAATTCCCGTGGTGGGGGCTATTGTAGATATCCCTGGTCTGGCGCGAAACCTCGTAGCGCATGAAATTATTGTGGCGATTCCTTCTGCGTCAACGTCGTTGAAGCAGCGAATCCTCGCTGCGGCTGAAGGGTGCAAGGTTCCCATTAAGACCTTGCCGAGCGTGAAACAGTTGCTGGCGAATCCGGAAGCGCTGAGACAGGTCAGGCCGATGAGCCTGGAGGACCTTCTGCAACGTGAACCTATCCAGATGGATCGGCAGGAGTTATTTCCATTGCTCGAAGGGAAGCGAGTGCTTGTGACCGGCGCCGGTGGATCGATCGGGTCTGAGCTCTGCCGGCAGATCGCCCGATACAACCCGGCCGGGTTGATCCTCTTTGAGCGGTATGAGAATGGGGTTTTTGCATTAGACTTGGAGTTGCGGGGTCTGTATCCAAAGCTCACGATCATCCCGGCCATTGGAGATGTGACGGTTCCTGAGCGGGTGGCGGAAGTGCTGCAGCAGACGGACCCCGATCTTGTGTTTCATGCCGCCGCGCATAAACATGTGCCGCTCATGGAGATGAATCCGAAAGAGGCAGTTCGCAATAACGTGCTGGGAACGAAGACTGTGGCGGAGGCGTCGTTGGCGAATGGGGTCGATCGCTTCGTGCTCATTTCCACAGACAAGGCGGTGAATCCCACTAGTGTCATGGGCGCCACGAAACGGCTGGCCGAAGACCTGCTGCAGAACCTGAGCCAGAGAAGAGAAACGAAGTTTACTGTGGTCAGATTTGGGAATGTACTGGGCAGTAACGGGAGTGTCGTCCCTCTATTTGCGGAGCAGATTCGAAAGGGAGGACCGGTCACGGTGACCCATCCCGAGATCAAACGGTTCTTCATGACGATTCCCGAAGCGGTGCAATTGGTGTTGCAGGCCAGCCTCTTAGGCCAGGGCGGCGAAGTGTTCGTGCTGGATATGGGGGAACAGGTGAAAGTGGTCGATCTGGCCAGGAACATGATTGTGCTGTCCGGCCTCGTGCCGGATCAAGATATACAGATTGTCTACAGCGGGTTGCGTCCAGGAGAAAAACTGTACGAGGAGCTCTTTGAGGAGGCGGAACAAGTCGAACCTACGGCGCACGCAAAAATCCGGCGCGCTATCAATGCTTCAGCGATTCAATCGGATCGTCTCGATCGCGCGATCGCGCATCTTGAGGCTGCCGTGAGCCACGGCGATGACGATGAACTGATCCGCCGGCTCAATGAGGCTGTCCCGACCTATACTCCGATGTCGCCCCGCAGCATCGAGCATATTCATTGAGTGAGTATCCAAAGACCGTTATTTGGTTTGTCTTGTTTACTTGGTTGAATCAGACTAATCGGATAAACCAGATGAACCAAGTATACCCGTTGCGTTGAATGAGAGGAGTGTGCAGAGCATGAGAGGCGTCGTTCTGGCCGGCGGACTTGGAACCAGGCTGCTCCCGCTCACCAAAGTCACCAATAAACATTTGCTGCCGGTGTACGATCGGCCCATGATTTACTATCCTATTCAGGCATTGGCCAACGCCGGGATTCAAGAGATTATGCTGGTCACGGGGGGGAACAGCGCGGGAGATTTCTTGAAATTACTGGGCAACGGAAAAGACTTCGGCCTGAAGCGCCTCAATTATTCCTATCAAGAAGGAGAGGGTGGCATTGCCGATGCCCTGCGCTTGGCCGAACACTTTGTAGACGGTGAGCCTGTCTGTGTGATCTTGGGGGATAACATTATCGAGGGCAATATTGCCCGTGCTGCCGATGCCTTTCGGAATCAGCGAGAGGGCGCGAAAATCCTCCTGAAGGAGGTCAAGAACCCGCAGCGGTTTGGCGTCCCTGTCCTTGAGGGAAATCGTGTCGTGAAGATTGAGGAGAAACCGGCGAACCCCCGATCGTTGTATGCGGTCACGGGCATGTATTTTTATGACGCGCGCGTATTCGACATCATCAAGACCCTTAAACCATCGGGCCGTGGTGAGCTTGAGATTACCGATGTCAACAATGCCTATATTGCAGCGGGAACATTAAGCTGGGATCTGTTGGAAGGGTGGTGGACCGACGCAGGAACCATCGAATCTCTCTACCTGGCCAATCAGCTTGTGGCGCAAACCGGCGCCAATAAACTATAGCATTCACCCACAATGAACCTCGAACTGCTCACCAAATAAGGCCCTAAGATGCGAATTCTCGTAACTGGAGGAGCTGGTTTTATCGGATCGCATCTCGTACGTCGCTTGGTGCTTGAGAGCGGTCATGAGGTGGTGAATCTCGATGCGCTGAAATATTCCGGCAATCCTGCAAATCTGAAGGCGATTGAGACGAATGCCCGGCATACATTCGTGCATGGGGATATTGGAGATCAGCCCCTAGTCGAGCGTCTTATCCGTGAACATCGGATTGAAGGAGTGATCAATGCAGCTGCGGAAACCCACGTCGATCGGTCTATCCTCGATCCGGGCGCCTTTGCACGGACCGATGTGGTGGGAACCGGTGTGCTGCTTGAAGAAGCCCGCCGTGCCGGACTGCAGCGATTTCTGCAAGTCAGCACGGACGAAGTCTATGGCAGCGTCGAGACCGGGATGTCGATCGAGAGCGACTGCCTCGCTCCGCGGAGTCCCTATTCTGCCAGCAAAGCTGGTGGAGACCTCTTGGCCCTCAGCTATTGGACGACCTATCAGTTTCCGGTGCTGGTGACTCGAGGCAGCAATACGTACGGGCCAAATCAATATCCTGAGAAATTTGTCCCGCTGTTCACGACCAATGCGATCGACAACCAGCCCCTCCCGCTCTATGGAGATGGACGTCAATGTCGCGATTGGCTGGCTGTGGAAGACCATTGTTCGGCAATCGAGCAGGTATTCTTTCGAGGGGAGCCAGGGCAGATCTATAATGTCGGCGGGGGCAATGAGCGGGAGAATATCGCCGTGGCTGAACAGATTGTCGGCCATCTGGGAAAGTCCCGCGACCTCATTCGACTGGTGCAGGATCGTCCGGGGCATGATCGGCGCTACGCGGTGGATTGTAGCAAGCTGCGTCGATTGGGATGGAGTCCTGTCGTGCCATTTGGGGAAGGACTGCGCGCAACCATCGCCTGGTATCAGAAACATGAGGATTGGTGGCGTTCAATCAAGTCCGGGGAGTTTCGCCAGTATTATGAACAAATGTATGGGAAGCGGCTGGAAGCAGGGACAGGGGTTGAAGAAGGGATAAAGGGGGTAAGGGGGTAAGGGAAGCGATGCGGATTCTGATCACTGGCGCACAGGGGCAGTTGGGCCAGGCGCTTCAGCAGGCTTTCTCAGGGGAGGATCTCATCCTGAAAGATCTCCCGGAGTTCGACCTCACGCGACCTGACTGCGAATCCCAAATCGTAGCAGCCCGTCCCTCAGTGATCCTACATGCCGGCGCCTATACCAATGTCGATGGGGCCGAGCGCGAGCCCAATCGCGCCATGGTGGTAAACGCTCAAGGCACTTCGTTTGTGGCCCGAGCTGCAGCCACGCTCAATGCGAGATTGATGTATGTCTCGACGGATTATGTCTTCGATGGAACTCAGACGACTCCCTATCATGAAGAGGATGCGCCCCATCCCATAAATGTGTATGGGCAATCCAAGCGAGCCGGGGAAATCGCCGCGTTGGCAGACTGTCCCAATACGTTGGTCGTGAGAACAGCCTGGCTCTACGGACATGCGGGCAGCAATTTCGTGAAGACGATCATGAGGCTGGCGAGTGAAAAGCCATTCCTTGACGTGGTAGGGGATCAGCGAGGCTGCCCAACCAATGCAGACGATCTGGCCAAAGTCCTAAAGGATCTTGCGGCCAGTGAACTGCGAGGCATTTGCCACGTGACGAATACCGGCGATTGCACCTGGCATGAGTTCGCAGAGGCCATCGTCAGCTTCATGGATCTCTCCATCCCGGTTCGGCCCATTACAACCGCTCAAGCGGGACGTCTCGCGAGACGCCCTCCCTACTCTGTCCTTGCCCAAGGTCGATTGAGCACGGTGCGAACACCGCTCCCTCATTGGAAGGACGCCCTCGCCAGATTTATGAACGCGACTTCTCATCTCGCTTCCTGCTAAAACTCATACGATGGCTCAACGGGTATTAAGGAAAACATCGCCGGGAAAAATCGCTCGGCCAAGGAAGGTTTCGCGCCATATCCTTGAAGGCATCCGCCTGTTTGCTACCGATGTTGACGGTGTGTTGACGGATGGAGGAATGTACTATGCCGAGTCCGGCGATGAGTGGAAGAAGTTCAACACGCGTGATGGCATGGGGATCAAGCTGTTGCAGAGGGCGGGGATCGTCACCGCCATTGTCACGCAGGAGCGAACAAAGCTGGTGGCGAGGCGCGCTGAGAAGCTCGCAATTCCCGAGCTGCACCAAGGGGTGATGGATAAGTTGTCGTGTGTCCGTGAGATGGCGGTGCGTTACGGCATCACACTCAGTCAGGTCGCTTATATTGGCGACGACATCAATGATCTTGAGACGTTGAAGGCGGTAGGATTTTCTGCCGCGCCAGCTGATGGAATACCCCTAGTTGTTGCGACGGTCGGCTATGTTTGTCAAAAGAAGGGTGGAGAGGGGGCCGTGAGAGAAATCATCGAAATGATTATGAACGCGCAAGGCCGAAGTTCCACGTTCCACGTCCCGAGTTCTGAGAAACGCCCGTAGAGCGAGAGCTTTGCTCTATGCCATCTCTTCGACGAATCGATACTTCCGTGCTGCATAACCATCTATACCCCGTCATCATGGCAGGCGGCAGCGGCACCAGGTTTTGGCCGCTCAGCCGGCAGCTGTTTCCCAAACAGCTGTTGCGAATTATGGGAGATGAAACGCTGATTCAGCAGACCATGCGCCGGGTGGTCTGTGTTTCGGCGCCCAACCGGGTGATGGTCTCCACGAATCCAGCTCAAGCGGAGTCGATTCGAGTCCAACTCAGTGAATGGAAAGACGCGCTCTCGGATAACTTCGTGCTGGAGCCTGAGGGGCGCAATACCGCCCCGGCCATTGCCCTGGTGGCGTTAGAGCTGGTCCGCCGGGACCCTCACGCGATTATGGTGGTGGTGCCGGCCGATCATATTATCAAGGGCCAGCGAGCGTTCGATGCGGCCGTCTCGTTGGCGGCGGCACTGGCAAAGCAGGATTATCTGGTGACGTTCGGTATCAAGCCTATCCGCCCGGAAACCGGCTACGGATACATTAGGCCCAACCGGAACGTGACATTGGAAAAATACGGCGCACTCAAGGGACATCCTGTCAGTCGATTCGTTGAAAAACCCAATGCGGCCAAAGCCGCGCAATATCTCAAAGCCGGAGACTACTACTGGAACAGCGGCATGTTCATTTGGCGCGCCGCGGCGATTCTCGATGAAATCAGACTCCATCAACCTGCTCTGTTTCGAGGCATCGAGATGATCAGTCAATTGATGCAGGTCGGGGCGAGCAGGCAGGCCATCGACGACGCGTACAGGGCACTCACGCCGGTCTCGATCGATACGGGGGTCATGGAGCGATCGAGGAAAGCTGCGGTTGTGCCGGTGTCCTTTCAATGGTCTGACGTCGGGAGTTGGGGAAGTTTGGATGAAGTGGCGCCCAAGGATAAGGCCGGCAATGTCGTGGTCGGACGTGTGGTCGATGTTGACAGCCGTCGATCGATCGTCTACGGGGATCGCCGGCTTGTGGCGACGATCGGACTGACCGACATGGTGGTGGTCGATACGCCGGACGCCACGTTAGTCTGTCCGAAATCCCGCGCTCAGGATGTGAAGCAGTTGGTCGACATTCTCAAGAAACAGAACGCGCCGGAACATCTGGAGCATCTGACCGTACATCGGCCCTGGGGGTGCTATACCGTCCTCGAAGAAGGTTTCGGCTACAAGGTGAAGCGTGTGACGGTGAATCCAGGAGGACGGCTGTCTTTACAGTTGCACCACAAGCGTAGCGAGCACTGGGTCGTGATTGCGGGAACAGCCCGGGTGACCAGAGGCAGTGAGGTGTTCGATCTCAATGTCGGTCATAGCACGGAGATTCCTGTCGAAACCCGTCACCGGCTGGAAAACCCCGGTCAAGAAGCTCTGCATATCATTGAAGTGCAAAACGGGCCTTATCTTGGGGAGGACGATATCGTCCGGTTTCAGGATGATTATGGGCGAAACGTCAAACAGTGATGCGCGATGCGGTGGGATATGTTCTGTCCCGCATGACTGATCACTCATCACTCATCACTCGTCACAGGAGTTAGGAATGGGTTTATTCCGCGAATACGATTTGCGCGGCATCGTAGGGCAGGAACTCACCGATTCGATTGCGGAGCAGGTGGGTCGAGCCTACTGCACCTATGTGAAAGATCGCGGGGTGAAGACCATCTCAGTTGGGCGAGATGGCCGATTGAGTTCACCCGGGCTTTACAAGGCCCTCGTGCAGGGACTCCTTGCCGGTGGATTGAATGTCGTGGATATTGGTATTTGTCCTTCGCCGCTTGTGTATTTTTCGCTGTTTCAGCTCCCGGTTGACGGAGGCATTATGATCACCGGGAGTCACAATGCAGCCGAATACAATGGATTTAAGATCTGCATCGGGAAAGACGCGATTCATGGAGAGGAGATCCAGGCGCTTCGAGCGGTGATGAAGGCCGGGTCTTTTGTGTCTGGATCTGGACAGTTGTCGGAGCATCCCATCATTCCCGACTATCTGGCCTATATCGAGAAGAACTTCAGCCACGTCAACGCCAAGCGCCTCCACGTTGTGATCGACTGTGGAAATGGCGTGGCGGCCTTGGTGGCCAAACAGGCGTTGGAGCTTCTCGGTTGTCATGTCACAGGGCTCTATTGCGAACTCGATGGGAGATTTCCGAACCACCATCCCGATCCCACGGTGTTAGAGAATCTTGACGATCTGATTCAGTCCGTCAAGCAACATAAAGCCGATGTCGGGATCGGCTACGATGGAGACGCCGACCGCATTGGGACCATCGATGAACAGGGCAATGTGTTATGGGGCGATCGCCTCATGGTGGTCTACGCGCGCGATATTCTCGCCGCAAAGCCTGGGAGCACCATCATCTCAGAGGTCAAATCCTCCCAGAGTCTCTATGATGATATTGCGAAGCAGGGAGGGCGACCAATCATGTGGAAAACCGGTCACTCCTTGATCAAGGCGAAGATGAAGAGCGAGCACGCCGTGTTGGCCGGCGAAATGTCCGGGCACATGTTCTTTGCCGATCGATACTTTGGGTATGATGATGCGATTTATGCCTCGTGCCGGCTGGTCGAGATCTTGGCGAAGACGACTCAGTCACTCTCCTCACTGGTGGCGGATCTTCCGAAGACGTCAGTGACGCCGGAAATTCGGGTTGACGTGTCGGACTCCATCAAATTCACACTCGTTAGACAGGTGCAGGATCGGCTGGCTGTTTGCCTGAAGACCCATGAGGCGCTTGGTCCGTCGAAGTTGGTGTTGCGCGACGTCATTACGATTGACGGGGTCCGGGCCATTTTTCACGATGGCTGGGGCCTGATCCGAGCGTCGAATACCCAGCCGGCCCTTGTCTTACGGTTTGAAGCCGCTTCGCCGGGGCAATTGGCCAAAATTCGCGCAGTCATTGAGGGCGAATTGGCAGCGGCCAAACAATCCCTTGGCTGCTAAGCAGGATGCTGGAAAAGTCCGCCAGCGGCGTTCTCGGCTCACCGAAATCCTCAACGTACCCCTGAGGGTACGTCTCCGGTTTCGATTCGCCTGCGGCCTTGCTGGACGGACTTTTTGAGCATCCTGAGGGATGCGTTCTTTTCTTGTGCCATATCCCCCCCTCCCAAGCTTACGTCAAATGACTGCTTCTCAACCGATACAGCTTCATTCACGATGCGTTGTATCGCTTCATGCTCTTTTTTTGCGCACGTGGCTCATACTGGCATGCCTGATATTGGGCGTTATGAGTGGCTCGGTCTCGTGGGCTGAGGGGAACGACGTTTCTTCAGCCAGATTTTTCCACGTCGGCGAACAGCTCACCTACGAAATTTCCTGGCTGAATATCACAGCGGGAACAGCCGTGATGGGCGTCAGTGCTGCCGGTACGGACGGAGAACGACCGCTCGCGAAATTGATCACCACGGCGCAATCGAGTCCTTTCGTCACCAAATTCTTTCCCGTGGATAACCGAGTCGAATCGATCGTAGATCCCGCCACGCTGCTTCCGGAGCATTTGAACTTCAGGCGGCGAGAAGGGAAGAAGAAGGAAGACTTCGAGTACACATTTCATCAGAAAGAGGGAAGGGTCACCGTTGTCAAAGGCGGGACGACTGAAACATTGGAGATGCCGCCTGGCACCCAAGACGTCATCTCCTGTCTCTATTATGCGCGTAGCACATTGTCGTTCCAGCCCGACTCATCTTTGATGATGAATGTGTATCACGATAAAAAGAACCGCAAACTGGATGTGCAGGTTGAGGAGATCGAGACGGTCAGTGGTCCATGGGGAGAAGTTGAAACGGTTCGTGTGTTGGTGATCATGCCGTTCCAAGGTCTCTTCCTCAACCAGGGTAACATCCGGGTGTGGTTTACCAACGATGATCGGCGCATCCCGATTCGCATGAAGGCGAAAGTCATCATTGGGTCGATTGTGGCCGACCTTGTCAGCGGATGGCAGGTGTCTTCACCAACGCAATGAGGGAACCAGCCTTTCGTTGCCCGCCCAGTTCAAAACGGTTATACTCGCCTCTACCATCATGGGACAGCTTCCTCTTACATTAAGCAGATTTATCAGCCAGAAGCAGGCAGTCTCCCCAGGAACCGCTGGGGAATTTTCCTGTCTTCTCAGTCAGATCGGCCTGGTTGGGAAACTCATTGCGCAGGATCTGAGACATGCCGGGTTGATCGATATCCTGGGAACGACCGGCGAAATCAATGTGCAGGGGGAGACAGTCAAGAAACTGGATGAGATTGCGAACGAGACGTTTCTCAAGGTATTTCAACAGAGCGAACTTGTGTGCGCATTGGCGTCTGAAGAGATGGAAAAGCCGGTTCTGTTTCCGGAGAATTGGCCACAGGCCCAGTACATGGTGCTCTTCGACCCTCTTGATGGCTCATCGAACACGGACTGCAATATGCCGCTCGGCACGATTTTTTCCGTTGTGAAGTCCGAGCGTAAAGACCGGATGCCGACCGCGGATAACCTTGTTCGCAAGGGAACAGAGCAGGTAGCCGCCGGATATCTCCTCTATGGGTCAAGCACCATGCTGGTCTATACGGTTGGACAAGGAGTCCATGGGTTTACATTGGAGCCAAGCATCGGCGAGTATCTGCTATCCCATGAGCAGATACAGATTCCTGTTCGAGGCAAGGTCTATGGTGTGAACGAAGGGAATTATCATAAGTGGCCAGGGGGAACGCAAAAGTATATCGACAGTCTGAAAGTCAAGGACGCAGCGACCGGGCGTCCCTACAGTGTGCGCTATTCCGGCTGTCTGGTGGCCGATGTGCACCGGATTCTCATCGGGGGAGGCATTTATCTCTATCCCGGTGAGCTGGACAAGCCGGAGGGTAAGCTTCGGCTGTTGTACGAAGCCAATCCGTTGGCGTGGGTTGTGGAGCAGGCAGGAGGGAAGGCCAGCACCGGGACCATGCACATTCTCGATGTAGAAGCCAAGCACATTCATCAACGGGTGCCGTTGATTATTGGAAGCACGGACGACGTTCAGGACGCAGAGGAGTTCATTCAAGGCAGACGAATGTAATCTCAGGCAGTTAGGCTGAAGTGTTCGGATCTCTGTCCTTAGCCCTAAAAGCCTTCAGCCTGAATAGCTACTAGCGGATACCGTTTCGCGAACCCAGGGGAGGAGAGACATGGCTGATCGAGTACAGGAGATTCTCAGCTGGTACGGCAGCGACAATGCGGGAACAAGAACGAATATCGCTCGTCTGTTGCGCCACGGAAAATTGGCGGGAACGGGTAAATTGGTCATCTTGCCGGTCGACCAGGGGTTCGAGCATGGCCCAGCCAGGAGCTTTGCGCCGAATCCAGGGGGATATAATCCGCACTACCACTTTCAGTTGGCCATCGATGCCGGCTGTAATGCCTATGCGGCTCCACTGGGATTTCTCGAAGCCGGCGCCGCCGAATTCGCGGGCCGGATTCCGCTGATCCTGAAGTTGAACAATCACGATGTGTTGCACGACGAGAAAGACCCCTTGCCCTCGGTGACGGGCAGCGTGAAGGACGCACTCCGGCTTGGTTGTTCAGCGGTTGGATTTACGATTTATCCGGGATCCGCTCACTGTAACACCATGTATCAACAACTGCGCGCGATTGCAGAGGAGGCCAAAGACTCCGGCTTGGCGGTCGTCGTATGGTCGTATCCACGTGGTTCGGTGCTGAGTAAGGAAGGGGAGACCGCGATCGATGTGGTGGCCTATGCGGCGCATATTGCAGCCGAGCTCGGCGCCCATATCATCAAGGTGAAGCTCCCGACTGCGCACCTTGAACAGGCTGCGGCGAAGAAAGTGTACGAATCGTCCAAGATTCCGATCGCCACGCTGGCGGAGCGAGTCAAGCATGTGGTCCAGAGTTCGTTCGATGGACGCCGGATCGTCATTTTCTCAGGAGGGGCCAAGAGCGAAGACCAGCATGTCTTTGAGGAAGCGCGTGCCATTCGTGACGGCGGCGGGTTCGGTTCCATCATCGGGCGGAATTCGTTCCAACGGCCTCGCGCGGAGGCGATAAAATTCCTCCAGACCATTATGGGGATCTATTCCGGAGACATTCTCTGATGCGCCACAATACATCGAAGTCTATGACCCGTTTGGCCCACAAGGGATGAAGAGCAAGGATCACCTATGAAACTCGTGCGATCAGGGCTCGTTCCGCTGGCGTTGGTCACTGGAGGGATCATCATTGGCATTGTGGTGGCATCCAACATGGATTGGTTGCCGTCCGGCACGGCCGGGCCTGAACCGATTCCAAGCCCCATTGTGCGTCCAGTTGCCACTGCGCCACAGTTGCCGATGGGAGGGGGGAGCGCAAAAAACTTCGTCGAGATCGCCAAATCAGTGAAGCCGGCGGTCGTCAACATTGCGGCAACGCGAAGCGGGAAATCCGGAGACAGTCCGCACGGGTCGCCGCTCGATGATCCGTTTTTTCGCAAGTTTTTCGGCGATGAACTGTTTAAACGCGATGCGCCTCAACGAGAGCCGAAAGAGCGCGGCCAGGGGTCCGGGGTCATTGTGGAAGCCAACGGTTTAATCATTACGAATAATCATGTGGTGAATAAGGCCGATGACATTCGCGTCTTTTTGTCGGACAAGCGGGAATTTAAGGGCAAGCTGATCGGCACCGACGCGAAGACGGATATTGCGATTGTGAAAATCGAAGCGACTGGGCTCCCAACCGTCCCCTGGGCTGACTCAGATCAGCTGGAGGTTGGCGAATATGTGTTGGCTGTGGGGAGTCCGTTCGGGCTTACCCAGACCGTGACCATGGGGATTGTCAGCGCAGTCGGGCGGGCCAGCATGGGTATTGCCGAGTATGAAGACTTCATCCAAACCGATGCGGCAATCAATCCTGGAAATTCAGGAGGCGCGCTCGTCAACGTGCGGGGCGAATTGGTCGGAATCAATACGGCGATCTTCAGTCAGAGCGGCGGCAGCATGGGCATCGGGTTCGCGGTGCCGAGCAACTTGTCGCGCGCTATTATGGATCAGTTGGTCCGGACGGGCAAGGTCGTTCGTGGCTGGCTCGGTGTCGCCATTCAAGACTTGACTCCTGAGTTGGCCACCCAGTTCGGGATCACCGACACGAAGGGTGTACTGGTCAGCGATGTGATGGCGGAGAGTCCTGCCAAGAAGGCAGGATTTGAGCGCGCAGATGTCATCATCGAATATGACAGCAAGTCGATGGACTCGCCGACGCATTTGCGGAATGCAGTGGCACAGACTCCGATCGGGAAGAAGGTCTCGGTCAAGCTGATTCGAGACAAGAAACCCAAAACGATCGAGGTGACGATAGTGGAGCAGCCGAAGTCGTTAGGGCAGCCCAGCGCAGAGGAGAGCAGGGAGTCGGCGGTATCGTCAGGTGTCCTTTCGGATCTTGAGGTTCGTGAACTCAACGATGAATTGACTGCCCGGTATGGATTGAAGGCCTCTGAGCGTGGCGTGGTGGTAGTCTCCGTCAAGTCAGGAAGCACGGCGGAGGAAATGGGTGTGCGCGAAGGCGACGTGATTCTCGAAGTCAATCGTAAGGCGGTGAGCTCGCTCAAGTCCTATGAGCAAGCCGCTTCAGGCCTTGCCAAAGATCAAGCGGTTCTCTTGTTGCTCAAGCGGAAAGGCCAGACGATCTATCTCACGCTGAGGCCGTGATCGGCTCAAGTTCATTTGGTCTATCTGGTTTGTTCGGTCTGTCTCGTGTGTTTGGTTGAATGAGCTAATCGGATGAACCAGTTAGACGCTCTTCCTCGTCAGGTTCCGTTGGTGGTGGCGCTTGTGCCGGCGGCCGGCCGCGGGCTTCGGATGGGTGGCTCCATCCCTAAACAATTTCTGTCGTTGGGTGGTGAGCCACTCATCGTTCAGTCGTTGCGGACATTGCAAGCCGCTCCCGATGTCGATCAAATTGTGCTTGCCGTTCCCCTCGCGGACATCGAATACTGTGAGACTGAGATCGTCTCGCGGCATCGATTCACCAAAGTATCGAATGTGGTGGAGGGCGGCGCAGAGCGCCAAGATTCAGTGCTGTGTGCGCTCGCACAGGTCCATCCGGACACAGAGATTGTGCTCATTCACGATGCCGTGCGTCCGTTTATGACACAAGGGATGATCAGAGAGGTTGTGGCGGTGGCGAGGAAAGAGGGAGCGGCGATTATTGCGCTTCCGATGCGGGACACCGTGAAACAGGTACGGGCAGATGGAACAATCGAACGAACGGTCGATCGCGCCCCCTTGTGGCTGGCCCAAACTCCGCAGGCCTTTCGGCGGGATTGGATCGTGGCTGCCCACAAGAAAGCGCATGACGAGGGGATTCGGGCTACCGACGACGCATTTTTGGTCGAATGGTTGGGCCATTCAGTTGCGGTGGTGGAGGGGAGTGGGGAAAACATCAAAGTGACGAGGCCTGAAGATTTAGTGATTGGCGAGGCGATCTTGGCTTCCCGTAAAACAAGTCAGAAAGTTTGAAAGTCTGTCAGGTCTTCACGTCGAGACTTTATGACATTCGACTTTCAGACTTTTGACACTCCCATTGTACGAAAGGACCTCATATGCGCATCGGCTGCGGCTATGACATCCATCCGCTGGGACCTGGGCGAAAACTGATCCTCGGCGGGATTGAGGTGCCCCACAGCAAGGGCCTGTTGGGACACTCCGATTCTGATGCCTTGGTCCATGCCCTCTGCGATGCGCTCCTCGGCGCGATGGGTGAAGGAGATTTGGGCCGGCACTATCCCAGCTCCGATCAGCGATTCAAGGACATTTCCAGTTTGAAACTCCTGGAGGATGTCGTGGGGAAGATGCGGGGGAAGGGGTATCGGATCATGAACGTCGACACGGTCATTATCGCGCAGTCCCCTCGGCTCAGTTCGTATTTGGCCGCTATGCAGAAGCAGATGGCCCAGGTTCTTGGGGTCGATCCGGATCTCGTCAACGTCAAGGTCAAGAGTGGAGAAGGAATCGGCATGATCGGTCGAGAGGAAGGGATTGCCGCCCAGGCGGTCTGTTTGATCGAGAAAGATAACTAGCAAGGTAGATAGGCTGAAGGGGTTCAGGCTGAAGTGTTCGGCTCTCCTACCTTCAGCCCGAATACCTTAGAAAACGACTTGTAACCCAGATGCTCAAAGCAATCAAACAAGACCTCCACGCCGTTTTCGACCGGGACCCGGCGGCAACCAGTTGGCTCGAAGTCGTGCTGACCTATGCCGGTTTTCATGCGTTGCTGGCTTACCGTATTTCACACTGGTTGAAGTCCTACAACGTGCCGTTCGTTCCTCGGGCTATTTCTCAGATTGCTCGCTGGTTCACGGGCATTGAAATCCATCCCTCGGCGAAGATTGGCACCGGGTTCTTCATCGACCATGGAATGGGTGTGGTCATCGGTGAGACGGCGGAGATTGGAGATTTCGTGACTCTGTTCCAGGGCGTGACGTTGGGAGGGACCGGGAAAGAACGGGGAAAGCGCCACCCCACGCTCGGCAATCATGTGGTCGTCGGGGCCGGAGCAAAAATTCTCGGCGGGATTACGATCGGCGACAATGTGAAGATCGGCGCCAATTCAGTCGTACTCAAGAATGTCGCAGCCAACTCCACCGTGATCGGCGTGCCGGCCCGCGTCATTAAGACGCAAGGCGAGCGATTGCCAGATGCCACGATGGACCACAGTAACCTGCCGGACCCCGTTAGCGACCGGCTCTTCGCGCTTGAGCAGGAGTTGATTGAACTGCGCAAGAAGCTGGAGAGCCAAGACTCCCCCCGCCTGTTCTAGCACAAATGGTTTATTTGTTTATTTGGTTTGCCTGGTAGACGGATTCAACCAATAAACCAGAGATTCCAGGAGGTCTTCTCCTGCGGCCCGAGCGAGCCGCAGGAGAAGAATTTTAACTGGAAAGGCAGGCGCTCATAAACTTTTTGCGCTCTTTCCCTTTCAGGTTCTTCGCGCCTGCTTCTTTGTTACACGACTTCATCTTGCTCTGCTGAGTCCCGCCCGCTTTCACCGGTTTTGGAGAGAGGCATTCATTCATAAACGCCTCTCTCTCGTCGCCCTTTCCTTCACCAAATCCTTTGTCGTTAGCCCGGTCGTTGCAGGCCGTCATCTTGGTTTGCTTCGGGGTTGCAGCCATGGCCAATGGTGCGGCACAGAGGCCGAGCACAACGAAGGGGACCACAGCGATGCAGGCTGTCTTCGTCATAGAGAACTCCTTTGATGAGGGGTGGGGTAAATAATTCGGATAGCATATCAAATACTCCACGAAGTGTCTTCTGGAATTTTTGTTATCCTCCCGATATTGGTGGTAATTGTGTGCCGGCTGCGCTGTCAATGCGTGCGACGTGCAGTCTCGTTAAAGACGTGAATCGTTAACCGTTAATCCTCAATTCACATTTCACGTCTCGCGTTTCCCGCCAGTCCCGCCCGTCTCGCTTTCTCTGTTATTCGTAATCCACTCGCATGAGGCAGAGCCCATGAGGCGGGGCGGTTTGGCCTGCCGCAGATCGATCCCGAGCTAGCAGGACTTCCGTAAGACTGTCAGGAGTCCGTTTTCCCAGACCCACTTCGACGATTGTTCCCACGATGGCGCGGACCATGTGCTTGAGAAATCGGTTTGCGTAGGCCTCGATGAGGATCTGGTCGTTGTGGCGGATGACTGAGAGTCGTTGGAGATGGCAGATGGGGTTGTCGTTGTCTGTGAGACTGCCTTCGAATGAGGAAAAGTCCTGTGATCCGAGCAGTGTTGAGGCGGCCCGTTGCATGGCAGGTTCATCCAGTGGTTTGTAGATGTGCCAGACAAATGCGCGATCGATGGTGGGACGAGTTGAGCGAGGGAGGATTCGATAGGTGTAGAGCTTGCCTCGCGCATCGTGTTGGGCGTGAAAGCGGTCGTCCATGATTGTCGAGGACAGCACGGCAATGTCTTTTGGCAGCACGGCATTGAGCGCCCGCATCCAGCTGCGCGCGGGCCAATCCAGTTCTGTGCGAAAGCTTGCGACTTGTCCGCGCGCATGCACGCCGGAGTCTGTACGGCCTGCTCCAACGATGGAGACTTCGACTTGGCTGACCTGCCTGATGGCCTGTTCGATCGCTTCCTGGATTGTAAGGCGATCGGGCTGGCGCTGCCACCCTGCGTAGCAGGTTCCGTCGTACTCTAAGACTAACTTGACTGTAGGCATCGATCTGGAGGGTCGATCAGTACGAGGCTCATCTGGCAGCGGATCGCGTAGAAGCGAGAAAGGACTTGATGCCTTCCATGAGCGCTTCCGCCACGCGTGTGGTGAAGCGGGTGTTTCGGAGCAGATCCTCTTCATTCGGGTTCGAGATGAAGGCGATTTCAGCCAGGATACTGGGCATGCTGGTAAAACGGAGCACGTAGAAGGGTGCAGTTTTTACCCCGTGGTCCTGCAAGTCATAGTGGCCATTCAAGCTGGCCACCATGGATTCTTTGGCAGTCCAGGCCAGTTCGAGGGATTCTTCGATCTTCTTCGCCGTCAGGAGGTCGGCGACGAGATATTCCCATCCCACGCCGGTGCTGCTGAGAGGGGTTCCATTTTCGCGAGCCGCTACTTCGAGCGCCCGTTGATCCTTGGCCTCTCCGAAATGATAGATTTCAATTCCCTTCACGGAGCGTTGTGGGTGGGAGTTGACATGGATCGACACGAAGAGATCTGCTCCCTGTCCATTCGCGAACTTCGCCCGGTCTTCCAGCTCGATGAACTCGTCCCGTTCACGGGTCATGAGCACACGGACTCCCTGCTGCCGGCTTAACAGATCGCGTAGTTTCAATGCGACTTTCAGCGTAATGTCTTTTTCTTCTGTCCCACGCTGCCCTCGCGCGCCAGGGTCTTTCCCGCCGTGCCCAGGATCGATCACGATGGTCGTAAAGGATTTGGTTCGCGGCTGAGAAGGTTGCGGAGGAGAGGGAGTTGAAGGTGCGAACCCGGGCGATGATTCAATAGGCGAAGCGGTCAGGGGCTCACTTGGAGGCACGACATCGATGACAAGCCGTGGAGGGTCGGAAAGCGTGAGCCATTTATAGCGTGTGAATGAACCAGTCGGCAGGGAGATATGGACAGATCGTTCATATGGCTGGCTAATGACAAACGGTTTGGCAATCCTACCGGCCGAAAGTTTCGCCTTGGCAGATGAACTTAAAATAGTGTTGGGAATCTCGATGGTCACCCCATCGGCCTGGAATTGGAGATGTTTGCTGGGACGGACCGTTGCGTCGAGATCGAGCACGAGCCTCGTCAATCCCGGCGAGCTGGCTGTTCGGAGGTTCTGTATAGTTGTCAGGCCGAGAGGAGTGGGGACCATACGTATAGGGGAGGTACGAGATCGTTTGGGTTTGGCAGGAGGCTCCTGATTGGCCGCACTCGTTGCGGCATATGCCTGACCGGCGTGAAGCGGCATGAGGGCATGCGCAGAGAGGCTGAACAGTCCGAACAGGAACGTGAGGGACAGGATGCGACATAGGACTGATTGCATGGGTATGTGCAGTGTGTGATAGGGTGGAATGGGCTCTAGAGTTTTCTCTCAAATGCGTGCGCTATTGTCAAGAGGATCGGTTGTGTGAACAGGAGGGCCGTTGATCATGGCACTTCACTTGATCGTGGACGGGTATAATCTCTTGGCGTTGACTGGTCGGATCGGCGCGGGGACGAGCTTGCATTCCGAGATGGCGCGCGAGTCGTTCCTGCGCGATCTGGCGGCCTATCGCCAACGAAAATCCCACCCGATCACGGTGGTCTTTGATGGATGGCAACAGGGGTGGGGCACAGAACAGCGGGAGCATCGGCTTGGTCTTGAGATTATTTTCTCTCGCCGAGGGGAAAAGGCCGATCAAGTGATTCAACGTCTGGCTGCCGAGTTCGGGTCTGCCTGCGCGGTGGTGAGCTCTGATCGTGAGATTATCAACGTGGCGACAGCGCAGGGGGCTTTCGTCATGAAGGCTCAGGAGTTTATCGGGAAATTGCAGGGGTCGCCAAGCGCGACTCGTGCGTCTCTCCACAAAGAGTTGGATATAGGGGAGGATCTTCGACCGAAGCGAGGTCCGGAGAAGCGAGGGAATCCACGGAAGTTACCCAAGGCGCTGCGGGAGCGTAACCGGCAGCTCAAGCGATTTTGAACAGTCGTTTCGCGTTTTCGGTCGTAATGCGTTCGATGCGGTCGACCGACATGCCCGGCTCACCCGCATGAAGCTCAGCCAGCTTATGCGCGACGAAGGACACGTAGGCTGGTTCGTTTCGTCTGCCCCGATGGGGCATCGGTGTCAGGTAGGGACAGTCGGTTTCGATCAGGAGGCGGTCTAACGGAGCAGTTTTGGCGATGTCTCGCAGCATCGTCGCATTCTGAAACGTGAGAATTCCGGAAAACGAGAGATAAAACCCTAAGTCCAGCGCATCCTTCGCCAGCCACGCATCCCCTGAGAAGCAGTGAAAGACTCCTCCCACCTCTGACGCCTTCTCTTCTTTCAAAATCGCGATTGTGTCTTCTTGGGCTTCCCGCGTGTGAATGATCACCGGGAGTTTCAGCTCGCGTGCGAGCTGGACTTGTTCGCGGAATCGCTCGCGCTGTTCCATCGGTGACGAATGGTTGTAATGGTAGTCAAGGCCGATCTCGCCGTACGCGACGACCTTTTTATTCTGAGCCAGCTGACGGAAATCGTCGTACCAGTTATCGAGGATATGCTTCACTTCATGTGGATGGACGCCGATGGAGGCATAGACGAACGGATAGTGCTCCGCCAGCGCCACCGCTGCCTGGCTGGTCGCCAGATCGCAGCCGATGGTGATAAAGGCTTCGACGCCGGATTCTCTGGCGCGGGCAATCATTGCCTCGCGGTCTTCGTTATAGCGGGCGTCGTCGAGATGGGTATGCGTGTCGATGAGCATGGGGGTCTATCTGGTCTGTCCGGTCTATTAGGTTCATCTGGTTAGTTTCATTCAGGTAAACAGACGAGACAGACCGGATAGACCAGACAGACCGGTTCTGCATCCTGTTAGACAGGTTTGGTCACGATCATGTCGGCTAGTTCGGTGAGCAGGGTTTCTGTTTCGCCCCAACCGAGACAGGCGTCGGTGATGGAGATGCCGTGGGCCAGCGCTTTCCCCAGCTGCCAGGTCTGCTTGCCGGGATTCAGGTTGCTTTCGAGCATGAGACCCATGATGGAGTGGCGGCCATCGCGGAATTGGCAGAGGACGTCGCGAGCGACCATGCCTTGACGTCGGTAATCTTTACTGGAGTTGTCATGCGAACAGTCGATCATGATAGGACGGAGGATTCCCTCGCTTGCGACGATGGCTTCGGCGCGGGCGACGTGTTCTGTCTCGTAGTTGGTTTTTCCTCCACCGCCTCGCAGGACAATATGACGGTCAGGGTTTCCGGTCGTTTTAATGATGGAGGTGAGTCCATCGGCGTTGATGCCCAGAAAATGGTGAGGCTGCTTCGCGGCGACCATGGCGTTCCAAGCCACTTCAAGATTGCCCTCGGTGCCGTTCTTGAACCCAACCGGCATAGAGAGTCCACTGGCCATTTCCCGGTGCGGCTGGCTTTCGGTGGTACGGGCGCCGATCGCAACCCAACTCCAGAGGTCGGCAATGTATTGAGGGGATACCGGATCTAAAGCTTCAGCGGCGCAGGGGATTCCACGTTTGTTGATGTTGAGTAAAATCGTTCGAGCGAGTTCCATCCCGGTGGCAATATCGCAGGTGCCGTCCAGGTGTGGATCGTTGATCAGGCCTTTCCATCCAACGGTGGTACGGGGTTTTTCAAAGTAGGTGCGCATGACGATCAGCAACCGGTCGCGCAACGCATCGGCCACCGGTTTCAATCGGTCGGCATATTCGTACGCGGCTTCAGGATCATGGATCGAGCAGGGGCCGACGATGACCAGGAGACGTTCTCGGTCTTGGCCGTGCAAAATATGGCGAATGGCATCCCTGGTTTCGACGACCAGCGCGGCGGCTTGGTCGGTAATCGGCAATGTTGACTTGATCGTTCGCGGCGAGGGTAGCGGCTTGATATCGATGACATGTTGGTTGTCGAGCGGTCTCTGCATGGTCCTACCTGCTCACAAGAAAACTGCCTTTGTTGCAGTTTGGCGGAGGCGATATACGCACGGATGCGTAAAATATAGCCGATATTTAAGGAAATATCCACCGGAGGCGCCGCCTACAGGTGGGCGACGATTGGATCGGCGAACGGACTCCATGTTTGACAAGTTGAGAATGTCTATGTTACGTAGCTCGCCCGCTATGACTTTGCGCGCTTCCATACGACGTCTGCCACACGTTCTTCAGGGCGCTGTGGCGCTCGGCCTCGTCGCATTATTGCTCGCGATTGCGCCATTTGCCGTCGCGCAGGATGTCCATCACGAGTTGGCAGCGGCTGACCACGATGGGCATGAACATTCCGACAACGATCTCTGCCAGTGGGTCAAACATCATACGGCCGGGTTTCTCGACGTCGGCGTTCCTCTCTTCACGGCGCAGGTACTCGTCGCGCTGTTGGAACTTCCCGCGGACTCCGTTCTGCTGCCATTCGAACTCTCTGCTTCAGGTCCTTCTCGCGCTCCTCCTCGTAGCTAATTACGTCGTTCAATTCACGGCATCTGTCACGGCGGTCGTCGGACTGTTTGCTGGCGTGTATGCCTTTTCTTAACACGTGATTGTTGTGTGGAAATTCATGCGACCTATTTTATGGGACCATCTCATTGTTCGTGTGTTGTGTCTCTGTATCTGCTTGACCGTTCTTGATCTTGGCCGTTCCGTAGCGGCGGAACCCAATCTGATCACCGGATCGGTCCAGAATCAGGATCTTCGTCGAGTGGGGCAGGCCATTATCGAAGTGAAGAATCAGGAGGGAACGGTCGTGACAACCGGCGTCTCGAACGATGCCGGCGAGTTCAGCATTCCCGTTTCAGCCGATGGAACCTATTCTGTCAGCGCGGTGCAAGAGACCTATCGAAGCGAATATATCGTGGTAAAGATCGGAACTGAGGCGTTGGACCCTATCACCCTGACTCTTTCCAAGACCAAAGAGATCGCGCTTGAAATTCGATCACCGCTGGCTCCGATCCAGTATAAGGCATCGAGCGAGACCTATTCGTTGAGTCGAAAAGAGATTGAAGAGTTACCACGCGGCAACAACAATGAGCTGCAGGACGTGCTGATCACCATTCCCGGCGCTGTCTATGGCGCACTCAAACAAGTGCACATTCGACAGGATCACGCGAACCTCCAGTTCCGGATCGACGGTGTGCCGATTCCGGATACCGTGTCGTCCGTCTTTTCCGATGTCATCTCGCCGCGGGCGTGGGAACGGGCGGACATCATTCTTGGCGGCATGGACGCGCAATACGGCAACAAGACCGCCGCGGTGTTGGACATCACGACCAAGAGCGGGACCAAGCCAGGGTTTGGGTCTGCCCAAATGTTCGGCGGATCGAACAAGACAATCAATCCGTCGTTCGAATACGGGGGCACGATCGGCGAGAAGTTTCGGTTTTATGTGCTGAACAGCCATACGGCGACGAACCGCGGCATCGAGCCGCCGACGCTTGGTCATTCGATTTTTCATGGGCAAAGCGAGCGGAACCAGACGTTCATTCGCGGTGATTATCAGCTCGACAATTCGAATAATTTCTCGTTTGTCTTCTTGAATTCCGTGGCGAAATATCAGATTCCGACGCTGCCCGGCCAGACCCCGAATGCCAACGTCACGGGTTTATTGCCTGGAGGATTTTCTGCGGTACCGTCTGAGAGGGTCGACGAGAACCAGAAGGAGAACAACCAGTACGGACACATGGTCTGGCGGCACGATGTGAACAGTAATAACTTCTTTAGCCTTTCCGGATATGTCCGCCAAACGCGAGCTACTTTTCGAACGGATCCATTTAATGTGCTCGCCTACACCCCTGACGAGACTGAGCCGTTCTCTGCTGCCAACCAGGATCGGAACGCCTATTCGGGCGGAATTCGATTCGATCACACCTATATTCCCAACAAAGAGCATGTGATCAAGGCTGGATTCCAGGTCGATCGGACACAGACGTGGAATAAGACGAGATTGTTTACCTTCCAGGATGCCGGGGGCCTTCCGATAGGGAATGTGTTGGGTCTGGACGCGGATAATCGGCTGGTCGGCTACCGGCAGGAATTCTGGATTCAGGATCAGTGGAGCCCGAACGATCGGTGGACGTTCAATCTCGGTGTGCGGGCCGATGTGGTGCAGTACCAGCGCGATGAGGCGCAGATCAGCCCACGGGTCGGGATCACGTACAAGGCTGATCAGGCCAATGTGTTCCATGCCTACTACGGGCGGCAGTTTACGCCACCGAATCTCGAAGCCATATCCTTTGCGAAGCTCAATACCGCCGGCACAAAGGCGGCGCCGGAGGATACGACGAACAATACGGTTCGAGCTGAACGAGCCCATTACTTCGAGGTGGGTAGTTACCATGCGCTGACCCGTTGGGCGACTCTGCAATTGACGGGGTATTACAAGCTCGCCAACTACCTATCGGATGCGGGCCAGTTCGGCACCACGCCTTTGCTGAATTACTTCGCGTTTGAACGGGGTTGGACTAGGGGCATCGATGGGTCGCTAAAACTTCAACTCACGGATAATGTGACGGCGCGCGGCAACGTGGCCTGGGGGCAGTGTAAGGGCTATGGGCTCCAATCCGGCCACACCTTGCTCGAAGCGGCGGAAATTGCCGATATCAATTCGAAAGGCGGAGTTCATTGCGATCATCAGCAGACCCTCACGAGTTCCGCGGTGGTAGCGTATCGTTTCTTAGAGCGGACGACCATCACGGGTCAGACGTTGTTTGCCTCTGGGTTACGCACGGCGGAAGAGGGAGGGAAGACGAATTCCACCCACAGTCCGTCCTATACAATCTATAATCTGTCTCTCACGCACGTCATCCCGTTGCCGTGGGACAATCAGAAGCTGCTGTTGGGGTTTGATGTGGTGAACCTACTGGATCAAGAGTATTTGATCAATCGAGGCGAGGGAAGTATCGGTCTAGGGGTGTCGCACGCCGGGATGCCGCGTTCCTTTTTCTTCCGTGGCCAGTGGTTTTTCTGATATAAACGCTGAAGCATGACGACGACATTGAAGAAGGTCTTACGCGCAACAGGGTGGTTCGCACCCTGTTGCGCCCTGTGCATGTGTCTCTGGTCGGTTTCCGCTCACGCGGTGGTCGGCGATGAAGCGACGCATGAGAGCGATCACCAAGAAGATGTGCTCGAGTTGCCTGAGGTCCATGTCCATGGCCTGTCGCTCAATAAGGATCAACAGCTTGGGCCGGTTCCAAAATCCACGCCCTGGCCAGCTATTCCTTCAGCCTTGGACGGTAAGGGGCTGGACGATTGGATGAAGGCACGCATGTTGGTCTCCAAGCATGCGACGGTGACGGTCGTGGTGTTGGAACCGGCCAAGCACAGGGAACTGACGATCGCAGGCATGGCTGCGTTGAATAAATGGACGTTCGATCCTCAAATGAAAGGTGATGAGCCGATCGATGGGGAACTCACCGTGCGAATCCACTTCCGCACACGCTAATCGCTGGCCATACGTGCGAGTCAGATGAACCAGAGAGACCATTTTCTGCCGTTTTGACGGTTGGAGGTTGACGAATGGCGGGTGACGCTTTATCGTCAATCCCATGAGTGTGGATGAATCGTTCCTTCGCGCTATCAATGGGCTTGCCGGCCGATCTGACTGGATCGATGGATTGGCGCTCGGTCTCTCCAACTCAAGTCTATTGTGGGTGCCCGGTATCTTGCTGACCGGTTTTTGGCTGTGGCTATCGTGGCGCGAGGCGTTGCTGGGAGCCCCGGTATTGGCTGCGTCCATCGGTTTGTTGGATTTCGTCGGAGCGCGGATCAAAGATCTTGCGGCTCGCCCGCGGCCCTGTATGGCGTTCCCTGACATCCATCAGATCGAGGCCTGCGGCAAGACCTTCGGGTTTCCCTCGAACCACGCCATCAACACCGCGACGGCTGCGGCATTTTTTCAGGTGCTCTATCCGCGGTCCGGCTGGGTCAGCTGGCCGTTGGTTGGACTGATCGGACTCTCTCGTGTGTATATCGGAGCCCACTACGTCACGGATGTGCTCGGAGGCTGGATGATCGGCGGATTGTTTGGAGCCGGAGTGGCGTGGTTGCTTCTTCGCTATTCTCGTGTCCGTTCTTCGATGGCCACTCCCACAGCTTAACTTCCAGCGCTTTCACATCCTTCCAGACAACGTAACAGTTCTGCTTGGCAGAACTCCTGGTCGTAGCCTCGTCCAATCAACACAATTGCATGGCTCGGTTCGTCGAGTAATGTGATAGGTGTAATGGTGGCGTTTCCAGGCGGGGCATATTGAAATTCCTGGAGCTCCGGCCCCTTGGAGAAGCGGAAGAAGCCTTTCGCCCGTTCAAGTTCAGGGGGCAGAGCTTTCATCCAGCTAAGGAATCGCACGAGGTTTAATGGGCCCGGGAGGCGAACCGTTGTGGCAATTGGATGGTACGATGCGCGCTTGTTCGTCGCGGGCGAGCGTGGCACACCGAATTCCACATTCACGGTCGGCGCCGGCGACATGCGGGTGATCGGTTCGAGCAGCGAGGCAGGTTCGATTCTGGCATGGCTGGTTTCCCAGATCCGCGCATAGGGATTCTGGTCGGTGATCGAGGATTTGAACGCTTCCCAATGTCCCGGAACATAGAGGTCCCGTTTATTGAGTATGAGTTCGTCGGCGCAGCGAATTGCCTGCAGGGTGACGAATCCACCCATACTTTCCCTGTCTGTGGGGATCGGATGCAGAAGGGCGATGACTTTCTCTAAGTGTGCGAGGCGTGCGGTGTAGAGATCGGTCACGCCATCGATGACTTCAGCTGGATCAGCCATACCCGAGCATTCGAGAACGATCACGTCAGACTCATAATCCCGCACCAGTTGTGCGATCCCCCAGGATAAATCCTCTTTCGTGTCGCAACAGACGCAGCCTCCGGCGAGGTTCATCACTTGTTCCGCGATGGTGCCGGCGCGGGGGCCGTCGATGCTCACTTCGCCCGCCTCGTTCATCAACACACCGGCTCGCTTGCCCTGACCTTTCCAATGTTCGAGCAGCCTCATCAAAAGCGTAGTTTTTCCCGCACCGAGGGAGCCGCAGAGAACATAAAAGGGAATCGGGGAGGTGGACATTGTCTCAATCTACATTATCCATGAACAATTCTGCAGCACATCGAATCACACCGCACACTCGTCTTGCTTTTGCGCAACCCTCGCACGCTCAGTGATGTGCATGTTCGAGCCCTTTATCCTGGTGCTGCTGTGCCAGAGTTGTGAGATCACAGTGGATTTCGTCGTGGTGGCAACAGTCGGTTCCCATTTGAATCGTCATATGCTTGATGCCGAAATCTGAACTGACTTTGGCTCGGATGGTGTGCAGTAAATGATTGGTCATTGCCGAATCGTCTCCATCGACGAGGATATGACAGGTCATCATAATCAATCGGGGTTCGACCGCCCAGATATGGAGGTCGTGAACATTTTTCACGCCGGGGATTGATTCGATGGTCGCAGCCACGTGTGAGGCACTAATTTTCGGCGGGGTCGATTCCAACAAGACGTCGAGCGACTCTTTAAACAGCGGCCAGGCTCCTTTCGCGATGGCCACGACGACCAACAAACTGATCAGCGGATCGAGAATGGTCCATCCGGTCAATAGGATGGCTCCGCCGCTGATCACGACGCCAAGGGATACCCAAGCATCGCCCAGCATGTGCCAAAAAGCGCTGCGGATATTGAGATCGTCCTTGGCTCCATGCTGAAGCAGGAGTGCGATGCTCAGATTTGCCACGAAACTCAGGGCGGCGATCGCCATGACCCAGCCGCCGTCCACCGGGACTGGCTGCAGCAACCGCTTGAACCCCACGAAGGCGATGCCGAGAGCCGTGAGCAACAGGATGAACGAGTTCAAAAACGCGGCAACAATGCCGGCTCGGTGATACCCAAATGTTCTGGCCTCTGTAGCGGGCCTGGCCGTAAGAATATGCGCATAGAGGGCAAGAAAGAGCGCGCCTTGATCGACGAAGTTATGGCCCGCATCGCTCATGAGGCCGATGCTATCGAGCATCCATCCGCCGGTGAATTCCGCGACGATGATCGCCGCGTTCAGTGCCAGGGAGAGATACAGGCGGCTGCGAAGATGTTCATAGGAGGCGAGAGAGGTCATAGCTAATAGTGTCGCATGTAGGCGCCGTAGCGGCAAGCCTTCCGGCAGGATGCTGAAAAAGTCGCTTTTCTCACCCGCCCAACCCCGGCGCGCCGAGACGCGCCTTTCACCAGGCATCGTTCTCACCTCGAAAGCATCCTCAACGTAGCCCAAGTGGAGAACAAGCTGTCTTGGCAGCTTGGGGCGGGTGGGTGAGAAATGCTACGCCTCCGGTGCTTTCATCGGCTGCGGCCTTGCTGGACGACCTTTTTGAGCATCCTGAACTAGTGTGGCGTCGGCACCATTCTGTGCGGTATCAACGGGGGGTGCTTCTTGGACTTTGGCGGAGGCGCTCGCTGAGCACGGGATACTTGGCTTGGCTCATCCCAAAGTTTCCGCCGGCTGAATCAGCCGCGATCACGCGGAGGGCGATTCCGTCCGGCGCGTCGTTCGGAAGGGGAACGAAGAACGGGGCTTCGAACGTGGCCTGCTCTCCGCTGTAGAACATTTGAAGTCGTTCAAGCACACGATCGCCGATCATCAATTCGCCGTAGATGCGGATCTTCCGGGAGTCCCAGTCCCCATGCGGACGAACCAGTGCTCCGGACAACGTTCGGACTGAGGCGCGCAAGATCACGTCGTCTTTAGCAATCAGGGCCTCGCCCGGTTTCGGATGTTCGATCTGGGTAATATAACCGTAGAGATGAAGGACAATTCCATCGTTGGTCATGTCTTGTCCGGGAATGAGCCAGACCGTTGTGGAGGCGCGCTGAGACGACGCTGGGTAAGCGAGTGGTCCTTCGGCGATCACTTCAACCAGCATGGGTTGGAGTAGATCGAGTGTTGTGGTAAAGGCTGCTGCAGGCCGGGAGCTATAGCGAGGCTCCTCCATGAGGCGCGGCGTTCGCATGATTTGGTTTTGGTCGCCGGCTTCGCCTTGTTGAATGCCGGTGGCCAGGATCTGTTTGGTGGCCACGTTGGTGATCGTCACGCGAGCGCCGCCGACATTTTTGCCCAGGACCATCGAGCCGTTTGCCACGACGCGAACGAGGATGGTCGTCGGTTTGGGATCGTTGAGGTGAAGGTCTTGAGAAAGTCCCTCTGTGACAGGTGCCGCGAGGCAAGGAACTGGGATGAGGCAAGCAGCAAGCGCGACTATCAGCTGCAGGCGGCAAGTCATTTTACTTTCGTGCCTGGTTCGACGTCTTCTAGGATCGTCACAAGGCCTCGGACGTCACTGTCGCCTGCCGCGAGGACCATGCCCTGCGACTCGATCCCCATCAATTTCGCTGGTTTCAAGTTGGCCACGATGACGATGGTTTTTCCAATCAAGGCTTCCGGTTCATACTTCTTGCCGATGCCGGCGACGATTTGACGTTGTTCGGTTCCAACCGCGACTTGAAGCTTGAGGAGCTTCTCAGATTTCGGCACGCGCTCTGCGCTGATGACCTTCGCGGTCTTGAGCTGAATCTTCATGAACTCGTCGATGGTGATCTGGGCTGGTGCCGCGGGCGGTGGTGTTGCAGGGGCCGGTGTTTGCGGCGCAGTAGAGGCCGTCGCTGGTATCGCTGTCGTAGATTGCGGGGAAGTTGTTGCATCACTCACGGTCTTGGCTCCTTGTGGTTTTGATTCAATACGGGGAAACAACGACGTTCCTTTATGAATGGCCGTGCCTGGTGCATGGCCTCCCCACTCTACGCGTTGTTCTAGAATAGGAGAGTTGAAATCTATTGGGAGACCGAGTTGGTGGCTAATAGTCTGCGCGCTCGCCGGCATGAACGAGTAGGTTGCGAGGCTTAAGCATCGCAATGTTTCAGCCATGTGATAGAGGACAGTTCTCAGCTGATCAGCGTCACTCTCATTTTTGGCAAGGGTCCAGGGGGCGGTTTTATCGACATACTGGTTGGCAATCTGAACAACTTGCCAAATCGCTTCAAGTGCTCTACTGAACTCTAGTTGTTCAATATGGCGTGGTAATACCTCGTTGAGGAGTGCAACCGTACGTTGCTCAAGATCTCTGTCGGCCGCCCTAACTTTTCCTGGAGCAGGCACTAGGCCTGCTTGAGTGCGTTCGATGAGAGTAAGTGTACGACTGAGAAGATTTCCCAGTCCATTGGCTAGGTCACTATTGATGCGCGTGATCATCGCGTCTTGGGAAAAATCACCATCCTGTCCAAACGGGACTTCCCGTAACAGGAAATAGCGGAAGGCGTCGGCGCCGAATTGATCGACCATCTTGTTGGGATCGACGACGTTGCCGCGGCTCTTCGACATTTTCTCTCCATCCACTGTCCACCAGCCATGTGCAAAGATTGTTTCCGGCAATGGAAGGTTCAGCGCCATCAGCATCGTGGACCAGTAGACTGCATGCGTCGTGAGGATATCCTTGCCCACTAAATGCAAATTTGCGGGCCAGAACTGATCGACCAACGACTCCGGTCGTTTATACTCCAATGCGGAAATGTAATTCACCAGCGCGTCGAACCAGACATAGGTGACGTAGTCTTTATCGAACGGCAACTCAATGCCCCAGGAGAGTCTGGATTTAGGTCGTGAGATCGACAGATCGCCAAGCTTCTGAGTGGTTAAGAATCCCAGGACTTCATTACGGCGTGACTCAGGGCGGATGAAGCTTGGTTGTTGCTGAATGTGTTCGATCAAGCGGTCCTGATACTGCCCCATATTGAAAAAATAATTGTGCTCGCTGAGCTGTTCAATTGGGCGTTTACAGTCGGGGCAGAGGCCGCCGGTGACATCTTTCTCAGTCCAAAACCGTTCATCAAATGTGCAGTACCACCCAGTGTAGTCAGCCTTGTAAATCAGTTGCTTATCGAACAGCTCTTGAAGATATCGTTGAACCACTAATTTGTGTGGTGCATCTGTCGTTCTGATGAAGGCGTCGTTCGAAATGTTGAGTCGTTTCCAAAGATCCTGAAACTGAGGAGCCAGTTTGTCGCAATGCGTTTGCGGGTCGATGCTGGCTTTGGCTGCGGCCTGCTGAACTTTTTGCCCATGTTCATCAAGCCCCGTAAGAAAGAAGACCTCACGCCCTCGCAGTCGCCAGTAACGGGCAAGGACATCGGCGGCCACAGTCGTATAGGCATGGCCAATGTGCGGCACATCGTTCACATAGTAGATCGGCGTGGTGATGTAGAAGCTGTTGGGATTACTCATCTAGGAGCCTGTCCGACATTGACCTTTCTACTGCGGCGAACGATGTCCAGGCACATGCTTTGTTCTTGGCCCCGAAAAATCCTCAACGTATTCCAGCGAATACGCCTCCGGTTTTTCGGGGCCTGCGGTCGCGCATCTGCCTGCCCCTCCTTCGCCTCGTGACGAACGGCAATGTCGGACAGGCTCCTGGCGTGACAAAAGATACCAGGTAATAAATGGCGAAAGCTAGGCAGGTTGCGGGACGGACGACATGGCCACTGCGTCGCGCAGGCGGAGCAAGATCATTTCCAACGCCATGTGGAGATTGAGGTGTCTGGTGGCCCGCTGCTCGGTCATCTCAATCTCACGGAGCAGGTCCAACAGAGAGTCGGTATTGGCCTGTTGTGCGTAGATTTCCAGCGTTGCGAGATCGTCAAGGTAGAGTATCTGGTCGCGATCTCCCTCGACCTGAATCAAGACGAGGTCGCGGATCCAACGAGCCAGCCAGGCAAGCATGTCCTGTGCGCGGTCGGCCTTTGCGATCGCCTCAGCCGAGGATAGGATGGACGCAATCGACTGCAAGGCCTGAGGACGGACTAAGTTTACGACTTCCTGCTGGCTCGCACGGGTATCTTTCACATCGGTGGTGAGGGCTTCCCCGAGACGGCCTTCGCTGACGATAGCGAGGAATCGCGCGTCTGCAGGAGGGATTTCTCGTTTCAGGATGAGGGCGGCTTCCACCTGTGTGCGGGCGGGTGTCGTAAAGCGAAGAGTCTGACAGCGTGACCTGATGGTTGCGGGGAGGGCAGCGGGGCGACTTGAGATAAGGAGAAAGAGGCTGTGCGCAGGCGGCTCTTCCAACGTTTTTAACAGGGCGTTGGCTGCGCCGATCGTCATGCAGTCGGCGTCGTCGATCAGACAGATTTTTCGTTCGCCGATGAGCGGACGGTACATGATCTGATGCTCGATCTCACGGACTAGCTCGATCTTGATTTGCGGGGTCGCCAACTCCTGGTCCGGCTCAATGACGAAAAAGTCCGGATGCGTGCGGGCCTCAATCTGCTGACAGGATCGGCATGTGCCGCAACTGTCGAGACCGTTCGTTTCCGGGGGCTGTTCGCAGTTGAGCGCTTGCGCAAGGCGAATGGCCGTCAGTCGCTTCCCGATCGCCTCCTCACCATGGAAGAGATAGGCGTGAGCGAGGCGCTCATGGGTGACGGCGGATTGTAACAATGCGATGGATTGTTGGTGGCCGATACAGTCGTGAAAGGGCATGCTATCTCCGGCGGCGTCGAGGGCGACTTTGTCGCGCGATCCAGTTTGCCACGATCTCAGTCAGTTCGTCCTGGACTTTCTGCGCAGGCCGATTCGCGTTCACAATCCTCATGCGGCCAGGTTCTTCGGCGGCGAGCGCCAGAAATCCTCGACGCACTTTTCGGTGGAACCGTTCCGTTTCCCTGTCCAGCCGGTTCTGTTCGCCACGATCGGATCGCCGCCTGGCGAGGCCCATTGATACCGGGATGTCGAGTACGAGGGTCAGATCCGGTGTGAGTCCGCCGGTGGCGATTTCGTTGGCCGCTCGCAGCCATTGGAGATCAAGCCCGCGCGCGAATCCTTGATAGGCAAATGTGGAATCGGAAAATCGGTCGCAGAGCACCACGACGCCTTGTTGCAATGCTGGCAGGATGCGATGCGTGACATGCTGACATCTTGCAGCGAGAATCAGCAGCGCTTCGGTTTGAGGTGTGACTGGTTCATGGGACGATGCCGTGAGGAGGATGTGGCGGATCGCTTCGGCGGTCGCAGTCCCGCCTGGCTCCCTGGTTTGGAGTATGCGGTGCCCTGCCTGAATCAGCGCCTGCGCGAGGTGGCTGATCTGGGTGCTTTTCCCACTGCCTTCGATCCCCTCCAGGGTAATGAAGAGGCCAGGGATCTGCGGTTTCTTTTTTCCCATTGTTCAGGTCTCATCGCGGTGAAGAAAACGCGCGGGATGGTATTCCAAGTTATTGAAAATAGCAAGAAAAGGCTTGCGAGGCTTTCGGAATTCTCTGTATGATGACACGCGACATCTACCCGCGCATGTGTATGCTGAAAACCTTGCTAAAACGCTACTTTCTGACGGGCTTGCTCGTCATAATTCCCATCTGGGGAACGATCCTCATTTTAAAGGCGTTGTTTGTGGCAGTCGATGGGATTCTTGGAGATCTCCTGGTTCGGTTGGTGCCAAGCCATTATGTGCCGGGGCTGGGAATTCTGACGTTAATCGTCTTGGTCTTTACAGTCGGGTTGCTTGCCACCAACTTTATAGGCCGGCAAATCGTAAAGTGGTGGGAGGAATTGTTGAATCGTGTGCCGCTTGTACGGGGGATCTACTCGACATTAAAATCCATGATGGATATTTTGTCATTCACGGATCGTGCGTCATACAACCGCGTCGTGATGATTCAATTTCCCAAAAATGGCCACTATTGTCTTGCCTTCGTGACGGGCGTGACCAAAGCGGATGCGCAAGAACTTGTGCAGGAGCCGCTGATCCATGTGTATGTGCCGACGTCGCCCAATCCGACGTCGGGTTATTTTCTGTTGGTGCCGGAACATGAAGTCACGTCCGTCGATATCAGTGTAGAAGAAGCGATGAAGCTCATCGTCTCAGGTGGGCTCTGCTCACCGTCCACGTCGCTGGCGTCGGCTGTGACGGCCGCTGCGAAGTGGAGCGAGGTCAAACAGCCTGAAACGGGAGTACCGATCGGATGAGTCGTTCGCGAGCGAGGGAGGTCTCGGCGGTGAAGAAGCCGATCAATTCAGATCAGCAGGGAAAGAGTAACGGCCTTGCGGTGGTTGTCATGGCTGCCGGGCTTGGTAAGCGCATGCGCTCAAAACAGGCGAAGGTGCTGCATCGGGTGGCCGGCCAGGAGATGGTGCTCTATTCGGTGAGGCTCGGACTGCGCCTCGCCGGGGATCGTGTGGCTGTTGTAGTGGGGCATCAGGCCGATTTGGTTCGCCAAGCGATTGTCCGTGCGACATCAGGCAAGAGCGACGGCTCTCCCGTTGCGATAGTCGAACAACAGGAACAATTGGGTACGGGGCATGCGGTGTTGCAGAGCCGTCCGGTCTTCGCGGTAGGCAAGCGGGGTGCCCCATCCAGGTATCTCATTCTGAACGGCGATACGCCGCTACTGCAGGAAAAGACCGTGTGCGAACTCCTTCGCGTTCATGAGGCGGAACGCGCGACTGTGACCATTTTGACCGCGATGCTCGAAGATGCAAGCGGGTACGGACGGGTTGTGCGCGCGCACTCAGCCGAGCGTGGCGTTTCTTGCATCGTCGAGGACTGTGACGCCAACGCGGAAGAACGAGCGATCCATGAAATCAATGTGGGCACCTATGTGGTCGACGGGGAATTTCTCTTCAACGCCTTGGAGAAGCTCGATCCCAGCAACGCGCAAGGGGAATATTATTTGACGGAGATCGTGCATCTTGCGGTGGAGCAAGGACGTCGGGTAGCTGCTGTGGCGCTCGATAATCCCGATGAAGGACTTGGCGTCAATACGCGCCGGCAGCTTGCCGAAGCTGAACGGGTGGTGCGGCAACAAATCCGGGACCGGTGGCTGGATGCCGGGGTGACGATGATCGATCCAGCCTCAACCTGGATCGATGCCACGGTGACGATTGGGAAAGACACGATTCTGTATCCCAACGTGACACTCGAAGGAACGACGGTTATTGGAGAAGATTGTGTGCTCCGTTCCTTTACCCGGCTGACGAATTGTACCCTCGGCAACGGTGTTGAGATTCTCGATCATTGTGTCTTTGCCGACTCTCAGATTGAGGACAGCGCGCACCTGGGCCCATTCGTTCATTTGCGCCCGGGTGTCGTGGTGCGGAAGAGGGCCAAGGTCGGGAACTTCGTTGAGATGAAAAAAACCGACCTGGGCGAAGGGTCGAAGGCGAATCATCTGAGTTACCTGGGTGACACAACGATAGGGAAAGGGGTCAACATCGGCGCGGGCACGATCACGTGCAATTACGACGGTGTGCGGAAGTTTCAAACGGTGATCGGGGACGGGGTCTTCCTCGGCAGCGACACACAATTGATTGCGCCAGTGACAGTGGGGGCAGGAGCGATCATCGCAGCCGGCACCACTGTCACAGAAGATGTTCCGGCGGATGCGTTGGTGATTGGGCGAGTGCCTCAAGTGAATCGCGCAGGATGGGCGGCGCGCCGGCGGGCCCTGCAAGCCGACGCACATCGTGAAACGTCAATCGTGAAACGTGAAACGAAGTCCGCTCGCCTCACAAAGAAACAACAGCCGGTTTCAAAGCGTAGACAAGGAAAGAAATCACAGTAGAGGTTACGTATGTGTGGAATCGTCGGGTACGTGGGCGATCAGCAGACGGTGCCGATTCTGATCGGCGGTCTTGCCAAGCTGGAGTATCGAGGCTACGACTCAGCCGGCGTCGCGGTATTGCAAGGCGAGAAAATTGAAATTCGGCGCACGGTCGGAAAATTGGCTAATCTTCAGAAGTCGCTTAAGGAAAAAGAGCTCAAGGGTACGGTGGGAATCGGCCATACGCGATGGGCGACCCATGGAAAACCCTCGGAGCAAAACGCTCACCCGCACCGCTCGAAAGGCTGCGTGCTCGTGCACAACGGCATCATCGAAAACTATCAGCCGTTGAAACAGCAATTGGAGAAAGAGGGCTACACGTTTCGCTCAGAGACAGACACGGAAGTGGTGGCGCATCTGATCGATAAATATCTCGAACAAGGCATGAAGTTGGTCGAAGCGGTACGATCTGCCACGAAGGATGTGAGAGGGAGTTATGCGCTCGCCGTCATTTCTGAGCGGGAACCGGGGATAATGATCGCCGCCCGATCCGGGTGTCCACTGGTTGTAGGCACAACTCCCAATGCGTCTTTCGTTGCATCAGATGTCATGGCCATGCTCGCCCATACCCGTGATGTGACCTACCTCGAAGAAGGCGATGTCGCGGTCGTAACCGCGACGGACATCTCTTTCACCGATACCGAGGGCCGTTCTGTCAAGCGGAAGGCAGCGAAGATCACCTGGGATGCCGCGGCGGCGGAAAAGAGTGGATTTCCCCACTTCATGCTGAAGGAAATTCACGAACAGCCGCAAACGATTCTCGACACGATGCGCGGGCGCTATTCCTACGAGAGCGGCGAGGCGGATCTGCCGGACATCGGATTGACGCCGAAGGAGTTTGCCGCCGTCGGACGGATCTGGATCGTGGCCTGCGGCACATCGTGGCACGCGGGGCTTGTTGGAAAGTATCTGCTGGAGGAGATGGTTCGTACGCCGGTGCAAGTCGATATCGGCAGCGAATTCCGTTACCGGAATCCATTGGTCGGGAAAGACGATCTTTTTATCACGATCTCGCAGTCCGGCGAGACGGCGGATACGTTGGCCGCTGCGCGTGAAGCCAAGGAAAAAGGCGCGCGTGTCGTGTCGATCGTGAACGTGGTGGGCAGCACTCTGGCTCGCGAATCGGACGGCGCGCTCTATACACATTGCGGGCCTGAAATTGGCGTCGCCTCGACGAAAGCCTTCACCGCGCAGCTCACGGCGCTGTATATGCTGGCATTGCATTTGGGCCGCGTGCGCGGAACCCTGTCTGTCGCAGACGGCAAGGCTTGGCTCGATCGCCTTGTGCGGCTTCCGGTATTGGTCGAACGAGTGCTCGGTCGCGAGGCGGAGATTGTCGCGATTGCCAAGCGGTATTACAAGAAACGGAACTTTTTATTCCTCGGTCGCGGCATCAACTTCCCCATTGCCCTCGAAGGCGCGTTGAAGCTGAAAGAAGTGTCCTATATCCATGCGGAAGGTTATGCCGCAGGAGAGATGAAACACGGTCCGATCGCGCTCATCGACAAGGATATGCCGGTCGTCGTGCTGGCGCCGAAGGACCGATTGTATGAAAAGACGGTAAGCAATCTGATGGAAGTGAAAGCCCGGCACGCGCCGGTCATCGCGTTCGTTGCAGAAGGCGAGCGGGAGTTAGGGAGGATCGCCGACGCGGTGTTCACGATTCCCGACACTCATCCGTTGCTCTCGCCTATTTTGTTTACGATCCCCTTGCAGCTTCTGGCGTATCACATTGCGGTCCTGCGCGGTGCGGATGTCGATCAGCCACGGAATTTAGCCAAAAGCGTCACGGTCGAATGAGGGGTGGCTGTGGGCTTTCTTGCTCGTAGTATAAATTGAAAATACAATCCCTGCCTGGTCCATCAGATCTTCACTCCGAATACGTTTCTCTTACATATTATAAACGTGCGCCCTCTGGGCACAATCCGTGGCATCCACAAGGGAAACATGTGTGATGCATCAGATGTTCTGAAGGATGTTGGGCGAGCGTTAGGGGAGGGCTGCCTTTTAGTGGGCAATACCACTATGTTTGCACGCGCTATTTCTGGGTGAGTAATCGTTCCAGATGCTCGACAATCCGCTCTGCGGCCTTGCCGTCCCATTTAGGAGGAATCGCACCTTTCTTCCACGGCCCTGCCATGAGCCGTGCTAGCGCCGGAGGGAGCTTGCACGGATCGGTCCCAATGAGTTCGTTCGTCCCGATCGTGATGGTCTCCGGTCGTTCGGTGTTGTCGCGCAGGGTCAAGCAGGGTACGCCAAGCACCGTGGTTTCCTCGGTGATGCCACCGGAGTCGGTAATGACCCCGCGGGCATGTTTCACCAGATAGTTGAACTCAAGGTAGCCCAGCGGGTCGACATAATTCAGCTGCGGTGTCCTGTTGTCGAGATCACGAAGATTCTTCGCGGTTCGCGGATGGACGGGAAACACCACCGGCAAACCGCGCGTGCCTTCGGCTATTGCACGGAGTAGCTGAAGTAACTGATGCTCACCATCTACATTCGTCGGTCGATGCAGGGTGACGACAAAATATTTACCGGGTTCAAGCGTGAGCGATTCCCAACAGGCAGGTGGACGCAAGTGGGGGAGTTGCTTGAGCAGAGTATCAATCATCGTATTGCCGACGAAAAAGATTCGGTCATCCGTGACACCTGAACTGCGGAGATTGTCGTTGGCGGTTTCGCTGGTGGTGAAAAACCAGTTTGTGATGGCGTCGGTCACCACTCGGTTTATTTCTTCCGGCATGGTCCAGTCGCCTGAGCGTATGCCGCCCTCCACATGCGCCACCGGTATTCCCAATTTACGGGCGGCGATGGAGCAAGCCATGGTTGAGGTGACGTCTCCCACGACCAGACAGAGGTCGCTTTTCTGCTTCAGCAAGACCTTCTCGTAATTCACCATGATGGCAGCTGTCTGCTCGGCTTGGCTACCAGAGCCGACTTCCAGGTTGATGTCGGGGTCGGGGATACCGAGCTCTTCGAAGAAACTGCCGGACATGGCGCGGTCGTAATGTTGGCCCGTATGGATCAGACGAAAGCGTAACATGCTGCCCCGCGCCTTGGCCGCGTTCAGCGCGTCGATGATGGGCGCAATCTTCATAAAGTTGGGCCGCGCTCCGGCGATCAGATCAATCTGCTTCATGGATGGCCTCAATAGGGATGAGTACATAATGGATAGCGCGCCCTGCCCTCTTGAAGGGAGACAGCCGTAGGTGGTGATGGCGGGTCTCAGGTAGGGGATGCGCAACCTGTTAATGGAAAACGTAACTGAATTATGTCTATTTCACAACTGAGAAACGTGTTCAGTGATCGGGTGTTATCATAGCCGGCTCTGCTCCGTCGGTATGCCGATGCGGCATGGATAGCCCACTCGCCCTTGACCGTTATCGCGGCGCGGTTGTCTCGATATGAAATAAGCATTGAGCGTGGCCCCTACAATGACGACAGGTCGTGTCCCTCACAGGAAACTTTCATGATGCTTTGAAGAGCTGCCAGCCTTGCCCTCATTGGTGTGTTCGTCATGATTTCCTCCAGAATTTCCCTGGAGTGTCTATGGGTTCCGTGATATTCTGATCCAAACATGTGATGAGGAAAATGGCAGTTACGAGGGATTCTGTAGAGGCAGTGATGGTGAACGTTGTCGAAGAGGGAAGGGTGCGAGATGGACATGACGAAACAGGACGTTGAAAAAGTTGCGAAATTGGCTCGACTTGCGTTGACGGATATTGAGAAGGCGGCGTTTACGAAACAGTTAAGCCAGATCCTCACGCATGTGGAGACATTGAAACAATATGACACGACAGGCGTCGAACCGACGGCGACGGTGCTGGGGCAAGTCAATGTGTTTCGCCCTGATATTGTGAAGCCATCTCTGCCCATCGATCGTGCGGTGGCGAATGCGCCGGAGTCGGCTGACGGGTTTTTTGTGGTTCCAAAAATTATTGAAGATCGACAACCCAATTAAATAAACGAGGTTCGAATGTTCAGACAAATGTTGCGGTCAAAAATTCATCGAGCTACGGTGACGGAGTCCTGCCTCGACTATGAAGGTAGTCTGACGATTGACGAAGACCTGATGGATGCAGCGGGGATTTTGCCCTATGAGGCGATTGTCTGTTCCAATCTGAATAACGGCGAGCGCTTCATGACCTATGCGATGGCGGGCACGAGGGGCGCAGGCGAGATCATCCTGAATGGGCCGACGGCGCGGAAAGGCGCAGTCCGCGATCAGATAATCATCTTCTGTTACGAGTATTACTCGGACGAAGAGATTAAACGGCATGCCCCCAAGATCATCCAAGTGGACGGGAAGAACAGAATAGTGGCCGGGAAGACGAAGCGCTGATGTCGATTCATAAACTCTCGCTCTACGAGCTCCATGAAAAGTTCACGGCTGGCGAAGTCACGGCTACAGAGATCGTGCGTGCCTATGGATTGCGGATCGGTCAGGTCGAGTCCAAAGTGAAGGCGTATATCACGCAGGCCAAAGATGCGGCGGTTGCGCAAGCCGGCGCGCTCGATGCCTCCTTAAAAGGGTGGCGCAAGACATCGCCGATGATGGGCATGCCGTTGGCGATCAAAGACAATATCTGTACGGAGGGAATGCTCACTACCTGCGCGTCCCGCATGCTCGGGAACTTCGTTCCGCCATACGATGCAACGGTGATTGCCAAGCTGCGCGCGCAGGGGTATGTGCTGCTTGGGAAGACCAATCTCGATGAATTTGCGATGGGCTCATCAACCGAGAACTCCGCCGTTGGACCCAGCCGCAATCCATGGAACTTGCAATGTGTGCCTGGTGGATCTAGCGGAGGATCGGCAGCGGCTGTCGCAGCCGACGAATGTGCCGCGGCGTTGGGGTCCGATACCGGCGGGTCGATCCGTCAGCCTGCGGCGTTTTGCGGGGTGGTGGGTCTTAAGCCGACCTATGGGCGGGTCTCTCGGTACGGGTTGATCGCCTTTGCTTCCTCGCTCGATCAAATTGGGCCGATTACAAAAGATGTGAGGGATGCCGCCTTCCTGCTCGGAGCCATTGCCGGCCACGATCCGTTGGACTCGACATCGGCCGGTGTTCCGGTGCCGGACTATCTGAAGGCACTCAAGAAGAAAGATCTTAAAAAGCTAAAAATAGGTGTACCGGCTGAGTTTTTTGCCGAGGGGCTGGACCCGGAAGTGGAGCAGGCAGTGCGGGCGGCGATTCAGGAACTGAAAGCGCTCGGTGGGGAAATCAAGGAAATTCAGTTGCCGAGGACAGATGCGGCGGTCGCCATCTACTATGTGATTGCTACCGCTGAAGCCAGTTCAAACCTGGCCCGATATGATGGGGTGAAGTTCGGACTTCGTGCCAAAGAGACCAAAGACCTGCTTGAGTTGTATATGAAGACGCGGCAGGAAGGGTTCGGACCGGAAGTGAAGCGTCGGATCATGCTGGGGACCTACGTTCTCAGTGCCGGGTATTATGATGCCTACTACGGCAAGGCGCAGGCGGTGCGAACCTTGATTCGCCAAGACTTCGATGCGGCGTTTCAAGAGGTCGATCTCATCGTGACGCCCGTGACACCCACGCCGGCGTTCAAGTTTGGAGCGAAGGGCGACAACCCGCTCCAGATGTACCTGTCGGACATTTTCACCATTTCGGCCAACCTCGCCGGTGTGCCGGCGATCTCGTTGCCCTGTGGGTTTAGCCAAGAGGGACTTCCCATTGGGTTGCAGCTGATCGGCCGTCCCTTTGAAGAGGAGACGCTCTTGCGAGCGGCCTATGCCTATGAACAGAGCACGCAATGGCGAGCGAAGAAGCCGATGATACGGTGAAACGTGAGGCGTGAAGGGTGAGGGGTAAAGGGTTAGCCGGAGGAAGAATATGACCATCGTCGAAATGGCTGCGATTCTTGTGGCGGTCACGTTTGTAGTGTTGGTAGGTTTTCTCGTGCCCGTGATGATTCAAGTTCGAAAAACCGTGGCGGAGTCTGAACAGCTTCTGGCCAAAATGAACAATGATCTGCCGCCGTTGATCAGCGAGCTTAAAGGGGTGAGCCGCAACGTGAACGATCTGACCGAACAAGCCCGCAAGGGAGTTGAGCATGCTGCGGTCCTCTTGCATGCAGTCGGAGAAGTTGGGGAATCGGTACAGCACGTCCACGAGGTGGTGAAGGGATCGAGCGGGTCGATGTTGACGAATGTGGCGAGTGTAGTCGCCGGAGTGAAGGCTGCAACCAAAGTCATGAAGGAACGGTTCCGAGAAGAAGGAGGGCATCACAATGGCGGATGATCGCGGTTCCTCATCAGCAGGGGTCTTGCTCGCATTCTTGAGCGGTGCGGCGCTAGGAGCGGTGGCGGCGCTATTGCTGGCTCCACAGACCGGGCGCGAATCGCGCGAGCAGTTGCGTGGGTATGCCCGTCGGGCAGAGGGTGATCTGCGCGATTTGGCAGGCCGCGCCGGCGAAACGTTCGAAGAAGTCGTGGGAGAGGGGAAGGAATTTGTGGACTCGAAAAAAGCGGTCCTACGCGAAGCGTTTGATGCCGGTCGAGAGGCGATGCGACGCGAGCGTGACCGGTTGCATGAAGAGGATCGTGGCTAAACGATGATCTACGAAGTTGTCATCGGCGTGGAGGTCCATGCGCAGCTACGGACAAAATCGAAACTGTTTTGCGGCTGCGGGACGGTGTTCGGACTCACGGCCAATAGTCAGACCTGTCCCTTGTGCTTGGGGCTTCCTGGCTCGTTGCCGGTGATCAATCAGGCGGCGGTCGAGATGGCCGTACGCGCCGGGCTGGCGCTAAATTGCACGATTGCGGCGACCAATCTTTTTGCGCGGAAAAACTACTTCTATCCGGATCTGCCAAAGGGCTATCAGATTTCTCAATACGAGGCGCCGATCTGTGAGCATGGCTGGATTGAAATTCCAGCGAGCGAAGGTAGCCGGCGTGTCCGTATCCGCCGCGCCCATCTGGAAGAAGATGCAGGGAAGAGCGTCCACATTGCCGGTGCTAATGGGAGTCGTGTTGATTTGAATCGGGCGGGAACCCCGCTGCTTGAAATCGTGACGGAGCCGGATCTGCGGTCGTCCGACGAAGTCGTGGCCTATTTGAAGGGCCTCCGTGATGTGCTCATGTATCTCGAGGTGTGCGACGGCAATATGGATGAAGGGAGTTTCCGCTGCGAGCCGAATCTCTCGCTCCGTCCGTTGGGCCAGAAGGAATTTGGAACCAAGGTTGAGCTCAAAAACATCAATTCGTTCAAGTTCGTCAAAGATGCCGTCGAATACGAGATCAAACGCCAGACGAAGGTGTTGAGCGAGGGCGGAAAGATCAACCAGGAGACCAGGCTTTGGAACCTCGACCGCGGCGAGACGGCGGTGATGCGTTCCAAAGAGGAGGCGCACGACTATCGCTACTTCCCCGACCCAGATCTGGTGCCGCTCAAGCTGGAGAAGGAATGGGTCGAGGGATGTCGCAAACAGGTGACCGAATTGCCGGCAGCTAGAATGCAGCGATTTATCCGTAATCAGGAAATCATTCTGGCTTCCTTCGAACCGCCTGAATCGGAGCTGCTCCCGCGCAGATTTGTTCCTCAGCCCGTGTATGGGTTATCTGAGTACGAGGCGGGGGTACTAACGGCTTCTAAAGGAATCGCAGACTACTTCGAAGCTTGCGTGAAGCTGTTCAACCAGCCCAAGACGGTGAGCAACTGGGTCATGGGTGAGCTCACTAGAGAGCTGAATAATTCAGGGACTGATGCGAGCGCCTCCCCAGTTTCACCAGAACGGCTCGTCAGTCTTCTTCAATTGGTCGAGCAAGGGACGATCAGTTTGAAAGTTGCGCGCGAGATATTTCCAGAGGTCTACAGCAGTGGGAAGACGCCGGAACAGATCGTTCAAGAAAAGGGGCTCATTCAATTATCCGACGAGGGCGCGCTCGATACGATCATCGACGAAGTGTTCACGAAAAATCCGACGCAGGTAGCACAGTTCAAAGAGGGCAAGCAGCAAGTGCTCGGATTTCTGGTCGGGCAGGTGATGAAATCGTCAGGTGGAAAGGCAAATCCAGGGAAGGTCAACGAGTTACTCAAGAAGAAGTTAGGGGCTTAACAGGAGAGGGATGGGTCGCATGAGCGCTATTAGAGAAATCAAGGGACGGCAGATTTTGGATTCACGGGGGAATCCGACGATCGAGGCGGAGGTCACGCTGGAGAGTGGGGCGCATGGGCGGGCAGCGGTGCCGTCCGGGGCTTCGACTGGCGAGAAGGAAGCGATTGAACTGCGCGACGGCGACAAGAAGCGCTGGATGGGGAAAGGCGTCTCGAAGGCCGTGGCCAATATCAGCAAGCTAATTGCGCCGGAGCTGTTAGGGATGGAAGCGTTCGACCAAGTCGGTATCGATCAGACGATGATCGATCTGGATGGCACGAAAACGAAGGGCAAACTCGGCGCCAACGCTATTCTCGGTGTGTCGTTGGCCGTGGCGAGGGCGGCGGCGGCGGAAACGGGCCAGCCGCTCTACCGATATCTTGGCGGAACGAATGCGCGTGTGCTTCCGGTACCGCTCATGAACATCATCAACGGCGGAGCCCATGCCGATAATCGGTTGGACTTGCAAGAGTTCATGATTATGCCGGTGGGGGCGGCCAGTTTCAGCGAGGCATTCCGGATGGCGACGGAGGTGTTTCATACGCTCAAATCGCTGTTGAAGAAGAAAGGGTTGAACACGGCAGTTGGCGACGAAGGTGGATTTGCGCCGGATCTCCAATCGAATGAAGAAGCGCTTACGCTGATCATGCAAGCCATCGAGGCGGCCGGGTACAAACCGGGACGCGATATCGCCCTTGCGCTGGACTGTGCGGCCAGCGAACTGTATGAGAAGGGTCGGTACCTCCTTGAAGCCGAAAAGAATCCTGAGCGTTCTTCCGAGGAGATGATCAGTTACTACGGGAAGCTGGTGGATCGCTATCCGATTCTCTCCATCGAAGATGGGTTGAGCGAGTTGGATTGGAAGGGCTGGAAGATGATGACGGAGAAGTTGGGCAAGCGGGTTCAATTGGTTGGAGACGATATCTTTGTGACCAATGTGGAAATTTTTGCCAAGGGGATCAAGGAAGGGATCGCGAATTCCATTCTGATCAAGCTCAACCAGATCGGTACGTTGACGGAAACGTTGGAGGCAATTGAGCTGGCGAAACGATCTGGCTACACGGCGATCATCTCGCATCGATCCGGGGAAACGGAAGATACGACGATCGCGGACGTGGCGGTCGCGACCAATAGCGGCCTCATCAAGACCGGCTCGCTGTCCCGAACGGATCGCGTGGCCAAGTACAACCAATTGCTCCGGATCGAGGAAGAGCTGGGTTCGAACGCAATCTATAGAGGTCGTGAGGCGGTGCCGGTGCGATGCTGAGGACGAGCGAGCGACGATGATCATTAAGCAGAATCGTGGACGGCAGTGGCTCGATTGGCAGCGCCGCATGGTGACAGGCGCGCACTATATTGGAGTTAGCGTGTGCCTGCTGCTGCTCATCGTCTTGGTCTTTGGCGACATGGGCCTGCCGCGCTATTTTTCCATGCGTGAGCAGGTCCAGCAGCTGGGCATCGACCTTCAAGAGCTACAACGGACAACCCGCACGCTTCGAGAAGGAATTGATGGCTTGGAGCACGATCCTGAGAAAGTCGAACGGTTGGCGCGGGAGCAGCTTGGCTACGTGCGTAAAGGTGAAACGGTGTATCAATTGATTCCAGCACCACCACAAGAGCGGCCACGTCCGTGACACCATGAAGTTTGGCACAGTCGCGATCATTGGACGTCCGAACGTCGGCAAGTCGACCTTGCTCAATCGATTGCTTGAGCAGAAGATTGCGATCGTGTCGGACAAGCCGCAAACGACGAGGACGCGAATTCTGGGAGTGGTGCATGCGCCTGGCGCGCAGATTGCGCTGCTCGATACGCCAGGGTTGCATAAACCGCAACATCTGCTGAATCGTCGCATGGTCCGCACCACGGTCGATGTGCTGGACGAGGCGGATATCGTGTATGTGTTGATGGACACGACCAGTTTGCCCGGTCCAGGCGATCTCTTGGTTCTTGACCATGTGAAAGGAGCGGTGAGGAAGCGCCCGCGCCCGATCATTCTCGTGTTGAACAAGGTGGACCTGGTCAATAAGCTGAAGTTGCTGCCGGTGATGGAAACCTATGCCAGGTTGTTCGAGTGGACGGATGTCGTGCCGGTATCGGCTGAAACCGGCGATAATGTCGATCGGCTGTTGTCTGTCACTGTGGGGCATCTATCGGAGGGGGATGCGGCCTATGATGCAGACACCGTCACCGATCAGTCGATGCGGACCTTGGCAGCCGAGATGATTCGTGAGAAGATTTTATGCCAGACCTATGAAGAGGTGCCGTATTCGGTTGCCGTGGAGATCGACGAATTTGTCGAGGAGGGGAAGCTGGCCCGCATCAGCGCGACGGTGCTGGTCGAGCGAGAGTCGCATAAGGCGATCGTCATCGGGAAGCATGGAGAGAGGCTCAAGGCGGTTGGGACTGAGGCGCGACGTGACATGGAACAGATCTTTGGCATGAAAGTGTTTCTGCAGCTGTGGGTGAAAGTGCGGGAGGCGTGGCGAGAAGACGAGCATGCGCTCACGGAGTTAGGGTATTAACAGGATCGTGATGCAGCCGACGGAACGTATGACAGAACTGAATCCAGGGGATTCGCATCCTCGCCCAGGAGATAAAGACCTCCTCCGCGACGCGTTGCGTGATCAGGCCGATCGAGGCCGGACCAAATCCGACATCGTGCTGTTGTCGATACAACGGTTGCTGCACCGAGGTGCGATCACCAATCTTGCGAAGATGCTGGGCAGGATGCATCAGGCAGACGTGGCGCGAGTCATTACGCATCTGTCGTCCCCCAAGGAAAAGCGGGAAGTCTTCGAACTGGTGCGAGGCGAGTCGAAGCGAGGACAGGTGCTTAGCGAACTCGACAGCGATAGCATCAATCAGGTGCTGGCGGACCTGCTGCACTCGGATATTGCCTGGTTGATCAAAGACCTCGGCCCAGACGATGCTGCCTACCTCCTTGGGGTCCTGCCAGAAGAACGGGCCAAAGAGATTCTCTCGCTGATGCGAGAAGAGGACTCCACGGAAGTTGCCGACTTGCTGAAGTATCCGAAGGGTACGGCCGGCGGCATCATGACGACGGAATTTTTGGCGCTTTCGGAAGATGCGACGGCGCAAGAGGCCATCCAACGTCTCCAACTGGCGACGGATGCGGAAATGGTGTTCTATATTTATGTGACCGACAAGGATGAGCGCTTGGTCGGGGTGCTTTCTCTACGGCGGCTGCTGACGGCCCCTCCCGCGACGCCGCTGAAAAACATCGCCACGCGCGACGTGATCAGCGTGACGGTCGACATGGATCAGGAAGAAGTCGCACGTCAGGTGGCGAGTTATAACTTGCTCGCAATTCCGGTCATCGACAACGATACCAGGTTGGTCGGCATCATCACGGTTGACGACGTTGTGGACGTCATCCGTGAAGAAGCGACCGAAGACATGCTCAAGATGGCCGGCGCGATCGAAGAGGACTCGGTCTCGAAATCCTCCAGCGTGGCGGCGGCAAAACACAGGCTCCCGTGGCTCTTTACGAATCTCGTCGGCAGTCTCTTGTCAGGGGCGATTCTGTGGGAATTCCGGTACACGATCCAGGAAGTGGTGGCCATCGTCAGTTTTATCCCGGTCATTGCCGCGATGGGTGGAAATGTGGGCCTCCAGTCATCGACGCTCATTATTCGAGGATTGGCGACCGGCCTGATCGAGCTGACGGATGTGCGTAGCGTGTTTTTCAGGGAAATCAAAGTCGGGCTCTTGATGGGACTCGCCTGCGGCGTGATTCTCACGGTCGTCGGCTGGATTTGGCATCAAGAATTTCTGGGGATGGTTGTGGGACTCTCACTGATTATCGCGTTCATGGTCTCAACCAGTATGGCCACATTCATGCCCATTTTTCTGAAGCGAATGAATGTGGACCCTGCCGTTGCCGCCGGTCCCTTTGTGACGACCGCCAATGACATCACAGGTATTACCATCTATCTTTCCCTGGCTACGCTGTTCATGGAGTACCTTCGCTAGAAGGATGCTGAAACAGTCCGCCAGCAGAAGAAGGCCGTTATTAGGTGTATCTCGGTTGTTTGGGTTTTTAGTTGAACGATACTAGCCAGATGAACCAAATAAACAAAACACACCAGATCAATCCGTCACGCCAGTCCTTCGCGTGTTCTCCATGCCGCTGATCAAGACGGCTGCCATTACGCTGAAAAGCCGGAAATGGGGCGATGCGGATCGCATTCTCACGTTCTATACCAAGGAGATGGGAAAGATTCGCGCAGTGGCTCGGGGGGCTCGTCGGATGAAGAGCCGTCTTGGCGCGTCGCTTGAACCACTTACAATCTGCCATCTGAACCTGTTCGAAAAATCAGGCGATTCTCTCTATCGAGTGTCACAAGTCGATCTCGTGGAGCCATTTATACGGTTTCGTGAAGACTTGACGCTGATGGCTGCTGCAGCGCGGATGGTCAATGTGGTGGCTGCGGTGACACCGGACGGAGACCCGGATCCTCAGCTCTTCGAGACGCTCGAACTGGGCTTGTACACAGTCGTCACGAGTCAAGACCCGGCATTAACGGCGCTGCTGTTTCAGATTCGACTGCTGGGCCTTATCGGGTTTCGTCCTCAGACCGATCACTGCGCGGCCTGCGGCAAGGGGCGCTTAACAGGAGATCCACAGTTCTCGCCTCTATCCGGAGGCCTGGTCTGTGTCACCTGCGCCGCACGTCAGGCGTTTCGCTGTTTGCCTCTCTCGCGAGGGAGCCTGGCATTTCTTCAGCAAGCGTTGAGGTTTTCACCAACAGTGATCGATCGCCTGAAGGCTGCTGGGCAGGTTCGGCATGAAGTGGAGAACGTGATTGAGAGATATGTCACGGTTGTTGCCGGCAGGCAACTGCCTCCTGTGAATTTTCTGGTTCACCCGTCGTGAGGGTAAAGCATTGCTCAGAGGTGGAAGGGAATCCGTGAACATGACAGAGAAGGTGTGTGAACCCAGGGACATGGCCTGGATTGAAAAGGGAGTGCTGGGCATCGAGTGGAGTGACGGGCACAAGGCTATCTATCCTGTGCGATATCTCCGCCAGCAATGCCCCTGTGCAGCTTGTGTAGACGAGTGGTCCGGCGCACGACGGTTGCAGCCTGACGATGTGCCTCTCTTGGTCATGTTGCAGGATGTGCAGCCGGTTGGACGGTATGCCCTGCAATTCGTATGGAGTGACGGCCACGATACAGGGATTTATTCCTATGCCCTGCTTCGGCGGCTCTGTCAGTGTGACGTGTGTCAGCCTGTGAAACCGATTGAACCAAAGAGCCGACGTCTCTTGTGAGGAGAACCGTGAATATATTCAGACTGACTCGGTGCAGCGCTCGGCAGTTCAGCCTCCTTGATTTTCTGAGAGGCTCTCGATGGGTTGGCGTGTGTGTCGTGGCCGTGATCGGGTCGCTTCTCGGCTGTACAGGGATGCCACCGCTGGAAGAGCAAGAGCGACATGTGAGAAATAACGAGTTGGTGCTTCATCAGTTGACCCCCCCCGCGTTTGTTAGAGCATGGGGGGGGCCGGCATATCAGCATGCCGAGTTCATGCAGTTCTTCGGCATGAAAGACGACGAACTGATTCCACGGTCGAGGCTTGCAAGTGGGGAGCCGCCGCGAGGGTGGGAGGTCCGTATTGAGGCCGGCGATGCGCTGTTTCTGGCTTATCCTGATCAGGGATGGTTAGTAGTGTTTTTCGAGGAACGGCTTGTCTATCGTGAAAAGCTGCCCTCGGCGAAACTTCATGAACTGGGGCGCAGTTGGCAGCACGAAGACAAGTTTCGAACAAGGTTTGAAGTGCCGGCTGGTACGCCCTAATGCGATGTGTGTTCTAGGTTTTCTGTGACCCAGCATCCTCTCAATCTGCTCATCGTTTCTTCTGAAGCGGTCCCCTATGCCAAGACTGGCGGCCTTGCTGACGTGGCTGGCGCATTGCCTCTTGCGTTGGCCAAGCTCGGCCACGATGTCATTCTCTTGCTTCCACGTTACCGTTGTGTGAGTGAGTCGAGCCGATCTTTCCGGTCCGTGTGTCGGCTTCATGTGCCGACACCTCAGGGATCTATCGACACGCTGATTGAAGAAGATGTCATTTCAGTTGGTGAAGGTGAATGTCAGGTGCGTGTATGGACGATTCGGAACGATGCGTTCTTTGATAGACCGGGGTTGTACCAAGATCGGAGTAACGATTATCCTGATAATCTCGATCGATTTTCCTTCTTTTGCCGCGCCACAATCGAGGTGATCGCCTATCTTCGCACTGCATGTCGATGGAATACCCTTATGCTTCATCTACATGATTGGCAAACAGCGTTATGTGCGGTGTATCTCAAGACCATTGATCGAGATCGGCCGGAGGTGCAGGGGGTGCACTCCGTGCTGACATTGCACAATGTGGGTTATCAAGGCCTCTTTCCTGGAGCGCAGTTCGATAAAACGAGTCTACCTCGATCATTGTTCACTCCTGCCGGCCTTGAGTATTATGGTTCAGTGAATTTGCTCAAGGGAGGCATTATATTCGCTGATTATGTCACGACGGTGAGCCCCACATATGCACGAGAGATACTCACGCCAGAATTCGGTTTTGGACTTGATGGCGTGTTACGCAATCGTGCGGACCAACTCCTGGGCATTGTGAACGGTATCGATATCGATCGATGGAATCCGGAAACCGACTCGTATCTGCCAGCCAAATACTCCGTGATTGACCGTTCAGGGAAGCGCATGTGCAAGCAAGCGCTTCAGCGTGAGTTTCACTTGCCGGAATCATCGGCTCCGCTTCTTGGCGTCATTGCACGGCTGACGTCGCAGAAGGGATTGGATCTTGTCGAGACGATCATCCCTCGACTGATGGCCATGGATTTGCAGCTGGTGATGCTGGGAACTGGGGAGCCAGAACTCGAAGGCAAGTTTAAACTGCTTCAGTCACGCTATCCTCATCGCATGGGATTCCGAATTGGCTTCGATGAAGGGCTCGCTCATCGTATCGAAGGAGGGGCAGATATTTTTGTGATGCCGTCGAGGTATGAGCCATGTGGTTTGAGTCAGCTCTATAGCCTTCGCTACGGAACGGTTCCTGTCGTGAGAAAAACAGGTGGGTTAGCAGATACAATCGTGCCGTTGACCTCGAAGCCTGGGCAGGCAGGACAGGCGACTGGGTTCCATGTTGAAGCGGACACCGCAGAAGCCTTGCTGACTGTGCTGCGACAAGCTGTGATCGTGTACCAGGATCAATCGACATGGGATCACTTGATAAAGGCAGGAATGACGACAGATGTGTCCTGGGCTCGGTCAGCGAACGAGTACGACGAGCTGTTTGTATCGTTAGTCAGGCGAGAGAAACGGTCTGTATCGTAAGTGCAATGGTAGAATATTTCGTGCGGATGAATGCGTCCGGAGGAGATGGAAAGAGAAACGAGGCTAGCTAAGGGCGATTGAGCGTAACCTCAATGGCGCTGGGCTCAATCTCTGAAAGTAGAGCTTTTGCCTGTAGGGCATAGTAGGCATACTCTGACTGGGGTTGATAGCTCAGAACCGTCTGAAGGAGCTCTTTGGCTATGTCCAGTTTTCCTGCTTCTACCGCTGCAGAACCGGCCCGCAAGGAACAGGCGGCGGCCATTGCTGTCACGTCCACTGCAAATCGGGCTGCCGGAGTTGCTACGAACTGTTCAAGCTTCCCTGGAAGAGGGAGGACAAAGCTTTCTTGGGTGAGCGAGTGGTTGGCCGCGTTTGTCAAAGTTAACGCATCTTCTCTCAGCTGGTTGACGTCGGTGGTGGTTTGGCAATGGGAGTAACTACTCCAAAGGCTCATGAAGCTTCCGTTGTCGATGGCAGCTGCTTGTACGGTTTGACCAGTCTGGAACACAGACACCGCTAACAGGACGCTCACCAATAGTAAACCGAGTTTTTTCATACTACCTCGGGATTTGCCTTGTCTTAATTTTGTTATATCCATGTCGATCACTTCAGTTTCACTGTGCGGTAGTGCAATCAACGGACCAGATTAGCTGGACGTAAGCAATTGATTATAAATGATAAAAATGATTACAGGAAATCACTCTCTGTGTTGGGAATAACGCACCATGGTATTTTTGACACGGATACTGTGGCAGATTACGAATTGAAGATGTGAACGAGGATTCCGGTTCTGGTCGTGGAGTTGGTTTTTCTCATGATGTGCTTAATGTGCTCTTTCACGGTCTGTTCGGTAATCTGGAGGGCGTTCGCGATTTCTTTATTTGTCCACCCCTTTGCCAAATGTTCAATGACGGATTGCTCGCGGTTGGTCAACTGGAACTTTTCCTTGGCCTGATCAGTATTGAGCTGTTGTCGTCGCGCTAATTCTTCCAGAGTGACCACGAGGCGTGCATATTGGACGCCCCCTCGATCCGGCAGGCCAAACCCGCGTAATAAGATTGGTTTTTCAGGATTACCTGCCACACGTTTGATCTCAAACTGTTCCCAGTCTTTTGCCTCAGTTCGAACGTGGAGCGCCTTGATGATTTCTCCGCAGAGTTCTGTCAGGGCAGTTGGTAAGACTCCATGGGCAGATCCCATATTCTTTCCATCATGCTCTGCCGTGTTAATCAACTTTGCCAACTCTGAAGCCTGACGATTCATATGGAGGAGCTGCATAGCCGCAGAAAGGACGACAATCCCTGACCCTACGCGTTGATCAGCGAGTGTATCCGTTGGGTCTAGGGGGATCGACGGATCAGTCATGGTTGGAGGGATTCTTTCGCAGTCAGCCGACACAATCCTAGACAAACTAACACCTTGTGCTAAGGTAGCACATAGAGGCGCGAAACAAAAATTTAGAGTGGAAATATTACCTAACCCTTCTGGGGGAGTCAACACCCACCTTTGGAGCAGCGAGGCCTACATCGTCGGTATTGTTCCTAACGCACACTCCTTTTATAGTCCTCAAGCAAGTAATGGAAAAGAAATAGTGGGAACGAGGCATTCATTGCTGGGTCCTGTGAGCTCATGACGTACCAAGTCGACATCCATGAATGATTCTAAACCATGGAGCTGAAGGCGAGGATATTTTTCTTTAAAGAGGAGGCGCGAGGTGACACAGCTAGAGTGGGAGTGGCCGATGACAGATAGTCAGAAAAGTCACAGTGAGCGGGCGGCGTTACTGAGGCCGATACTATATGAGCTGACGACGCCCGTAGAAGTTTCGGCTGCTTCGACCCACAGTGGGAAAGCGCTATCCCTGAACATTAGTAGCGGTGGGATGTTGGTCTTAATGGATCAAGTTCCAGCGATCGAACAAGTGATGAAAGTCTATGTGCCGACGCCGATCAGCAGGGCAGAAACTCCGACTCTTGCAGAAGTGCGCTGGACAAGGAGATTGCCATTCGGAAAGACCAATGGCGGGGCTTACTTCGTTGGTTTAAAGTTCATGTTCTAATATTTTGGCAGGTAACTACTGCCGAGAGCTAAGAGTCTATTGAATTCATTAGGCGTCTAAGCCTATGAGGGATATATGGCCATGAAACATGTTGCAATATGGATGAGTTTCGGGCTTGTTGGTCTCTTGCTGAGTCCAATTGAGGTATGGGCGGAGGGCGAAAGACTTTCCGATCCTTCGGCTGGTTTGCCTGAGAAGGTGACTGAGAAATCCTCATTGATTGTAACCTCTGAATATATTATTGGGCCTGAGGATGTGCTGGAAGTTACAGTTTGGAAGAACGCGGATCTCTCGAAAACCGTTCAGGTTCGTCCTGATGGGAAGCTGTCTCTTCCTTTGATCGGTGATGTCTCTGCCGTAGGACGAAGTTCCGGACAGCTCACACAGGAGATCGCTGATCGTCTCAAGTCATACATGGAGAACCCGACGGTCTCCATTGTCATCAGGGAAGTCAATAGCTACGCCATTTTTGTTTTAGGAGAAGTCATAAGGCCTGGCAAGTATCCCCTGAAGAGCAAGACCACGCTTCTGCAAGCGATTACACTGGCGCAAGGATTTACTGCCGTCGCGGCACGTAACAAGATCGTTATTTTTCGCCTCGGGAAAGACGCAGAAGGACTTGCCAAGATTAAAGCCAGCTACGACGATATCGTGTTACGGGATGGAACTAAACAGAATATCGAGCTGAAGCCAGGTGATCAGATTGTGGTGCCATCTGAAACGATGGTGGTACTGCCGACTCACTAAACGTGAAAGTTAGGTGTGCCGAGTATGACAATGTTTGCCGGACGGTGAACAAATGCATAAGGAGAGATTGCACTGTGAACGCATACATCAAAATGCATTCTGTAAAGAGGTTATGGTGGAAAGACGGCCTCATCGTCATGACAATATTTGTGTTCGTAGCGTTGGCAACGGGTTGCGCGGAGCCTATTAAGTATCCGGTTGACTATAGTGTGCCTAGCGCATTCTTATTGGGGCCAGAAGATTTACTCGTAGTTACAGTTTGGCGTAATCAAGATCTGTCTCGTGAAGTGGTAATTCGTCCTGACGGCATGATTTCGATGCCCTTGATCGGTGATGTGAAAGCCGCAGGGTTGTCTTCAGACGTTTTGGCAAAACGTATAGCTGAGCGACTGACGGAATTCATGTCGAGCCCGACCGTTTCGGTCCAGGTCAAGGAAGTAAATAGTTATTTTGTGTATGTATTGGGTGAAGTGACAAAGCCTGGGAAATACCCACTCAGATCCTATGCGACCGTGCTTCAGGGCGTATCCTTGGCTGGAGGCTTTACACCGTTTGCGTCGAAAAACAAGATGCAGGTGGTACGCGATGTTGAGGATAATACTGGCGCGAAACGTGAACTCCGTATTCCCGTAGGATTTGATGATCTCAGAGAGGGGAAAGGGCCAGTGGGGAACTTTGTTCTGAAATCTGGTGACATCATTGTTATACCGTAGGTTGTCGTCCAGGTTTCAGAAGTCTCTTTCAGGAGTACTTCTAGGGGTAGGTCTGATTATAGCGTCAGGAATTGCCAGAGGCGAGACGTTGGTCATTCCCGCTATTACGGTTGCACAGCGATATGACAGTAACGTTTATAATACTGGTGCCATTCAAGGAGTGCATTTAGGAGACTTTGTGTCTAGTGCTATGCCTCAACTGAATCTGGCTCATAAAGGGAGTTTGGCCGAGGGTTCAGCACAGTTGATGGGAATAGGAGAGAAATTCATCTACAATCCTGGGCTGGACTACGTCGGCGGCGGCGCTGGGTTTAACCTCAACCTTACCAGATTAATAGGAGCTCTTACCCCCCGCGCAACGTTAAATGTTTCTAGTGTGACACTTTTTAAACCTCAGGCCCCATCGTTCGGAACGACTGGAGTGGGTAATGCCATAGGGGAACAAGCTGTTAACCCCTTCGCCCGCGGCATAGAAATATCTCGTGTGGAAACCTTGGTGAGCACCTCTGCGATGAGATTCTCTTATAATCTTACTCAAGCAGCATCCTTTCAGGCCAACTACTCACTTTCTATCATCCGATTCGGCCATTCCTTTACACCAAATGTTGTTCAGTCCAATTTGATTAATACCAACACGCACCTCATTATGGCAGGGCCACAGATTCGCGTCACAAGCCTTGATACGATTGGGATCAATTATTTGTATCAACGAACTGACTTTTCGGGCAGACAAACCACTGGAATAGCGGATCGATTCGAGAGTCACGGTGGGACTCTCAACTGGGGAAGAAGTTGGTCAACAGAATTCAAATCGTATGTGTACGGTGGTGCAACTGCCCTCCTTCAGCAAGGTGTCGCAGCGCCTGTGTCTGAATCGGGAACAGGCGTTGCTCCTTCTAGTCTTGTCTTATTCAATGGGGGCGCGAACTTGGTTTGGACTGACACCGCAGTTTCTGGCGGTAGTTCCGCGAATATTCCACAAGGATCTATGATGGGATCAGCCATTGGATCCAGTGGAGTGCCTGGAAGTGGTGCGAACACTGTTGCATCGCTGAGTTATACGGTGGGTGTTTTTCCTAGCTTTTCTGGGGCAGGTCTTCCCTTGCTCAGTCAAGTGGTATCAACTTTTTTGAGCCATCGGCTTTCATCCAGTTTTTTCACGAATGCTGGAGCCCAGTATTCGCGCAACGATTCCGTCGGGGATACGTCAAACACTGGCGGTATTTCCTTTCAATCGTACGGTGGAAATGCTGGATTGAGCTATGTGATCACCCCTACGCTCTTTGCCTCACTCAGGGGAGAATACCAGCACTTTAGCGGTAACGGGGCAGGTGTGAGTGGAGTCATTGGCGGACTTGGCGCGGATTTTGACCGGTACGTCACAATGGTGAGCCTGACGACATTCTGGAATTGATTGGGATGGAGCCGTATATATGTTGAAAGCGCGGACAAACATCGGTCGAATTAATCTTGCGGTGTTGAAATGATAATGCCCCAGCTGACGGTCCAGGATTACCTGCGTGTATTTCGACAAAAGAAATGGCTGATCGCGGGTACAGTACTGACATGTCTTGCACTCGCTGGAGCCATTTTCTTGTATCTGCCAAAGAGCTACAGATCCAGTACGCTCATTGTTGTTGAAACTCAGAAAGTCCCGGAAAGCTATGTGAAGGGCGTTGTGTCGCAGGCACCGCAAGACCGTTTGGCCACGATTCAGCAGATGATTCTCAGTCGAACTTTGCTTGGAGCAGTCATTGATGAGTTAAAACTCTCTTCATCAGAAAGGAATATTGATGAGGTCATTGAGGGGATTCGGCGTAGTGTTAAGGTTTCCACCAATCGTGAACAGGCTTTTGTAGTGTCATTTGCGCATCCGAGTCCCGCAATCGCCCAGAAAGTTACTGCACGTTTGGCGGAACTCTTCATAGGGCAGAATATTAAGGCGCGCGAAAGTCTTGTGCAGGAGGCTACGCGATTCATAGAGATAGAACTTGGTAATGCCCAAGCTGAGCTGGAAACTAAGGAAAAAGCCATCAGCGAATTTAAGTTGCTGCACATGGGGGAGTTACCCGGGCAGGTGGAGGCAAATCTGCGAACGCTTGATCGGCTTCAGGCAGATATGATGACGACGAATGAGACGGTCGGTAGGTTGAGTGAAAGATTGGGTCAGATAGAAAAGTCGATCAGAGAATTTGAAACCGGAGAGCCGGTTTCTACCTTTAGCCCGTCTGGTGCAGTACTTGCCCTTGGGATACAGAAGAGTCCAGTAAGCCCACGCAAACTTCGAATTAGAGAGGTGGAAAAAGACTTGGGGGTTCTTTCGGGGATCTACAAGGAAACGTATCCAGACATCGTTCACCTCCGGCAAGAGCTTGCGCGGCTCAAATCGCATCCGATCGAGGAAGACGAGATCAATGGTGCAGAGCAGGAAATTACGGCGAGTGGCAAGACTTCGGAAAAGGCTGTGGGGCCAAAGATAGTCGATCCTTTTTACAAGGAACTCCTCCGACAGAGAGCCGAAATGAAACTTGACCTGAACTCGTTGAGAGAACGACAGAATCGGATTGGGACGGAAAAAAAGCTCTACGAATTTCGAGTTGAACGGGCTCCGATGCGAGAGCAGCAATTGTCTTCCTTGATGCGCGATCATGAGAATATGCAAAAGAACTACCAGGCTTTAATGGAAAAACGCCTGAATGCACGTATCTCCGAGAATCTAGAGAAGCGGCAGCAGGGGGAGCAGTTTAGGATAATAGATCCGGCCAATCTTCCTGAAAGTCCAGAGAGTCCCGATTTAATGAAGATCATGATGATAGGGCTCGTTGCCGGTTGTGGTTTGGGTTTTGGGTCGGCGATTTGTCTCGAATCTATAAGGGTGGGATTTCGACATGGAGAGGAGGTCGAAAGACTCCTCGGATTGCCAATTCTTGCTGAGGTCCCCGCATTTCAAACTGCCTTTGGTGGGTCGTACCCTACGCTGTCTTTCGGAGGGAATCCGGCGACCAGAACCTCGATATCCGTGCCGCACACACTCCTGCCTGGGTGGAACAAAACACGCGGTAACAGTGTTGGAAAGGTTAAGAGAGAATCTTCGGTGGTTGAACAGAAAAACGGCACACCTGACTGGAATCTTGTTATGAAGTGGAGACCCCTCTCAGCCGTTGCCGAGCAGTATCGGGTTGCGGCAACGCGGCTTGTTCTAATGAGCACAGAACGAAAAAGTACGGTGGTTGTGGTGACAAGTTCGGTCAAAGGGGAGGGAAAGACTGCCACGGCTCTCAACGTGGGGTATGCGCTGGCCCATGATTTGGGAAAACGTACGCTTATGATTGACTGTGACTTTAAACAGCCAAGACTAAACGTCTATGCCGGGGTCAGTGCCGATCCAGGCCTTTCAGCAGTATTACAAGAGATTGGGAGTTCGATAGAGAGTTGTATCCATCAGATAGATGAATCCTCGTTATGGATTCTTCCGGCTGGGTCAATTTCGGCGCGCCCTGTCGAACTATTCAAAATCAAGAAACTGGAAGCTCTGCTGACGGAATTGCGAGAGCGGTTTGATTTTATCATTCTCGATGCGCCGCCGATCTTGCCCCTAGCAGATATGAACGTCTTCGCGAGCATGGGAGATATTCTCGCTCTAGTCATTCGGTCAGGAGAGACGCGGACAGATATTGTCCAAAAGGCACTCAAGGCCCTGAGGCCTACGAGCCAGACCGGTATTATTCTGACGGGTATTCAGGCGAACGAAACGCCCTACTATATGAGGGGTGAACATTATGCGGTTCCCAACAATCCCAAGCGTTGAAAAAACTGTGTGGAGGGAAAGGTTGCAACAACCAGAAGGCCTTAGGTCCGGGGCCTTCTCTAGACGCAGGATTGTCGTTCGCGGGATTGACGAGACGCCTCTTAGTCCTTGGAACTGGTAGCTCGAGTCCCAACTTGTTTCCTTGCTCGATTCCAAACGGATCAGTAAGGTCCAGGTCGTAAGTTACGTGGAGATCGGGGGCGGAGCACAACCACCCAATGGCTAGGCGCCGATTTGTTCTTCGGGCCGATCAATCAGTTGCTTGAAATAGGGTGACGCCATCAGGTGCACACAATGTACGTGTGCTTTGGGGGTCAACGGACAACGGTACCAGTACAAACGCTTCTTGATTGTAAGGACATGGGGATGGAGTTTACCGACGGGCATCATCTGTACGAAGAAAAGTCTGGGCGACTGTCCGTTGATCTCCTGCGTCCCAGCGCACTGATTTTTCGACAGGATTTCGCAGCCGAACTAGGGCGATGGTCTTGAAGCGAGTGTTGGATACGTTGGTAGTATGGCGGATTATGACAGCTTTCGTTATTTGTACTGGTGACAAGTCAGGACATCGCTAAAAAGGCGTTGAGAATGCTCAGCGGGAACAGCGATATTGTCGGGATTATTTTGACCCAAGTGGAAATAGAGCATGTTCCATATTTCATGTATGTAGCCGCCTATAGAAATGAATACAGCTAAAATGAATCATAACAAGTTTCCCGAAGAGATTATGCCGGCTGGCTGCCTTTTCCCAGACCAAGTGGGAGTGCCGCTGCGCATGGCAGGTTTTAAGAAACAGCTTCTTTTCCTTGGGACAGGGAAGTTGGCCGTTGATTTGTCCCACGTCATCGTATCGCGAAACCAGTGGTTGGTTAACATTGTCGGGTTTTTGGATGGGAAGGCCGAACGAGTCGGAGAACGGCTGGTCAATCAAGGCATCATCGGAACATATGATCAATTGACTCAGCTGGTCCGACAGCATTACGTGGATACGATCGTTGTGTGTCTAGATGATCGCCGCGCTATGCTGCCGGTTCAGTCGCTTCTTGATTGTAAGGCGATGGGATTGAACGTTGTTGACGGCCATCACCTGTTCGAACAGATGTCTGGACGTCTCTCGATCGATTCGCTCCGTCCGAGCGCATTAATTTTCTCGACAGGGTTTCGCCGCCGGTTACTGTCGCGGATAAGCAAAAGGTTCCTCGATGTGGTGGCGTCAGCGGTGGGACTGGTGCTGTTGACTCCTCTCTTTGTCTTCATCGCCGCATTGATTCGGCTGGACTCACATGGGCCGGTGTTTTACCGCCAGGTCCGAGTCGGGCTTCGAGGTCGCCCCTATATGATCTGGAAGTTTCGCTCGATGCGGCAAGATGCCGAGAAGTCTGGGCCTCGGTGGGCTCAAGCCAACGACCCGCGTATTTCACGCGTCGGGTGGTGGCTGCGTAAGACTCGTATCGATGAGTTTCCTCAGTTGATAAATGTGATCAGAGGAGAGATGAGTCTTGTTGGGCCGCGCCCGGAGCGACCGGTATTTGTGCAGGATTTGCGGAGGACGATCCCCTATTACGATATCCGGCATACGGTGAGACCCGGGGTGACGGGCTGGGCTCAAGTAAAGTTTCGCTACGGAGCTTCAGAGGAAGATTCCCACACAAAGCTGCAGTATGATTTGTACTATGTGAAAAATCTTTCATTTCTCCTTGACCTGAAAATCTTGGCGCACACGATTCGCGTCATGATGCTCGGGGAAGGCGCATATTGATGCGTTCGTACGAGCTCATTCAAGGGAAGCCGAGACATGTGTTGTCGTTCGATGTCGAGGAACATTTTCAGGTTGCGGCGTTCTGGTCGGTTGCGAGAAGGCGCGAGTGGGACCGGCTGACGAGCCGGGTTGAGTGTAATACCAGGAAAATTACTGATCTGTTATCGGAACATTCGACTAAGGCCACCTTTTTTGTTCTCGGATGGATAGCAGAACGGCATCCGGACTTAGTGAAAGATTTGGCGCAGCAGGGTCATGAGATTGCGTCGCATGGCTATGGACATGAACTTGTGCACACACAGACTCCCATGCAATTTCGAGAGGATGTCAGGCGGTCAAAACAAATCTTGGAAGATCTGATTGGTCGTCCAGTTGCGGGATACCGTGCACCAAGTTTCTCGATTACGTCTCGTACGGAATGGGCCATTCCTGTGTTGATCGAGGAAGGATATCGATATGATTCCAGTATCTATAACCGTTTCCGAAGTACACAGGGGAACACAGTGGCTAGGGCTGGAATATATCAGCTTAAAAGCGGGGCTGGGACAATTTGGGAGGTATCTCCGTCAACGATGAACGCCTGTGGGCTCCAGCTACCTGTCGCCGGGGGTGGATATTTTCGCTTCTTCCCTTACTCAGCATCAAAAGTGTTTCTGAAGAGTCTTGAGAAACAAGGATTTCAGCTTGTCATGTATCTCCATCCTTGGGAACTTGATCCTGAGCAGCCGCGGATGGATGGGCCAGTCCTTTCAAAGGTTCGTCATTATCTGAATCTCCGTAAGACGGAACAGCGTCTAAGGTGGTTACTAAATGATTTCTCATTTGCGCCCATCAATGAAGTCATTCGTCCTATTCGGGATATCTTTGAAGGACCGGGAGAGCGTTCTCACGCAGTGGTGTAACGAAGGGGGCGTCGTTCGTGCCGGTTCTAAATGGTGGAAGCAAACGATCCTCGTGAAGTAGTAGGGGGCATATGAACTTCTGGTACGCCGTGAATACAAAAACGCGTTGCGAAGCCATTGCGTGCGCCAGCCTTGCGCACCATGGCGTAGAAGTCTTTCTTCCGATGCTGAGGGAGCGGAAAGTGCTTCGAGGAGAGTGTCGTCCAACGACATCGCCCTTGTTCCCAAGATATCTTTTTGCAAAGTTTGACGTGTCGAGCCAGTTGCGGGCGGTGACCTATGCGAGAGGAGTCAAGGCTATCGTGACATTCGGCAGCGGCCCTTCCATTGTCGATGAGTCGATCATTCAAGCTATCCGGAGTCAGGCCAAAAATGGAGTCATTGAATTTTCCGAGGACCGATTTTCACCCGGTCAGATTGTGCGAATACAGGATGGGCCGCTGTGTGGGTTGGAAGCGGTCTTCGAAAAGAAGTTGGATGGGACCAGCCGAGCGGTGTTACTTCTGAAGGCCATGTCCTTTCAGGCGCGAGTCATAGTTGAGTCTCGATATGTCGTAAATATGTAAAATTCCTGGTGGCGGACACGGTAGCCTGTTAGGGTTTGTTTAAGAGTAGATAAGGTGCAGACCCCATATGTGTAATACCCACTGGTGGTGTTGGTCGTGGGGGAGTCTGCTTCAATGTACGAGATGAGTACTGGCGTGTGGCGCTGGAATGGCGGTAGCTTGTCAGCGAGAGGGTAACCCATGTACATACTTGGCATTTCCGCTTATTACCACGATAGCGCCGCTTGCTTAGTGCAGGACGGCGAGATTGTTGCGGCGGCACAAGAAGAACGGTTTACACGAAAGAAGCATGACCCGGGATTCCCGCGCCGAGCAGTTGAGTATTGTCTGACCCAAGCCGGGATTGGCATCAAAGATCTGAAATATGTCGTATTCTACGACAAGCCGCTCATTAAGTTTGAGCGATTGCTGGAAACCTACCTAGGATTCGCCCCCAAAGGAATCCAATCGTTCCTGTCAGCGATGCCTGTGTGGATGAAAGAAAAGCTCTTTCTGCGTACCTTGCTGAAAAAGGAAGTGCTGGCCTGTTCGAACGGCCTCGCCAAGTCAGAATTGCCGGAGCTTCTCTTCGGCGAACATCACGAGTCCCATGCCGCGTCGGCTTTTTATGCCTCACCATATGAACGGGCGGGTGTGCTGTGCATGGACGGGGTCGGGGAATGGGCGACTACCTCGGCTTGGTTGGGGGAGGGAAATGCACTGACCCCGCTGTGGGACATTCCCTTTCCTCATTCGATCGGCCTGCTGTACTCGGCCTTCACCTATTACACGGGCTTCAAAGTCAACTCGGGTGAATACAAAGTCATGGGGTTAGCTCCCTATGGAGAGCCCAAGTATGTCAAGGCCATCTACGAGCATCTCATCGATCTCAAGCCGGACGGCACGTTCAGAATGAACATGGAGTATTTCAACTATTGCACAGGCTTGACCATGACGAGCCGCAAGTTCGATGACGTGTTCGGCGGCCCTCCGCGCAAGGCAGAGTCGAAGTTCGGTCAGCGCGAGATGGATTTGGCTCGATCGATTCAGGAAGTGACAGAGGAAGTCATGCTGCGGCTGTCACGGACAATGCATCGTGAAACGGGAGTGGACTATCTCTGCCTGGCGGGCGGTGTCGCGCTCAATTGCGTCGGAAACGGGAGGCTGCTCCGAGAGGGACCGTATAAGGGGATATGGATTCAGCCTGCAGCCGGCGATGCAGGAGGGGCGTTGGGGGCCGCATTGAGCGCCTGGCATCAGTATGAGAACAAGCCTCGGACAGCGGACAATATTCACGACAAGATGAAGGGAAGCTATCTGGGGCCGGCATTCAGCGATGAGAATGTCGAAGCAAGGCTAAAGGCTATTGGGGCGATATATTCCCGGCTCGATGAGAAGGATTTGTACGGTCGCGTGGCCGATGAATTGGCAGCGGGGAAAGTCGTGGGCTGGCATCAAGGTCGTATGGAGTTTGGACCCCGGTCTCTTGGGGGACGGAGTATTCTGGGGGATGCGCGGAACACAAAAATGCAGTCCGTGTTGAACCTCAAAATTAAGTACCGCGAGTCGTTCAGACCCTTTGCGCCCTCCGTGCTGAGAGAACGGGTGTCGGACTACTTTCAGATGAACTGTGATAGTCCCTACATGCTGCTCGTGGCTCCGGTTCTTGAAACCCGTCGACTTCCGCGCGACCCAGGCCAGAAAGACCTGTGGGGAATCGACTTGCTCAATGTGCCACGCTCGGACATTCCTTCCGTCACACACATCGATTACTCTGCCAGAGTTCAGACCGTTCATGAGGAGACGAATCCCCGGTACTATAAGATGCTCAAGGCGTTTGAGGAAAAGACCGGATATGCCACCTGTGTGAACACGTCATTCAATGTACGTGGCGAGCCGATTGTCTGCACTCCCGAAGATGCCTATCGTTGCTTTATGCGGACGGAGATGGACGTATTGGTTGTCGAGAATTATGTGCTGAGAAAAGAAGATCAGAAACCTCTTGAAGGAGATTCTGATTGGAAAAAAGAGTTCGAACTCGACTAGCTGTACGAGGGATGGAGACAGACAATGGAGCAATCAGCCACACGCAAAGAATTACGTCAATTCGGATTGTTGGTCGGAGCGGTCTTTACCGTAATCGGTCTGTGGCCGCTTGTATTTCGTGGAGAGCCTTTACGCCTGTGGGCAATCGGAATCGGAGGCCTGCTCATTGCCTTCGGTGGAATTCTTCCGCAGTTGTTAAGGCCTATTCATAAAGGATGGATGTGGGTCGGGCATATTTTAGGGTGGATTAATACCAGAATTCTGCTCGGTATCGTATTTTATGCCCTGGTGACTCCAATTGGGATTGTGTTCCGTCTCATGGGAAAAGATACGATGAGGCGGGCATTCGCTGAGTCGAGTACGACCTATAGGGTTGTCCGATCTCCGAGGCCCCATTCCCATATGAAACACCAGTTTTAAACCAGTACTCGTCAGCAGGAGGTGCGTATGGGCGATTTTGTGATGGAACTCTGGGCGTTCATGAAGGAGCGGAAGAAATTCTGGCTCCTTCCGATTATTGTAGTGCTTGTACTTCTTGGAAGTTTGATTGTCCTGACCCAAGGGTCCGCGGTAGCTCCCTTCATTTATACCCTGTTCTAATTTTTGCCGTGTGCTAGGTGCCCGGTGGGTGGAATGCCGGGCACTGACGCGGCAACAATTGTACCAATCTAAATCATGGTAGCTACGGATTTTCTGGTCATCGGAGGCGGCGTTATCGGTCTCAATGTCGCTCGCAGCCTCAAGCGAACGTTTCCCGACACACAAGTCATTGTGATCGAGAAAGAACCATCCTGCGGGTTTCATGCCAGTGGTCGAAACAGTGGAGTGCTGCACGCGGGATTCTACTATTCGCCGGATAGCCTGAAAGCAAAGTTTACTCGCGATGGCAATGCCCAATTAACGGCCTATTGTATAGAGAATAGTATTTCTATTAATCGATGTGGGAAATTGGTTGTCGTCAAAGATGCTACCGAGTTGCCCGCATTGGAAGAGTTACTGAAACGGGGAAATGCGAATGGGATTAAACTGGAAGAGGTAAGCGAGGAAGATGCCAAACAGATCGAGCCGCGTGTGAAAACATATCAGCGAGCCCTCTTTTCTCCAACGACATCGACGGTTAATCCGAAAGCAGTGCTCCAATCGATGGTGGTCGATGCGGTAAGCGAAGGTATTCAGATCAAGAGCGGGGTTGCTTTTGTTCGAAAGACAGGTCGTACAGTTCACACTACGGAATGTCAATATGAGGCTGGTTACGTGGTCAACGCAGCGGGATTGTATGCAGATCAGATAGCCAGGCAGTTCGGATTCTCAGAGCGGTACCGTATATTGCCTTTCAAGGGTCTCTATCTCTACTCAGATGAGCCGCCTGGCGCACTCAGGACGAATGTTTACCCTGTGCCCGATCTTCGAAATCCCTTTCTAGGTGTACATTTCACAGTGACGAATGAAGGGAAAGCGAAGATTGGCCCGACAGCAATTCCGGCGTTGTGGCGGGAACAATACGGGGGCGTATCGAGGTTCTCTCTTTCGGAATTTATCGAGATTGGAGGGAGGGGACTAAACTTGCTGGGCAACGCCGGGTTTGAATTTAGACGGTTGGCTATCGAGGAAGTCAAGAAATACTCACGGCGGCGGATGGTTAGCTTGGCAGGCGAACTTGTTGAGGGAGTGCGGTTGGAGCAATATTCAAAGTGGGGAAACCCTGGAATCAGAGCCCAATTACTCGATATCCGCAAGCGGCGTTTGGAGATGGATTTCGTGTTGGAGGGAGATGATCGCTCGATGCATGTGCTCAATGCGGTCTCGCCCGCCTTTACTTGTTCACTCCCGTTTTCCCAGTACGTGTGTGACCGGATTCAGCAGGCCGTACACTGAAAGGAAGGAAAGCATGAAGATTCTTATCGTGGGGAATATGGGCTACGTCGGACCGGCTCTTAATCAACATCTTCGTCGAGCCTATCCACATGCAACTCTTATTGGGTTTGACGCAGGGTTGTTTGCCCACTGCCTGATTGGTTCCACGCCTATTCCAGAAGTCTACCTGGACCGTCAAGTCTTCGGAGACGTTCGCCATATAGACAAGAGTCTGTTGGAGGGGGTTAATGCGGTTGTCAATCTGGCGGCAATCTCCAATGACCCAATGGGCAATCGATTCGAGGAGGCAACGCTTGCGATCAACTATAAGGCCGCTGTGGAACTTGCGGCAAAGGCAAAGCAGGCCGGTGTGCGCTCTTATGTGTTTGCCTCGAGTTGCAGTGTCTATGGCTATGCCGAAGAAGGAGCAAAAAAGGAGTCGTCGACGCTGGATCCGTTAACCGCCTACGCCCGGTCGAAAGTGATGGCCGAGAAGGAGCTGATGCCGATGGCAGAGGATCGGTTCACCGTGACTTGTCTCCGCTTCGCCACGGCATGTGGGATGAGTGATCGTCTCAGGCTCGACCTCGTCTTGAATGATTTCGTTGCCGGGGCTGTAACCCAGAAAAAGATTGTGGTGTTAAGTGACGGGTCTCCGTGGCGACCACTGGTCAATGTGAAAGATATGGCGCGGGCCATTGACTGGGCTATTCAGCGCAAAGAGGATAACGGGGCTGCTAGTTTGATAGTGAATGTGGGCAGCAATGACTGGAACTGTCAGGTAAAGGATCTGGCCGAGGCAGTCGCCAGTGCGATACCCAATACTGAAGTCTCCATTAATAAAAATGCGCAGCTGGACAAGAGATCGTATCGTGTGAGTTATGATCTCTTTGAACAATTGGCTCCAGGCTTCCAGCCTCAGTCAGATTTGAAGACCACGATACTTGAGCTGAAAGAAGGATTGGAAAAGGCCGGTTTCAGTAACCCGCAGTATCGTGATTCGAACTTTATCCGGCTCAATGCCTTGCGGAGCCTTCGGGAGACGGGATTGCTTACGGAGCAGCTTGATTGGGTATTCAAGCAGAGCCGCATCGCGGTGGCCTAAGGATGCAGATCTTTGATGAAGATCGGGCAATTGACGCTCTCGCCACTACTGTCGATCGGACCGAGTTAGGAGAAGCCCTCCACCGCCTGACCATAGAACTCTATCCCATTTGCCGCAGTATTACGGGAAACGGTGTGCGGGAGACATTAGGTATTCTCCAACGGTTAATTCCGATGGAGATCCGAGAAGTGCCGACCGGTACTCCTGTGTTCGATTGGACGGTTCCGCAAGAATGGAATATTCGAGATGCGTATGTCAAGAATGCAGCCGGCGAGCGCATTGTTGATTTCAAGCGTTCGAACCTGCATGTCGTGAATTATAGTATTCCCATTCGCACAACACTCTCTCTTGAGGAGTTGACTCCACATCTACATTCCTTGCCCGAACATCCAGAATGGATTCCACACAAGACGTCCTACTATAAGAAAGACTGGGGTTTCTGTCTGAGCCACAACCAGCTCTCTCAGTTGGAAGCGGGTCAGTACGAGGTATGCATCGATTCAACCTTACAGGATGGACATCTGACCTATGGCGAGTACCATCTGGCCGGAGAGCTACAGGATGAGGTGCTGATTTCCTGCCATGTCTGCCATCCGTCCCTGTGCAATGACAACCTATCGGGCATCGCGGTCGCCACCTATCTGGCGAAGTTGCTCGCCAGTCAGAAGCGTCGATACTCCTATCGATTCCTGTTCATTCCTGGGCAAATCGGATCGATCACATGGCTCGCCTTGAATGAAAGCCAAGTCGACAGAGTTAAGCATGGGATGGTCCTGGTTGGCGTCGGAGACCAAGGACACGTCACCTACAAGCAAAGCCGTCAAGGTAGTGCCGAGATTGATCGAGCGGTTGGCCAAGTTCTAAAGGATTCGGGAGAACCATATCATATCGAAGGATTCGTCCCTTATGGCTACGATGAGCGTCAATACTGCTCTCAGGGTTTCGATCTTCCCGTCGGATGCTTCATGCGCACACCACACGGACAATTCCCTGAGTATCATACCTCCGCGGACAATCTGGACTTTATTCGACCTTCAGCACTTGCCGACTCGTTGATCAAGTGCCTGTCGATTATGTATATCCTCGAACACAATCGGCGGTATCAAAACCTCAATCCCAAGTGTGAGCCGAGGCTCGGGATGCGCGGGCTCTATAGGACGAGCGGAGGCCATCCGGGGACCAAGACCATAGGAGAGTTGCCTGTGCTCTGGGTGCTCAACTGGTCAGATGGTCAGCATTCCCTCTTAGACATCGCCGAAAAGTCTGGCCTTCCGTTCTCGGCCATCAAGCAGGCAGCCAACGCTCTAAAAGCCTGCAAGTTATTGCAAGAGCGTCTATCAGTATAGAAGACAGGCCCATCCTATTCTCAGGGGTCTGCGACCTTAATTCACGGAGGGGAGAAGGCCTTGACCATGAATACGAAGCAGGACGTATCGGGAGGGAAATGTCGGTTCTGCGGCACTCGTTTGGCGCACACCTTCGTCGATCTTGGGATGTCGCCTCCCTGTCAGACACACATAGAGTCGCATCAGCTCAATGCGGCAGAAGCCTTTTATCCACTTCACGCGTATGTTTGCGAGAAATGTTTTCTGGTGCAGATTCAAGAATACGTGTCTCCAAGGGACATTTTTACTGAATATGCCTATTTCTCCTCATTTTCTGACAGCTGGCTACGTCACGCTAAAGCATATACGGATCTCATGGTTGATCGCTTTCAATTGGGTCCGAAGAGCCAGGTTGTGGAAATTGCTAGCAACGACGGGTATCTTCTTCAATACTTTGTCGAGAAGGGTGTGCCGGTTCTTGGGGTTGAGCCAGCGGCTAATGTCGCACAAGCCGCCCTAAAAAAAGGAGTCCCCTCATTAGTCAAATTTTTCGGCGTTCAAACAGCCCAAGAGCTGGCTACTGGCGGCAAACGGGCGGATTTGTTGCTGGGCAATAATGTGCTTGCACACGTTCCCGACATCAACGATTTCGTAGAGGGCTTGAAGGTGTTGCTCAAGCCGGCAGGGGTCATCACCATGGAGTTCCCCCATCTCCTGAGACTGATGGGGGAAAATCAGTTCGATACCATCTATCACGAGCACTTTTCATATCTATCATTTTATGCCGTAGAGCAGGTGTTTGTGGCGCATGGGTTGACTCTGTTTGATGTCGAAGAACTGCCGACGCACGGTGGGTCTCTTCGGATTTACGCGCGCCACGCAGATAATATTGAGCAATGTGTTTCTTCCCGAGTGACAGAACTTCGGACTCGGGAAATCACCGCAGGACTCACCAATCTGCAGTCCTACCTTTCTTTCGGCGAACAAGTGAAGGAGACAAAAAGGAAGCTTCTGCAGTTTCTGATACGCCTCAAGAGTGAAGGCAAAACCATCGTGGGGTATGGCGCTCCGGGGAAGGGGAATACGCTGTTGAATTACTGTGGCATTCGAACGGATTTCCTTGATTACACGGTTGATCGAAATCCTTATAAGCAGGGGAAATTTACCCCTGGGACTCATATTCCCATACATCCAGTTGAGAAAATTCGAGAAACGAAACCAGATTACCTGCTGATTCTTCCATGGAACCTGAAGGATGAAGTGATACAGCAAATGGGCTACATCCGCGAGTGGGGGGGGGCATTCGTTGTCCCCATTCCAGAGGTGACTATTGTTGCGTGACGTCTGTCAAGCCTTGGATGGACCACATGAGGTCAGGATGAAGCCGAATCATAAGAGCTACTGGAAAATGATCGTGCTTTCTGGAGGATTTGGATCTACGTTGGTCTGTCTCGTTTTTTGGTGGGTGCTCTTCAGTGGAGAGCTAGCCACTAAGCTCGGCATCCCACCCATGAGTACTTTTTTGTGGACATTGCCGATCACCTTACTTGTGCCAGCAGCATTCTGCTTCCTCGTCTGCATTGGCGGCTTGTTGTGCGTCTATAGAGATATTACTCGGAATGGAAGACCATAAAGATTGATCCGTTATTTCGTGCAGAGAGAGGTCCAAGGTTGGTTTTTTCAAAGTGGGAGGCATAGCCGTGAATTCCGCATCGTCAACTATCCCAGCTAGCAATCTCCACGCAGGAGACTTGGTCGAGATCAGGAGCGCGGAAGAGGTTCTCGCGACGCTCGATGCAGATGGGACCGTTGAGTCAATGCCGTTCATGCCCGAGATGCTCAAGTTCTGCGGAAAGCGATTCCGCGTCTTTAAACGTTCGAACAAGACATGCGATACGATTGATAAGACAGGCCTGCGGCGAATGAAAAATGCTGTGCTCCTCGAAGGTGTGCGGTGTGATGGTGCTGCTCACGGAGGATGTGAGGCTGGATGCCTGATTTTCTGGAAGGAGCAGTGGCTGAAACGAGTGCAAGGTGATTCAAAAAGTGGAGACCCAGTAATTCATATTGAATCAAGTGAGCCAAACCCTGTTGCGCCCGCCCGCCTCCATTCTGACATAGAGGCGGGCCTTTCAAGTAAGGCCCAGGTTAACTCATTATCTGATACTTGCGGCGAACCTGTTTTTCGATGTCAGATAACAGAGATCAAGAAAGCCACTGTTCCTCTTTCATGGTGGGACCCAAGACAGTATGTGGAAGATGTAACTTCTGGGAATCGAAGTATTTTAGAAGTCCTTGCAGGGTTATGCATTATGTTCTTCAATACGGTGCAACGAATGCGAGGAGGGGACATTTATCCGTATATGGAGCAAGGAACGCAAAAGAAAACTCCAGTAGGCGCAACGAATCTTCAAAAGGGCGATTTGGTTCGAGTGAAGACAACAGAGGAGATCCGAGCCACGTTGGATCAAGGCTATCGGAATCGAGGTCTCTGGTTCGATGTCGGGATGTTGCGGTACTGTGGCGATAGGTTTCGCGTCGGAGGGCGAGCACATCGGATTATCCATGAAAAAACAGGGAAAATGATCCGTATGCCAGAAGATAACCCATTGATAATCCTTGAGGGAGTAATTTGCCATGCCGATTATCAGAAATTCTGCCCGAGAAGCGAATATCTGTTCTGGCGAGAGATCTGGCTTGAAAAAATTTCCTAGATCCGCCTCAGGGTGATGCATTCTCGGATCAAAGGTGAACCTATGCGTTACTGGCATTTGAAGGAATAGCCAGCTCAGAGCCTGAAGGAGTCACTCCATGAAAGTCGTACTATTTTGCGGTGGTTTGGGGACGCGCCTCAGGGACTACTCGGAGAGCGTCCCTAAGCCGATGGTACCTATCGGATACCGGCCGATTCTGTGGCACGTAATGAAGTACTATGCTCACTTTGGGCATAAAGATTTCATCTTATGCCTTGGCTACGGTGCTGATGCGATTAAGAATTACTTCTTGAACTACAACGAATGCGTCTCGAACGATTTTGTCCTCAGCGAAGGAGGCAAGAAACTGAATCTGCTTAGCACGGATATCCAGGATTGGAACATCACATTTGCCGATACGGGGGTGGCCTCGAACATTGCCCAGCGCCTCAAAGCAGCTGAAAAGTACCTTGGCGACGACCCCGTGTTTATGGCCAATTACAGTGATGGTCTAACGGATCTCCCGCTTCCAGAGCACCTTGATCATTTTCATCAGCACAATCGAATCGCGAGCTTCGTTTGTGTCAAGCCATGCCTGAGTTATCACTTGGTCAAGGCCGGCAAAGACAGTCTTGTCACTAGTATTCAGGATATGGATCGAACGGATACCCGAATTAATGGAGGGTACTTTATCTTCAAGCGGGAAATGCTGAGCTATATAAAGCCAGGTGAAGAAATGGTACATGAACCGTTTCAAAGGCTGGTAAAAGAACAGCAGCTCGTTGCCTACAGTTACGATGGATTTTGGGCGAGCATGGATACATTCAAGGACAAACAGATGCTCGATGAGATATATGCTCGCGGTAAAGCGCCATGGGAAGTCTGGAAGCCTCGCCAATAGTAATTTGTGGCGGTCACTCGATGTTTCAACCCAAACTCAATCCCCAACGCAAGCAGCCTCTTACAGTGCTGTGTCTCGGGGCTCATTCCGATGACATAGAAATTGGATGCGGCGGTACGATCCTGCGGCTCACCCAAGCTTGCCCGAACATCAGCGTCCATTGGGTCGTGTTCAGTTCGGAAGGTCCTCGGAAAGGCGAGGCCGAGGAAAGTGCCCGGCGGTTTCTTCGGCGCGCACATCGCAAAACCGTAGAGATTAAGAAGTTCCGTGGTGGCTTTTTCCCATTCCGAGGGGAGGCGATCAAGGAGTACTTTGAACAACTCAAGAATAAATGTATGCCTGATGTGATCTTTACCCATTATCGGCACGATCTGCATCAGGATCATCGCATGATCTCCGATTTAACATGGAACACGTTCCGTGATCACTTAATCTTGGAGTATGAGATTCCGAAGTACGATGGTGACATTGGTTCCCCGAATGTTTTCATGCATTTGGATGAATCGCACTGCCGGGCAAAGGTCAAGCTGCTGATCGAGTGTTTTGAAACGCAGCGAGGGAAACGGTGGTTCAGTGAGGACACGTTTCTCTCTCTGATGCGCCTGCGTGGTGTCGAATCTAACGCGTCGAAGTTTGCCGAGGCCTTCTATTGCAGAAAAATAGTGTTCTGACGGAACAAAACCATGAAGAGATCAGACCCTTTGGTCAGCATCGGGATGCCTGTTTATAACGGCGACCGTTTTCTTCGGCAAGCGCTGGACTCGATTCTTTCTCAGACCTATCCGCGCTTCGAATTGCTTATTGCGGACAATCACTCCAATGATTCGACGGAGGACATCTGCCAAGAATATGCTGCGCGGGACTTGCGGATCAAATTCCAGAGGAGCCAGGACAATCTTGGGGCGTCACGAAACTACAACCTCGTTCTCGGTCGAGCGAAGGGAAAATATTTCCGATGGGCTCCCGCTGACGACGTGTTTGCACAGGATTCGCTCGAACAGTGCGTGGCGACGCTCGAAGCTCATCCGGAAGTAGTTCTATGTTATCCCAAAACCGTCCTGATTGATGAGTCCGGAAACACCATCTGCACCTACGAAGAAAATTTGGACCTGCGCTCAGCTGACGTCAGGGAGCGATTTGTTCAAGCACTCAACAAGGCAGGGCTGGGAAACGTTATCTATGGCCTCATCCGAACGGATGTGTTGAGACATACAGGGCTTATGGGTAACTATCCTGGCGCGGATGTGGTGCTGATTCAGGAGCTGACGCTCTATGGGAAGTTCATGGAAATTCCGACGACCTACTTCTATCGTCGGAAGCATGCGCGTGCGTTTAGCAGTATTAAATCCATTAAGGAGCAACAAGAGTTCTTTGACCCCGGTACTAAAGGGCGACTGTTCATGTATCTGTGGAGGCATTACTCTCAGCATCTGGTGTCGGTCTTCAGAAGCCCTCTCCGCACGGCCGAAAAGGCGCGGCTTATCTGCATCGTTTTTCGCTCGGCTGTGTCTCTTCGTCAACATCTGATAAGAGAATTGACTGGTGGTTGCAGGCAGCTGATCGGCAGGGGGTAGTACGGCCCGCACAGCCTTGATTATGGAGCCCAATACTCCCATTGCCGCTATTGCCTCGCCCGCTGGACGAGCGAACGTCCAGGCGGAGAAGCGTCCACCAGATCGCTTGCTTTTGCGCGGTATTGCGTGGACAGGGGCTATCAAGTGGATCACACAGATCCTGACGTGGGTATCTACGATTGTCGTCGCCAGGGTGTTGACCCCTTCGGATTATGGATTAGTGGCTATCGCCTCGACCTTTATAGGATTTGTTACCATGATCAACGAATTCGGGTTGGGCATGGCCGTGGTGACAAAACGAGATCTTGAGGAGCAGCAGATCTCGCAATTGAACAGTCTTGCGGTCTTGTTGGGGGTTGTAGGTTTTGTCGTTTCTTGTGCTTTGGCGATCCCAGTCAGCCGGTTCTTCGAGGCCTCAGAATTGACATGGGTTCTCATAACGATGGGAGCAAGTTTCTTGATCGGGGCGTTTCGCACGGTGCCGTCCGCCATTCTAGAGAAGGAACTCGAGTTCAAATTGCTGGCAATGATAGAGGGCGGTCAAGCTATTGTCGCGTCACTCTGCGTGGTGGCATTGGCTCTGCTCGGTTGGGGCTACTGGGCTTTAGTGGTTGGGATGGTAACCGGGACGGTCGCGTGGACTCTCCTCACGCTTGTGCATCGTACCCAAACGTTCCGGTGGCCGGTTCTTCGATCTCTGACCCACACCGTGATGTTCAGCTGGCATCTGATAGTGATGCGGGTCAGCTCGTATGTGACCACGAACGCAGATCGATTTATTGTGGGCAAAATCCTGGGGCAGGCAGCGCTCGGTTCCTATTCGTTTGCATGCACATTGGCGAGTGTCCCCACTGAAAAAGTAACCGGGTTAGTGAACCGAGTCACTCCCGCATTCTTTTCAGCGATGCAGACTGACTTCGCGTCGCTCCGCCGATACATCCTCAACCTGACCGAAGGCCTGGCGATGGTCACGTTTCCGGCGACAACAGGTTTGGCGCTCGTGGCAGACGATTTCGTCATGGTGCTATTGGGCGATCAGTGGAAGGATGTGGTGGTGCCCCTTCAAATCCTGGCATGTTATGGCGCGTTCCGCTCCATGATGACGTTACTGTCGCCAATCCTGCTGGTCACCGGGTTATCCCGTCTTGGAATGTTGAATGCCTTTTGGTGTGTGGCGGCGTTTCTCCCGGCCTTCTATGTTGGAAGTCGGTGGGGGATCATTGGTGTGGCGGTGTCTTGGATGGTCGCCCACCCGTTTGTCACCATTCCTCTGTACTCGAAGGTCTTCAGACACATCGGTCTTCCAGCTGGTGCGTATCTGCGAGCACTTTGGCCTGCCGTGAGCGCATGCCTCGTCATGACCGCCACAGTACTGCTGCTCAAACAGGTGCTCCCCATTGAGTGGCCGCTGCTTGCTCACTTGGTCACGCTTGGCATCGCCGGTGCTGTCACATATCTGCTCGCGGCTTGGATGTTTCACCGTGCGCGGGTTATGGCATTCGTGGAACTTCTCCGAACATTGCGGAGCCAACCGTCTCAGAAAGTGTGCCCATGAATATTGTTCCCTTAATGACTCAGATACAGAAACATGCATAGATAATGGCGCTCTTGAGCCACACGGGGGGCGCGGTGAGACGTATTGCAACTATCGTATAGCGAGAGCAATGTTCAAGGCAATTACTTATGGGCTATTCATACGGCACTCCCAAGAAGTTTGACCGGGATAAATTCAAGAGCAGTGTCAGAGGCTGCCTCGAAATGGGCAGGGATAGGCTCAATCCCTCCCTAAGCGATGTCGACAGCTTAATCTTTTTGTTACGAAGACCGGTCATTGCAAAATGGCTGATGACCCTTCCCAAGGATCTTGTTCTTCTCGATGTCGGCGGTCGCATACAGCCCTATCGCCCCCTAATAGAAAATAAAGTTACAAGATATATAGCGGTGGATCTGCAAATGGAAGGCTTGGTCAATATTGTCGCTAGTGCAGAGAATCTTCCGTTTCTGGAGAGCTGCTGTGACGTTGTGCTCTCCACCGATACACTACAATATATCCCTGATACTGGTGCGGCAATAAGAGAAATGCACCGGGTCCTGCGGCCTGGCGGCAGACTCATTCTATCCACAAGAGGATGTTATCCTGAGCACCATGACGAATATTGGAGGATTTTGCCTAACGGCCTTCGTTATCTGAGTCGAATGTTTTCTTCCGTCGAGATTGCATCGGAAGGGTATTCTGGCAGCGGACTATCGATTGGGATCAACGTCTTGTTGCACCGCAATATTCAATCGACTCTGCTAAATAAAATAGCGACAAGGACGACCATCCCGCTGCTGAATACGATCGGTTTGCTCCTGGACCGGCATATACGAAGCGATACCCGAAGCACGTGCGGCGTGAGCATGCTCGCCATAAAATGAACGGAACGGAATACCGTGTTCTTCAAGTAAAAGACCGGAGGGCTTCGTTTTATTGCCGCCTGTCGCACGCGGCATTGGGGCTTATCGTTACCTCGGTACTTCTTTCCTGTGATAAGGGTCTCTCCGGTTCCGTTAACGCGACAATTCCGGCCAATGGTGCCACAAACGTATCGATCTCCTCCGCGCTCACGGCCATGTTTAGTGAGCCGATGGACGCCAGCACCGTCACCGCTGCGACTTTTAGGCTCAAAGATAGCGCGATGAATCCGGTGAGCGGCACGGTCACCGTCAGTGGAACCACCACGCTGTTTACGCCTTTGACGTCACTCGCCGGCTCTACGCGCTACACTGCGACCCTGACCAGCGGCGTCAAGGGTCTTTCCGGCAATGCGTTAGCTGCTCCGTACACTTGGTCTTTTACCACCGGGACTCTCGCATCCACGATGGCGCCGACCGTGAGCCACACCGCCCCACCCAGCGGCGCTACCAACGTGTCGATCTTTTCCGCCCTCACCGCGACCTTCAGCAAGCCGGTGAATCCGGCGACCGTCACCGCCGCGACCTTTACGCTCAAGGACAACGCGAATAACTCCGTCACCGGAAACATGACGACCAATGGCGTCACCGTCACATTCGTATTCTCCTCAGGCACCCCCTTGAAATTGGGCACGAGTTATACTGCCACGCTCACCACCGGGATCAAGGATCTCGCAGACAACGCATTGCAGACCAACTTCAGCTGGACCTTCACCACCGGCGCCGCCTCCAGCACCGGATTAGTGTTTCCCTTTAACAAGGACGTGCCGAATACGAACGCGGATTCGGTGCGCTTTCGCTGGATGAACCCGCACACAAACGGCCTGCCCATACGTAAGCTCCCCTGTCAAGGAGACACTTCCGTAGGAGAACTTCTGGCTTCAAGTTGGGCTCGA
>CXWL01003446.1_pt1 | contig 186410 bp, 178 predicted proteins | sample 590931 | NCBI WGS metagenome assembly CXWL01 (sample SAMEA3498368, study PRJEB10139) | groundwater metagenome | biome: water well; material: biofilm material | place: Germany | collected 2015-04-27
GCCCTTCCCCTAGCTTCCGCTAGCGGGTTTTGGTTGATACAACGGGCAGGGGAAACAACGGCCGCCTGCGGATTACAGAGGTGTGGTATCAACGATACACACCTCGCTCTTTCACGCCCGTCATTGCGAGGGCCGTATGGCCCGTGGCAATCCAGTTTCCTGCACCGCTTCTGGATTGCCGCGCCACCTGACGGTGGTTCGCGGTGACGGAAGAAAGAATGTTCGCGCATCGCCGCGCAGGTGCGGACGCACAGAGTGGCACCGGTAAGGACAAGGGCAATAAGCAACATCATGAGGCCCTTATACCATTGCTAAAACCTTGTAGGAAAGGGGCTTAAGCGGAGCGCGTTAAGGGCAGAGGTGCCGCAATTCCGTATCTGCGAGCAATTCGTCCGGAAGCGCATCGAGCGTCTTGCGGAACGGTTCGGTCGTCCCCAGCCCTCTGGCAAGCACAAGGCTGCCCTGAATCAATGCCACACCGCGTTCGGCGCGGTCACGCGCTGCGGTAGCGGAGTAGCCTTCCTCGGCAACTACGCTTGCCAGCGCACCGACAAAGGCCTCGAACAACTGGCGGATCGACGCCTTGAACGGGCTTGCCTCACCGACCGGCGATGAGAGTAGGTTGAGCAGACAGGCCTGTTCGCCTCCCCGATAGAAACAGTCAAGTTCACGCGTCATCGCGGTGATCCGCTCGCGGGGGGTGCCCTCATCGGCGAGCGGCCCCAGCACATGCTTGGTGAGCCATCGTCCTGTCTCCTGGAGCACCTCAAGCCCCATCTGCTCCTTGCCGCCGGGAAAGCGGTGGTAGAGGCTGGCCTTTTTGAGGCCGGCCGCTTCCGACAACAGCGCGAGCGACGCGCCATCGTAGCCAGCGTCGCGAAACGTTGTGCCGAGGCGATCAAGCAGGGCATCCATTTCGATCAGTGCTTTGCGGGCCATATGGCCGATTCTCCATATTTACCGAATGATCGGTTTAATGACTTGACTACATTCTGTCGAGCCTCTAGTTCAATTTTACCGTTCGTTCGGTAATAATTCGCAAACATCAAACGGAGATTCCCATGAGCAAGACCGCCATCATCATCTATTCCGACCCCAAGTCAGGGTCCGAGGAAGCGCTGGGCCGCCTCTTCAACGCCATGTTCCTTGCCTATGAGCTTCAGGAAAAGAGCCAAGAAGTCGCTCTAATCTTTCAGGGTGCGGGCACGCGCTGGCCCACCGAACTGGTCAAGGCAGATCACCCAGCCCACGCGCTTTACGAAGCCGTCAAGGGCACCATCGCGGGCATCTGCGGTGGCTGCGCCGATGTTTTCGGTGCAACCGAGGACGCCAAAAAAACCGGGCTCAAGCTCGATTATGAAAAGGCGATTCCAGGAACAACGGGCATCCTCGACATCTCAACCTACCTTGATCGTGGCTACAACCTAGTTACTTTCTGATCTCCCTTCCGATGTCCGGCCACCCCCCATGGCCGGGCATCAGTCCCCCCCGATTGTTCAGGAATCGCACGACCATGGAATATCATCGCCCGATCAGCAACATCGCCTTTACCGATACGGTGAAGCAGCTACAGGCGCGCAACGGTTCACGCGAAGCCTATGCCAAAATGGAGGCGAGCAGCGGCTGGTCCGACCGCATCACCCCGCAGCTGGCCGATTTCATCGCCAAGCAGAACAGCTTCTACCTAGCGACCGTCAACGCCGACGGGCAACCCTATATCCAGCATCGTGGCGGGCCGCGCGGCTTTTTGAAGCCGCTCGACGACCGCACGCTCGGCATGGCCGATTTCAGGGGCAATCGGCAATTCATCTCGCAGGGCAATTTGATTGAGAGCCGCAAGGCATTCATATTCCTGATGGACTACGCCAACCGCCGCCGTATCAAGATGTGGGGCGAGGCGTGGATGGTGGAAGGCGATGACGCCCTGATCCAGACGGTCATGCCCGAGGGCTATGCGGCAACGCCTGAGCGCGTCCTGCTGTTCAAGGTCGAGGCCTGGGATCCCAATTGCCCCCAACACATCCCGCGCAAGGTCGACCTCGACGAGGTGGAGGCCATGATGGCCGCACGCGATGCCGAAATCGTCCAACTCAAGGCGCGGATCGTTGAACTCGAAACCGACGGCTGAAAACTCGCAAAGGAGAACACCCCCAATGTCGCGCCCGCCATTCCCGCCCTTCACTGAAGAAACCGCCCGCGCCAAGGTCCGCGCCGCCGAGGATGGCTGGAATGGACACGACCCCGCCAAGGTGGCGCTCGCCTATACCGAAGACAGCCAATGGCGCAATCGGGCGGAATTTCCGCGTGGGCGCGCCGAGATCGAAGCCTTTCTTGCCCGCAAGTGGGTGCGTGAACTCGACTATCGCCTAATCAAGGAACTCTGGGTCTTCACGGGCAACCGGATTGCGGTGCGTTTCGCCTATGAATATCACGACGACAGTGGCAATTGGTTTCGCGCCTATGGCAACGAGAATTGGGAGTTTGCGCCCGACGGTTTAATGGCCAAGCGCTTTGCCAGTATCAATGAACTTCCGATCATTGAAGCTGGTCGTAAGCTCCGCTGGCCACTGGGTCCACGGCCCGTTGATCACCCCGAACTCTCCGATCTCGGCCTCTGATCGAAGCGCGTGGTGCCTCTCAATGCCCTTTTTTATCGGCCCATATCGACCGATAGGATAGATAGGCCAGCACGGTTAGCACCAGCAGGAAGCCGAGGATCGTCCAGCCCGCCGCGTGGCGTGTCTCTAGCTCTGGCTCCGCCGTCCACACGAGGAAGGCGCTAACGTCTGCGGACATTTGGTCAACCGTTGCACGGGTGCCGTCATCATAGGTCACTTGCCCTTCGGACGCCAGAGGCGCAGGCATCGCGATGTTGAGCGTTGCAAACCACGGATTGTAATGGAGGCCCGTTGCGGGGCGCAGCGCTGCCGGAAGGTCGGCAGGAACAGCCCGATACCCGGTTAGCAGCGAGTAGATGTAGGCCGCGCCGCCCTGCCTCGCCTTGGTAATCAGCGAAAGGTCAGGCGGCAATGCATTGCCATTGGCGGCGCGTGCCGCAACCTCGTTGGGGTAAGGCGAGGGGAAATAGTCAGACGGCACAGCAGGGCGCGTCGCGGCCTCGCCCGTATCGGGGTTGATCGACGGCACGGTGAACTCCGCCGCCAGCGCCTTTACCTGATCTTCGCTATAGCCCAAATCAGCGACATCGCGGATCGCGACGAGCGACAGGCCGTGGCAGGCGGCGCACACTTCCTTATAGACTTTGAACCCGCGTTGCAGTTGCCCGCGATCAAAATGGCCAAGCACGCCGTCACTGGCTAAGCTGAGAGCGCGCGGTGCCTGCACCCGCGCGTGGACGGGGTCATGCTCGATAGTCAGCGATGTCGTAGCCACAGACCACAGCACCGCCGAGACAAAGAGCAGGCCAAATAGAAATCCGAAAATGCGAACCATGTCTTTATTCCCCTATTCGGATCGTCAAGCTGTAGCTACCGTGGCCTTACCCAGCACCGCTTCGGTGATTGAGTTCGGCATCGGCAAGGGCTTTTCAAAGCGCGGGATCAACGGAATGATGATGAGGAAGTGCGCGAAATAATAGAGTGTGCCAATCTGGCTGAGAATGATCCACGGCTGCGCCGCTGGCATCACACCGCACACGCCAAGCAACACGACATCCGCCATCCAGACCCAGAAAAAGATGCGATAGAGCGGACGATAATTCGCCGAACGGATCGGTGAACGATCAAGCCATGGCAGGAAAAACAGCAGCGCAATCGACGCGAACATCGCAATCACGCCCCACAGCTTTGCATCAATGCCAAGGAAATTACCGGTAAAGGCGCGCAGGATCGCGTAAAATGGCCAGAAATACCATTCGGGAACGATGTGTGCCGGCGTCGACAGTCCGTTCGCCGGGATATAATTATCCGGATGCCCCAATATATTGGGGAAGAAGAATGTGACCGCGACAAAAGCGAGCAGGAACACGCACAGCCCGAACCCGTCCTTAGCCGTGAAGTAAGGATGGAAGGGAACCGTGTCCGACTCGCTCTTAATCTCCACCCCCGTCGGGTTCGACGAACCCGGGATATGCAGCGCCCAAACGTGGAGGATGATGACCCCTAAAATCACGAATGGCAGCAGATAGTGCAGCGAGAAAAAGCGGTTGAGTGTCGCCTGATCTGGGACATAACCGCCGAGCAACCACACCCGCAGCGGTTCACCCACGAGCGGAATGGCCGAGAAGAAGCCGGTGATAACCTGCGCACCCCAAAAGCTCATCTGCCCCCAGACCAGCACATAGCCCATGAACGAGGTTGCCATCATGAGCAGGAATATAACCACGCCGAGCAGCCAGATCATCTCGCGCGGCGCTTTATACGACCCGAAATAGAGGCCGCGAAAAATGTGGATATAAACGACGATGAAAAAGAAGCTGGCACCGTTCATATGCGCATAACGCAGGAACCAGCCCGCGTTAACGTCGCGCATGATATGTTCGACCGAATTGAACGCGACTAGCGTATTGGCCGAATAATGCATCGCCAATACGATGCCGGTAATCAGCTGGATGACCAAGGCCACGCCCGCAAGGACGCCAAAGTTCCACCAATAATTGATGTTGCGCGGCACCGGATAGCCCGCGCCAATCGCGTTATAAACAAGGCGCGGGAGGGGGAGACGTTCGTCCACCCACTTCATCAGGCCATTTTGCGGTGCATATTGCTGTGCCCAGGGAAAGCTCATCTTGCCTTACTCCTCAACCGATCAACACGGCTGTGTCGGACGTGAACTCATAGGGCGGAACGTCGAGGTTGCGCGGTGCCGGCCCCTTGCGAATGCGCGCTGCGGTGTCGTAGTGCGAACCGTGGCAGGGGCAGAAATAACCGCCATAATCGCCGCGATTCTCGCCCTCGCTCGCGCCCAGCGGCACACAGCCCAGATGGGTGCAGACGCCCAGCGTAATCAACCAATTTTCCTTGCCCGTTTTGGTCCGCTGCGCCAGGCTCTGCGGATCGCGAAGCTCGCTTTGCGGCACCGCATTCGCCGCCGCGATTTCCGCTGGCGTCAGGTTGCGGATGAAAATAGGCTGTTTGCGCCAGCTGGTCTTGATCGCCTGCCCAGACGCAATCGCGCCAATATCAACCTCGGTGGTCGATAGTGCCAGCACATCAGCCGACGGGTTCATCTGATAAACCAACGGCACGACGACTGCGACAGCGCCGACGCCGGCCCAGCTGACCGCCGCCAAATGGATGAAATCACGGCGACGCACGCCGTCATCGCTCGTTGCATCTGCCAGTGCGTTACCCGTTGCCATGCGAAAACCCTAAGTTTAGCCCGGATGGGCGTGTCGGCAATTGTCGAAAGTGGTGCTGAGGATATGCTCTGGTCCCCATTCACTGCCCCCCGGCAATATATTTGCGGGCCTGATAGCCGCGTGGCCCACGATTGCCAATGGCAAAAAGATGATAATGACTCGCGATTTTCAACATAGACTTGCGGGCAGTGCGGCAGACCTGCAAAGCGCGCCTCATGACCATCGCTCTTGCCATCATCGAACCGCAGATTGCAGGCAATGTCGGTGCCATGTTGCGCACCGCAGCCTGTTTCGATGTCGCTGTTCATGTGGTGGAGCCGTGCGGATTCGCCTTTGGGGATAGTTCGCTGCGCCGTGCGGGTATGGACTATGCCGCCGCCGTGCCGTTGCAACGTCATATTGATCGCGCCGCTTTTACAGCGCATATTGCCGCATCGGGGTCGCGGCTCATATTGTTATCGACCAGCGGTGAAATAGATTTGTATGCCGTTCGTTTCATGCCTGGCGACGTCATTGCGGTCGGTAATGAGGGGGATGGCGCACCAGCGGACATCCACGAAGCGGCTGATTTGCGGGTGCGAATAGCGATAAAGCCGGACATGCGCAGCCTGAACGTGTCGGTCGCCGCAGGCATCGCGATGGCCGAATCCATACGGCAACTAGCCGCGCCCGTTTACGGGTGGGAAAGGCCAGACAAAATGACAGGAGATCAATGATGACCGCCCTCGACATCCAGCAACAGGCCGCACGCGACTGGTTCGAAAGCCTGCGCACCCGCATCATCGCCGCCTTTGAAGCGATTGAAGCAGAGGCCGAGAGCGACGCGCGCTTTGAATATACGGCGTGGGACCGCGAAGCGCCGGGGGTTACGCCGGGTGCGCTCGATGCTGGCGGGGGCGGCGGTGGAGTTCGCGCGGTGATGAAGGGCAAAATTTTCGAGAAGGTCGGCGTCAATGTCTCGACCGTCGGCGGCGAGTTCAGCCCCGACTTTGCGCAGCAAATCCACGGAGCGGCGGAAGACCCCGGCTTTTTCGCGACCGGAATCAGTCTGGTCGCGCATATGACCAATCCGCATGTCCCAGCAATCCATATGAACACGCGCTTCCTTGTCACCACAAAGCGCTGGTTTGGGGGCGGCGCGGACCTCAACCCGCCGATTGCCTATCAGCAAGATACCGACGCGTTCCACGCCAGGCTGCGCGCCGCGTGCATGCCGTTCGGCCCCGAAGTCTATGACCGCTATGCCAAATGGGCGGAAGAGTATTTTTTCATACCCCATCGCGGCGTTGCACGCGGGGTTGGCGGGATATTCTATGACCATCTGGAATGCGATTCGGAAGCGATGTTCGAGCGTAATTTCGCCTTCACCAAGGCGGTGGGTGAGGCGTTCCTTGATGCCTATCCGCCGATTGTCCGGCGGCGAATGGCAACGCCCTTCACCGACGAGCAAATCCACCAACAACGCGTGTGGCGCGGCCTCTATGCCGAGTTCAACCTGGTCCACGACCGTGGTACATTGTTCGGCCTGAAAACCGGCGGCAATATCGACGCCATCCTCATGAGCCTGCCGCCGATGGCCGCGTGGGATTGAGGCTGAAAGGGGCGGACAGCCTTTCGACTGCCCTCTCAAACATTACGCAAACACATCGCCATAATTTTTCGGGGCAAGCGTGCGATAAACGCCCGCATTGATTGCCAGTCCTAAGATGCCTGCTGGCACACCGGACAAAAGCGCAACGAACAGCGAACCAATGGTTTCGCCTAATGCCGCGCCGATGACACCAGCAATGCCCCCTAATATGCCGAATACCACGATCGCACCGATAATGATGAGGATGAGATAGCCAAGCAGTGACCATTGATGCGCCCCCGTTAGCTGCCATGATTGCGACAAGCCAAACAGCGGATTGGCGCTGCGCGCATCGGCCATAGCCGGCTGCATGACCCACAGACGTGCGGCCAGCCATAGCATCAGCGGTATAAAGAGCAGCAGGATGAGCACCAAGATGCCGATCATCCCAGTCGCAGCGGCCCGTTCGCCGCCCGTGAACATTGCGCCGACACCAAGGGCCGCGAAAATCACGCCCAAAACGACCGCAATCACTATAACGATCAATATCCAAAATAGTGTCGAGACGACCGCAGCCGTTAGCCCATAGGTGATCGACGATGCATAATCATCATCCCCCGACAGGCCCATGCGCAGAGCGGCAAATTGCCCAGTCGACTGAATAATCGCACCGATCAGCCCAACGCCTGCTACGCTCGGCAAAACCGTTGTCATGAACGCATCCATATTGCCCGATGTCATTGCCCCTTGCATCTGTGCTTGTAGAGTCGCCTGGCTAAACCCGAACACAAATGTCTGTATTACTGCCGCGAGCAATACACTTCCCCCCACCAGCACCAGCAAGGTCGTCACATTACGCTGAAGAAAGGCCATCGCCTCGCTCCACGCCGCACCGATTGAAAACTCAGCCATCACGCACCCCTATTGATTGGAAAACTCACTGGCAAAGATGACACGGGTTCGACAAGAGTCCAGCACAATGTGTATAGGGCGGGTATGACGCGCGCGCTTACTTCAGATTGGCCTACGCCTGAATGGCAAATCTCCCATGGCCTGACACCCTACCCACTTGCTCTCGCCGATATGGAGGCGCGGGCAGAGCGTATTCACGCGAACACGGCGCCTGAACGCATCTGGCTCATCGAACATCCGCCGCTTTATACCGCCGGGACCAGCGCCGACCCGGCTGAGCTGATCGATGCGCGGTTCGAGGTGTTCGATGCCGGGCGCGGCGGGCGATACACCTATCACGGGCCGGGGCAGCGGGTCGCCTATGTGCAGATTGATTTGGCGGCGCGCGGGCGCGACATCCGCGCCTTTGTCCACGCCTTGGAAGGGTGGATGATCGCCACATTGGGCGATTTTGGCGTTGCCGCACGGCGGGCCGAAGGGCGTATCGGCATTTGGTGCGATGGACCGGATGGGCGCGAGGCCAAGATTGGCGCGATTGGCGTGCGCGTTCGCCGATGGGTGACGTTGCACGGGCTGTCGATCAATGTGAACCCCGATTTGTCGCACTTTGACGGGATTGTGCCGTGCGGTATCGCTGAGTTTCCAGTGACCAGCCTAGCGGCGATGGGCATTGATGCGACTATGACCGACGTTGATGCCGCGCTGCACGCACATTTCGACGCTTTTCTTTCTGCGCTCAATCCGGCAAAGGAAGCGTCATGAGAAAAATCAATGTGCTCCCGCTTATCGCAATAGCCCTAGCTCTTCCTCTCGCTGGATGTGACTGGGTGGGCGGTGGCAGCAGCGCCGACACCGACATGCGCAATGTCGAAATACTACCCGGCACCGCAAGCGACGAGATGATTACCCTCGACCAAGCCAGTGGTGATGGCACTGCCATCGACACCAGCGTCGCGGTGGCTCCAACCGCCCCGGGGGCTGCGGCGACCGACGACGAAGCCGATGCTCCTGCCGCCGAGGATGCCGACTCCACGCAAGGCGACACATCGAACAATGGCGATGTTGTCATTCGCCCGCCAAGCGGCGGCGCGGAGCCAAGCGGGCCAGCGACCAAGAATTAAGTTAGGGCAATCCCAACAGCTTGTGCGTTTGCAACGACAGTCGCCAGCGTGGGTGGCGCTGAACAAAATCAATCGCGGCGGCTAGATTAGCGGCGCGCAAGGCATCGTCGGCCACATCCCCCACTTCATCAAGCGGTTGGATCAAATGATGCGTGAAGTCCCAGCCTTCCATCGCCGCCCAGCCTGACCCCGTTTGCGGCCACACTAGTTTCAGCTCATCGCCACAGCGTTGCACCGTCGCGCTACCCGCTTTGGGGCTGATGCAAATCCAGTCAATGCTGCGCGGAACAGCAAAGGTTCCGTTACTCTCGATAGCAATTTCGAACCCTTGGCCATGGAGCGCGTCAATCAACGCATCATCAACCTGCACCATCGGTTCACCGCCCGTCAGCACGACAAAACGGCGTTCGGCACCCGCGCCCCACAGCTCCGCGATCCGCGCGGCCAGCGCATCAGCACCGTCAAAGCGTCCGCCGTTTGGTCCATCCATCCCGACAAAATCAGTATCGCAGAACTGGCAAATCGCTTTCGCGCGGTCGGCTTCGCGGCCCGTCCACAAATTGCACCCGGCAAAGCGGCAAAACACCGCACGGCGGCCCGCATGAACCCCCTCGCCCTGTAGGGTGAGGAAAATCTCCTTTACCGCGTAACTCATGGGTGCAGGGACGTGACGGCATAGCGCGTCGGGTCGGGTAACCCGGCTTCGACAAAGCCCTTTGCACGCAAGCGGCAGGCATCGCACGTGCCGCAATGCAGGCCATCGGCGGTCGGGTCATAACAGGTCCAGCTGGTCCCCGCATCAAGGCCAAGGCGATGCGCCTCGCGCGCAATGTCGGCCTTGGTCATATGCAACAATGGTGTTTCAAACAAGAACGGGTCGCCCTCCACACCGCTGCGCGTAGCCAGATTAGCGGTAGCGGCAAAGGCATCGACAAAGGCGGGGCGGCAATCAGGATAGCCCGAATAATCAAGCGCATTGACCCCGACATAGATGTGCTTGGCACCGCGTGCCTCAGCTAGGCCGAGCGCAAGGCTGAGGAATATCGTGTTACGGGCGGGCACGTAAGTCACTGGAATGCCCGGCTCCACTCCGCCCTTTGGCACCGCGACATCCGATGTCAGCGCCGAGCCACCAAAGACGCGTAAATCGAGGGGGAGTAGCAAATGCTCAAATACGGCGAGTTCCGTGGCAATCCGCCGCGCGGCATCAATTTCGCAGGCGTGACGCTGATTGTAATTGATGGTGAGCGCGATGACGCGATGCCCCGCCTCACGCGCCAGCCCTGCACAGACCATCGAGTCGAGTCCGCCCGACAATAGGATAATGGCAAGGTTCGGGTCGAGAGGCACGCGAGCGAAGCTTTCAATATATCGAGATTAACGCTCCTGTGCCCACCACGGCGAAAATTGGCAAGCGCAGAGCTTGTCGCATTTCAATCCAGCGCCTATCATCCGCTAGTAATTTGACCGTGTTGGAGCACAAAATGACTACACAACCCGAGGGAAAATTGCGATACCGCCTGTTGACCGGGCGCGACGATGATCAATTTTGCCGCCGCGTGTCAGAAGCGCTTGACCAAGGCTATCAACTCTATGGGTCGCCCGCGATAACCCACAATGGCGAATATCCCGTAGTCGCACAGGCCATCATCTGGGCCAGCGACGATTATTAGGGTCTGGACTCTAAAAAAATAGACTCTGTTTCGATCAAACTGAAACGAAACAGAGTCTAGGAAGATCCGAAGACCTGCTAGGGAGGAAGTGAGCCACGAGAAGGGGTTCACAGACCAGATGTGTCGCACAAGATGGTTAAGAAAAGATTAGCGGCTGTAAGATTAGTTACACACGCCCGTGCGCCGCGCCTCGAACGCCATGCTGAACGGGGCGCCGCGAGCGATCCCCTGTGTTTCGATCTGCACGAGACGGTTGGTTTCGCGGCGAATGACGGTGCGGCCATTACCGGTGCCGGGGCAGCTATAGCTGACTGTCACCGATTGCGGCGAATCCTCGACGACAAAGCGTTGGCACCCCGCGCGTTCGTGGCGCAGCTGGATCAGTTGCCGCGCATCACCCAGACAAATCGAACGCACGGGCACCATGCCTTCGCGGTCCACCAATTGCCACTGCCCCTGTTCGAGCTGATCGAGCATGGCAAGGCTGGGCGCTTGGGCGGCCACGGGAACGCCCAGCGCCAAAGCGGCAAGTGTCATTCCAAAAATCTGTCTCAACGCGTCATCACCCCATAGCCCAGTGCTTCGGTTCGCCCCCACGAACCTAAGTGCTATATATGACAATAATAGGGCGATAAGTTGAACAGAGCCTTTACAAAAAGGCAATAGGCTTAATGACTTGCAGGCAGGTTCGCTGGATCAATTGCAAAAATCCGCGAGCAAAAGGCGCAATCAACGTCAATCATGCCATCATCGCCCGCCATTTCGGAGCGCTCGTCCGCTGGAAAGCGCGCGATGACTGTAGCGAGGTAATCGGGGTCGCAGCGGCAACCACGCGAAAGACGTATATCGCGGGCTACGCGCACTTCGTCCTCATCATGAAACAGCCGCCACACCAACGCTTCGAGCGAAAGCGTCGGGTCCGTCAGTTCCGCCGACTGAAGCGTTTCGGCAAGCGCACGGACATGGTCCCATCGGCTCTCATCATCGCGCAGTTCACTACGCACATTGAGCCGTTCATTCCCCGCTTCGCCCACAGCAAGTTGCTGCACCAACACCCCGCCTGCGATGCATCCTGCCGCGCCATGCTCGACCGCGATACGCGCGAAAGTCGGCAATTGTTCGGATTGGCGAAAATAGGTTTGCGCTGCGTCGGCAAGACTATGCCCCTCAAGCGGGACGATCCCCTGATAACGTTGTTTGGTATCGCCCTGGTCAAAGGTGATGCCCAAAAACCCTTTGCCGAACAGCGCGAACAGGCTGGGATCCGCGCCCGATTCGGCCAAACGGTCAGCGTCAAAAGCGACATAACCACGCAATTGCCCACTGAGATAATCACAGACCAACAGGGTGATCGCGCCATTGTCTGTCTGTGCCTGTAGCGTCAACTGGCTGGTCGGTTCCTTGAGCGTCGAACCGAGCAATGCCGTCAGCACCAGCGCCTCTGCTAGCAATCGTTCGGCAACGTGCGGATATTGGTGCGCGGACAATATGGTGTCCAGCACCGGTCCCAAGCGCACGACGCGCCCGCGCGCATCCTGCATAGGCAGGGTGAACACCAGTGTCTGGTCGAAACCCGTTTCGTTGTCAGCTGTGCTCACAATTTTTCAAATGCCCAAAGCAGCACCGATTTCTGCGCGTGCAGGCGGTTTTCCGCCTCTTCCCAGATTAGCGATTGCGGGCCGTCGAGCACCTCATCGGTGGCTTCCTCGCCGCGATGCGCGGGCAGACAGTGCAGGAACTTGGCGTCGGGCTTTGCCGCCGCCATCAGCGCGGCGTTCACCTGATAGGGCGCCATCGCCGCCAGTTTGTTATGCGCATGCTCCTGCCCCATCGACACCCAGGTGTCGGTAACGACGATGTCGGCCCCCGCCACCGCTTCGCGTGCATTGCAGGTCAAAGTAATCGCCGACCCCGCCGCTTGCGCCCGGGCGATGAAGTCCGCGTCGGGTTCATAGCCCTGAGGCACCCCGAAACGCACATTAAAGCGCATAATGCCCGCCGCTTCGATAATCGAGTTCAGGACATTATTGCCATCACCCAGCCATGCCATGGTCAGTCCTGGCAGCGCTTTGCCTGCCTCGATAATCGTCAACAGATCGGCCATGATCTGGCATGGGTGCGACAAGTCCGTCAGCCCGTTGATGACGGGCACAGTAGCGTGCGCAGCCATTTCCTCGATCTTGGCATGATCGTCGGTGCGGATCATGATCGCATCGACATAGCGCGATAGGACACGCGCCGTATCAGCCACGCTTTCGCCGCGCCCAAGCTGCATCTGCCCCGCCGCCATGAAGATGCTGTCGCCGCCCAGCTGTTTCATCGCCATTTCAAACGAAGTGCGGGTGCGCGTCGAGTTTTTCTCGAATATCATGCCCAGCGTATGCCCGGTGAGCGGCGCATCAGCATCAGTCGCACCGCGCGGCAATCCCCCTCGTGCGGCCTTGCGTGACAAGGCGTCGGCGATCATCGCGGCAATTGCATCGCCGCCCGCATCGCTAAGGTTGAGGAAGTGCCGCGTCATGACAAGTCGCTATGTCACGGGCGGCGTATAGCTCGCCGCACCAGCCGATAATTTCTCGACAAACTCGTCAATATGGCTTTGTTCGATGTTTAGCGGCGCATAGATGCGCAGCGTATTATCGCCCGCCGCCACGGTCAGCAGGCCGTGATTGTCGCGCAAGTGAGCGACGAACGCGCGCGTTTCGTGCGTCATCATCAGGCCCAGCATCATCCCCTTGCCGCGAACACCTATGAACAGATTCGGATAATTGCCAATAAATTGTTCGAGCGCGGCGCGGAGGCGCATCCCCGTCGCGGTGACATTGTCCAAAAAGCCTTCTGCGGTAACAACATCCCACACCGCATTGCCCGCCGCCATCGCCAATGGGCCGCCACCATAGGTCGAACCATGCGTGCCAACCACCATGCCGCGCGCAGCCTTTTCGGTAGCAAGGCATGCCCCCATCGGAAAGCCGCCGCCAATCCCCTTGGCGCTCGCCATGATGTCGGGGGTGATGCCATAATGCTCATAGGCATAGAGTTTGCCGGTGCGCGCGACGCCGCTTTGCACTTCGTCGAGCACCAGCATCAGGTCATGTTCGTCGGCGAGCGCGCGCAAGCCCTTCATAAACGCATCCGACGCAGGGCGGACGCCGCCCTCGCCCTGAACCGGTTCGACAAGGAAACCGGCGGTGTTTGGCCCGATGGCCGCCGTTGCCGCCTCCAGATCGTCAAACTCGACATATTTGAACCCAGCAAGCAGCGGCAGGAATCCCTTGTGCATTTTTTCCTGATTCGACGCAGAGATGGTCGCCATCGTCCGGCCGTGGAAGGCATTTTTGAATGTTATCAGCTCGAAACGGTGATCATTACCGACCGATTGATGGTAAGCGCGCGCGGTCTTTATTGCGCACTCGACCGCTTCCGCGCCCGAATTGGTGAAGAAGACGGTGTCGGCAAAAGTGGTGTCAATTAGACGCTGCGCGAACGCCTCACCTTGCGGGCTGCCATAAAGGTTCGAGACGTGCATCAATGTCGCCGCCTGATCCTGAATCGCCTTGGTCAATTGCGGGTGGCCATGACCCAGCAGGTTGACCGCGATGCCGCTGGCGAAATCGAGCGCACGGCGGCCATCTTCGGAAATCAGATAGGCCCCCTCCCCTCGCACCGGGCGAAACCCACACCGTGGGTAAACGGGCATGAGAGGGGTAATAGACATCGGATTCTCCTATGGCATTAATCAAAAGCAAAATGGCGACCCCCGAATGGGCCGCCACGTGCAGGACACCAGTATAAGACGATGAAGGCCCGATAGCTAGGGCCTGTATTGGGCTAGATGTGAACGCAGCCGCCCAAGAGCTTGTTTTTTAATTTGGCAAACGCGCGCTGCGCCAATATCCATCGCGCAGCCGATTTCCTCTAGGCTTTTCTCATCCATGAAAAACAGCCGAAGAATGCGCGCCTCTCTCTCATTCAACGAGTCGATGGCGGCCAATAAAAGCTTCTGGATTTTCTCATGATCCAGCTTTTCGTCCGCGCGCTCATCGGTGCTGGCGAACCATGGCGAAGTGTCAAAGTTGTTAATGTCGATAGGTTCCAACCGCACAGGCTCGCACTTGGCCGCCAGTGCGATATATTGCTGTTCATCTAGCTTAAGCGCAGCAGCCATTTCGCGCGGTGCGGGCGCACGGTGGAGCAATTGCTCCAGTTCCGCCCGCGCCCGCTGTAAAGCTTTCCGGCTGGCAAGGGCGTGCCGTGTGGCGTTGACATTTTTGCGGATCAAATCGACCATTGCGCCACGGATACGCATGCTCGCATAGGTTGAAAATGCGTGCCCCCTGTCTTCATAGGCTCTGGACGCCTCGGTCAATGCGACCATTCCCGTCTGAATGATGTCTTCGATAGCGACGCTGTTGGGCAACATTGGCCGCATATGTGATGCGATGCGCCGCACCAACGCCATGTGCGAATAGATCAATTGCTCTTGCCCGATCTGTTGCCGAGGCATGGCGCGCCTATGGCCAGCGGACCGAGGTTCCAACAATTGTTGCTTTGCATATGCCATCGCTCGCCTTTCCGATCGCGCTGGCAATGGAATGGGCAGGCTTTGGTAATCGCAGCGATAAGCAGCAGTCCAAAATGGATATAGCGGCCGTCAGATACACGGATGAAACGCCATCCATGCTGTGATAGAGGTAGGCCTATGAAAGACGTTACCATCTGGCACCAAGTGTCAATTGAGCAATTTAATGCGGACATTCGCCCCGCTGGTGAACCCGCAATCATCAAAGGGCTGGTTAGCGACTGGCCGATCGTCGCAGCAGCACGTCAAGGGAGCCGCGCGCTGGTTGATTACCTGTCCGCCAAGGCCACCACCAGCCCGATCAACGTCGCCATCGCACCGCCAGAGGTGGTGGGGCGGTTTCATTACACCAAGGATGCGCGGCACCTGAATTATGCCCTAGAGGACATGCCGCTCAAGGCATTACTCGAACGATTGCTTGTCGAAACGGACGCGACGGCACCGTCTGCGATTGCCGGACAGAGCCTCAATGCCCGCACCCATTTGCCTGCCTTTGTGGCAATGCACCCCATGCCGATCCTGCCGCCAACGGCGGCGGCGCGCATGTGGATTTGCAATGCCGCCAAGGTTGCAACGCATAATGACGAGCTCGAAAATGTGGCGGTATGCGCGGCTGGGCGGCGGCGTTTCACCCTGTTTCCGCCCGAGCAGATCGGCAATCTTTACCCCGGCCCATTCGAGCTGACACCCGGCGGTACACCCATTTCTATGGTCCATCTCGATGCACCCGATATGGAGCATTATCCGCGATTTTACGATGCGCTGGCCACCGCATCGGTCGCGGAGCTGGAGCCGGGCGATGCGCTGTATGTCCCCTATCAATGGTTTCACCATGTCGAGGCGACAGACCCCATCAACATCCTCGTCAATTATTGGTGGGATGATGCCCGTCAAGACCTGGGCTCGCCATGGGATGCGCTGATGCACGCGATGATTGCTATTCGCGAGCTTCCGGTTGATCGCCGCCGTGCGTGGCGCGCCGCGTTCGACCATTATGCGTTCCTGATGGGCGGCGATGCAGGTGCGCATTTGCCCGCCGAGGCGCGCGGGGTGCTGGGGGCGTTCAGCCCTGAAGACGTGGCGCGACTGCGCGCCGATTTGGTCGGCAACCTTACCGCAACCGACGGCAAGCGTTTTGGCCCGATGAAGTAAACCTATACCCTTATTGCCGCTGATAGACGCGAACATAGTCAATTTCGAACGTCACGGGGAAGATCGCGTCATCGACCGCACCGCCCAGATCGCCGCCGATAGCGAGGTTGAGGATCATGTAATTGGGGCGGTCAAACGGCCAGCCATCTGGTCCCTTGCCAGCCTGATCATAGCGCCCATATTCGCGGCCATCGACCATGAAACGGATGCTGTCGGGCGTCCATTCAGCCTGATAATTGTGGAATGCGGTGCAGGCATCGGGCACAATGATATGGTTGCTTTGGCTGGGCAACGCGCTGGACCGGGTGGCGATGTTGTGGACGGTGCCGAATATGTCGCTGGGGTCGCTGCCCACCTGTTCCATGATATCAATTTCGCCGTTCGCCGGCCATTCGCCCGTGGTGCCCAGCATCCAGATGGCGGGCCAAGTGCCCGCACCGCACGGCATTTTTGCGCGCACATCCATATAGCCATAGGTCCATTCGGCGCGACCGCGCGTCACCAGCTTGCCAGAGCTGTAGCGCTGCCCGCCAAAATCGGCGCGCGCGCTCAGGTCTTCACGCCGCGCAGTCAGCCGCAGCACCCCGTCCGCGACGGCCGCGTTGCCGCCGATCCCGCCATCATAATATTGCAATTCATTGTTGAACCATCCGGTGCGGTTCTCACCCGTGTCCATAGCCCAATAGCGCGCATCGGGCGCGCCATCATGCGCGAACTCGTCATGCCACAGCAGCGCATAGCCCGCAGGCACGGCGGCGCTGTGCGGCACATGCGGGGTGGCGCAGGCGGCAAGCGCGGGCAGCATCAGGGTCGATAAATAGGATGCACGCACAGTTTCATTCCTCAAAATGGCCATTCCTTTGCTGACCTAAAATAGTCCAAAGTTGACACCAAGAACGGGGTTGTGATGGTGCGGTATTACACTAATACGGTTGACACGAAACAGGGGGTGAATCGATTTGTAAATCGTGGTTTTGCGTAGTTTTTTGATTTCTCTCCGACTGTGGTGTCAACTTAATACACTTTCAACATTCCTCCTCCCTTCATGTGCTCCGCACCAAGTGCGCAAGCACCTAGCCTCACCCGCCGCCATCGGGGCGCAGAAATGTGCGTGAGCGATAATATGGCCATGGCCCCAGCATGGCATAGATCGCACACTGTAGGAAAGGCCTGTGACAGGTGACTGTAACGTCTTACCTATGGAGCGCGCTTGCTGCGCATCGCGGCGACTTTTTTGACAGCCGCGTCATTCAACAACCGAGCATATTCGGTCGAACCGACCGCGTGAAGCGCTATGCGCGTCGCCGCGTCATGGTGCACGCCCCAGCCGAACTGCTTGGGCAAAGGCGATGCGCGCAGACACGCCTTGGGCTGCACGAAAAATGCAGCGCGGGCCTCATCCGTGACGGCGAGGTCGTTTTTGGCGGCATGGACCGCGAACAGCAAATCGTCGCTGGTCATTGTGTAAGGCGCAGCAACCAGCAGCGCATAGTGCCGCCCGGCGATGCTATCGGGCTTTGGCGGGATGATGCCGCCCGTCGCCGCGCTGTCCGGCACAAATTGCCGCTCGATGGGTGGCCGCGCTCTCGCGCTTGGACGGCGGCGCTGCTTGACCACCCCCATGTTGCCGCATGGATGGATGAGGCCGAACAGCTGCCGCATATCTGGTTCGAGAGCTATCTTGTCCCCGATGCCGCAATCGAACTGAACGAGGGTTAGGTTGGGGCTATTATAGCGAGTGCACAACCTTCATTCCACCGTCACACTCTTCGCCAAATTCCTCGCCTGATCGACATAGGTGCCCAAGAAATATTTCTTGTGGGCAGTTTTCTTACCACGGGAAACTTACAAAAAGAGCTAGTTTCCTATTGTGGCGGCGGGTTACGCAGATATGCTATGATGTCTGCTCGTTCCTGAGCCGACGGCACTCGGATTCCCATCTGTGTCCCTGGAACCATAGCGACAGGGTTGGTCAACCAGCGATCAAGATTTACCTGAGTCCAGATGATGCGTGATCGAACCAAGCTTGCTGAATAGCTATAGTTGGAAACCGCGCCTGCGCGACGACCAACTACGCCGCGATGCGACGGGCCGACGCGGTTGGCATCGAGCGAATGGCACGCGCTGCATCTTGATTGATAGAGCGCCGCCCCCCGGGTGGGGTTCCCGGGGAGCGGGGCAACTATTGCGGCAGCCGTTGATGGCGTATGGGTTATTGCCAGCGCAAAGGATATGGCACACAATGACGCACAAACGATTGCTGCCAATGATCGCTTTGTTCCGACTGCCACAGTTGAAGGCATGGCTTAACCGAACATCAAAGCACTGGCTGGGACAGCTATACCAAGCGCATTGCTAAGTATTGCAGCATGGAATGCTTCATCACCTGCCATGCGCGCGGCGAGCAGGTGAAATTCGTTCGCGCCAAGCGAAGGAATGAGGCTGAGATAGGCATTGGCGGCACCGCGCTCAAGCCGCAAAGCAAGGCCCAGCACACCGGCTTGATCGCTTAGAGACGCTGCGCCAAGGTCTGTGGCATAGTCCGGCAATGTTTTAGCTTCTGCGGGCACGCCACCAAGACGCTGAACTGCGGCGATGAGTTCATCGCGGTGTTGCTTGTGATGACCTTGAAAAGTTACAGCAAGCGCTAGCACGCCGGGCGTCAAAAGACCGCTTTCTGCGCCAATCTGATATGCCCCTATGCCTTCATGTTCAAGGCTGATTGCCGCGTTGAGAAGCTGAACATCTTGTGAAGGGCGCCCACGGCGCATACGCGCTGATGCGGGCGCTTCAGAACCCAGCATAGCGAACAACCCTGCGCCAGAAAGCGTCGCAACTGTTCCAGTGAGCGCTGTACGTCGGCTTGGCAAAATCTTTTGATCAGTCATTGGTTAAGCTCCTGTTGTTTGGGTTTGAATAATTTCGAATGCTAACAATACACGCCCGGTTAACGCCTGACAGAAATGCCCGCCAAAGGGGAATGTGCCGAGCAGAGCAGTCTTCAATTCTGGATCGAGCGATTGTTGCAAACGACGCCGCGCACGCAAATTCCTTGTTTTCACAGTTGCCGCCGGAATGCCCAGAATATCGGCGGTTTCACCAACGCTTAACCCTTCAATTTCACGCAAGATGAAGGTCAAACGAAAATCTTCGGGTAACTCCGAAATCGCGCATTCTAAGACCCTACGCAATTGATCGCGTGCGAGAGTGGCTTCAGGAGAATATACGTGCATGGAACCACGCATCAGCTTGTCACGATACTCATCAATGACCGTGATTGACGCTTCATCAAAAACGGCGCGGCGGCGCTTTGCCGCACGGACTCTGCCCAATGCTTCATTGATTACAATCCGGGTTAACCAAGTGGATAAAGATGACCGTCCATCAAATCCATCAATGGCGACGAAGGCGTTCAGATACGCACCTTGAACCGCGTCTTCGGCCTCACTTTGGCTCTTAAGGATACCGCGTGCTACACGGAAAAGCCGCTGATTGTTCCGTTGTATCACAATGCTTGCGGCCACCGAATCCCGCTCAGCGATAAACTTGGCAAGCTCGACGTCTGTCAGCATTTCATATTGGATGAGGGCCAATGCGGCCATGCGTCCTCTCCTGCGTATTCGTCGGTTAGATGAAGAAATTCGAAAAAGGTTCCTCGAAAACTAGGTTTTAGAAAATCACGTACATCAAATCTGAGTAATCACAGTGAAACCATCAATTCCTTGCGCATATCAAGGTTTGTCTTGAACTCACCCAGCCAGCATTTGGTTACCATAGACACGCCGTGCTGATTGACGCCGCGCGTTGACATACAACCGTGCGACGCTTCGATCACCACGCCAACCCCGCGTGGATTGAGCACCTGATCAAGCGCAAATGCGATTTCGCTGGTCAGTCGTTCTTGCAGCTGTAGCCGCCGCGCAAAAAGCTCCACAAGACGTGAGAGTTTTGATATACCAACTACGCCGTCGCGCGGCCAATAAGCAATATGTGCTAACCCAGTAATGGGTGCCATGTGATGCTCGCAGGTCGACACCAGCGGAATTCGACGCAATATGACCATCTCGTCATAGCCGGTCGGTTCGGTGAAAATCTTGCCAAGGATCACTTTCGGATCCTGTCCATAGCCACTAAACCATTCGGTATATGCACGTGCAACACGCGACGGCGTTTCGAGTAGTCCCTCACGGTCCGGATCATCGCCGGTTGCTGCAATCATCGTTCGAACAGCGGCTTCAAACGCAGCGCGGTTCGGTATTTCGCGACTTGCTTCGGAACCGTTTATCGAAGCAACATCATTATCTGACTGAGTAAAATTTGACCGCAACACATCCACAAGGAAACTCCACTAGAAGATTTACCATGGGTTGGATGCTGGAATATCGGATTGGTTCCTGAACAATTGCAATATTATGGGGCACTTGCGGTGATCTTCAGCAATCCCGAGATCATATTGCACTGCGCCCCTCACTCCACCGTAACCGACTTCGCCAGATTGCGCGGCTGGTCCACATCGCGCCCACTAAGCTCACGCCGCCAGATACCTTGGAATATTAAACGCACCCTCGCGCTTGCGGGCTTCGGCTATCTCCCACGCTGTTTGCATCTTGAGCAGTGTATCCATCCGCACCCCGAATGCCTTTTCGATGCGCAGCGCCATATCGGGCGACAGCCCCCCATGGCAGTTGAGCAGGATCGACAGCGTTTGCCGCGTCACACCAAGGACGCGCGCCGCCGCCGACACGTTCAGGTCGTGCCCCGCAACAATTTCGCGGACGAACTCGCCAATATGGCTGGGGCTGTGCATCACTATCTCCATAGTCTTCATTAGTGATAATCCTCTAAATCAAGGATCGTAATTTCTTGGGAAGCATCATCGACCGCAAAGGTCAGCCGATAATTAGCCGTTACGTGAAAACTCCAGCGATCATCGCTTAATTGGTGGGCTTTCCAAAACGCTAGGTTTCTGAACTCGTCACTATGTGTCATTCCCGTCAGAAAGGTCAGTTGTATCCTGATCTTGCCAACAACCCGCCTGTCGAGCTTCGACACATCCCCCTTCTCGATAAAGCGGGCGAGTCCCTTGTGACGGATCGAGACAATTTTCACGAGCGATAAATAGTCATGGGTATGTTAGGTGTCAATAGGCATATTGCACTATACTCTCACTCCACCGTCACGCTTTTGGCCAGATTGCGCGGCTGGTCCACGTCGGTGCCCTTGGCGCAGGCGACATGATAGGCGAGGAGCTGCACCGGTACCGCATAGACCAAAGGCGCGATCAGCGGATGGACCGACGGCATTTCTATCGTCGCCATACAGCCCTCGCCCGCCTCCGCGATCCCCTCGGCGTCGCTGATGAGCACCACCTTGCCGCCGCGCGCGCGGACCTCCTGCATATTGCTGACGGTTTTTTCGAACAGTGGGCCCGACGGCGCGAGGACGATGACCGGCACGGCTTCGTCGATCAGCGCAATCGGGCCGTGCTTCATCTCCCCGCTCGCATAGCCTTCGGCATGGATGTAGCTGATTTCCTTGAGTTTGAGCGCGCCTTCCAACGCCAGCGGATAATCGGGGCCGCGCCCCAGATAGAGCACATCGCGCGCCGGTGCGATAAGGTGCGCCATCGCGGCAATGTCATCATCATGCGCCAATGCGGCGTTGATAGCGGCGGGGGCCTCGGTCAGATGCTTGACCACCTCGCGCTCCTCATCGCGGGTCATTTTGCCCTTGACCACCGCCAGATGCGCGGCGAGCGCGGCAAGGACGGCCAGCTGACAGCTGAACGCCTTGGTAGAGGCAACGCCAATCTCCGGCCCGGCATGAGTGGGGAGGAGAAGGTCGGCCTCTCGTGCCATGCTGCTGGTCGGGACGTTGACGACGACGGCGATCTTCTGTCCCGCCGATTTGGCGTGGCGCAGCGCCGCGAGCGTATCCGCCGTCTCGCCCGACTGCGAGATGAACAGCGCGAGGCCCCCCGCCTCTAGCACGGGATCGCGGTAGCGGAATTCGGACGCGAAATCGAGATCAACGGGGACGCGCGCAAACTGTTCAAACCAGTATTTGGCAACCATCCCGGCATAGTAGCTCGTGCCGCAGGCGACGATGGTGACGCGGTTGATGGCGGACAGATCAAAATCCATTTGCGGCAGCGCGACCTGTTGCTCCAGCGGGCGGATGTAGGAGGAGAGCGTCTGCGCGACCACGGTGGGCTGCTCGAAAATCTCTTTCTGCATATAATGGCGGTAATTGCCCTTTTCGATCGTCGCCGCCGACACGCCCGATGTCGTCACTTCGCGGGTGACGGGGGTATTGGTGCGGTCGAAAATCTCGGCGCCACCCTGGGTAATGACGACCCAGTCGCCCTCCTCAAGATAGGCGATTTGCTGGGTCAGCGGGGCGAGCGCGAGGGCATCCGACCCCAAATAGGTCTCGCCATCCCCATAGCCAACGACCAGCGGCGAGCCGAGCCGTGCGCCGATCAACATATCGGGATGTGAACGAAAGGCGATGGCGAGCGCGAATGCCCCGCGCAGGGTGGGGAGCACAGCCTTGACCGCGCCTTGCGGGGACAACCCAGCCTCAATCTGCTCGCTGATCAAATGCGCGACGACTTCGGTGTCGGTCTCGCTCTCGAACGTCCGGCCGCGCGCAACAAGCGCGTCACGTAAAGTTTTGAAATTTTCGATGATGCCATTGTGAACGAGCGCGACTTCGCCGGTCGCATGCGGGTGCGCGTTGCTGGTGGTCGGCGCGCCGTGCGTCGCCCAGCGGGTATGCGCGATGCCGATAGTGCCGGGCGCGGGATTGCCGCTAAGTTCGTTGACGAGGTTCGCCAGCTTGCCCTGTGCGCGGCGGCGCACCAGCTGCCCGCTATCTATCGTGCACACCCCCGCGCTGTCATAACCGCGATATTCCATGCGGCGAAGCCCATCGACGAGCCTGTCCGAGACGGGGGATTTGCCGATAATTCCGATAATTCCGCACATTTATTTTGCTTTCTGGGGCTTAGGCTTTCGTCTCGAGAGTATAGGGAACGCGAATCCCCGGCATCTCTGCCGGAAAATCCTTTGTATTTCGTGTAATCAGAATCGCACCATTCACCTGCGCAGTGGCAAGGATATAAGCATCCATAAGTTTCATCGGTGACCGGTACCGGATATCCGCAGCGGCGGATGCAATTCTCGCATCAATCTCGACGACTTCTAGAGACGAAATCGTCCGTTGAAGGATGTCGCGCTCGTCAATCGGTACCCCCGCCAGTAGTTCGGTCCATACGACGCGGCTGATCCGATGCTTTTTATAGCGCGACAACTCAGCGATGGCCTTGGGGCTATTGCTCAACCAGTCGATCAGGATGTTGGTGTCGAAAAAGGGGTCGGACACAAATCAAATATCTTCATACGGCCTGCGGTCTTCGCGCATAGCCCTTTGATATTCGACTGCGTCGCCAATATCGGTTTTATGCTTCCACAGACCGGCACCACGCGCGATCCAATCCTGATTATCAGCATTATGGACCAGATGGAGCTTGATCGCGGCACGAATTTCCGCCGCACGGGATTTACCTTGGCGTTTGGCCAGTGCATCGAGCTTTTCGATATCTTCGTCTGGGATGTCGGCTAGAATTCTCATGGGCGGCTCTCAATATGTTGGCGATACCAGCGGATGACCATACCCAAAACAGCCGCGCGCGATTTACCCTGCTCGGCGGCGAGTTGGTCGAGCCATTTGATGTCTTCATCGGGCAGGTCGGCGAGGATGCGAGTCATGATATACTGATATCATATCATGATATCATGTCAAGTTAATGTCGGAGATTCGCGAACGGCAATCGTCCGAAACCTTCCTCAAACTCTCTTAGCAAAGCCGTTTCTATGGCGGTAGCTTGGCCTACGTCAAGTGACAGCCAACCGATGGACAGCTGTTTGACCTCCGGCAACTGCCAAATCAAGCGACCGCCTTGGTGCGCAACGGCTTCTCCACGCCCAAATCGGGCGAAGGCCTAATCCGTTTTCTCAGTGTCTGGTCTGTTTTCCCGATGTAAACAATGTCGCAATCATCATGCCACTCTGCATCCAATCTATCGGAAGCCACCGATGGATCTTTGCCCTTGTACCATCCGCCACAACTAACAGTAGGCCATTCAGTCGGTCGCCCTAGGTCGTAAGCGACAGCGTAAACACCCGGTATTGTCGGCAATAACAACGAAGTGTCTGCCGTCAGCAAGGGAATCCATCCCTCAAAGCCGCGACGTTCAAGTTCAGCCCGATTCACAATTTCCCCGCCTTCTTCTTCCCCATCACATCCCGAAACCGCGCGGCCCAACCGGGCTTGGCCTGTTGGGCTGGGCGGACGAGCGCGAGCGCATCCGCCGCTACATCAGCCGTAATCGTGCTACCCGCGCCGACGATCGCGCCCGCGCCGATGGTGACGGGGGCGACGAGGGCCGAGTTGGAGCCGATAAACGCGCCGTCGCCGATCACCGTTGGATATTTGAAATAGCCGTCATAGTTGCAGGTGATCGTGCCCGCGCCGATGTTCGCGCCCGCGCCGATGGTGGCGTCGCCCAGATAGGTCAAATGATTGGCCTTGGCACCCTTGCCGAGATGCGCTTTCTTGGTTTCGACGAAATTGCCGATCTTCGCGCCCTCCTCGAGCACCGTGCCCGGGCGCAGCCGGGCGTAGGGGCCGACCTCGCAGCCCGACGCGATCACCGCGCCCTCGATGTGGCTGAACGCGCGGATGGTGGCGCCATCGGCCACGCACACTCCGGGGCCAAACCACACATTGGGCTCGATCAGAACATCGCGGCCAATCACCGTATCATAGGCGAACCACACGGTTTCGGGCGCGATCAGCGTGACGCCATCGGCCATGGCGGCGGTGCGGCGCTTTGCCTGCCACACCCCCTCTAGGCCTGCGAGTTCGGCGCGAGAGTTGACGCCAGCAACCTCGCTCGCATCCTCCACCTCTATCACCGCAGAGGATTGGCCGGGCAGCATGACAATGTCGGGCAGATAATATTCGCCCGCCGCATTGTCGTTGCCGATGCTGTCGAGCAGCACGAACAGGTCGGATGCGCGCGCCGCCATCAGGCCGGAGTTGCACAGGGGGGCCGCGCGTTCGGCCTCATTCGCGTCCTTATACTCGACCATTTTAGCGATAGTTCCGTCGTTTCCCGCAATAATCCGGCCATAGGCACCCGCATCATCGGGGCGAAAGCCCAGCACGACACAGCGTGGTTCGATGCCAAAATTCAGCCGCTCAATCATGCGCTGAAGCGTGGCGGCGCTGACCAGCGGGACATCGCCATAAAGGATGAGCACATCGCCCGCGAAGCCGCCAAGCGCGTCTTTCGCCTGTGCTACGGCGTGGCCAGTGCCGAGTTGTTCGCGCTGCCATGCTATAGCCACATCACGCCCGGCGACGCATCCCTCAACCTGCTCACCGCCCGCGCCGACGACCACTACCGTCCGTTCCGCGCCCAAAGCAGCCACGCTGTCGAGCAGGTGATGGAGCATGGGTTTGCCCGCGATTGGGTGCAACACCTTGTGCAGGCTGGATTTCATCCGCGTGCCCTGTCCAGCGGCGAGGATGATGGCGGCGAGTGGTCTGTTATGTTTCGTGGTCATGTGATGCGCTTTGCCATCAATTCCTTGCCAATTCCACTATCAAGCCTAGCGGGCGCGCCATTTCGTCCATAAATGCCGTGCGAGCATCAGCGGAGGCATCCTGAGCCAGTGCGATCGGATGTAAAAGGCCAGCCGGGCGAAGGGCCGCGCCTCCCTGCCCCAATCATCGCGGGCCATCAGGCGGCGCCTGAACAGCGCATCACCGCTGTCCTGCACCCGCCAAGTTGCAGCTATTTCTGTACCATAGAGGTCATGCGCCAACCGCGCGGCCCTGTGCACCGCGTGCCATAGCTGATGGTGACGTGCGCGCGCCTCCAGCACAGACCAAAACGCATCATCAGCAGCCGCAAAGTGGCTGAGCAGACAATGCATGTCCCACAGGTTGCGCAGGCCACCCGCCAAATCGCCATCGGCCACCATATGCGCGGCGCTATGAATGACTATGTCGGTGGGGGAGAGTGTGTATAAGTTTTCCGTTCGTGCTGAGCTTGTCGAAGCACTGTGTTTCTGGGCGCTCTCAGAAAAAGGCAGCCCTTCGACAGGCTCAGGGCGAACGGCGTGTTTTGGTTGCACCGCTCTTGCATCCGCCAGCATCGCCGCAGCATCGGGCCGAACCCGCGCGGTCAGCGGCAATATGGTGTGATGGACGTCGATCATTCGGTCGCGGGTCGAATGGATGAGCGGCGGCAATTCGTGCATATGCTCGCGGTAATAGGCCTGATCATAGGGGTCGTCCTTGACCCATTCCCAGCCCGCATCGCGCAACGCCGCCTCAACCGCATCGAGCCTGTCGCGCGGCACCAATATGTCGAGATCGCCAATTTGCCGCCCTTGTGCGCAGGAGAGGCCAGCAGCGGCATAGGCCGTGCCTTTGAGCAGCACAAATCGCACATCAAGCGGCGCGAGGGCGCGGCGGCACATTTCTGCTTCCCACAGCGCCTGCACCTGCGCCTGATCGGCGGCGATGCGCGCGGCGTTTAGGAGGGACGCAACTTCGGGGGGTAGCGGCTGTTCGGCTACTCGGGTAGCGAGCGTGCCGAGCAACACTTCGGCGCGGGCGACCGAAATCAGCGCACTCCATTGGTCGCTATCGAGCGCGGCGACGCTGGCAGGATTGCGTAACGCGGCGACGAGATGCGTCATCGCGGTCATGCTTCCAGCTCCGCCCATAATGCCTCGACCGCAGCCACGCCTTGGTCACCGCTGGCATAACCAATCGCCACCGAAGGAACATCCCGCACCAGCCGTGTCAGCGCGGCAAAGCCGGGCTCGCCCAGCGCAACATAATTGGTCGAGCTGTCGGTCAAGCGCATGAAGGCTTCGCTCGGTGGCACGGGGCGCAGACCCGGCTCGCCGCCAAAGGTCGGGAACAATAGCAAGGCGGGCGTAGCACGCTCATCCATCCGCGCGATGGCGTCGGCGCGCGGCACCAAATGCCGGATCGTCCCCTTGGGTGTGTCAGTGATGACGGGGCCAAGGCGTGATGCAGGGACGCGGGCGGCCATCGCGGCAATCGCTTCATTCTTCAGGCTGATCAGGCGCGGAAATGCTGACAATTGCCCGTCGCCAAGCCCAAGCATCGCAAACTCGTCGCCGAGCAGTCGCCAATCACCCTCACCCAGCATAGCGGCCAGCGTCGATTTTCCCGACCCCGATGCGCCAACCATGATGATCGCGCGGCCATCACGCTCCACCGCGCTGGCGTGGAGCAACAGATGCTGCCGCCAACCCAATGCGACTTGCAGGTTCATCGCCATTTCTGCAGCGAGCAACCCTTGGCGCAATGGTAATGGCAAGGCATCAGGGATCGTATAATCGCCGCTTATGTGCACCGCAGGACGGATCCAGCGCCGCCAAGGGCGCGCCGCCTCTATCCGTGCCGTTGCGCTCGCAGCACAGCCGTCAAGCGAAGGATAGGCCGCATAAAGCCGCTTGAGGTCTTCAATCGGCCCCGCCCAGTCGGACGCGACGCGAAACCCCACGGGGCCAACGCGAAATTGATGCACATGGCTCATGCGTGCTCGACCAGCCCGAGCGCGGCCAGTTCGTCCAAACATTCGGTTATGCGCGCGGCCAAATCGCCGCTGCCAGATATGACGAATGTGGCGGAAAGCCTATCGGCGATTGCCAGTGCGCTTGCCGCACCGTCCCGTAAAACGGTCAAAATCTCTGGCAGAGGCTGCGCCAGCAAATGCGTCTGTCCCGAAGCGCGATCATAAACTGCCGTCAGCGTATCGAGCGTGAAGATGGAGAGCCTGTCGGCGTGCGGCGCCAGCCATAACGGGGGGGTGGCTGGCATGGAGCGCCTTAACGCGGCACTTGGATCGATGCGTAACAGGTGAACCCGCTCTGCCCTGCACGCAGGCGGCGGATATAATTCATATAGGCGCTGCCCTGTTCAGCGGTCGTGCCGGGCAACGAGCGCCCTTGCAACGCTTGACGCACCTCTTCGCCCGTGAACGGACGGCCAGCACCAGGGAATGCCCCTTGCGTCCCAGCCGGAACCAAGGTGCCGTCGAGCGCGATATATTGGCCGCCATAGACGGGTTCAGGAACGGGAATCTCGCAATTGAACACCGACGCCGCTGTCTGTGCGAAGGCGGGGCGCACCGTCACAGCCGCCGCAACGCCCGCCGCACCGACCATCAACATGGCGCGCCGCGCCACATTGTGACTAGAACCATCTTGTGATTCTGCTGGTGTTGGCTGGCTGTCGTCGGTCATAGGTTTTCCCCGCATATAGGCGTCTCCACCCTAGAATCGCGCATTTCAGCAGTTTTGGCAAGCATACTAACCATCATATTTGCTCCAAAGCGCAGGCGTGTTAGATACGCCGTGATGCCACCGTCCTTCACCTCGTTCCTCGCCGCTGTAATTCTGCTATTTTGCGGCGCTTTGGCCGCGTGGATGCTGGGCACTCCGACAGCCGGAATCGCAGTTTTTCTGGCCAGTGGGGTTGGCGCTGTGCTTGCTGCTACGCTGGGCCGACCAGACAGCCGCAAAGCGGAGCCAATTGCTCAAAATATGCCCGTTTTACAGGGACTTCCGTTGCACCTCCACCCCGGTTTCGATGACCTGTTTGACGCGTTGCCATCCCCATTCATGACAGTCAATGTCATGAATATTGTCGCCGCCAACCGCGCCGCGAAAGAGCTGCTCGGCTCCTTCATCATCGGCGCCGATGTTCGCGCCGCCATCCGCCACCCGGCGGTCGCCGACCGCCTCGACAACCCCAAGGCGCAGGCGAGCGCAGAGGCGATCGACCTGACCGGCATCGGCCATCCGGGAGAGCGCTGGGAAATGCAGACCATGCCGATGGCCGATGGCAGCGTGCTGGTGGCGCTCGCCAACCAGACGAGCCGCGACGCGGTGGAGCGGATGCGCGCCGATTTTGTCGCCAATGCCAGCCACGAACTGCGCACCCCGCTTGCGGCCATTATCGGCTATGTCGAGACTTTGCGCGATGCGGGTGCGGGCGATGACGCCGAATTGCGCCAGCGATTCCTGTCAATCGTCGATGTAGAGGCGCGGCGGATGCTGCAACTGATCGCCGATTTGATGTCGATTTCAAGGATCGAAGCGAGCAAGGGCGATGGCCCGAGCGAAGAGATTGATCTGGCGCAGTGCGCGCGCATCGTCATCGACGAACTGGTCGCGGGCGGCGATCCGCGCGCCAAAGCGGTCACGCTGTCGGCGAGCAGCGCGCTGGTTCGCGGCGACCGCGCGCAATTGTCGCAACTGGTCAACAATATAGTCTCCAATGCGATGAAATATGGGCGCGAAGGCACACCAATAATGGTCGCGATAGCCACCGCGAATGCCATGGCCGAACTCACAGTCGCCGATCAGGGTGATGGCATATCGAGCGAACATCTGCCGCGACTGACCGAACGTTTTTACCGTGTCGATAGCGCGCGCAGCCGGGCCCTTGGCGGAACCGGCCTTGGCCTCGCCATCGTCAAACATGTCGTCAACCGCCACCGTGGGCGGCTCGACATCGACAGCGTGGTCGGCACAGGCACGACTGTGCGGGTGCGGTTGCCGCTGGTAAACCCCTAGAAAACCGCGCCCTAGTGGTTCGATTCTGACATTTGCGTCGCCCTTGCGGCATCCACAGCAGCAAATGCCAGAATCATAAGAACCACTAGCAATAGGGTGATTCTAGTGGAACTTTTGAATTGAACATTTGAACCATGACCACGCCGCCTACGGGACTCAAATGTTCAATTCGTTCCACTAGCGGCGACTGTCATCAAACTGTCACCAAAATGTAAGAAATGGGGCAGCAGGGCCGAATCGGGCCACCATGATGAGAGCATGAGGGATAGTGATATGATGATCGTCAAAAGTTTCACAAAGGCCGCGCTGCTGGCGCTTCCGCTGCTTGCGCTCAGCGCATGCGGCGACCAAGGGGCTGGCGCATCGGGCGCGCGCGATTATGTGTCCGCCGTCGGATCATCGACCGTCTATCCCTTTGCAACAATCGCTGCCGAGCAGTTTCAGGCGGCCAATGCAGGGATGAAAGCGCCCAACATCGAATCGACCGGAACCGGCGGCGGGATCGAGCGTTTTTGCGCAGGCGTCGGCGCGGGCACGCCCGACATCGCCAACGCATCGCGCCGGATGAAGGCGAGCGAGTTTGAAACTTGCCGTAGCCACGGCGTCACCGACATTGTCGAGATCCAGATCGGCATCGACGGGCTGGCGCTGGGTCAATCAAACACGGGCCCGCAGATGGCGCTGACCCAAGCCGATATATACGCCGCGCTTGCCGCCAATCCTTTTGGCCAACCCAATACCGCACGCACATGGCACGACGTCAATCCGGCGCTGCCCGATGTGGCGATTTCGGTTTATGGCCCGCCGTCAACATCGGGCACCTATGATGCGTTCAAGGAGCTGATATTGGGCAAAGGCTGTTTGACCAACCCCGCGATGGCGGCGCTGAAAGACAGCAACAAGGACCAGTTCGAAGCGACCTGCCACACATTGCGCGGCGCGCCGGAATATGTCGAACAGGGTGAGAATGACAACCTCATCATCCAGAAACTGGTGCGTAATCCGACCAGCCTTGGTATCTTTGGCTATTCCTACCTCGACGCCAACCGTGCCCAGATCCGCGATGTGCCGATCAATGGTGTCACCGCGACCGTGGCGACCGTCGCCGACGGCAGCTATCCCGGATCACGCCCGCTGTATATCTATGTCAAGCGCGCGCATATCGGTGTCATCCCGGGATTGCAGCAATATGTGCAGGCGTTCCTGACCGCAGCTGCCGCTGGTGGACCGCTCAGCGAACATGGTCTCATCCCGCTGGGATCCGACCTTTATGCAGGCTCGCTGCGCGCGGGAACCGACTTGCCATTGTTGACCGCAGCGCAATTGCATTAAGGCGAACGGGAGGGGCGTAAAGGGCCGTGTCATCTGGCGCGATCATGATGTTGGTGCTGGGCCTCGCGCTGGTCGCGTGGCTGACGGGGCGTGCCAAGGCGATGCGCCTGACCACCGACAGTGTCACCCGCCCACATTCGCGCCCCCAATATCATGGTTGGTATGTCGCGCTGTGGGCTGCACTGCCTGCGCTTGGCTTTCTGGCGCTATGGGCCGCCATTTCCCCCGGTCTGGTCACGGGCGCCGTGCTGTCCGATCCGGCGGCAAGCGCGCTGCCAGCCGACGCCTTCATCCGCTCTGCCATATTGGGTGAAGCGCGCGGACTGGCGGGCGGTACGATTGGCCAAGGATTTAACCCCGCGTCGGCGGCGCTGGTCGAGCCCTATCGCGCCGCAATGGCGCGGTTTTCAACCATCGGTATCATCCTGACATTGCTGCTATGCTTTGCCGGCGGGGTGTTCGGATATACAAAGGTGAGCCACAATTTCCGTGCACGCACCCGCGTCGAGCGCGTGGTCATGCTGGTGCTGATGGCGGCGTCGCTGGCCGCGATATTGACGACTTTTGGCATTGTGTTCAGCCTGTTATTTGAATCGCTGCGCTTTTTTGGCAAAGTGCCGCTGGTCGAGTTTCTGTTTGGCACGACATGGGCACCGCAGTCCGGCGATGTTAGGCCCGACACATTCGGTGCCGTCCCGCTGTTCTGGGGGACCATCGTCATCGGCGCGGTGATCGCGATGATTGTCGCGATTCCGCTGGGGCTGATGACCGCGATTTACCTGACGCAATATGCGCACGAGCGCGTCCGCCGTTGGCTCAAGCCGACCATCGAAATCCTCGCCGGCGTGCCCACCGTAGTTTATGGCTATTTCGCCGCACTGACCATCGGCCCCGCGCTGCGCGATGCGGCGGTGGCTCTGGGTATCGGTGGCGCTAGTTCGGATTCGGCGCTGTCGGCGGGCATCGTCATGGGGATCATGATCATTCCTCTCGTCTCCTCGATGGCCGATGACAGCATCACGGCGGTGCCGCGCGCGATGCGCGACGGCAGCCTAGCGCTGGGCGCGACGCCATCCGAAACCATCCGCCAGGTGCTGATCCCCGCTGCGCTACCCGGCGTGATGGGCGGGGTGCTCCTAGCCGTCAGCCGCGCGATCGGCGAGACGATGATCGTCGTCATGGCGGCCGGACAATCGGCGAACCTGACGGGCAATGTCTTTGCCAGCATCACCACGGTGACGGTGCAGATCGTCAAACTGATGACCGGCGATCAGGAGTTTGAAAGCGCCAAAACGCTCGCGGCCTTCGCGCTCGGCCTTGTGCTGTTCATTGTGACGCTATTGCTTAACATCGTCGCGCTGCGCATCGTCAAACGCTATCGGGAAAGCTATGAATAGCCCCGCACCCCCCACATCGAAATGGGCGGGCGATGCGATGCAAACGCGCCTCAAGCGCCGCTATGCCGCCGAGCGCCGCTTCCGCTGGTTCGGATTTGGCGCAGTGGCGCTGTCGGTCGGATTCCTGCTGTTCCTGTTGGTCAGCATGGCGGCGGCGGGCCTGAGCGGGTTCAGCCAGACACGCATCGCGGTTCCGGTTGATTTTCGCGGGAGCGGCCTGTCGATCAATTTGGACCGGATGACGCGCGAACAGGCGCAAAGCACGCTGGCCCAGCAAGGGTTGTCCGACCTGCTGACCCTATCGGCCACGGCAGCTTTCGGGCCAGAAGGCGAGCATTATCTGGGGGCGGCAGCCCAGCGCGTGGCGCGCGATGCGATTCTGGGCGACCCGTCGATGCTGTCGCGTCAGGTCACAATAGACCTGCCCGCCGCGTCTGCTATCGACGTGGCGGCCAAGGGCACGGGTGATGCAGCATCCGAAGCGGCGGTCGCGCGGTTAGACACGCAGGGTAAATTGTCGAGCGGGTTTGATACGCTGTTCCTGTCGGGTGCCGACGCAACCGACCCGACGCTGGCCGGAGTGTGGGGGGCGCTGAAAGGATCGTTGCTGACGATGCTGGTGACGATGCTGTTCGCCTTTCCCATCGGCACCTTCACCGCCGTTTATTTGGAAGAATATGCGCCCAAAAACCGCCTGACCGACATCATCGAAGTGTCGATTAACAATCTGGCCGCCGTACCGTCGATCATCTTTGGCCTGCTCGCGCTGGCGCTGTTCATCAACATGTTCGGCCTGTGCGGCGGCAGTCCGCTGGTCGGCGGGATGACGCTGGCGCTGATGACGATGCCGGTGATTGTCATCGCCGCGCGCAACGCCATTAAAGCGGTGCCGCCGTCGATCCGCGATGCCGCGTTGGCGGTCGGCGCGTCACGGGTGCAGGTGGTGTTCCACCATGTCCTCCCCCTCGCTTTGCCCGGCATATTGACAGGCGCGATCATCGGCATGGCGCGCGCGCTGGGCGAAACCGCGCCGCTGTTGCTCATCGGGATGCGTGCCTTTGTCGGTGATGCACCCGCCGGGCTGTGCGACCGCGCGACCGTGTTGCCGATGCAGATATTCCTGTGGTCGGACGAGGTGGACAAAGGCTTTGTCGAGAATACATCGGCGGCGATCATCGTGCTGTTGATCGTTTTATTGTCGATGAACGCCATCGCCATAACCCTGCGTAACAAGTTTGAACAAAGGTGGTAATTAGAGTGAGCGAGCCCGCCCCAACCCCCAAGATGCCAATCCCCAAGATGACGGCGCGCGACGTCAATGTTTATTATGGCGACAAACAGGCGATTGACGGCGTCTCGATTGACGTGTTCCGCGACGATGTGACCGCGCTCATCGGCCCGTCTGGATGCGGCAAATCAACCTTTTTGCGCACGCTCAACCGGATGAACGATACCGTTCCAGGTGCGCGGGTGACGGGCGACATCCGCCTCGATAGCGACGATATTTATGCGCCCCAAATGGACGTAGTGCAGCTGCGCGCGCGCGTCGGCATGGTGTTTCAAAAGCCCAACCCCTTTCCCAAGTCGATTTACGACAATGTCGCATACGGCCCGCGCATCCACGGCCTGGCCCCGACCAAGGCCGACATGGACGGCGTGGTGGAAAAGGCGCTGACCCGCGCCGGACTGTGGGCCGAGGTCAAGGACCGCTTAAGCGACAGCGGCACCGCTTTGTCGGGCGGGCAGCAACAGCGGCTGTGCATCGCGCGCGCTATTGCGGTTGGCCCCGAAGTGGTGCTGATGGACGAGCCTTGTTCGGCGCTTGACCCCATCGCTACCGCGAAAATCGAGGAGCTGATCCACGAATTGCGCGGGCGTTTTGCCATCGTCATCGTCACCCACAATATGCAGCAGGCGGCGCGTGTGTCACAGCGCACCGCCTTTTTCCATATGGGCAAAGTGGTCGAATATGGCGCGACCAGCGACATTTTCACCAACCCGCGCGAAGACCGCACCAAAGATTATATCACCGGCCGTTACGGGTAATTGGCAAGGACACAATCATGAATGACCATATAGTCAAAGCCTTTGATGACGATCTTAACCGCCTGCGCGGCCTTGTATCCGAAATGGGCAGCCGCGCCGCCATCGCCATCGAACAGGCTATCCGCGCGCTACGCGAACGCGACCTAGAGGCGGCAAAACGGATCGTCGCCGATGACAAGCGCATCGACGATCTGGAGATGGAGGTCGAGAAACTGGTCGTCACCACCATCGCGCTGCGTGCACCGATGGCCGACGATCTGCGGGCGATGATTGCCGCGCTGAAAATCGCGGCGGTGCTGGAGCGCGTTGGCGACTATGCCAAGAGCATTGCCAAGCGCGTGCCGATATTGGCCGAAGCCCGCACGATAGAGGCGATACCGCTGCTGACCTCGATGTCCGAGATTGTGTGCGAGATGCTCCGCGATGTGCTGTCTGCCTATGCGGCGCGCGATGCCGCGCTGGCGGAGGAAGTGACGCAGCGCGACAAGGCTGTCGATGATTTCTATAACGCCATATTCCGTGCGTCGATCACTTACATGATGGAAAACCCCCGCAGCATCAGCGAGTCCGCGCATTTGCTGTTCATCGCCAAAAACCTCGAACGCGCAGGCGACCATGCCACCAATGTTGCGGAGATGGTTTATTACACCGCAACCGGACAGCATATGGCCGAGCGCGAAAAGGGCGTGGACATCACCGCGCCGGGCGGAGCATAGTCAGATGGCCCAGCCCGACATGCTGCTGGTCGAGGACGACGCCGCGCTGGCTGAACTCGTCACCTGGCATTTTACCCGCGAAGGCTACGGCGTCCGTCAAACCGGCAATGGCGAAGAGGCGATGATGTTGGTGCGCGAACGCTTACCCGACATCATCCTGCTCGACTGGATGGTCGAAGGGTTGTCGGGCATCGAAATATGCCGCCAGCTGCGCCGTTCCACCGCCACCGCCAATGTGCCGATCATCATGCTGACCGCGCGCGGCGAGGAGGAAGACCGCGTGCGCGGCCTGCAAACCGGGGCCGATGATTATGTCACCAAACCGTTCAGTCCCCGCGAACTGGTGGCGCGGGTCGCCGCTGTGTTACGCCGTGTGCGCCCCGCATTGGCGGGGGCAGCCATCACCTATGCCGACATCGAAATGGATATTGTTGGCCATAAGGTGAAGCGGGCTGGCAAAAATGTTGCGCTCGGGCCTACCGAATATCGCCTGCTGCGCCATTTTCTGGAACATCCGGGCCGCGTATTTTCGCGCGAGCACTTGCTCGACAGCGTGTGGGGCCATGACAGCGACAATGAACTGCGCACCGTCGATGTCCACATCCGCCGATTGCGCAAGGCGATCAACGACGGGGGCGGAGGCGATGAGCTGCCCGACATCATCCGCACCGTGCGATCAGCTGGCTATTCGCTCGATATGGATTTGGCGGGTTAGCCCCCCGCGTCAGAAATCGACCTGTGCACGCAGCGCAACGGCATCGGCGCTATAGTCGCGGTCGGTGCCCGCAGCGACCCGCGCATCGCTGAGGCTGATATGGCCATAGCTGGCAATGACGCGGACGTAAGGCGTCGCGATCCACGTCAGTGACCCCAAATAGCTTGTCTGCCCACCGCCGATGATGCCGGCCGACGCATCGCTCAAATCCACCCAGTCATAGCGCAAGTTAAGCTCGACCGCGCCCATGCCGCCATTGCCCAGTGCGCGGCGCGGCGAAATGCGGTCGAATGCGCCCTTGCGATAATTGCGAACATCGTCGGTCAAAAACATCCCGACCTCGGCATAGCCGCCATCAAATGCCGGATCGATAAGGGCGGGTCGGCGAGCCTGCATCCACGCCATTTCCCCCGCCGCATGGAACCGCCCATTTATGGCGGCAAACTCCACGCCATAATTGCGCTCCCCAGTCGCGGCAAAGGCCAGCGTATCGACGAACCGTGTGTCGGTGCCGTGGAAAAAGGGGCGGGTGCGATACCGCGCGGTGGCGGTCGCATCGCCCAAATCGCGGCGATGTGCTGATGCAGCGAGGTGCAGTTGCGTAGCACCTAGGCGCGGCGCAAATATGATGCGGCCGTCGAGACTCCAGCTATTATTGGCGGCATTGGTCAGCGCCGACACATCGTCGGCGAACACCCCACCCTGAACGATGAATGGCCCGCGCGTCCACGTTCCCGACAGCCCGAGCCGCCGTTCAAACCCGAACGCCTGGGTGAAGGCCGCCCGTTCGTTAAAGCTGGTGAACAGATCGCTGGTCGCCTCGTCAAGCGACAGCGGCGGTTTCTGATGCCCCGCTGTCATTTGTAATTGCCCGTTGGTGTAAGTGAGATAGGCATCGGTCAGCGTCAGCGCATTGTCGGCCAAATCTGCTTCGAAGCGATAGGCAAAACCGCCGGGGATGGTGCCATCAACCCCAACCTGCATCCGGCGAACTTCGGTGGCATAGCCAAGCCCACGATCGCCAATCGCACCCGGCGCATCAACGCCGCCAACATCAATCTGTAACCGCCCGCGCGGTTTGAAGCTCCACCCGCCAGCGAAACGCAGTTCGGGCGCACCGCGCCATGCGATCTCGGTTGCCGGAGCAACAGGCGGTGTGGGAGCAGGCGCTGCTACTGCTACAGGGGCGGGGGCGGGGGCGGGGTTGACCGCGTTGAGCCGCGCTTCCAGCGCCGTCACTTGCGCCCGCAGCGCCTCCACCTGCGCGCGCAAAATTGCCGCTTCTTCGGCAGAAATCGGTTGCGCAGCCACCGGAGAGGCCATTGATATTAAGATTGCGCCGGTGCAAAAAAGCCAGCTCTTGGTCATCGCCAATCCTTCCGATGTGACATTGATGTTGCGATAATATGACAGTAGCGTTGCTCTAATGCGTCCATAATGTTGCAACTTGATGACAAGTTGCGAGGTTTTGAATCCCCACCCTTGTCAGCAACGGTGAAGCGCGTAAGGGGATGCCAGCTTTATACCATCATTGCACTGGAGCCTGTCATGACCATCAATTTCACCGATCGCGTTGCCATTATCACCGGTGCAGGCGGCGGCATCGGCCGTGCCTACGCGCTTGAACTGGCTCGGCGCGGGGCCAAGGTCGTGGTCAATGACCTTGGCGGGGCGCGCGACGGCACCGGGCACAGCGATGCGGCACTCAAAGTGGTCGAGGAAATCACAGCAGCGGGCGGCACCGCAATGTCGAACGGCGGCAGCGTCACCGAATATGATCAGATGGCCGAAATGGTCGCCAAGGCCAAAGAAGCATGGGGTCGCATCGACATATTGATCAACAATGCCGGGATTTTGCGTGACAAGAGCTTTACCAAGATGGAGCCGGCCGATTTTGAACTGGTGGTCAAGGTCCACCTGATCGGCAGCGCCTTTGCCACCAAGGCGGTTTGGGACATCATGCGCGAGCAAAATTACGGCCGCATCCTGATGACCGCGTCATCGACGGGACTATATGGTAATTTCGGACAGGCCAATTATGGCGCGGCCAAGCTAGGCCTGGTCGGCCTGACCAAGACGCTGGCGATCGAGGGCGCGAAAAATAATATCCGCGTCAACAATATCGCCCCCGTCGCCGCGACGCGGATGACCGAGGATATTTTCCCCGAAGCCGCGTTCGCGATGTTCTCCCCTGAACTTGTCGTGCCCGCCTCGCTCTATCTGGTTAGCGAAGATGCGCCGACCAATATGACGCTGGGCGCGGGCGCGGGCGCGGTTCATGCCGCCAATGTCACCATGACCCACGGCGTCAAGCTGGGCGAGGATGAGCGCAACCCCGAAGGCGTTGCCAAACGCATCGCCGAAATCACCGACCGCACGGGCGAGAGCGTGCCGCAAACCGGAGCAGAACAGTCGATGGCGATCATGGGCTTGTTGCAGAACGGCTAAGCGCAAAATCGCTTCACACAACGGCGGTAAATGCTTTAGGGGCGGCCTATGAGTGACATAAGCACCGTTGCCGCGCCCGCGCCCTCCCCTGAACCGTCAACAACCCCCGCAGCCGCCCAGCGCCGCCTCGCCAGCCTTGGTATGGTGTGGCACTATGCCAAGGCATATCCGTGGCACATCGCCGCCGCGATTACCGGCCTGATCGGCTCGTCGAGCGCGACGCTGGCGATCCCGGCGGGGTTCAAGCTGGTCATCGACCGTGGTTTTGCCACTGGCAATACCGACAATATCGACCGCTATTTCCTCTATCTGTTGGGCATAGTGCTGGTGCTGGCGCTGGCGACGACGGTGCGGTTCTTCTTCGTTTCGTGGTTGGGCGAGCGCACCGTCGCCGATGTGCGCCGCGCGGTGCAGCGCAATTTGCTGCGTCAGCCACCTGCCTTTTTCGAGGAAAATCGCCCGTCGGAAATCGCCAGCAGAATGACATCGGACACCGCCGTTATCGAAATGGTGGTGGGGACGACCATATCGGTCGCGCTGCGTAACTGTTTCACCGGACTGGGCGGACTTGCCTATCTCTTCTACCTTTCACCGACGATGGCGGGGTTCATCATCGTCGGCATCCCGCTGGTCATCTTGCCGATTGTCATCGTTGGTCGCCGATTGCAGAAATTGTCGCGCGCCAGCCAGGATAGCGTGGCCAATGTCGGGTCGATGACCACCGAAGTGTTGGGCGCGATGAAAATCGTCCAGGGATTCGGGCAGGAAGCGCGCGAAGGGCAGCGCTTTGCCGATGCGGTTGAGCAGACATTTGCCACTGCACGGCGGCGGATCACCATCCGATCATTGATGACCGCATCGGTGATCGGGCTGATATTCGGCGGCATCGTCTGTTTGCTATGGTATGGCGCGTGGCAGGTGGTGCAGCACCATATCAGCGTCGGCACGCTGGCGGCATTCGTGCTGACGGGCGGGTTTGTGGCGGGCGCGTTCGGCGCATTGACCGAAGTCTATGGCGATTTGGTGCGCGGTGCTGGCGCGGCCAGCAGGCTCGCCGAATTGCTCCACGCCGAACCGTCGATCAAGGCACCCGCTTCCCCGCGCGCGCTGTCAGACCCCGGACAAGGAGCATTGGCGTTCGAAGGGGTCGAGTTTCACTACCCCACGCGGCCAGACACGGCGGCGCTCCATGACTTTACGCTGTCCATCGCGCCCTTCGAGACCGTCGCGGTGGTTGGCCCGTCGGGCGCAGGAAAAACAACATTGTTCCAACTGGCACAGCGTTTTTACGATCCGCAGAAGGGGCGCATCACGCTCGACGGCACCGACATTCGCGACGCTGATCCAGCCGATGTCCGCGCGCGGATTGCGGTGGTGCCTCAGGAAACCGTTGTGTTTGCATCCTCCGCGCGCGATAATCTGCGCTACGGCAATTGGGACGCGGGCGACGCCGAGATATGGGAGGCAGCCGATGCCGCCAACGCATCGGAGTTTTTGAAAAAGCTCCCCGAAGGCCTCGACACCTTCATGGGCGAAGCGGGAACGCGGCTGTCCGGTGGCCAGCGCCAGCGCATCGCCATCGCCCGTGCATTGCTGCGGCGCGCACCGATATTGCTGCTTGATGAAGCGACATCGGCGCTCGATGCCGAGAGCGAGAAATTGGTTCAGGATGCGCTCGACCGCCTGATGCATCAACGAACGACCATCGTCATCGCGCACCGCCTTGCCACCGTCCGCGCCGCTGACCGCATCATCGTGATGGATGACGGGCGCATCGTCGAACAGGGAACGCACGACAGCCTAGTCGCAAAGGGCGGGCTATATGCGCGGCTCGCCACCCTGCAATTCGGCGCAATGCCGGGTTAAAAATCGGTCGATAGTGTGATTGTCATGCCAGACGCAGGCGCGGCATCACCCGCCACACGCTGGCGGTAATCCACAGAGAGGCGCGGGGAAAGCGCGCTGGGCCGCTCCACCCGGATCACGAGGCTGGGGCCAATGTCAGCGCGCGATACGCCGAGCTGTGTTGCACCCCATGCACCTGCGCCTGCGTTGATACGCACTATGCCTACCCGCGTCACAGCATGCGTCGCACGCAATTGCCCTTCGGCAAATGCGTCGCGGCGACGCGCGCCGACAATACCCGCCGCACCATAGGCATCAAGGCTGAACCCGGCCACAAGCAGTGCATCGCTAACCCCGCCCGTGACATAGGCGGCCATGGCATTGCGCCCGTCGTTGCCCGTCAGTCTCTGTCGGCGCTCAACAACAAGGGATAGCGGGAGAGAGCGCACAGGGCGGAGCGCGAGCCCGACCGCTCCCTCGGCAGAGCCTGCACCTTGGCCAGCACTCTGAGGCACCGCACTAACCCGCGCGAACATAGTTGCGCGACCAGCACTATCCAGCCGATAGGCAATGCGCGCACCCGCTTGCGACCCGCCCAACTGCCCCAGTCCGCCAAGCGACGGCGCAGCGGAACCAGCGCGACGAAACGCCCATGCGGACAAGGCCCAACGATCAGGCGTGTCGGATGTGGGTGCAAAACTGGCGGACGCAGCGGGGGGGATCTCAGCCGCCCATGGGCCGGAACCGGCCAAAGGCACAGTTCGCAATCCAGACGCATTTGCGTTCGGGGCTGGTTGTAGCATCATATGCAGTAACGCCAGCTGTTGACGAACATAGATCGACCTGCCGCCGCCAAGTGCATCACCGCCGCCGTTGCCCCCAGCGGCGATGCCCGGTGCCCTGCGAACGCCATTCGCCAAACGAGCGTTAGGGGGAGGTGATTGCAGCGCAGATATATCCGCATTGTCGCCCGCAACGGGCGGGGCTAGCGGCGCAAATGGCCATGGTGGCAGGGGCGGCATCGACGGATAGGCATTGATTGGTGGCACCGCACTGCTCAAGGAAACATAGGTTGCACGACCCACCACCCAACCGCCAACCAGCAGCGCAATCAGCATCAACGGCCCCGATGTGCGGCTCATCGCAGCCTTTCCTTCGCCGTCATGCGCGACGGAGCGGGGAAACGATGGTCGGTTTTATCCCACACGGTCGCCGCACCACCACGCCCACGCACATAACCTAGTAAAGCCCGCCACGCCGTCATCACCAATATGATGTTCCCGACAGGAATACGAAGCACCGCTATCGGCACGTGCGACCACCCATATACGCTGGCAACGCACCGGGTCCGAACGGCCACACGCCATATCAACAGCGCCAAATTGAACGCGAACAGGGTCGATATGACCGGATGTGCCAGCACAGCATCACGCACCGCAGAGGCGGACTGAAATTGCACAATAGCCGTCAGGAAGATGGCGCAATAACCGCATACTATGGCGAGCGCCGCCACCACGGCGCGTCTGTCGCGCCATAGCATCCAGTAGCCGGCCAATCCTTGCCAGCGCGTGCGGTATGGGCCGTTTGCCCATCCCAGCCTGTCCCACGCGTCGAAGCTTATCCCGCGCAGCCAGCGCGTTTTCTGACGAACGGCCTGGTCGATTGTATCGGGAAAATAGCCGCGTGACGCGACGCGCCGACCGTCAATGGTTCTGCGGCAAGTGAAAATACCGCGCGCACCCGCCGCCCCCAATCGCAACCCCAATTCATAATCCTCGGTCAGGCTGTCGGCACGGAACGGACCATCGTGACCCGCCAGATTGGCCAGCGCATCCAGCCGGAAAGCACAGCCCACCCCAGCGAGCGGCAATGCCAGCCCGAGCATAGAGCGCACGGGCATATCCTTGCTATGCGCTTCGGCAAATTCGTCGCAATAATGCCCGCTGATCCACCTCGATTGCGGATCAACAGTCGGTTCAACCGGGATTTGCGCATAATCATGGATTTCCAGCGCTTCCGACAAAACGGCCAGTTCGCAGGGATCAACGACATCCTCGGCATCGTGCAACAGCACGGCGTCTGGCAAAAATGCTCCGCTCTTTTGGTCTGCCCTGCACGCCCGCCATAATCGGTTCAGGCATGCCCCCTTGGTTGTCGGCCCCGCGTCATCATTGAAGATGACTCGAATGCGATCATCCTGTCCCGCTGCCGCCCGCACGGCAAGCGCCGTCGCCAAATCGTTGGGATAGACGCCCACATAAATACGAATATCCTGGCTCTGCCAAGCGTTGCTTAATGCCTGTAACATCGCGCCAACGACATCGCTTTCACGCCACGCCGGGACAAATATGGCAAAGCGCCGCCGAATCAGCGTGTGGGCGTAAACGGGTGGCTCCCGCCACTTTCCGATACTGCTGATCCGCAAAGCGTCGAGCAGAATGTCTTCGATGCCAAAAATGGCGAACACGACCGCCGCAAACAGCGCGAGTTCAACCGCGACAGCCATAACCCATGGGAGCAATATTGCCACGTTCTGTTGGTCCCTCAGCGACGCGTGTTCCGAAGCTTGTGCCATCAAAGAAGGCATTAGCAAGTAATATTGCGCCGTAGGCTGACACAGCATTTGGAAAATGCCGCTTTAACCAATGTGCGCCGCTTGATAGAGACGCTGCATGGACAATCAGGCCGCACCAAAGTCACACTCTGCATTGCGTGCATTCTTGTCGGGAGAGGCAGCCGGCGGCATCATCCTGATGGCTGTGGCGGCGCTCGCCATACTGATTGCTAACTCGCCGCTTGGCACTGTTTATGCGCACGTGCTGCATATGCCGTTCGGGCCGACATTATCCTCCAAGCTTGGGCCAATGACCGCGCATTTGTGGATCAATGACGCCTTAATGGCGGTGTTTTTTCTTCTCGTCGGGCTGGAAATCAAACGCGAACTGGTTGACGGGCGGCTAGCGACTTGGCCGCAACGCCGCTTGCCTGTGCTCGCCGCCGCAGCGGGAATGGCGGTGCCCGCGCTCCTCTATCTGTTTATAACCCGCGAACGCCCCGATCTGGCTAGCGGCTGGGCGATCCCCGCCGCCACAGATATTGCGTTCGCGATGGGGGTGCTGGCGCTGCTGGGCAGCCGCGCGCCGACCGCGCTCAAACTGTTCCTCGTCACCGTGGCCATTGTCGATGATATGGGCGCGGTCGCGATTATCGCGCTATTTTACACCGCCAAGCTCAATCTGCTGGCGCTTAGCGGGGCGGCAGTCATCCTTGGCGCGATGATGCTGATGAACCGCAACGGCGTGCGCACGCTTAGCGCCTATATGCTCGGCTTTGGCCTGCTCTGGTATGCGGTGCTGCTCTCTGGGGTGCACGCGACTATCGCTGGTGTGCTGGCGGCCATGGTGGTGCCGATCATCAAAACGCCCGGTCGCCCAGATGCCGAGGATTCCCCACTGCACCAGCTCGAACATTATCTAAGCGCACCTGTGGCGTTCTTCATTGTCCCGCTGTTCGGATTTGCCAATGCGGGGGTGGATTTGAGTGGGCTGACAGCGGACGAAATCGTTTCACCCTTGCCAATGGGTATCGCGCTTGGGCTGTTTTTGGGCAAGCAATTGGGGATATTTGCCGCCGTCTGGCTCGCGGTGAAAACGGGCTTTGCCGCCAAGCCGCGCGGCAGCACATGGACACAAATCTATGGTATTTCGGTCCTGTGCGGCATTGGTTTTACCATGAGCCTGTTCATCGGCGGCCTAGCGTTTGCCATGCCCGTGCTGATCGACGAAGCCAAGATCGGCACGCTGATGGGCTCGCTCATTGCGGCGATAATCGGCTATATGATATTGCGCATTGCCCCGCTTCACCGAGACCATGGCCGCGAGGAAGCGGAGCAGGAAGCAGAAATTGCCGCCGATGGCGACATTGCGGATTTGGGGGACGCGTGAACAGCGCTCACACCACTAACAACTGGCGTGGACAGGCGGATAATCCGCGCCGACCACCTGCAGGGATGGTGCCACGGAATTGAGGAGTTCTGCGCAACAGCGCCGCAACCTCCCCTCATTTTCCACAAAGGAACCACCTATGCCCATCGACCGCACCGCGCTGCACGCGCGCATCGAATCCCCCGAGATGCTCGACTATGGCGTCTATCTTTCTGTAGACCGCCTGCTCGATTGCCAAAAACCGCTCAGCGCCATGGCCAATGCCGACGAGCTGCAATTTCAGATCATCCACCAGGTCGAAGAGCTGTGGATGAAGTTGATCAGCTATACGCTCGGCGAGATTGACGGCCATATCCAGCGCCGCGAGACGTTCCGTGTCCTGTCGCTGTTCGAGCGCGTCAATCGGCTGATGCGATTGATGACCGCGCAGCTCGACATATTGGAAACGATGAGCCCGTCGGATTATCAGGCAATCCGCCTGCAACTGGGCAATGGATCGGGGCAGGAAAGCCCCGGCTTTCGCCTGTTGCTCGAACTGCCCGCGCCGCTGTGGAAAAGCTTTGTCGCAAGCTATGGCGAAGGCGCGGGGCGCAGCATCGCCGACATCTATGACAGCGGCTATATGCATGACGACGCCTATGCCGTGGCCGAAGCGATGGTCGAGTTTGACGAGTTGTTCCAAAAGTTCCGCGCGAACCACATCTATCTCATCCACCGTTCGATCGGCATGGGCGCACAGTCGCTTAAAGGCCGCCCGGTTGACCTGCTCAATGCCGGAACACGCCACCGCTTTTTCCCCGAATTGTGGGACATACGCTGGCAGATGACTGACCGTTGGGGCGGCGAATATGGCCGCAAGCGTGACAGTATTAGCGGCGAAAAGCCATGACGCTATTGCCCGCCGAAGTTGCGCGGCGCTTTCACGTTCCCGGCCCCGGCCCCTATCTGGCGGCGCATGCGGCGGGGTGCCTGCCCGTCATCACACGAGAGCGACTAGAGGCAGCGCTGCTGAGCCCATGGGCGGCGGGGGCCAATGACGCGTGGGGTGCGTGGCTGGACGCAATTGGCGTGTTTCGCGCGGGCGTAGCGGCGTTGCTGGGTGTGGAGGCCGCGATGGTCTGTCCGCAGCCCAATGTTTCGGCAGGGTTCGCCCGCTGGCTTGCTGCGCTGCCGCCGCCCACGGGGGAGCGCCGCGACGTGGTGATGAGCGCCGACAGCTTTCCCTCGCTCGGTTTTGTCGCGGGCGGAATGGAACGGCTGGGATACCGTCTGCGCTTTCTGCCCGACAATGCAGACGTGCGCGATGCCGATATGTGGCGCAGCGCGATGGATGAACGCACCGCCGTCGTCCTTGTCATGCACGTCACGTCGAACAGCGGCGCAGTTGCTCCGGTGGCGGACATCGTTGCCCGCGCCCGCGCAATCGGCGCACGCGCCTGCATCGACATAGCGCAGTCGGTCGGCGTAGTGCCCACACCCGCTGATGCATGGAATGCCCACGCCGTGGTCGGGTCGTGCCTCAAATGGCTGTGCGGCGGGCCGGGTGCTGGGTTCATCGCGCTTGACCCTGCCGACATAGCCAATCTGGCCCCAATGGACCCCGGCTGGTGGAGCCACGAAGCACCGTTCGAAATGAATATACGCGATTTTCGGCCCGCCCCCGATGCGCTGCGCCTATGGGGCGGCACGCCGGACATCGCGCCGTTTGTGCTGGCTAGCGCGGGGATCGAGACGATCAGCGGCATTGGCGTCACCGCCATCCGCGCGCATGGTCAGGCGCTGCAGGTGCTGGCGCGAGAGAAGCTCGCACCGCTGCGACCCCATTGGCGCTGGCCAGTCGGCGAGGTTGGTGGGACGCTGTGCATCGACGTCGGCGACGAGCACGATGCAATTGCCGCTGCATTCGCCGCGCACGGCATCCGTGCCGATTTTCGCGGGAGCATCATGCGGCTGTCCTTCGCCGCATGGAACGGGCCGGGGTGTGTGGAGCGGGTGGCGCGGGCGCTGGGTTAGGCTATTATTGCTTTGTTTGGGCACTACAGTTATTCTCCCGCGCATGACCCTCTCTGGCTTCCCGCGCATCTCGATTGACCACGCCATCTGTGGCGGGCGTCCGACCGTGGCCGGAACACGCCTTCGCGTCAGCGATGTCTTGGAAATGTTAGCAAGCGGGGCCGAAGAGGCCGAGATTCTGACCGACTACCCTTATGTGAAACAGGCTGACATTCGCGCCTGCCTTGCCTACGCCGCGACGTCGAGGTAAGCTAGATTTATATCCGCATCATATCTAGCAATGGCGCATCGTTCGCAGGCAGGACAAGTCTATTGCGACGATATGCGAGAAAGCCACGGTTCACATAATTGTCTGGGCAGCCTCGATGGCAAACAATGTTTCTCAATTGTTGCTCCCACATTTGTTCACCGGAGCGAGTGTGAGATAGTGCGCGGTCATTGTCATTCAAAGCAATATATTGTGGTAGCTCACGGCGCAAACGCGCGATGGTGGCTTGACCGCCAAGCTCAGGCAACAATTTGACCACGGCTTCGGCAAGTTGATTTTCGGTGATTCGGGATTGGCACATTTCCCAAGCTCCTTGTGACTGGATAATGGGGGCGACACTAGGCATCGCCCCCACAGTTTATCATGCGTATCGAATCAGTTTCCACGTGACCGCCATATTGCGATACGGCGGCATGATGTTCCCCTTTGCAATCGGGGCAGTAGTGGAAGGGGAAGCCTGAGCCTCCCAGACGCCAGATTCCGGACAGTGTTCACCGGTCCGTGCGGTGGTTCCGATTGGCTTTGCCATATCGGTTTCCTTCTATGTGCTGGCCGGGCGTCGAGTCGCCAGCTTGATTTATTGGAGAAGGTCCACTATCGAACGAATTGCGACTATCGCACGAGTGTGGGACGCCCACCTCCGATCAGGGTTCACTGTTTTCGGCAGTGAACCCTGATTTGATTAGGCCAAAGGCGGCAGCATATATGCCCCCTTCTTGCCCTTAATCGGCACAACATATCCTGCTTTCATCATCCGGTATAGCTTATTCGAGACAAATGTCCTCGCGTAAACTTCTCCTGAACGACGATACAATCCGACCAATAACTCATTCAGATTTGCAAATCCTTGTAAGTCGTCACGCAAAACCGTCGTCAACAATTGCTCAAATTCACCCATATCTGCTAACTGGAGGTGGCGACGCAATTCGTCAGGCAATTCATCGATGCTGCCTATTCGCTTACCAAAATTTGCCGGGAGATTGTCCATTACCGAGACATAGCAGGATCAATCAACTTCGCAACCTTTATTTTCTCCACACTCGCCTCTATCTAGCGCCAAAATACACCAATTCGCCTCATGTTAGTGCAACCTATCGGCCGCGCAAAAATAAAGGGCGACTTTCGCCGCCCTTTCATGCACGTTATCGTGCAGTTAATATTACAACTTACCCGTCAGCTCCGGCACCGCGTTAAACAAATCCGCGACCAGGCCAATATCGGCGACCGAGAAGATCGGCGCGTCCTCATCCTTGTTGATGGCGATGATCGTCTTGCTGTCCTTCATTCCCGCCAGATGCTGGATCGCGCCCGATATGCCGATAGCGATATAGATTTCCGGCGCGACGATCTTGCCGGTCTGCCCGACCTGATAGTCGTTGGGGGCATAGCCCGCATCAACCGCCGCGCGGCTCGCGCCGACGCCCGCGCCGAGTTTGTCGGCGAGCGGGTCGATAACCTCGTGGAACTTTTCGGCGCTGCCCAGCGCGCGGCCACCCGATACGATGATTTTGGCCGACGTCAGTTCGGGGCGTTCGGACTTGGCGATTTCTTCGCCGACAAAAGTCGCAAGGCCAGTTTCGCCGGTGCTCGCCACCGCCTCAACGCTCGCGCTGCCACCGCTACGCTCGGCCTTGTCGAACGCGGTGCCGCGCACCGTGATGACCAGCTTGGCGTCCTTGCTCTCGACCGTCGCAATCGCGTTGCCTGCATAAATCGGGCGGGTGAAGGTCTTTGGCCCTTCGACCGAGATTATCTCGCTGATCTGCATAACGTCGAGAAGCGCGGCGACGCGCGGCGCGATATTCTTTCCCGTTGTCGTTGCGGGCGCGACAAAGGCGTCGTGGTGCCCCATCAGCGCGGCAACAAGCGGTGCGACATTTTCAGGCAGCGCATGCGCATAGGCCGCATCATCGGCGACATGCACTTTGACAACGCCCGCAATCTTGGCCGCAGCATCGGCGACAGCGCCAACGCCTTGCCCCGCTACAATAAGGTGCACCTCACCAAGCTGCGCCGCCGCAGTCACCGCAGAGAGCGTGGCATCCTTGACGGATGCACCATCATGTTCGACCCAAACCAGCGTTTTCATATCAGGCGACTCCCAATGCTTTGAGTTTTTCAACCAGCGCGTCCACGTCCGCCACTTTGATACCCGCGCTGCGCAATGGCGGCTCGGTCACCTTGAGCGTTGTCAGGCGCGGCGTCACATCAACGCCCATATCGGCGGGTGATTTGATCGCCATCGGTTTGGATTTTGCCTTCATGATATTGGGGAGCGAGGCATAACGTGGTTCGTTAAGCCGCAAATCGGTGGTGATGATCGCGGGGCATTTGACGCTCACGGTCTGCAGACCGCCGTCAATTTCGCGCTTCACCGTTGCCGCACCATCCGCAACGCTGACCTCGTTTGCAAAGGTTGCTTGGCCCCATCCGGTCAGCGCGCTGAGCATCTGTCCGGTCTGACCATTGTCGCCGTCTATCGCCTGTTTACCAAGGATGACGAGGCCAGGTGCCTCTTCGTCACACACGGCTTTCAGCAATTTGGCAACGCCCAGCGGTTCAACATCGGCGTCACTTTCAATCAAGATCGCGCGGTCAGCACCCATGGCGAGCGCGGTGCGCAGCGTTTCTTGCGCCTTGGCCGGGCCAATCGAAACAGCGATGACTTCGGTAGCGACGCCCTTTTCCTTAAGCCGCAGCGCTTCCTCGACCGCAATCTCGTCGAACGGGTTCATCGACATTTTGACATTGGCGAGATCAACACCCGTGCCATCGGATTTAACCCTTGGCTTGACGTTGTAATCGAGCACCCGTTTTACGGCGACGATGATTTTCATGGGCCAGTCTCCTGTATACTCTATTGGCGCCGCAATTAGTTGACGTTCACGTCAACGTCAATATTCTCACGCAACCTTGCGCACTTCAGCTACAATCTTTTTCGCCGCATCGCCCAAATCATTCGCCGCGACAATCGGCAGTCCAGAATTGGCAAGAATGTTCTTGCCCTCTTGAACATTCGTACCTTCCAACCGGACGACCAGCGGCACCGACAAATTGACCTCTTTCGCCGCCGCAACAATGCCGTCGGCGATGATGTCGCATTTCATGATGCCGCCAAAGATGTTGACAAGGATACCCTTCACCGCCGGGTCTTTCAGGATGATCTTGAACGCTGCCGTCACCTTTTCCTTTGATGCGCCGCCACCAACGTCGAGGAAGTTTGCCGGAAACTCACCATTCAGCTTGATGATGTCCATCGTCGCCATCGCCAGCCCAGCGCCATTGACCATACAGCCGATATTGCCGTCGAGTTTTATATAGGCAAGATCGTGATGCGATGCTTCGACCTCTGCTGGATCTTCTTCGGTTTCATCGCGCAGCGCCGCTATGTCAGCGTGACGGAACAGCGCATTCTCGTCGAAACTGATCTTGGCGTCGAGCACCAGAATTTTGCCGCCGGACGTTTCGACCAACGGGTTGATTTCGAGCATCTCCATGTCCGTGGCAATGAACGCGGCATAAAGTTTCTTTACGACATCCTGCGCCTGAGCTGCCAAATCACCCGATAATTTGAGTATGTCGGACGCGCGCTTGGCATCCGCATCGGTCAATCCGCTTGCGGTATCAATCAGGATGGTCTCGATCTTTTCGGGCGTGTCGTGGGCGACAGCCTCAATATCCATCCCACCTTCGGTCGAAACGATCATGGCGACGCGGCTCGATTTACGATCAACCAGTATCGAGAGGTAATATTCGCGCGCGATGTCCGCGCCATCGGTGACATAAAGGCGGTTGACCTGTTTGCCCGCTGGCCCGGTTTGGATTGTCACCAGCGTGTTGCCCAGCATTTCGCGCGCCGCAATTTCCACATCTTCGAGCGAACGCGCCAGCCGCACACCGCCCTTGGCATCGGCGGGCAATTCCACAAACTTGCCCTTGCCCCGGCCGCCAGCATGGATTTGCGCCTTGACCACATACAGCGGCCCGGGAAGTTGCCGTGCCGCCGCTACCGCTTCGTCCACCGACAATGCGGCAAAGCCCAGCGGCACCGCCACGCCATGTTTCGCCAGCAATTCCTTGGCCTGATATTCGTGGATATTCATGGGTAAGCCTGTGTCCCTAGCAAAGTGACGAATCTGTTGGCGCTAAAGCACATGCGGGCGGCGCTGCATAGATGGTAGGGCGTCAATTGCGAATCGCACAGAGCGCCGCAGAACTGGACATTACCGCCCAGATTTCGGGGTCGCCAAGCGCGCGAGCGCGGTGCAGGAACTGATCGACCGTCAATGCACGCGGATCGCTGCCCCGCAAATCACCAAAACGTCCAATTCGGCGCAATTGCAGGAGGGACAGTCTATCGACCATCCGCGTCGCCATACAAGCGGCCATCGGGCGGGGTAGGCCGGCATCCATCAAGCCCGCACGAACGCGTTGTTCCGGCGTTGCGCAGGCACTGAGATTAAGCATCAGTGCGAGCGATATTATGAGGCGCCAGCCAGGAGAAAAACGCATCTAATTCAACCTCTTTCAGGGGGTGATCGGCCCAAATTGGAGTGGTCGGCGAGAAATTGGAAACCATGATCGACGATTGTCATGGTCATGAACTGCACAGCACCCCTTCCCACCGCCGCTCTGCCACAACTGAGCATGCCCGTCGATGACCATATCGACGTCAAATCAGTGGGAAGCGCGATGGTCGCTCTGCTGTCAACGCAACGCCGTAATACCCCGGGCCGCTTGTCGGCCTTGGTATAAGAATGTCGGGGCACCGCCTCAGTCTGGTCCCTAGGGCGGGGCCCCGGCATTCAACACAGCCTTTGTTAGGGATGCAACTGCGCCCTTAACACACCGAGCGTCGGGGCAATGCCCTAGTCTGGTCCCTTGTGCAGGGTTCCGACGCTCAATCCCGCCTCTATCTCACGACAATCCGCCCAACCAATTGGCGACCGCCCGCATCGGGTTGCATCTCGACATCGACCAATTGTTCGGTCTGGTTCGTGCGCCCAAAATTGCGGATAATCCGCGCCGCAATTGTCGATGGCCCATTGGGATTGGCGCGATCCTCCGAAAAGCTGTTAGTCTGGATGGTGTATGTCCCCGGCGCAGCGACGCGAAGCAAATACTCCTCTGGCCCAAATCCATTGGTAACATCGGCGGTCAACTGTCCGCCATTAGTGGACTGGCGATAACCGAAATAGACTTCTTGCCCATCAGGCTGTGTCACATGCAAATCCATGTCGGTGCGCGGGGTGTTCCATTCGATTACGACGCGAATATCGGTGTCGAGCATCCTCACCAGCCGCGCGGGCAACGCATGGTCACGGCCGCCCAAAGCGCGGTAGCGTTGCACTGCAAGGTTCGCATCCATCAACGCGGTCTGTTCAAAGCCGCGATATTGCTCGCGCCGCACGGTCAGCACTGCATCAGCAAGCAGCGCAATCGCGCGGTGCAGGTCGATCCTAGCCGCTTCGCTCCGCCCCGCGCCGCGGTGCCCATCGGCACGTTGCATCAACAGCACCGCCAAAGTTCGCAGCGGCTGTGGTCGTTCATTTTCGCGGTCCACCAATTGTTCACCCAGCGCAATCGCGCGGTCAAGGTCGCCATAGCGTTGCAGCCGCGCCGCGACGATGCTGAGCGTCTGATTATCGCGGCTCGGCAGGTCGAGCGCCGATGCAACCGCGCGGCGTGCCTCGGCGCTGCGCCCCTTTTGGAAATGCCATTCGGCGACATCAAACCAGAACAGCGGCAGCGCGCCATGCACACTGGCCAGCCGATCCTGTTCCTCCAGCCACTTGTCACCAGCCGCATCGAGCACGGCCAGCCACGGGCGCGCGGGCGACCGTTCGGGCAGCGCGGAAACGGTTTGTATTTCGGCATCGCGCCGCGTCGCGCTCGGCAATGCTTGAAAGCCTTCATCTTCGGCAGCTTCCTGTTGGCGGTCATCGGCATCGGCTGCGGTGTCTGTGGCGGCGGCGTCAACCGCTCCTTCAAGTCGATCCTCAGTGACAACGGATACCGGAGACGCCGACTCCAGCGATGGTTGTGACCGGCGGGTGCCGGTGACGATGATGTTATCCTGACCTGCATCGCCCATATCCCCGGATGGCGGCGGAGGCGGAGGCGGCGGTGGCGGCGGTGGCGGTGGTGAAACAACCAGCGCGGATGGCGGAGCAGTCAATATATCAGCGGCGCGCGGTTGGCGTTGCTGCTCATCATTACCGCCCTGCCGTCCATCGTCCTGCCCGCCGCGCTCGTCAAACTTGGTTTCCCACCACGCCACGCGCTCCGCCCACAGCGCACTGACCACGCCCAGCCGCGCTTGCTGCTGTGCAGCGCGGGTTTGGTCGGCACTGGCGCGCATCGCCAGATATTGGTCGGTCAATGGCTTGGGGTAACTGGTTGGCGGCGGGATATTTGCCTCGACATAATCGGCCGGATTTTCGAGCACGATGAACGACGCCATCGGGCTAGCGACACTGTAATGTCGCGCCATGGCCACCAGATCGGCGGTGCGCATTTCGTTCGCGCCCGCCGCAATGTGCCGCGACGCCCACAGCGCGCCTGTGCCGGAAAATGCAGGGGGATTCAGCGTTGGTCGGTCAAAATGCCGCCACGTCATGCCACCGCGCACAAGATTCACCCCGCCTGCATCTGGCATCGGCCCGACAAGCCGGAAACGCCCATCGGCGGCGACCATGCGCACCGCATCAATCGCGTTCCCCGCATCATCGACAACACGGCCTATGTCTGCTCCGCCGCTTGCCATGGCCGCGAGCGCGCCCGCCCCAGTCATGCTGCCTAGGTCGATGAACGACCCGCCAGAGCGCGCGGCCACATGGGTGAGCCAACCGCGATCAACCTCGCGCCCCGATGCGATGGTGTGGGTGCGGCATGGCAAAGCAAAGGCGGCGCGGCTGTCGAGCGTCACCCGCCCGTCGCTGAACAGCATGCATGTCGCGCCCGCCGCTACGGGCACATCGCGCAGCACCGCAAAGCTGCTGCCGCCGCCATAATGGGGATCGTCCAGCAATAGGCCAAGTTGCGCCCCATCGGTGATGCGGATAGTCTGTGCCCCGCCGCTGTCAAACAGCGTCAGCATCACCGCGCCAGCGGGTGCATGCGCGTCCAGATAGGCTTCAAGCAGCGCCTTCTCCGCCGCCAGATCATCGTCGGCGCGGCTGAATGAGCGGTCCCAGAAGATATGCAGCGGGCCATTATTTGCTGTAGAGGGCATAGAGGGTGATGCGCCCTCAATATCAAAGAAGCTCTCGCCATTGGCGTGGCGGCTGACGATCATTGGCAGTGCGTTGCGCACCGGCGACAGATGCAATTCTCCGTCCATTTGGACGTTCCAGCGATCGACGCTAATCACCCCGCCCTGCCATAGCGCCTCGACGCCGCGCGGCATCTGTGTGTCCTGGCTGGGGCCGCCATCGCTTTCGATCCGGATCGTTAACCGCCCGACTGCACCCGATGGCCGCATCGGCAGCACATAGCCCGTTTGATGGTCAATCGGCGACGTCATCACCAGCCTGATGGTGCGGCTGCCGCGCGCGGGGATGGGGAATATGCGGGTTGAAAAACGGTCGGCCCACGTCACCTCGGCCAATCCCGGGTCGATGCGCTGCACGACGCGGCGTTGATAGGCTTCGCGCGCCTGGTCGCGCCCCGCAATCACCCCGTCGATCATGTTGCCGCCGACGTCGAGCGCATAGCCGGTCATCACCGAGCCCGTAGGCATATCGAACCGGAAATCGCCCTCCAGCACGTCATTACCATCGTTGCGAAAGGTCGCGGTCATGACTGTTTCGGCGATGGTGCCGCGAATCCGCACCTTGATGTCGAGTATTTCGATGGCCAGAGCGTGGCTGACTGTCGCATCGGAGCGGACCCCGCGCACATTGCCGCTCAGCACCAATGTCGGTTCGGTCCTTATTGTCGGTTGCGTGGCAACCGCTGGCACAGCTTGCTGTTGTTGTTGCTGCGCCAACGCTGGCTCCGCCAGCAAGGCAGCCGCTGGCAATGCCATCAACCGTAGCGCCGCCGCATAACTTTTGCCCGCCATCATCTATCCCCTGCTATTCTATACGTGCACTTTTGATTGCGCCAGATTGAGGGAAGCTGAACGAGTGCGCATAGATTTAGGGCGTGATGACATATCACCGGACCACTTCGTCATTGCGAGCAGCCGTCAGGCTGCGCGGCAATCCATAAAGCTGGATTGCCGCAGGGCTACGCCCTTCGCAATGACAAAGTGGCTCAAGCTAGGGTCCGGACTCATTACGCTTTACGGCGCGGGGCAACTGGTCCCTTCACCTGCGACCAGATCAAGACAGCGTCCATCAAGGTTACGCGTTTCAATCGGCAGCCCAATCAGCCCCGCCAGCGTCGGCAATATATCGACCGTCATCACCGGATTAGGCTGTTCAAAGCTGCGTATCCCCGCGCGCCAGAATAGCATCGGCACCCGCCGGTCATAATCCCACACCGACCCGTGCGTTGCGATATAGCCAACCCCGGTTTCGGGGATCGGCGTCACGCGCGCCTTGAGCGCCACCAGAAAATCACCCGAGCGCCCCGCCATATAGGAGGCGCGCAGGCGCTGTTCGACGCTCCATAATTCGGGGCTGCCGTGCGGGATTGGCATGGTGGCCAGCGTGGCTCCCAGCACCACACGCTCGACCTGTGGGTGCGCAGCGATAATCTGCGTCGCAGCGGCCAACACCCGTGCACGATCAGCGGCGGACAGGCTGCGGCTGAGATAATAGTCGCCGAACGGCGCATCGCCATAGAGCAATGGCCCGTCGATGGTGATGCCAAGCTCTGCCTTCAACCGCGTGCTCAGCGCCGATGCATCGAGCCCGCGATCAACCCGTGTCGCGCTGGGCATGGCATTGTGCTGGTTGCGTTCGGGCGTGTCGTGTCCGCCATGGTCGGCGGTTAGCACCACCGCATAATCAACCCCGCTCGCGTCCATCCGCGTGAAGAAGTCGCCGAGTTCGCGGTCGAGCGCCAGCATCTGCAAGCACATCTCCGACCCTTCGGTGCCATAGGTGTGGCCAACATAATCGGTTGCCGACAGGCCGAGGATCAGCAGATCACTCTGTGGCCCCTGTCCCAGTTGATGCACCGCGCGGAGGCTCGCGCCCGCCGCCAGCACCGCGCCATCGGCTTCGGGCGAGGCCATGAAAGCGCGGAAATTGCCCGCTGGCCGCTCAAACCGTCCGGTGCCGACACTATGCCCGCCGCCAATATCGACGGCTTGGGCACGCGCGGCGCATTGCTGAGGCAAGTCGAGCGCGGGGCGCACCGTGCCCACCGCCGCGACCACCGCCGCGCTGATCCGCGCAACATGCGGTGATGGTTCGCGCCCGCGATAACTCGACAGGCCCGTGGGTGACAGCCACCACAGCTCATCGGCGGCGCGCCCGCCCATCATGATCGCGGCGCGATCCTTGCCCGCCACCGACACCACCCGGGTGCGCGGATCGGCTGTTTTCATGAGATCGCCCAGCGTTGGCGTGAGCAGATAATTGATCGACGGGGCGTAACGCCCGCTCGCCGACGATGTGCCCACTATGGTCGGGTCTTCGGAACAATAAACGCGTCTATCTTCGCGGGTCAGCGACAGATCATACCAATTATTGGCGATGATGCCGGTACGCGCGGGCAGCGAACCCGTCAATATCGTTGAGTGGCCAGGGCAGGTTTCGGTCGCGCCGTGCGCCTGATACCCCTGCGGAAACACCACCCCGCCCGCCAGCCGTGCCAGTCCGCCGGTAAACAAGCCGCGATATTCGGTGAACAGATCGGCGGAGAATTGATCGACCGATAGGACGATAATCAGGCGCGGCGGTGCGGGGCGCGCGGCCTCTGCTTCGGGCATCGGCGATGTCGGTTGCGGTGTGGGGAGCGATTGCTGCGCCGATGCCGCCGTTGGAGCGGTAACGCATAGCGCCAAAGTTGCGAATGCCGGGACAAGTGCGCGCACGAGTGATTCTCCTTTTCGATGCGGCCTGTTCATGCGCCACCATCTTGCTATATCGCAAGCCAATGTTGCGAGGAAATGACCAAGTGCGCGAAATATCTGCCATAGAGTCTGATGGCCTTACATTGAACCGCCAATCTCCCCTCCCCCTTGAGGGGGAGGTTGGGTGGGGGTGTACTGCTGCCAGTATCGACGCTAGGCTTTCGCCTCGCTCCCCCACCCCAACCCCTCCCCGCCGGGGAGGGGCGTATCTTGATTCACCGAGATATCAACCCGCCCTATGGTTACGCCGCGCCTTGCGCCCGTTGTTGGTGTTGATAGCGCTTATCATCGCTGTGCCCGCTGCCGCGCAGCTCGGCGGACAGGCGCATATCCGCGCGGAGCTTGTCGCTGAATCCACCAACCCAGCCCCTGGGACGACAATCGACGTCGCTATCGAGATGGCACCCGAAGCGCCCTGGCATGGCTATTGGAAAAACGGCGGCGATGCGGGGTTCGGCATGCAGGTCGAATGGACGCTGCCGCGCGGGGTCACCATAAGCGAGCTGCGCTATCCCGTGCCCAACACGCTCGTCATTTCCGGCCTGATGAACCATGTGTTCGAACGACCCTATGCGCTGATCGCGCCGTTGACCGTCGCGCGCGATGTTCCGCGCGGCACACGGCTCACCATCCGTGGCGATGCGCACTGGCTGGCCTGCACCGATGAAATATGCGTCCCCGAACAGGGGGTTTTGATGCTCGACCTAGTCGTCGGCGATGGCGCGATCAGCACGAACTTTGACGCAATGCGCGCGGCATTACCCCAACCGCTTGGTGGCCCAGCACAGTATCAAATCGTGGGCGAACGGTTGCGTATCGCCATCCCGCTCCCCGCCACGCTAAGCCTCACCAACCCGCATCTGTTTGTTGAAACACCCCGCGCCAACCAGCCCGGCGCGGCGCAAAGTTTCAGCCGAAGCGACAATAACCTCATCATCGAGACGGCGGCGGGTGATAACATTGCCGCGATGCAAAGCTTTGCTGGCCTGCTCCGCATCGCGCCGGAACGCGGGCTGTCCTTCGCGGCTGTGCCCGGCGCGGTTCCTGTGGCGGGGGTGCCATTGGCCGACGCGCCGCCCGCCCCCGGGGCGTTCGACACGCGCCTGTTCCTCACCGCGCTCATCGGCGCGATCATCGGCGGGCTGATCCTCAACATCATGCCGTGCGTGTTCCCGATCCTAAGCCTCAAGGCGCTGTCGCTGGCCAAGGCGGGCGGGGATGCGCGCACCGTGCGGGCCGAAGGCTTTGCCTATACCATAGGCGCGGTGCTGACCTGCCTTGCGCTTGGCGCAATCCTGCTGTTGCTGCGCAGTGGCGGCGAAGCGGTCGGCTGGGCATTTCAGCTCCAACGCAGCGAATCGGTGCTGCTGCTCATCATCCTGATGAGCGCGATCACCGCCAACCTCTTTGGCCTGTTCGAGTTTGGCAGCCTGTCGTTTGCCAGCCGGACAGGCGGCGGTAACAATAGCACAAAGTCTGCATTCATGACCGGCGCGCTCGCGGCGTTCATCGCCACACCGTGCACCGGACCGTTCCTTGGCGCAGCGCTTGGCGCGACGCTCACCCTGCCTGCATGGGCGGCTCTGCCGATCTTTGGCGGGCTGGGCCTTGGCCTCGCCCTCCCTTTTCTCGCACTCGCGCTCATCCCCGCCTTGCGCACCCGCCTGCCCAAACCGGGACCGTGGATGGCGGTGCTGCGCCGCTGGTTGGCGCTGCCGATGGCGCTCACCGCGCTCGCGCTATTGTGGTTGCTGGGCCGCCAAACTGGCCCGATCGGCTGGCTGGTTGGCAGCGCTGCGCTCATCGCCACGCTTGCGCTTGCGTGGTGGGCAGGGCGGATGCAATCGCGCGGGGCGAGCGCCAGCGTTGCGATCTTTGCCATTGCGGCGATGATCGTTCCGCTGTCGCTGCTGTTGCCAGTGCCCGCCGCAAGGACCGCCCAGCAAGCCGGCGCGCTCGGTTCGCGGCCATGGAGCGCGGCCACGCAGGCGAGCGCGCTCAGCGCTGACAAGCCTGTGTTCGTCTATTTCACCGCCGATTGGTGCGTGAGTTGCAAGGTCAACGAAGCCGCCGCGATTAACCGCGACGAAACTGCTACTGCATTTCGCGCGGCGGGCGTGACGACGCTGGTCGGTGACTGGACCAATGCCGATCCCGCGATCACCCGTGAACTGGCGCGCCATGGCCGTAATAGTGTGCCGCTCTATCTTTGGTATTCGTCTGGGGCGAGCGCGCCGGAGATTTTACCGCAGATATTGACCCCGACGATGTTGGCGCAGCGAGCCTCCGTTCGGCAATGACCAAGGTCCGTGCCGACCAGCGGCTGGTGGAGCTTGGTTTGGCCGAAAGCCGAACGCGGGGGCAGGCGCTCATCCTTGCGGGGCTGGTCTATCTGGGCGACCGCAAGGTTGAAAAAGCGGGGCAAAGTGTCGCCGATGATGCGCTGCTGAACCTCAAAGGCCGCGACCATCCATGGGTATCGCGCGGCGGCATCAAGCTCGACCATGCGCTGACCGAATTGGGCTGGGACGTTGCGGGCGCGATGGCGATGGATGTGGGCAGTTCAACCGGCGGCTTTACCGATGTGCTGCTCACTCGCGGCGCGCGATGCGTCTATGCCGTCGATTCTGGGACCAACCAGCTCGCGTGGAAGCTCCGCCAAGACCCGCGCGTCATCGTCCACGAACAGACCAGCGCGCGCGTGCTAACGGCGGATCATATCCCCGAAGCCATCGACCTGATCGTCTGTGATGCCAGCTTCATCGCGCTCGCCAAAGTGCTCGCGGTTCCGCTCAGTTTCACCGCCCCGAATGCACGGATCATCGCACTAGTTAAGCCACAATTCGAGGCGGAGCGCGGCGAAGTCGGTAAAAAGGGTGTGGTGCGCGACGCGGCCGTCCATGCGCGCGTATGCGCCGCCGCCGCCGCGTGGCTCGACGAGCAAGGGTGGCACCCGCTGCCCATCATGACCAGCCCGATCACTGGCCCCGAAGGTAATGTCGAGTTTCTGCTTGCGGCCACGCGGGGGGACGTGGATGACAGGCCGTCAACGATAGAGCAGGATTCGCCAGCATGAATGAAATCGCATCGAGCGGACAATTGCGGATGTCGCTGGTGCGGTGGATATTGGTGTGTGTCCCCGCCATCACCGCCTTGGGCAGCTTGATCGACATCATAGCGCAGGCTGGCCCTGCCAATCGCTGGTTTGCGGCGCTCGTTCCGCAAGGGGCTTTGCTCCCCGCCTGGGCTTTCACCAGCATCTGGATCATCCTCTATGCGATGATTGGCGTGGGCTTGGCGATGGTCATTTGCGCACGCGGGGCACCGCGCCGCACCAGCGCCATCGCGCTGTTCCTCGTCGGATTTATCGCTTTATGCACATGGAAGGTCATGTTTTTTGGCCAGCACCAAGTGTCGTCGGCGCTCGTCCTGATGGGGTTTGTGCTGGGACTGGCCGCCGCAGCATCGATTATGTTTGCGCGCATTCGCGTTGGCGCGGCGATGCTGATGCTGCCCTATTTGGCGTGGTTATGCTTTGCTGCCACCTTTAATTTTCAGATAGACGCCCGCTATCCCGACGCCGAAACCCTTGCGGTGCCCGCTGCCAGCGCCAATATAGGCGGTGGGCAGGGTCTGTAACGATCGAAAAGGATAGTCTTATGCAATCGCAGAACAAGTTTTTCGAAGACCTTTCAAAAGCGCTGAACGGTGCCGCAGGCAGTTTTGCCGGAATGGCACGAGAGGCGCAGGACGCAGCGCGCGAACGCGCACGCGAGTTTATTGGCGGCACCGACTTTGTCAGCCGCGAAGAGTTTGAGGTGGTCAAGGATCGCCTGGCCCGCGCCGAAGCGGCACTGGCGGCGCTTGGTGGCACCGCACCTGCGTCGACACCAAAGAAGAAGCCAAAGGTCTGATTGCTTTCGATTCGCCTGATTGCATAAACCGCCCATTGGCGGCTAGGGCGTGCAAGCAATGACCGATGATTTTGACTCCGACGATGATGGCGGCGAGCCTATCGAGATGCTCGCACGCTATTTCGACGCGCATGGCTGGCCCAACGAACCTGTTGGCGATGACGAAGTTGTCACCACTGTTCAGGGCAGTTGGACCAGCTATGAACTGCGCGGAGTGTGGCGCAGCGACGATAATGTCCTGCAAATCCTGCTGTTCCCCGAGATTAAGATGGTCGAGGAACGACGCGCCGCGATGTTCGAAACCCTCTCGCTGATCAACGAACAATTATGGATGGGGCATTTTGAACATTGGTCGGCCAGTGGCATAATCCTGTATCGCCATGCCACCTTGCTCGACGACGATATTCACCTCTCGCTCGATATGGCCGAAACATTGGTGCAAACAGCGATTGACGAATGCGAACGTTTTTATCCCGTGTTTCAATTTGTGCTATGGGGTGGCAAATCGCCGAGCGAAGCCATCGCCGCCGCGCTCATCGAAACGCGCGGCGAAGCCTGAAGAAATGATGTAGCAATGACCACAAATACACTCGCCAAATATGACGGCGACATGATAATCTTTGGCTGCGGCACCATGGCGGGCGCGATGCTGACCCGCTGGCTGGCCAAGGGGCTGGCACCGGACCATGTGCTCGCAATCCGCCCCAGCGGTGCAAAGGCACCGGGCGGTGTGCGCACAAAAACCAATGCGGGGCGCGCAGGCGCACCCGACATCCTCGTCATCGGCGTCAAACCGCAAGTTTTTCCAAGCGCTGTGAGTGAAATTGCTCCACTTGCGGGGCCGGACACGCTGGTCATCTCGATCATGGCGGGCATTGCATTGGAGGATTTGCGCCTTGCGCTTCCCCATGCCGGTAATATTGTTCGCGCGATGCCCAACCTTCCCGTGGTTGATGGGCGCGGCGTCATTGCCGTGGTGAGCGAAACGCCGGACAAGCGGGTCGACATGCTGATGACCCCGCTGGGCCATGTGCACATGATGGAGGATGAAGCCGGGTTCAATCTGGTCACGGCGTTGACAGGCTGTGGTCCTGCCTTTGTTTATCGTTTTGCCGCAGCGATGGCGGGCGCAGCGGTCCGGCTTGGCCTTAATGAACAGGACGCCGATACGCTGGCCCGCGCGACACTTGCCGGAGCAGCGGCAACATTAGCGGCATCAGACCATAGCGCCGCCGAATTGGCCGATGCCGTCGCCAGCCCCGGCGGGATGACGCAGGCCGGGCTTGATGTGCTCGACAGCGACGGGCGGCTGGCTGCGCTGCTCGCCGAAACATTGCGCGCGGCGCGTGAGCGTGGACGTGAACTGGCAGCGGCTGCGCGCGGCGATTAGAGCGCGATGACATATCATCGGACCACTTCGTCACCCACGAGCAGCCGTCAGGCTGCGCGGCAATCCAGCCTCGTGCGCATCGCACTGGATTGCTTCGTCATTACATTCCTCGCGATGACGATTCAATGTAATCTCATCAGACTCTAGGTCACAGACCCATTTTTCGCCGCGTCAGTTCGGCGATATGGGCATGCACCGCAACGGGGATTAGCCCCTCCAAAACCCGCCAATAGCCCGTGACGGCATCCTGCCCTGCCCCAGCATAGGCATTGCCCATCGCCGCCTTGAGCGCGCAGGCCAGTTCGCGCTCCAACGCCAGGCCCGCCGCTGTCGCCCAGGTTTCACGCCGTCTTTTGTCGCGCATTCCTGCCGTCACCGCGATCAATTCGCGCGAAGCCAAATCCCTTGCCACACGGCTCAGCGCCTGTTTGCTGGTGCCCGACAGCGTTACCAAATCGCCCATCGCCAGCCCCGGCCAGCGCACGACATGGCCAAGAAAGCGAAAATGCGCACGCCCTATCCCGGCATCGCGCAGCATCGGGTCGATGGCACGAAACAAATGCGATTGACCAAGCAGCAGCAACCCGACACCGCGCTCCACCTCCTCGTCGCGCAGGAACAAGGGCGATGCGGCAACCCGCAGCCGCGCCAGATCATAGTCGTTTGATTCGCCCATCATGAGTTGACCCTATGCCATGCGCTGGCTAACCGCGATACATGTCATCAAGAGGTTCCGCCATGTCTGATCACCCCGCCGCCAACTATGCCTTTGCGATTGAGCCCAATGCGCATGCGGCCTCGGCGGCAGAGCGCGATGCACGGATTGCCGACCCTGGGTTCGGCAAAATATTCACCGACCATATGGCGATTGTGCGCTATCGCGAAGGCATTGGCTGGCACGACGCCAAAATCACCGCGCGCGCGCCCATCACTCTCGACCCCGCCGCCGCTGTGCTCCATTATGCCCAGGAGATTTTTGAGGGACTAAAGGCCTATGCCCTAGACGATGGAACGATGGCGATGTTCCGCCCCGATGCGAATGCCGCACGGTTCAACGCCTCTGCTGAGCGCATGGCGATGCCGGGGCTGCCAGAAGAGATTTTCCTCGAATCATGCCGCCAGCTGGTCGCCATTGACCGCGACTGGTTCCCCCCCGTCGATGGCGGGTCGATCTATTTACGGCCGTTCATGTTCGCGTCCGAAGTGTTTTTGGGGGTCAAGCCCAGCGCCGAATATCTCTACATCGTTATCGCGGCCGCGAGCGGAAATTATTTCAAAAGCGGTGCCCCCGCCGTGCGGTTGATGGTCGCAGAACAGGACACACGCGCGGCCCCCGGCGGCACTGGCGCGGCCAAATGCGGCGGCAATTACGCCGCCAGCCTGCGCGCGCAAGCAGCAGCGATAGCCCAGGGATTTGACCAAGTTGTGTTCCTTGACGCGGCGGAGCGCCGCTATGTCGAGGAATTGGGCGGGATGAACCTGTTTTTCGTGTTCGACGATGGCAGCATGGTCACACCGCCGCTCGACGGCACGATATTGCCCGGCATCACCCGCGACAGTTTGATCACCCTCGCCCGCGAACAGGGGATCAAAGTGCGCGAAGAACGCTATGCCATCGACCAATGGCGCGCCGATGCCGCCAGTGGCCGCATGACCGAATGCTTTGCTTGCGGAACAGCGGCGGTGGTGACACCCGTCGCCAGTGTCACCGGCACGGGCTTTACAGCGACCGTCGGCGGCGGCGGGCCGGGACAGGTGACGATGCAGATGAAACAGCGCCTCGTTGCCATTCAGCGCGGCACCGCACCCGACCCGCACGGCTGGGTGCACAGAATCGGATAAATACCCCTTCCCTTCCGCGAAGGCGTAGCTATAAGCCCGCCCTCATACCGCCCGTGCTGGGGCGTCGCCAAGTGGTAAGGCACCGGCTTTTGATGCCGGCATTCGCAGGTTCGAATCCTGCCGCCCCAGCCAGTTTTTCAACTCAAGGCAAGACGAACCTGCGTCTTTTCTGCGCTTCACCTTCGGCTACGCTGATGGTTCGAATCCTCACCCCCCCTGCCAGTTCCACCATAGCCATTTGCGCAAAATAGTGGCACAAGGCGTCATGGGAAGAACCGAGAGCATCAACCGTCGGCCAACCGCCTATGACGTGGCGGAGCGTGCGGGCGTGTCGCAACCCACGGTGTCCAAAGCATTACGCGGCCATCCGTCGATCAGTCAGGCGACCCGCGACCGCGTGGCACAGGCGGCGTCGGACATCGGCTATCAGGTCAACCGCAGTGCCGCGCGGCTGCGCTCGAACAAAACCCACACCATCGCGCTCGTCGTGCTGTGCCACAAGGTTGACGGCACGGTTGAGGTTAGCCCCTTTTACCAGACGCTGCTGGGGAATATCGCCACTGCGGTATCGGAGGCCGGGCACGACCTGCTGGTTTCCTATCAGTCGGGTGATGCGCCGGATTTCAGCAAATATGCCGACGCCAGCCTGGCCGACGGATTGCTCGTCATCGGTAGCAACGAACATCATGATGCATGGGCCATGGTCAAGGATTTACGCGACAGCGGCAGTGCCATCGCCAGTTGGGGCGGACCCAGTGACGGCCCCGGCGTTGTCTCGGCCGACAATGTGGCTGGCGGCGCAGCAATAGCACAGCATTTTGTGGCAAGCGGGCGGCGTGCTGCTGCTTTTGTCGGTGCCGATGGACAGCGCCAGTTCATGGAGCGTTTCCATGGATTTGCGGATGCCATTGAGGCAGCGGGTCTGCTGCGCCCACCCGCTTTTGCCGGGTTCGACCCCGACCGCGTGAGGCAGGGTTATGAAGCGACCGACCAATTGCTGAAACAGGGCATGGCGTGCGACGCCATTTTCGCGGCCACCGACCTGATGGCCATCGGCGTTATCCACCGCCTTGACGAAGCAGGCATTGCAGTGCCCGGAACCATCGCCGTCGCCGGGTTTGATGGCGTTGATGCTGGACGCTATTGCCGCCCCGCTTTGACCACTATCGAACAGGATATGGCCGCCGCCGGGCGGTTGATGGTGGCACAATTGCTGGGCGGCAAGGAGGCAGGCGCTATCGCTGGCCTACGATCCCCGGTCCGTCTGATCGTCCGGGCTAGCGGTTAGTAGCAATAACCATTTAGCGCAGACCGCTTGCCCTGAGTATGAAAAGTTGGCACTAATTTATTATGATGGTCCCCGTTCCAATTGTCTCCGCCCACAAGGCGCAAATATCATGACCGGTGCCACTAGCGATGCTGTGCGGCCCGTCTTGGGCGTGATGGCATGCAACCGCATTATCGGCACGGAGCGGGCCCAAGCGGTTATGGAACGCTATATTCGTGCGGCGATGCGCTATGCGGACGTTGCCGCGCTCATCATTCCATCATTGCCAGACCTGATGAGCGCGACCGAAATCATCCCCAGAGTTGATGGCATTTTGCTAACCGGTAGCCCGTCTAACGTAGAAGCCAGTCACTATGACTCCATAGACGGCGATGGGCCATTTGATCCGGGCCGTGACACTATGGCGCTGTCACTGACCAAACAGATGATCGACGCAAAAAAGCCGATTTTTGGTATTTGCCGTGGGTTTCAAGAAATCAATGTTGCCCTAGGCGGCTCCCTTCGCCGCGACACGTCGATCAGTGATACATTGATGCGGCATCATGCCCCGGAAGGCACCGCGTTCGACGCTATGTTCGATCACCGCCACCCGGTCACCTTGAAAAGCGGCGGGGTTTTAGCGCACGCTTATGGCAGAACGGGTCTGGATATTAATTCCGTTCATTTTCAAGGAGTCGACAGGCTGGCGGATGGGTTGACCATAGAAGCCACCGCGCCCGATGGACTTGTCGAAGCCTATAGTGCCCGCCCTAATGGTGCACCTTTGCTGGCGGTTCAATGGCACCCCGAATGGCAAACCGACGTCAATCCGGACAGTCAAACCTATTTCCGCATCCTTGGCCGCGCTTTACGTGGTGAATTTACTGGCGGGGACAGCCTATGACCAAATATTCAGGTGGACGGGTCGACCTCTATCTAGCCCGGCTGTGCTTTACGCCCTGATGCACTTCGGCCTGAGCAGTGACTGCTCATAGTCAGTCAATTAAGGTTGGTGACCATTGGCACCGATGGGCTACGCCCTTTCATTCATGAATATCATGCCCGCCATTGTGCTGGCAAAACCGGGAGAGAAATGATGACCCGTAATTATGACATTGCCGAATTGAAGCGACTTGATGTTGCACACCATTTACCGGCCCAAGCCGATTGGGCAGCGATTGCCGCATCGGGTGGCAGCCGCATTATAACCCGCGGTGAAGGCTGTTACATTATCGACGGTGATGGCAACCGCATATTAGACGGCATGGCAGGGCTATGGTGCGTCAATGTTGGCTATGGCCGCGACGAGCTAGCCGATGTCGCATCAGAACAGATGCGCGAGCTGCCATTTTACAACACATTCTTCAAAACAGCGACGCCGCCAACGGTGATGCTAGCCGAAAAAATCGCCAGCCTGACGCAAAACCGATTGCCACATGTATTTTTTAACTCGTCAGGGTCGGAGGCTAATGACACGGTTTTTCGAATGGTTCGGCACTATTGGAACCTCAAGGGTGAACCCAAACGCCAAATCTTTATCAGCCGTTGGAACGCCTATCATGGGTCAACCGTCGCCGGCGTCTCGCTTGGCGGAATGAAGGGCATGCACGCCATTGGCAATTTACCATTCCCGGGGGTCGAACATGTTCGTCAACCCTATTGGTACGGCGAAGGCGGGGACATGGATGAGGAGCAATTCGGCCTAGCCTGTGCCGCAGCAATCGAAGAGCGTATTTTAGAAGTTGGGCCGGAGAATGTTGCTGCCTTCATTGGCGAACCGGTTCAAGGGGCCGGCGGGGTCATCATCCCACCCGCCAATTACTGGCCAGAAGTAGAGCGGATCGTGCGCAAATATGGCATCCTGCTGGTGTGTGACGAGGTTATTACGGGTTTTGGCCGCACCGGAAAAATGTGGGGACACGAGCTGATGGGCTTCACCCCTGATTTGATGCCGATGGCCAAGGGGCTGTCTTCGGGCTACATGCCTATATCAGCGGTCGCCGTTTCAAAAGACGTGGTTGACGTGCTCAAAACGGGCGGTGATTTTGTCCATGGCTACACCTATTCCGGGCACCCGGTTGCCGCCGCAGTGGCGCTCAGAAACATTGAAATCATCGAACGCGAAGGATTGGTTGAGCGGACTGGCAGCGAAACCGGCCCCTATCTCGCGCGGGCACTCGCGGCCCTTGCCGACCACCCACTGGTTGGGCAAACGCGCTCGATTGGCTTGCTCGGTGCCATTGAACTTGTCTCCGACAAAGCAACACGGGCGCGCTTTGGGGGCAAGGAAGGGACCGCCGGGCCGATTGTGCGTGACCTATGCATCGCCAATGGGCTGATGGTCCGAGGAATCCGCGATACCATCGTCATGTGCCCACCCTTGGTGATTAGCACCGCCCAGATTGACGAGATGGTTGGCATCCTTGCCAAGTCGCTCGATTTGGCCCTGCCACAGCTGCGCGCGATGGGTTAGAGTGATTGAATCGTCATTGCGAGGGGCAAAGCCCCGAAGCAATCCAGGGCGGTTGCCGCCACACTGGATTGCCGCGCAGCCTGACGGCTGCTCGCAATGACGAAGTGGTCCGATGATATGTCATCCCGCTCTAGGCGCAATTTCTGACGATGGCCTCCCTGCATTCCGCAGGGGGGCCGTATCAGGCCAGCAGCACAACCGGGCTAGCGCTATTCCAGTGCATGCTGACCTTGTCGTCCCAAGTGAAATCCTCTTGGTCGGTGCGGGACAAGTTCGGGCGCGAAACACGTATTTTCCCGCCGCTTTCGAGGGCGATCTCGAACAAGGTGATGTCGCCCAGATAGCTTAGCCCGGTTATCGTGCCGCGCGCTATATTATGCCCAGCCGGGGCATCCCTTGCAGCGCCCGCAATAGCATTGCCTAGGCCGGGTTTATGCAAAGTGATTTTTTCAGGGCGGATGGCCACCCACACGGTCGCGTCATGCGCCCCTGTGACCCCATGGTTCATAAAGACCGGGCCAATTTCCGGACAATTAACCACCGCATTGTCGCGCTCATCAACCGTCAATCTGCCCTCAAAGATATTCACCGAACCCACAAAGTCGGCCACAAATCGGCTGGCAGGAAACTCGTATAACTCGGCCGGTGTTGCCAATTGCGCGACCCCACCCCGGTCAATGACGGCTATACGGCCAGCCATGGACAAGGCCTCATCCTGATCATGCGTAACCGTGATGAAGGTGATCCCAACATTGTCCTGTAGCTCGGCCAATTCAAACTGCATCTGTGAACGCAGTTTGGCATCAAGGGCGGACAATGGCTCATCAAGCAGCAAGACTTTGGGCCGCATGACGAGCGAGCGTGCGAGCGCAACGCGCTGGCGCTGGCCGCCCGATAATTGGTCTGGCTTACGATCACCAAACCCATGCAGCTTCACCAGCTCAAGAGCCTCTGCGACCCTGTCAGCGCGTTCGCCTTTGCTAACCCCGGCAATCTTCAGGCCATAGCCAACATTGTCGGTGACATTCATGTGGGGAAAGACAGCGTAGCTTTGGAATACCATATTGACCGGCCGTTTATTGGGCGGGACCAGGCTAACATCCTTGCCATCGATAAATATCTGCCCCTCGGTCGGCAGCTCAAACCCCGCTATCATCCGCAGCAGCGTTGTCTTGCCGCAACCCGATGGCCCAAGCAGCACGAAAAATTCGCCGGAGAAAATGTCCAGGCTGACATTGTCCACCGCAGCAACCTTGCCAAAACGCTTCGTCACATTGCGGATTTGAATGATCGGGGTTTGTTTTTCAGTCATCTCAATGGCTTTCGGCGATACTGTTGACACCCTGAAGCTTGAGAGCAATCGCAGTCAGGATAACGGTTAATATGATGAGTAGGGTCGATGCAGCATTGACCTCTGGCGTCACCGAAAAACGCACCATTGAATAAACCTTCACGGGGAAGGTGACGGTGTCTGGCCCGCTGGTGAAAAATGTGATGACAAAATCATCAAGGCTGAGCGTGAAGGACAGTAACGCGCCCGCAATGAGGGCCGGTTTCATGTGCGGCAGCAAGACGTCACGAAATGTCTGCCATTCGCTGGCACCCAAATCCTTCGCGGCTTCCTCCTCCTCCTTGTTGAAACTCGCGAGGCGCGATCGCACCACAAGCGTGACGAAGGGGAAGCAAAATGTGATATGCGCAATGGTAATCGCCGACAGATTAAGCGGCCATGGCAATCCTGTCGGCCAATCCACCTTGGCGAAAAAAATCAGCATCGCAACACCGAGACAGATTTCTGGCACGACGATGGGCAAGGATATTGTCCCTTCGACTATGCCTTTCAGCGGGAAGCGGAATCGCCACAGCATGACTGCGGTTAGCGCGCCCAAAATCAGGCTGAAAAATGTCGCGAGCACTGCAATGGTCAATGAGTTTAACAAGGCCTCGACCAGTGAATCATTGGCCAGTGCCTGTAAATAATATTTGAATGTGAAGCCCATCCAAACCACATTGCGTTTGGAATCGTTGAAGCTGAAAATCATCAGCACAAATAGGGGCGCGTATAAAAACAAAAGGGTGAAAGCCACCCATCCGCGCATCCACAATTTGCGGGTATATTCGAGCGGTGCGATCGGGCGGCCCGCAATCAGCGACATCAATTTCGCTCCTTGGCCTTTGAGCCGCGTAAGGATTGCAGCGCAATCAGAATGAACATGGCATAAATTAACAGGAATGAGAGCGCCGCGCCGAATGGCCAATCATTGGCGCGTTTGAACTGTCGTTCAATAACATTGGCAATCATCTGGCTGTCGGTGCCGCCCATCAAATCCGGGGTCAAATAGGCCCCCAATGCCGGGATGAGCGTTATCATTATACCGGCCAAAATCCCTGGCCAGGCAAGCGGGACTATGATTCTGAACAAGGTGCGGATATGCCCCGCACCCAAATCAAGGCTGGCCTCTATCAAGGATTTGTCGAGCCGATCAAGCGCCGAATAGAGCGGCAATACCATGAAGGGTAAATGCACATAAACCAGTCCAACCACCACTGCGAAATTATTGTAAAGCAGCGGGAGAGGCTCCCATGTGTCCAACGGTTGCATGCCGATTATGGTCCGCAGCCAACTTGTCCCACCCCATAGCATCCCCAAACCCTTATTGGCATATCCATTGGTCCCCATCAAAGTCATCAGGGCGAAGGTGCGGATCAACAGGTTGGTCCAAAAGGGCAGCATGATCGCCAGAAGCAGCCAAGGGCGCCATTTGGGCGTTGCAAAAGTGATCGCCATGGCAACGGGGAAGCCGACAATCAAACAAATGAATGTGGTCAGCGCGGCCACGGCCAAGGATTTGAGGAAGATGGATAGATAGAGCCATTCGACGGCACGTTTATAATTGTCGAGTGTGCCCGATATTTCAATGCTTGCCGGTCCAGAATTATGACCAAAACTATAGAGCCAAACAATCGTCATCGGTACGACGAAGAACAATATTGTCCAGACAATGGGAACCGTTGCGATCGCCGCGAAGGGTCGTTTTTGGCTCCGCCAGTCCTGTAACGTGCCGACCATGGATCAGGCAGCCCTTACCCGGGTAAAGGCCTCCTCAAACAATGGCTGCAATGTAGGGTTGTATCGCGCATATTCGCAATTGGCTAACTCTGCTGCGGTCGGGAAAATGACCGTATTATTCTTATAGTCATCGGGCATCAGCGCCTTTGCCGCAGCGTTTGGCGTGGGGTAAAGGATGGTTTCGGAAATCTTCTTGCCGACCTCTGCATCAAGCAAATAGTTGATAAAGGCGTGTGCATTATTGGGGTGGGGTGCGCCCTTTGGTATGCACAATGTGTCAGATTGCAGCTGACTGCCCTCCTTTGGCATGACAAAGCCAAGGTCGGGGTCTTCGCGCATCGCTTGGGCAATGTCGCCATTATACTCAAGCACGACATCGACTTCACCGCGCGCCAACAAGTCCTGCCCATTATCCTCATGATAGGCTTTGACGTGCGGTTTTTGGCGGATCATCATCGCCTCGATTGTGCGAATGTCCTCAGGCGTAATCGCGTTCAGCGATTTACCCAGATATTTGGCATGGACACGAAACAAGTCACCCGCCTCTGACAATAGCGCAATGCGTCCCGCATATTCAGGTGAATCGAGCAACACGCTCCAGCTGTCGGGTGTGCTGCTCACTTTTGATTTGCGATAGCCAATGCCAAGGGTCAGCCACGTATAGGGCATCGAATATTTACGCCCCGGGTCATAGGCAACTTCTTGAAACGAAGGTTCGATATTGCCGAAATTGGTAATTTTTGACCGATCCAATTCCATCAACATATCGGCCGCAATCATGCGTTCGACAAAATCATTGGTCGGCACAATAAGGTCATAGCCGGGATTTCCTGCACGCAACTTTGCAAACAGCTCGTCATTGCTGGCGAACAATGTCATGTTGACATCAACACCGCTCGCCACCTTGAAATCGTCAAGCGTGGTCGCGCCGATATAGGTGTCCCAGTTATAAAAATTGAGTTTGGCTTCCTCGCCGCCCGCTGCTGTTTTGGTCGGCTCGTCGCTACAGCCTGTCAGGCTGCTCGAAAAGGTCAAGCCAACCGCAACCGCGCCCAATCCCTTGAGCAAAGAGCGGCGATTACGCGCATTATCCAGCAGCTGATTAAATTCCATGATGCCCTCCCAGACAGTATTTATATCGAGTCGCTATGCTGGCGCATGTTGAATGAAAAGAAAAGCCCCGCTTAGATAAATAGCGTTGCGGATGTCATTATGCGTTACGCAGGTACCAATCATAATCCAGTCGCGGCACATGTGCGAAATAACGATCTTGCTCGACCCGTTTGACGATAGAAAACATCTTCACAAACCGCTCGCCAAAATAGTCACTCATGAAGCTCGACTCTGAAAACCGGTCAACCGCAGCAAACCAGTTTGACGGTGGTTTGTCATCGCCGCTTGAATCCCGGTCATAGCCATTGCCAACCACGGCAGGGCCTGGGTCGGTCCTATTCGTCATACCATAATGCATGCCCGCAAGCACCGCCGCAACAGCCAGATAGGGGTTGGCATCCGCGCCGCACGCGCGATGCTCAACATGGCGGCTGGCAGGTGGCCCCGCCGGTATGCGGAAACTAACTGTGCGGTTATTGACGCCCCATGTCGGCGCAACCGGGGCATAGCTGTTCGCCCGAAAACGTCGGTAACTGTTGGCATGGGGTGCAAAGATCGCAAAACTGTCCCCCACATTCGCAATCATCCCGCCAATGGCGTGACGCAATGTTTCCGTGCCTGCTGGGTCGTCACTAGCAAAGATGTTGGTGCCCGCCGCATCGTTCATCGACACATGGATGTGCATCCCCGACCCAGCTTGGTCGGCAAAGGGTTTGGCCATGAATGTCGCTTCTAGCCCGTGCTCCTGAGCCACGGCTTTGACCACTCGTTTGTACATGATAGCGTCATCGACCGCGCGCAACACATCGGGTTTATAACGCAAAGTCAATTCACATTGCCCCGGCGCAAACTCCGAAATCGCGCTTTCCAACGGCAATCCTTGCACATCGCAAGCCGCATAAAGTGCGTCAAAAAAGGGCCTGAAATCGTCTAACTCTCGCAGCCCATAAACCTCGACGTTACGCGGCAAGTCGCGGCTATAGTGCGGGCGGGCAGGCCGAACCGAACCATCACGTGCACGGCGCGGGTCGAGCAGATAAAACTCCAGTTCGACTGCCAAAGCGGGGGTCAGATTCATTTGCGCAAAGCGATCAAGCACGAGGCCGAGTACATGGCGTGGATCAAGGTCGTGCGGCGCGCCATCAAGCTCATAGAAATTGACGAGGAATTGGGCCGCATTGTCGCCCCCCCATGGTGTTTTGACCAAGGTGCCGGGAATGGGCTTCATCGAACGGTCGGCATCGCCATCTTCCCAAACCAGTCCAGTTTCGACAGTATCTTGGCCTGTTATATCAACGACTGTAATCGAACCGGGGAACAACCGGCCGCTTTCATAGACCGCAATCACCTCATGCTGGCGTAGGCGTTTGCCGCGCGGAACGCCGCCCATGTCGGTATAGATCATTTCGATCGAATCAACCTCAGGATTGGCGGCGAAAAAAGCTTCTGCTTCGCTTCTCGGGGCCACATTCGCAGAGGATTTTGCGCGTCTTATCATCGGGTCAACTCCGCTATACATATATTTAGCTCGCTAATCAGGCGATCAACCTGCTGCTCGCTCGTTACTGGACTTAACAGCATCATATTGTGGAAGGGCGCAAGCAATATCCCCCTGTTGGCAAGATAGAGATGAATTGCCGCTTCTAAATCATGGCGCATCACCGCCCTTGCTTCGCTCCCGTTCGTTGGTGAAATTGGGGAACAGACAAATTCCACCCGCGCGCCGACATGCGCAATATGCCAATCGAGATGATGGCGCGCGATGATCGACTCCAACCCCGCCACCAACCGTCCCGCCAATGTCAACATAAGCGTATAGGCCGATGGCGTGATGACTGCCCCTAGCATCGTGTGCATCGCCGCCATCGAAAGCGCGTTAGCCGATAAAGTTGTGCCAATGCCGCTATGCCCAGCGGGTCGCGCAGCGTCGAGCCTAGCCATCCGTGCAGCGACGTCGGCGCTGGCACCATAAACCGCCACCGGAACCCCGCCACCGATCGACTTGCCGATAACAATCATATCGGGCGCCAGCCCATGAATTTGGGCATGACCACCATAGCCCGACGAGATCGTGTGGGTTTCATCAAATACCAACAAGGTGCCAGTTTCGCTGCATAGTTCACGCAACCGCGCCAGATAGCCTGGGGCATCGCGCACCATACCAATATTGGTCATTACCGGTTCGGCCAGCACACAGGCCACGTCGCCCGCACGCAGTGCCGTGGCCAGCGCGTCGTCATCGTTAAACTCGATTACGCTTGTCGTCGACAACAGGTCATGCACCTGACCGATCAGGCTGGCGCGATGCGTCGGAACACCGCCGCGTAAATCGACAAAGACATCGTCTACACTCCCATGGTAGCAGCCGTTGAAAACCAAAACCTTGCGGCGGCCAGTGATCCCCCGGCACCAACGAAGGACTGCGCGGTTCGCCTCGCTGGCGGTCGTTGCGACCTGCCACACCGGCAATCCAAACATCTGCGCCAACATATCCCCAACTTCGTTGCCGCGCGTTGTCGGCAACATATAGCTCAGCCCGTCATGCACCTGCTTTTCAAGAGCCCTTGCCAACGCGGGCGGAGAATGGCCAAACATGCTGGCGGTATCGCCAAGGCAGAAATCGTCAAGAACGCGGCCATCGAGCGTGGTGAGTGTCGCGCCGCTGGCATGGGCAGCAACCAGAGGGGCCGGGCCGGGCCAATCGAGCATCCAATGAAATGGCACACCACGATACCAATGTGCGCGTGCGCCCTCCAACGCGTGCATGGACATTGGGTTGGCCCGCCTAAAATACTCGGTCTCCCGCTGCGCCAAATCTGCTATTGCACCACTGCTAATCACAGCCGGTCTCGCAATGCGAACCAGAGCAGACCCAGTGTGGCGAGCGGCCGCGCCAACAATGGCCCACCCGGGAATGGTTTGTGCGGCATTTGGGCAAAAATATCAAAGCGCCCGATTGTTCCCATCACTGCTTCGGCCATCAATTCGCCTGCCAATGTCGTCACCAGAGCCCCATGTCCTGAAAATCCGTGCGCATGAAACACATTCCCCTTGCGCCCAATTTGCGGCAGCCGGTTCAATGTAACACCAACCGACCCGCCCCATGCATAGTCAATCCGATGCTGGGCGAGAGATGGGAAAACACTTGCCAGATGGGGGCGAACAAAAGCGGCAATGTCTCTGGGCGGTCGCTGAACATATTTCTCGCCGCCACCAAAAATCATCCGCTTATCCGCACTCAAACGGAAATAGTTGAGTACAAAACGGCTGTCCGCCACCGCAGCGTCGCTGGGCAAAAGCGCGTCTGCGTTGGGGATCGGGGCGGTCGCAATATTATAGTTGATGATCGGTATTGTGTAGCGGCCCAATTGACGGTCCAAATCCTTCGTCCAAGTATCAGCCGCAAGGATGGCATAAGATGCAATGACTGATCCTTCGGCGCATTGGGCAATGACCTTGCCTGCCGGAGCGTCGGAGAGGCGGGCAACAGCGCTATGTTCAAAAATCAGCACACCCTTACCCCGCGCGGCCTGTGCCAAACCAAGGGCATAGTTGAGCGGGTGAAAATGGCCCCCACGACGATCATAAATCCCGCCATGATAATCGCCGCCAACGATATGGCTGTGCATCTGTTGTGGCGGCACAATCTCCATAGAGTCATGGCCAAAGGCGCTGGCCAGAAAATCGGCTTCTGTGCGCATGGCGTCGAAATGAGCGGGCTTATACGCCGCTTCCAAATGGCCGGATTTGAGGTCACAGGATATTGCGTGGCTTGATATGCGAGCATGGACGCGATCAACCGCGCTCAACACCAAGTCAATTATCGCCCGCGCCCTTTCCCGTCCGAAGCCTGCGTCAATGTCGCGCGCTGACCAGCGCAACCCCGGAATTAACTGACCGCCATTGACCCCAGACGCACCAGAGCCAACCGTATCGCGCTCGAGCAAAATGACCGACAAGCCCTGTTCAGCGCACGCCAGAGCCGCAGACAGGCCAGTGAACCCTGCGCCAATGACAACGACATCCGCACGATGTTCGCCACAAAGCTGTGACGGGCGTGCACAGGCATTGGCGCTCGCCGCATAATAGCTATTGTTCAACGGGTCGGGCATTACACCCTCAGCAACAAATGCTCGCGTTCCCAACTGCTCACTACAGACTGGTAGTTGAACAGCTCATAATCTTTAACCGCAAAAAATATCTCAAAGAAATCTTCACCCAACAGCGCCCGCACTGGCTTGCACGAACTGAAGCGGTCCAACGCCGCCTCCAATGTACGCGGCAATGTCCTAGCACGGTTATAGGCGCTGCCGGTGATCGCTTTGGCCGGAACCATCCGCTCGACCATGCCAATATAGCCGCAGACCAACGACGCGGCCATTGCCAGATACGGATTTGAATCAGCGCCCGGCAGGCGGTTTTCAACGCGGCGATTGGCTTTGTCGGATATGGGAACGCGAAAACCACAGCTACGGTTATCCTCGCCCCATTGGACGTTGATCGGTGCCGCGCTGTCGGGCCGCATCCGACGAAAGCTATTCACATTGGGTGCCCAAAGTGGTGATATTTGCGGCATGAACTTCACCAGCCCCGCGATATAGCTGCGGAAAAGGGCACTGTCCTTTCCATTGGCGTTGGAGAACAGGTTCCTCCCCGTCTCGGCATCGACCACCGATTGGTGGATATGCATCGCGCTACCCGGCTGCCCAGCCATCGGGTTCGCCATAAAGGTCGCGTAGACGCCGTGTTGTTTAGCAACATTGCGCACCACACGCTTGAAAAGAAACACCGAGTCCGCCAATTTCAACGGATCGCCGTGGATGAAATTCACCTCCAACTGCGCCGCACCCATTTCGTGGATCATCGTGTCGATATCTAGCCCCATCAACTCGCAATCGTCATAGATATGGTCGATGATTTCCTCATATTCGTTCATCGCCTCCAGCCCATAGGGCTGGCTGGCTGTCTCGCTGCGCCCCGATTGTCCGGTCGGTGGGGTCAGCGGGAAATCGGGATCGACATTCTTCGAGACAAGATAAAATTCGACCTCGGGCGCGATAATCGGTTTCCAGCCCTTGGCAGCATAGAGCTCCAATACCTTCTTCAATATCGCGCGCGGTGACACAGAGACTTCGCTGCCATCTTTATTATAGGCATCGGCAATGACAAAGGCAGTAGGCGATTTGAAGCCTGGCGCGACGCAAATAGTGTCGGGATCGGCGATCAGGATCTTGTCGGGATCTTTGTCCCATATATCGTCAATTTCTTCGGGATAATGCCCGTCAATCGTACAGATGAACACGCTACCCGGTATGCGGAGCGATTTGTCACGCACCGACGAAAGGAATTTTTTGGCAGGCAGTACCTTGCCGCGTTGCACACCGTTAATATCAGGGACGATGCATTCAACTTCATCTATTTTATGTTCGGCGATCCAATTCGCCAGATTGATTGCCATCGGGATTTGAGCGCCCAAAACCTATGCCTTACGGTTTGAAAGCGCACCCTTTCTGTTTGTGGTTACATCAGCCGGTGCCAAAGGGTCAGGACCCAGTGCGAGTCCTGACCCTAGAGCGAAACAACCTATTAGTCTAGAATGCACGGCTGATTGAAAACAAGGCACCAGCCTCTCCGAGGCCACCGGCAAAGCGATTGGTGTCGACATAGGCGGCACCGATGGTGAATCCACCAACATCGGCATTAACCCCCAATGTCCAGTCCACCTTGTTGCTAGCAAAAGCGCCATCTTCCAGACCCACTGATCCGACGAGCGTCAACGGGGTATCGCCTAGCGGGATACCGATGTTGCTGCCAATATAGAAATTATCGGCATTTCCAGTATTATTCTGGCTTGGCACATAGGCGACAGTCGCACCCAATGCGACCGACCCAGCATGGGTGCCGAACTTGCTAATCAATTCGACATAATTTGCAGACGAAAGGCCAGGATAGACATAATAAGTCGCCCCAAGGTCATAGCTGAATGTATCGTCGCCGCCCGCAAAGCCGGCATAAAGGTCGACCTCCAGATCCGATCCAGCATTTGCGGCAATGTTAGACCCCCACACACCGGCATAAAAGCCCGATTCATGCGCAATTGTAATGCTTGGTTGAAACGCAGGATCTTTATTGCTGAGCGATACACCACGAAAACGATAATCTGACACGGCGGCCAGAGTGAATGTTACGTCAATCGGCGGTGTTGCTTCTGCTTCGCCACCCGCGTCCTGCGCCATAGCCGGAACCGACAGCATAGCCAAAGCCACTGCGGTAGCAAGGCTTGTCCTTCTCACAATATTCATCAACATAGAGACACCCCTTTGTTATTTTCTGCCGCAATCGCTTCTCCCTATGGGAAAACTTGCTCAAGCATTACTGCAAAGAAACACCTGTCCATGAACGATGCAAGCGATTTCGCTTCAAAATCTGTTGCTTTCAAACAAATTATGGCAATGGTGCAAAATAATCACAATCGCATGCTATCGTGATTTAGGGCCTGTGGACAAAGTGGCTATGGGTGTGGCGCGAGCGAGAGTATCAATGATGCGCGAAAATGACCCATTGGCAGCATTTTGGATGCCCTTCACCGCCAACCGCTCCTTCAAGTCGTCCCCACGACAGTTGGTGGCGGCGCGCGACATGCACTATCTTGACGACGGCGGTAACAGCATCCTCGATGCAACTGCGGGGCTATGGTGCGTCAATGCCGGTCATTGTCGCCCCGAAATCACAACTGCGATTGCCAAACAGGCGGGCGAACTCGACTATGGTCCGTGCTTTCAACTCGGCCACCCTTTGGCATTTGCGCTTGCCACACGGATCGCACAGATCATACCCGATGGGTTGGACCGCGTCTTTTTTACCAACTCAGGGTCGGAATCGGTCGACACAGCCCTGAAAATTGCGCTGGCCCTGCAACGTGCGCGCGGACAGGGAACGCGCACGCGATTGATTGGGCGCGAACGCGGCTATCACGGCACCGGATTCGGCGGCATCAGCGTAGGCGGCATCGTCAGCAACCGCCGTTGGTTCGGCGGCGGATTGCCCGGTGTCGATCATATGCGCCACACGCACAATATTGAACATAACGCATTTTCCAGGGACTTTCCTGCTCACGGCGCAGAACTCGCCGATGACTTGGAGGGCATAGTCGCCTTGCATGGTGCCGAAACAATTGCGGCGGTAATTATCGAGCCCATGGCAGGGTCAACCGGCGTGCTTGTGCCGCCTGTTGGATATTTACAGCGGCTACGCGATATTTGCACTCGCCATGGAATCCTGTTGATCTTTGACGAGGTGATTACCGCCTTTGGCCGCGTCGGCGGCGCTACTGCCGCACAGCAATGGGGCGTGAAGCCCGACATTATCACCATGGCCAAGGGGTTGACCAATGCCGCTGTGCCGATGGGTGCCGTCGCAGTGCACCGTTCCATCCATGATGACATCGTCAATAATGCGGCCGATGGCATAGAGCTGTTCCATGGCTATACTTATTCGGGGCATCCTTTGTCGTGCGCGGCGGGAATTGCGACACTCGACCTCTACCGCGACGAAAGGCTGTTCGACAAAGCCGACTCATTGGGTGCTTATTGGGCCGATGCGGCCCACAGCCTGAAAGGCAAGCGTCACGTTATCGACATTCGCACTATAGGGCTGGTGGCTGGCATTGAGCTTGCGCCGCGACCGGGTGCTGCGACCCGGCGTGCAAGCGAACTATTTCACGCCTGTTTCGACAACGGGCTATTGGTGCGGGCGACCAGCGACATCATTGCGCTCTCGCCGCCACTCATCCTGGAAAAAGCGCATATCGACGAGATGTTCGGCAAATTGGCCGATCTGCTGGAGACTATCGACTAGGGTCAGAACCCTAAAACAGCCCCGGCACTTCACGTTGCGCGGGGGTTGGCGCATCGGGGACCAGCAATTCCATCTGCTGAACACCCGCAGCACTAGCGGAGCTGCGCGTAGATTGAGCGCTTTGCCCACTCGTGGCCGAAATCGGGGTGCAGGCACGGCCCGAAAGGAAGTCGATAGCCGACGCCACCGATGCTTCGCGCACGTCGCCGAGGGGGAGCGTCACATCATCCGCCGCGCGGCAGGTATTGGCGACCGATCCGGCAAGGCCCGTGAAGTAAGCGGTATTGTTCGTCGCATTGCCCGTGGCAAAGGCTACCACCCGCAAACGGTCATCACAGGCCGTGCGATCAAGCGCGATCTGCCCCACCGGCTTGCCAAATGTGTTGCCGCCGACCAGCGCCATATTATTGCCGAGGAAAGGGACCATGCCGTTGATGACCAACTCGCTCGCCGACGCGGTGGAGCCGGTGCCGATGAAGGCGATTTTGACAGGGCTGACCGACTGCGCGGTTGGCGCAAAGAAATGCGTGTCGTCGTTCGACGACTTTTCGGGACGGAAGCGCGTTTGCGAGAATATATCGCTGCTGCGGCGCCCACCACCCAACAAATCGCCAAACAGATTGGCGGTCGAAACCAGCCCGCCGCCGTTATAGCGAAAATCGACGATAAACTCGGTAATTCCCTGTGCGCGGAACGCCGCATAGCTGTCGCGCAATTGCTGGTCAGCCGAGGAAATGAAGGTGCGCAGGTTGAGGTAGCCAACACGCCGCCCGCCGCCCAGATCGAGGATGCGCGAGCCATAGCGCGACGACACCGGCGTCAGTGAATAATCGGCCTTGGTTACGGTCAGGTTGCGCGCGCCCCCAGCGTCGGTGACCCGCAATACGCGCGTTGTACCAGCCGTGCTGGGCCCCAGAGCGTTGGTGACGCCAGCCGTCCCTTCGGCCAAAATAATGTCATTGACGGTGCGCAGATTCGCCGCCGTCGTGCCGATGGCGAGGATTTCGGTGCTGCGGTCAATGCCCGCCGCCAGTGCAGGTGCGCCCTCAAACGCCTCGGCAATAAACACTCGCCGCGCGGTGGTGTCATAGGAGAGGCGGACGCCGAACCCTGCGCTCGATCCGCTGCTGAAGAAGGCATTTTCCTGTGCAATCGAGGTGATGTAGGTGAAAAAGCGGTCGCGCCCCTGCGCGCGCGCGGTGGCGGTCAGCGCGTCGATATAATCCTGCACCGTCGCTGATGCAGCGGGGTTTGGCGCGGCGGGCAGCGTTTCGGGGAACAGATACCATTCGCGCATCTGTGCGGTCACCCAGTCCTGCCGTTCGCGCGTCGTACAGCCCGCAGTCGGGGTTGGCGTCGGGGTCGGTGGCAAAACAACAGTTCCACCACCACCCGCACCGCCGCTGCCGCATGACGACAGCAGCAATGCAGCGACGACTAGGCTGCTGACCGATGTACGCATTTTCAATTCCCCTGTCTCAATTTCACCGCTGCATAGACTGCAACCCGTCAACTGTATGCAAAATGAACACGCTATTTTGCAAGCATCTCTTTGAGCGGCGTTGCGCCATCGGCCAATCGTTCGGGGGCAATCACCGCGCGGGCGGTCACCAACGCGCGCCCTTGCACATAATCCTTGATGGCGTTGATACAATCGAGCGCAATGACGCGACCAGCCTTGAGGTAGATGACGCTGAAAGACCGCGCCGCCGGGTCGCCGCGCACCACCGCATCGTCATAGCCCATCGACAGGCCAACCGTCTGTAATTTCAAATCATATTGGTTCGACCAGAACCACGGAATGGCGGCATAAGGCGCCACCGCCGCCTTATCCTCCGCCGCGATATGCTTCGCCGCAACAGTGGCCATATCGCTGGCATTTTGCACCGATTCAAGGCGGATGGCCGCATCATCAGCAAAGGCGTTTGCATGCGCCGCGCAATCACCAATGGCGTAAATATCGGGCAAGGATGTCTGGCAATGCCCATCAACACTCACCCCATTGCCGCCCTTTGCCCCTGCCGCGATTAGCACTTCGACAGCAGGAACGATACCGATACCGACGATGATATGATCTGCCGGGATGACCCAGCCGCCCGCCAGCCGCACGCCCGTAGCACGCCCTTCGCCCTCGATCGCCGCAACGTCAACGCCCAGCCGCACATCAACGCCATGCGCGCGGTGCTCGGCTTCGTAAAAGTGCGACAGCGCCTCGCCCGCGACCCGCGCCAGCACACGGGGCAATGCTTCGAGCAGCACAACATGCTTACCCATTTTGGCGAGCACCGCTGCGGCCTCCAGCCCGATATAGCCGCCGCCAATGATGACGAAATGCTGGCCAGTTGCCGCCGCTGCTATCATCGCATCGGCATCAGCGCGGGTGCGCACTCCTTGAACATTGGGCATATCTCCGCCGGGAACGGACAGACGGCGCGGCGTCCCGCCCGTGGCCCAGATCAGCTTGCTATAGCCAATGTTTGCGCCACTTTTTGTGGTCACATTATGCGCCGCCGCATCAACGGCCACGACACGCTGGCCGAGCAAGAACGTTACTTCGCGTTCCTCCCAAAATGCCGCAGGACGGATCAACATGCGTTCCCACACTTTGTCGCCGGAAAAATACTCCTTCGACAATGGCGGGCGCTCATAAGGCAAGTCGCGCTCATCGCTGATGATAGCGATGCTACCTGCGTAGCCCGCCTGCCTCAGCGCGATGGCCGCCTGTGCACCGCCATGGCCGCCGCCGACGATCAGAACGTCAAAATGCTGGCTCATGCGTTGGCGAGCGCTTGCATAAACTCGCTGATACGGCGCGCATTGACGCCAAGGTCGCTGACGCCGATTGTGCTGACCGACCGCATCTCAACCACGCTGCCCGACCCATCGGGCATGGGCGTAACGCGGAGCACCACCTGATCCTCAAACCGGATGAAGGAGACATAGGCCGTCGCCTCCAACCGCCCGCCTACAGGGTCCGCGACGGCAATATCCCACCCGCGCGCCCGTGCCAGGCGTTCGGCATTGGCAATCACCGTTGCCACAGGCTGGCGCAGCATAATCGGCCGCAACGCATAAGCCGCGCCATGCAGTTCGCGCCAACGCTCGATTGTGCCAACGCCAGCCAGATTGTCGGCACGGACACGAAGGTGCGTGAATTGTGGCGGGTCGGCGAGGCTGGTCGTGATGTCGTGGATAGCGGGCACTTTGGAAGCCACCATCATCCGCGACACCATGAAACCGCTATAACCACCGCCAATGACGAGCGCGACGCCAGCCATGATGCCGACGCCTGCACGCCAGCGCATGTTCAAAAAAAGCGCGACCAGCGCGATCAAAGTCGCGAGCGTAGCCAGGAACGCGCCGCCAACCATGGCGTAGAGGCCAGCAATTTTAGGGATTATATCATAGCGCGCCAACGTTACGCCAACACCTGCGACCACCAATGCAATGATGGTAAGCCACATGGCTATTCTGGCAAACAGCCTGGTCCATGGTGCATCGGTCATGAGATTCCCTCCACGCAAACTTTGCAATCGGCACGACACTCTATACGATGCATTGCATGTCGCCAAAACGTATATTGCTTGCATCCATAATTATACTCGCCCTTCTCGCCGCATGGCAGATGGGCCTGTTCAGCCTGTTTACACTGGCCAATCTGAAAGCCCAGCGCGGCGCAATAGACGCGCGCTATGCTGCTGAACCCCTGCTGATCATTCTATTGTTCTTTCTTGCCTATGTTGCGGTCACGGCTTTTTCCATCCCCGGCGCGGTGGTGATGACATTGGCGGGTGGAGCCATATTTGGCCTCACCACTGGCACCCTCATTATCTCCTTTGCCTCGACCATCGGCGCGACGCTCGCCTTTCTCAGCTCGCGCTACCTGCTGCGTAATTGGGTTCAGCAGCATTTTGGAGACAGATTGACGGCAATCAATACCGGGATCGAACGCGATGGCGCTTTCTATCTCTTCTCGCTGCGGTTGGTTCCGGCCGTGCCATTTTTCCTCATCAATCTGGCGATGGGGCTAACGCCCATCCGCACCTCAACCTATTATTGGGTCAGCCAAGTGGGGATGCTGCTGGGCACCATCGTTTACGTCAACGCTGGAACGCAGCTGGCCGAGGTCGAGCAATTGTCTGATATAGCCTCGCCGACGCTGATCGGCTCATTCGCCGCGCTAGCATTGGTGCCGTGGGTGGCCAAATGGCTTTTGGCCCGCGTGCAATCGCTGCGGGGTTGAACGATGTTCGACGCCAAATTGCGCCAGCTCATCGACCCGCCGCTGGCCCGCGTGGGCAAACTGCTGGCCGACTATGGTATCACCGCCAACATCGTTACCATCACCGGTATGTTGCTGGGAATCGCAGCGGGCTTGGCGATAGCGATGAACCATTTCGCCGGTGCGCTGGCGCTAATCCTCGCCAATCGGCTGTGCGATGGGATCGACGGAGCGATTGCCCGTGCAACCGCAAAAAGCGCCTTTGGGGGCTATCTCGACATTGTCAGCGACTTTATATTCTATGTCGCGGTGCCAGTTGGGTTTGGTTTTGCAGAATCCAGCAACACCGCCGCCGCAATGCTATTGGTTGCAAGCTTCACCCTGACGGGCGTCAGCTTCCTCGCCTTCGCAGCCATCGCAGCGGAACGAGGCCTTGAAACAACGGCGCACGGCCAAAAGAGCTTTTTCTACAGCACGGGCATTGCCGAAGGGGCGGAAACCATCGCTGTCTTCATCGCTCTATGCCTGTGGCCAGCGTGGTTCGTGCCTGTAGCGCTTTGCTATACCGCGCTATGCCTGTTGACGGTGGCTCAGCGCACCGCGATGGCGTGGAAAATGTTTGACCAAGCCGGAGAAAGCTGACAGCAATTATAGGGTTGCGAAGGTGCCCCTTCGCTACGTTTTGGGAGTTTCGTGTCCCGCTTCGGTGAGCGGCGATCCATGCCTGCCGCGCCTTCGGCTTGGCATTTCCATGCTCGGCCATCCCCCGGATGGCCGAGCATGGAAATGGTGCGGGCGGCCGGAATCGAACCGGCACTCCTTTCGGAACAGGATTTTGAGTCCAGCGCGTCTACCAGTTCCACCACGCCCGCACACATGCTTCCCAGACGAATCCGGATCAGCGCGGTTGCCCTAGCGAACCAACGTCCTCAACGCAACGCCCAGAATCTACCGCCGCCTATTTCTTGAGATCGCGCGCAATCGCACTTTGTGTCGTTTTGCCATAGGGCGGCTTCAGTCCCGCCAATTTGGCGACGTCAAAGCGCGCCTGCCGGAAAATCGACTTGGCGTGGCTGAATGTCTTGAACCCGTCAAAGCCGTGATAGCTGCCCATCCCCGACGGGCCGACGCCGCCGAACGGCAAGTCCTCTTGTGCAACATGGAAGATGACATCATTCACGGTCACACCGCCGCTGATCGTCCGGTCGAGCACCTTGCGTTCTTCACCCGCATCCTTGCCAAAATAATAGAGGCCCAGCGGGCGGTCATGCGCGTTGACATAATCAATCGCTGCATCGCTGTTCGCAACGCGGCGGATCGGCAGCAATGGCCCGAAAATCTCGTCCTGCATCACGCTCATCTCATCGGTCGCGCCCGATATGATGTGGAGCGGCATTTTGCGGCTGTTGGCGCTGGCAAAATCCTCTCCCGCCGGGTTGACGACGGTGATGTCGGCACCCTTGGCCCGCGCGTCGGCCACATGCGCGCTCAACCGAGCATGGTGACGGTCGTTGACCACGGCGGTATAATCATTGTTATCAAGGATGGTCGGATACATCGCGCTGGCGCTGGCGACCAAAGCATCGACCAGAGCGCCTTCGCGCGCTTGATCGACCAGCACATAATCAGGCGCGAGGCAGATCTGCCCCGCATTCATCAGCTTGCCCATCGCCACTTTGCTGGCAACATCGTTCAAGTCCGCGCTTTGCCCTACAATGACGGGCGATTTTCCACCAAGCTCCAGCGTCACCGGCACAAGATTATCCGCCGCCGCACGCATGATGTGGCGACCAACGCTGGTCGCGCCGGTAAAGATGATATGATCGAACGGCAATTGGCTAAAGGCTTGGCCGACATCCGGCCCGCCCGTAACAATGGCAAACTCTTCCGCAGCAAAATAGTGCGGCACCAGTTCGGCGAACAACGCGGTGACGCACGGCGTAAACTCCGATGGTTTGGCGATGGCGCGGTTACCCGCTGCCAAGACCCCGGCCAGCGGGGTCATCACCATGCCGATGGGAAAGTTCCACGGCGCGATGATGCCGACAACACCCTTTGGCTGATAGTCAACGCGCGCGCGCGCGCCCAGCAGGCCAAGCGGAAATAGCGGTTTGCGCTTTTCGGCGTGCATCCACGCTGACAGATGTTTTTTGGCATGCTTGAGCGCCGCGACCGATGGCAGGACATCGGTCATCAGCGTCAGTTCGCGCGGGCGATTGCCAAAATCCTCGGTCGCCGCCGCGCACCACCTGTCGGCATGATCGACCATCATCGCGATGGCGCGGTCCAGCCTGTCACGGCGCACCGCCAGCGGCACGGGCAAATGCGCCATGAAATCGGCGCGCTGCACATCGAGCGACACGCGCATGGTCTGCGCATCATGCGATGGAGCGGCATCAGCCATGGCGGTGGTTTCGGGGGGTCGTTCGGGGGCCAATGTTGCCATAGTCTCTCTCCTCATTGCGCTCTGGGCATTTGCAGGAAAGCAACCATGCAACTGACAAAGTTGCAAGTAAAAACGCAACGCAGCGCCAAAACATCGACTCCAACGCATAGCTATTCCCGTTGCGATACATGAATTGCCTATGCATGGTGTCGTCATGACCCCAAATCCAACCATCGCCCCCGCCATTGCCGCCGTTACCGAGCGTATCATCAGCCGCAGCCGCACGAGCCGCGCCGCCTATCTGGCGATGATTGCCGAAGCGCGCGATCATGGCACCAACCGCAGCGCATTATCATGCGGCAACCTTGCGCATGGTTTCGCCGCAGCGGGCGATGACAAAGCGGCGATACGCAGCGGTGGCGCAATGAATATCGGCATTGTCACCGCCTATAACGACATGCTGTCAGCGCATCAGCCCTATGCCCGTTACCCCGAAGCTATCAAGCTGGCGGCACGTGAAATTGGCGCGACGGCACAGGTCGCAGGCGGCGTCCCCGCCATGTGCGACGGCGTGACGCAGGGGCAGGCGGGGATGGAGCTATCGCTGTTCAGCCGCGACACTATTGCCATGGGCACCGCGCTCGGCCTTAGCCACGCGATGTTCGAGGGCGCGTTGATGCTCGGCATTTGCGACAAGATCGTCCCTGGCATGTTGATCGGCGCGCTCAGGTTCGGCCATTTGCCTACGATATTCGTCCCCGCCGGGCCAATGCCGTCGGGTATCGCCAACAAGGAAAAGGCCCGCATCAGGCAATTATATGCCGAAGGGAAAGTTGGCCGCGAAGAATTGCTGGAGGCCGAGGCCGCGAGCTATCATAGCGCGGGAACTTGTACATTTTATGGCACCGCGAACAGCAACCAGATGTTGATGGAGTTGATGGGACTGCACATTCCGGGCAGCGCATTCGTCAATCCCGGCACCAAATTGCGCGAGGCATTGACCCGCGCGGCGGTGCACCGCGTGGCCAAAATCGGTTGGAGTGGCAGCGACTATCGCCCTATCGGCCAGTGCGTCGATGAACGCGCCATCGTCAACGCCATTGTCGGGTTGCTCGCCACGGGTGGCTCGACCAACCATGCGCTGCACATCCCCGCCATCGCCCGCGCCGCCGGGATTATTGTCGATTGGGAAGATTTCGATGCGCTGTCCGCCGCCGTGCCGCTGCTGGCGCGCATCTATCCCAACGGGTCAGCCGATGTGAACCATTTCCACGCCGCTGGCGGCATGGCCTATGTGACGCGCGAATTGTTGAACGCGGGGTTGATTCACGGTGACATATTGACCGTCGGCGGGACGATGGCCGACTATGCGCGCGGTCCCGTGCTCGACGGCGATGAACTGGTGTGGCGCGATGCGCCGGTGACCAGCGGCGACGACAGCATAGTGCGCCCCGTCGCTACGCCCTTTGCGAGGGATGGCGGCATGCGGTTGCTGACCGGCAATCTGGGCCGCTGTGTTATCAAAGTCAGCGCGGTCGATGAGGAACGCCTGACGATAGAGGCTCCGGTGCGTATTTTTTCGGATCAGGACAGCGTGAATGTGGCGTTCGAGGCGGGCGAGCTCGACCGCGATGGCATCATCGTCGTCCGGTTTCAGGGGCCACGCGCCAACGGCATGCCCGAACTGCACAAACTCACGCCAGCATTGGGCGTGCTGCAGGACAAAGGTTTCAAGGTTGCGCTGCTCACCGACGGGCGGATGTCGGGGGCGAGCGGCAAAGTGCCCGCCGCGATCCATCTGTCACCCGAAGCATTACCGAGCCTTGATGGCACCAGCGGGCCGATCGCGCTGCTGCAAGATGGCGATATGGTGTGCATCTGTGCGCGAAGTGGTGAAGTCTCAGCGCTGGTTGAACCAAGCGAATGGGCCAACCGCACCCCCGCCATCGCTCCACCGCCTGCCATCGGGGTGGGCCGCGAACTGTTCGCGCTGATGCGCCTCCACGCCGATGAGGCCGAAAAGGGCGGCAGTGCAATGCTGGCAGCGATGGAGTCTGTGTAGCCGCTTTGCCGCATTGCAGCATGGCCCGCCCAAGAGTAAGATGCGCGCGGCGAGTCCCGCTGTTTAGGAGCCCTTTCATGTCCGACCCAATCGTCTTTTTGTCCTATGCCCGCACGCCGATGGGCGCGATGCAGGGCGCGCTCAGCGGCGCGTCCGCTACCGACCTTGGTGCGGCTGCAGTGCGCGCGGCGGTGGAGCGAGCAGGGATAGATGGCGGCGACATAGAGCGCATCTATATGGGCTGTGTCCTGCCCGCCGGGCTTGGCCAAGCGCCCGCGCGTCAAGCGGCAATCAAGGCGGGGCTGCCAACATCGGTGCAGGCGACCACGGTCAACAAAGGGTGCGGATCCGGCATGCAAACGATCATCATGGGGGCCGAGGCACTGGCGGCGGGCAGCGTCGATATGATCGTCGCAGGCGGGATGGAGAGCATGACCAATGCGCCCTATCTACTCAAAAAACACCGTTCGGGCGCGCGCATCGGCCATGACACCGCCTATGACCATATGTTCCTCGATGGCCTCGAAGACGCCTATGATGCGGGCCGCGCGATGGGCACCTTCGCGCAGGATACCGCCAACGCCTATCAACTGACGCGCGAGCAGCAGGATGATTATGCCATCGAATCGCTGCGCCGCGCGCAGGCCGCAATCAGCGATGGCGCGTTCGTCGCCGAAATCACGTCTGTGACGATCAGTGGTCGCGGCGGCGACACCGTGGTCGACACCGACGAAGCGCCGGGCAAAGGCAAGCCCGACAAAATCCCGACACTGCGCCCCGCCTTTGCCAAGGACGGCACGATCACTGCCGCGACCAGCTCGTCCATCTCTGATGGCGGTGCCGCCGTCGTCCTGACCCGTGCCAGCGTCGCTGCGGCCAAGGGCAAAACACCCGTGGCCCGCCTCGTCGCGCACGCAGCATTCGCGCAAGAGCCCAAGGATTTTACCACCGCTCCCGTCGGCGCTATCCAGTCCTGCCTTGCCAAAGCCGGGTGGAGCATAGCCGATGTCGACCTGTTCGAAGTGAATGAGGCGTTCGCCTGTGTCGCCATGTTCGCGATGCACGACCTTGGCATTTCGCACGACACAATCAACGTGCACGGCGGTGCCACCGCGCTGGGTCACCCCATCGGGTGCAGCGGCACGCGGATCGTCACCACGCTAATTGCGGCGCTCCAGCGCCACGGCAAGAAGCGCGGCATTGCGTCGCTCTGCATCGGCGGCGGCGAAGCCACGGCGGTCGCGGTGGAGTTGATGTGAGGGTACAAATTGCCTTAGCTGCCCTTGGGCTAACCGTCACTGCGGCCAGTGGTGTTCCAACCCATGCGCAAGAGGCACATGCGACCAGTGCAGCGCAAAGCATTGGCGCCGAAGAACTGGCAGCAGTCCAGCTCGCTTTAGATCGCGGTATGTTGATGTATCGCTATGACCAAGCGGCTTGGCACACCACAGATGCTATGCTCGCAGCGTTGCCGCAAAGCAAACTTACCCAAATCCGTGGCTGGGTAGTCACCCCGACTGAGGGCGGATTGCTTGTCACCTATTATGGCGGTGAGGCAGGCCAGCATTTTGGCATTTATTCGGTCGTTTGGACTTCGGGCACAAACGTCATCCACGGGCAAATGCTATCCAGCCCTTTGACGGGAGAAATTGCCCGGCTTGCAGGCGTGCGTGATGCCGCATCAAGCGGCGATTTACTCCTTTGCGCTGGCCGTCCATTCAACACCATAATTTTGCCCCGCGCTGATGCTGAGCATGAGGACAGCGTCTATTTTCTAACCCCACAAACTGCTACAGGCAGCATTCCGATGGGCGGGCACCACCGCGTCGATGTGCGCGGCGGTCACGAGGTGGCACGACGCAGCTTCACCAGAAGCTGCATCGAGCTAACTCCCGGCGATGGAGCAGCAGCGATGGCAATAACCCATTCGCTCGACCCCATTCCGACAGAGATTCATGTCTTTTCTGTTTATGGATTGGGCGTGCCATTATATGTCAGCACAAATGAAGCGCAGCGGGTCTGGTCCATTGAAACCCTGAGTGGAACGCCGCGTATTAGACTCGTGAATTAAGGGGGACAGTTTCCTTTTATTGCAGGGAGGCGATGACTACGCCCCATCGCCCCAAATACCGTCAGCGGCGATCCAGCCGCTGCGGCCGCGCACGTCGAACGCGCAAAACCCGTTCCGGCATTCGCCCAGCCGCCCGACCACGCCCTGTTCGGCACGATACGACACAGCCACATCGGATCTGGCCGATTCATAAATGGGTTGCAGGGCGCCGGTAACGATGGCGGTGCGGGTGCCCGTCAACAACCGCCTGTGCATCCAGCCCGTAATACCATCGGGGTCCTGCACTTGCCGCCAATCACCGCGCACCGCGATGACGCGTAGCGGCAATCCGATACGGCGATAGGCCCACATTGCCCGCATCTCACTCGACGGGCCGCGCCGCATAATTGCCTCCGTCCGGTTGATCGACGCCCAATAGGGTGGGCGGCGATCCTGTGCGATGACGGGTAGTGCGGTGCATAGCAGCACCAAGATACTCGCAATCATTTTGGCATAGTTCGTCATACAATGCTGTTAGCCACAGCGCGGCTCGCCAATCAACCCTGAATGGAGGAATGTCCTTGTTGCCCTTTCCCACTGGCAGGCCAGCGCGGGTGTTGCCCTTTCCCACTGGCAGGCCAGCGCGGGTGTTACCCTTTCCCACTGGCAGGCCAGCGCGGGTGTTACCCTTTCCCACTGGCAAGCCAGCGCGGATTGCCAGCATGGCAAATCTAAGCAATAGTCATTTGGTCGCACCATTTAATCGGCCGGGAGTGCAAAGATGAACCGCCCAGTTGCTTTTCTTTCGATAGTTACCGCCGTCCTCCTGACAGCCCGCCCCGCGCTTGCCGCGCCCATGGCGGACGCCGGGCCGATGATTATACCCGACAGCGGCGACACGGGGTGGTTGCTCGCCAGCCTATGCATCGGCCTCATCGCTTCCATTCCCGGCATCGTCGCTTATACCACAGGCGGGCATGGCCGCGCCGCCTTCACCCGTATTTTAACCGCCGCCACCGCCGCGATGGCGCTCGCTACACTCCTGTTCTTTGTTGTCGGTTACAGTCTGGTGTTCGATTTGGCGGGCGGTCCATGGATTGGCGCGGACAGCAATTGGATGCTCGGCGCGATGGGCACGGTGCGTGAAGGAACCACGCTGCCCGAAACCGGATTTGTGCTGTTTCAGCTCAGCTTTGTATTGATCGCGGTCGCGCTGCTCGCGGCATTACTCGCCCCGCGCGCACGGCCCGGCTGGCTGCTGGGGTTCAGCGCGCTGTGGATGATGCTGGTGCTGGTGCCGATTATGCGCTGGACATGGGGTGGCGGCTGGCTCGCGGCAATGGGCGCAATGGACAATGCTGGCGGGCTCGTCTTTTTCTATACCACTGCCGTATCCGCGCTCATTGCGATGGTGCTGATCGGGCGGAAAAAGGACGCCGAAACCCCCGCGCCTGACCATGGGTTGCGGCTCATGTGTGCTCACCTCTTGCTGGTCGGGATGGCGGCAATGGCGGGCGGATCAACGCTGGGCGCGAGCGACAATGCCGCCGTCGCCATGTTGACCATGGTCACGGCGGGAATGACGGGCGCACTGACATCCGCCGCGCTGAAACGCAGCCTCGATGCGGGCGCGCTTGCCACCGGCATCGTTGCGGGCGTGGTCGCCAGTGCCACCGCTGGCGACGGCATTTCCATCGGCGCGGCGTGGCTGACCGGCGCGATTGCCGCGATTGCCGTTCATTTTGCGCCGCGCCTGATACCAAAACGCTTTGCATGGCAGGACAGTGATGGCAACGCCGTCACCATTGCCGCAGCGGCCATAACGGGCGGATTGCTGTTCGCCGTCTTCCTCGCCTTCGCACCTTTCGGCGGGTCGGGTTACGCGGAGGGGACGACGATGGGCAGCCAGATCATCGCGCAACTCACCGCCATCCTCGCTATCGCGGGTTGGTCTATATTTGGCACTTTGGTCGCCGCGTTAATGGCGGGGCTGGCGCTACCCATGCAGGCTGAGGAGTAACCTTCAATCCCCCGCCAATATCCGATCCATCAGCTGCTGCACTGTCGGGGTGAAATTGTTCGAATAAAATGGATCCTGTTTGAAATGATAGGCCCCATGCCCGGCGAACATCAGATTATCGTCAACCCCGCCGCCATGCGCGATGCTTTGCAGCGTCTTTTGGATGCAGAAACTGCGCGGGTCGGCCAGCCGTCCGGTTGAATGATCGTCATGGTCCTTCCACGATGAAAAGCCGCAATGCGACAGGCAGCCCATGCACTCGGTTTGATCTGTATGGATGCGTTCCCGCTCGGCTGGTCCAACAAATATCAGCGTATCGTCTGGGGTCTTGAGCGCGCTGGTGTGACCTGCGTTCATCCACCCGCGCGCCAGGGCCGCGCTTTCTTCGCTGACCCAATATTTCTTACGCTCCACCTCCAGCCGGACATGGTTGGTGCCGCACGCAATTTTACCGAACGGTATTTGCCGCTCTGACCGCGCCATCAGGCTATAGAGGAACGGCGTTTTGACTGCCGAGGAGTAAAATCCCGTCGGCGAAAATTTATGGAGCAGAACATCGCCGGGGTTCACTTCGCGAAGCGCATCCTTCCACCCCTGCGGGATCGGGCTTTCCATCGTCAGCAAAGGTCGCGTGCCGAACTGGAAAGCGATCTGGCCAAGCTCTGGATTATCAATCCAGTCGGCCCATTCGCGCAAAAACCACACGCCGCCCGCCATGACGATCGGCACGTCATCCGAAATGCCTTCTTCGCGCATCACATCGCGCACCGCTTTAACGCGCGGATAGGGGTCTTGGGGCATCAGCGGATCTTCGGCGTTCGACAGGCCGTTATGACCGCCCGCCAGCCACGGATCTTCGTACACCACCGCGCCCAGCCATTCGGGCACCTTGGCGTAAGCACGCTTCCACAGCGCGCGGAACGCCCGAGCAGAGGAAATGATGGGGAGATAATAAACGCCGTATTTTGCGGCGATTTCGCTGAGCTTATAGGGCATGCCCGCGCCGCAGGTGACACCCGTCACCAATCCGCGTGTCTGTTCCAGTACCCCGTGCAGGATGGGCTGCGACCCGCCCATTTCCCACAGGACATTGATGTTGATCGCGCCGCGTCCCGACGCGATTTCGTGCGCGCGCTCGATTTGTGCCACCGCGCCGCGAATACCATAGTTGATCAATTCGGCATGCCGCAGCTCTCGCGTGGACCCATGAAAAACCTGCGGTATCATATTGCCCGCTTCGTCATAGCTGTCGGCATTGACCGCGCTGATGGTGCCGATGCCGCCTGCGGCTGCCCATGCGCCGGAACTGGCATGATTAGTTGCGGCAACACCCTTGCCGCCTTCTACCAACGGCCAAACTTCCCGGCCGCCATAGACGATCGGCTTTAATCCTTTGAACACTCTTATGCTCCCGTGCGCCCCCAATTGATTGTGCTATATGCGCATCGCCGGGAAAATGCCCGCGCTAATTTATGCTGCGCCTAGCAGTGCAGAAGCGTCAATTTTTGCAGCACTGGCATAGAGCCTTGCATAGGCCGCTATCATCACAGCTTCATCAAACTCAGCCTCGGCGCGAATTCTATTGGCACGGCCGATGGCGAGACGTCCCTGCGAATCGCCCGCAAGCCGCGTAATGGCTTCGGCCAACGCCGCCGCCGATCGCACAATAATATAAGGCGCATTTTCAGCAGCAACCATTTGTGCCACATCGCCCACGCGCGGCGCGACAATCGGCAGCCCCGCCGCCATCCCCTCCATCACCGCAATCGGTTGTTGTTCGGACAATGACGACAGCGCCATGATGTCGAAATGCCCGACGAAGCGCGCTGGATCAGCCAAAAACCCGGTCAGCAATACGCGTTCCGCGACCCCATGGAGCGCCGCTTCGGCCAGTATCGCCGCGCGCTCCGGCCCTTCGCCGACAATCACCAATCGAACATGGGGCGGCGTCAACGCAAGCACGCGGACCAGCAAAGGCAAATCCTTGACCGCGCGAAGCCCGGCAATCGTGCCGACGATTATGTCGCCTTTATTGCGGATCAGGCCAGGGAGTGGCTGCGGCGGCTGTGCATAGCGCGCAACGTCGATACCGTTGGAGATGCGCCGAACACGCGCCGCGCTCACCCAATGCGTCCCCGCTATGGTTTCCAGCACATGGCTGGGCACCACCACCGCCGACGCCGTCCGCAGCGCCAGCCGCCGGAATATATTGCGCCGCCAGTCGAGCCGCTCACTCTCATCAGCGTTAAATCCATCCTCATGGTGGATCAGCGGCGGCAACTTCATAAAGGTGGAGCAGGCACGGTGCGCCATCACGACGTCCATCGACCCCCAATTGTAACTGAGCACCAGATCGAAGTTTTGCATGGTGCGCGCCAGCGCCAGATACCGCGTGGGCGACGGCTTGCCGTGCAGCGCGGGGGCGCGGGCTTCGGCCGGGAAATCAGCCCAAATATCCGCGCCGATGGCTTTGCGTGCGCCAAGCTGATCGGGCATCGCCGAGAGGATGGTGTGGCGCGCGCGTGGCCCGAATGCGTTCATCAACCGCACCGCGCGTGCTTCCTTACCGCCCAGCGAAAAGGTCGAATGGCAATGAAGGATGTTCATCTTATCGCTTGCAAGCTTATCGGACATATCCGCATATTGCGATATGGATGCCATGACGCAAGTATTACCGCCGATATCGAGTATCGCTGATTTTATCGCTGATCCTGTGGTGGCCGCAACTTTCCCCGCGCACATCTTGCGCTGGCGGGGTGATGGTGCAGCCGCCAGCATTGGCCTCGGTGCTCTCAGCGACGCACAATGGTTGGAGCATTTCGGCCGATTTTTACCCCTGCCCGGCAATCTGCCACATCCGCTGGCGCTGCGTTACCACGGCCACCAATTCGGCCATTACAACCCAGGCCTTGGCGACGGGCGCGGCTTTACCTTTGCCCAACTGCGCGGCGATGATGGCCGCTGGCTCGACCTTGGTACCAAGGGGTCGGGGCAAACCCCCTTTAGCCGAGGCGGCGACGGGCGGTTGACGCTGAAAGGCGCGGTGCGCGAATTACTGGCGACCGAAATGCTGGCCACACTGGGGGTGCCGACATCGCGGACATTGTCGATCATCGAGACGGGCGAGGCGCTGCATCGCGGCGATGAGCCATCGCCTACGCGCAGCGCGGTGCTGGTGCGGCTGAGCCATGGCCATATACGCATCGGCAGTTTCGAGCGCCTTGCCGCGCTGGAGCAGCGGGACGAGATGGAGCGGCTGTTGCGCTACGTGCTGGCGACGCTGTTTGCCGTGTCCGATGCCGACACGATGGCCATTTCGGATGCCGCCGCGATGTTGTTGCGCCTGACCGCAACACGCTGTGCGCAGACCGTGGCGGCGCAAATGGTTGCTGGTTTTGTCCACGGCGTCCTCAACAGCGATAATATCAATGTGGCGGGCGAGAGTTTTGACTATGGCCCATGGCGGTTCACCCCGACATGGGATCCAGAGTTCACCGCCGCCTATTTCGATCACGGGTCGCTCTACGCCTTTGGCCGCCAAGCACAGGCAGTGCATTGGAATGTCGGTCAGCTGGCGATCAGCCTGCGTAGCCTTGCCCCCGCCGAACCGCTGGTGTCGGCGCTCGAAGCCTTTGGACCAGCCTATGAAGATGCTATCGCCAAGCAATTTTGCTGGCGGATGGGGGTCGCCGCCGCCACCGCCGAACAAGACCGTGCGCTGGTGATTGCGGGCGAGCGCCATTTGCGCGCTACGGGCATGGCCATAGATCAATTTTTCGCTGGGGGAGCTGCTCGCGCGGGTGATGGCGCGCTGGCCGATGCTCTGTCTGGTAGAGCCTCCACCCGCACCCTATGGTGGCAAAGCACGCCGCCGCAATCAATGCATATCGAGGAGGTGGAAGCGCTGTGGGCCGCGATTGCGGAGCGCGACGACTGGCGGCCCCTGATGGCAAAAATAGCCCTTGTCCGCGCGATGAGTGATGCGCTTGGCACCTCTCCCATTGCCTTGGCGCAATAGAGGTTTATGAGCGTTTGGCATGAGCGGTGAAATCATCTCGCACGAACCCGCGACGGGGGTGGAACTGTGGCGTGGCCCCATCGGTGATGTGGATGTTGAGGTCGCGGCAGCGCGCGAGGCGTGGCCAACATGGGCGGCGATGCCTATCCTCAAACGCGTCGATGCCCTCAAACGCTTTTCGGAGCGACTGAAAGCGAACCCGGAACCGTTGGCGGACCTGATCGCACGCGAAACCGGCAAGCCTTTGTGGGAGAGCCGAACAGAAGTCGAAAGTGCCGCCAATAAAGTCGACATTTCGATGAAGGCCTATTCCGAACGCACGTCGCAGCGCCGCAGCGATGGCACCATGGGTGTGCGCACCGCATTACGGCACAAACCGCACGGCGTCCTCGCTGTCCTTGGCCCCTATAATTTTCCAGCACATTTGCCGAACGGCCATATCGTCCCCGCGCTGATGGCCGGCAACACGGTGGTATTCAAACCATCGGAAAAAACCCCTGCGGTTGGCGCGAAATTGGTCGAGCTGTATCATGAAGCAGGCGTGCCAACGGGCGCGATCCGATTGCTTACCGGTGCGGTTGATGAAGGCCGCGCGCTGGTGACCCATGCCGACATCGACGGCGTGTTGTTCACTGGGTCCGCGCGAACGGGTATTGCCATTAACCGCGCGCTGGCGAGCCGCCCTGACCGTATCGTTGCGCTCGAAATGGGCGGCAACAACCCCATCGTCGCATGGGATACGCGCGACATTAGCAACGCCGCGACGCTGATCGTCCAATCGGCATTCATGTCTGCGGGCCAGCGCTGTTCCAACGCGCGGCGGCTCATCGTCAAACAAGACCTTGCCGATCCGCTGCTTGCCGAAATTCGCAAACTGGCCGACCGCCTGATTGTCGGCGCACCGCATGATGAACCCGCCCCGTTCATGGGCCCCGTCATCGACAATGAAACCGCCAACGGGTTAATCGACAGCTTTCTCTACCTCATTTCCAATGGCGGGCAGGCGATCCGTTTCATGACCCGCCTCGATGAGAATATGCCGTTCCTCACGCCCGGTATTGTCGATGTCACCAATGTTGCCGACCGCCCCGATGTCGAGCTGTTCGGACCGTTGCTCCAGGTCGTTCGGGTCGATACGTTCGATCAGGCGATAGCAGAGGCTAACGCCACCGCTTATGGCCTGTCCGCCGCGCTGGTAGGCGGAACGCCGCAGCAATATGACCAATTCTGGGCCAATGTCCGCGCGGGCGTTATCAACTGGAACAAACCGACCAACGGCGCATCATCATCGCACCCGTTTGGCGGGGTCGGCCTGTCGGGCAATCATCGCCCCAGCGCTTATTATGCCGCCGATTATTGCGCTTACCCCGTCGCATCGAACGAGGCGGAGCAACCGCGTGCAACCATCGGCATCGGTTTGGCGAATGAACATTAGACAAGGCGCTCCCCCGTGCTCCGGCGAAGGCCGGAGCGTGGGCAACGAGCCGTGCCGCTTATTGGCCAGCGCTCCGGACTAAATCCGGAGCACAGCTTTGTCCTTTCACCTCTCACTGCCGCCCATAGCAAGGCTTTAGCGGGGCCAAGTCATCATCGCTTGGATATTCTGACGCCCTGCATCATAACCCAATCATGCCCAACCTCGTCCCTCCCGTAACCGGAACGGTATTTCTTGTCGGCGCAGGCCCCGGCGCCGCCGATCTGTTGACCCTGCGCGCGGCGCGTTTGCTAAGATGTGCGGGCGTCGTCGTTCATGACGGGCTGGTAGATGCATCGGTGCTCGCGCTCATCAATCCAGCAACGCGACTGATTTCGGTCGCCAAGCAGCGCAGCCGCCACAGCGTGCCGCAATCAGGCATCAACGCCCTGTTGATCCGCGAAGCGCATGCAGGGCATGATGTTATCAGGCTAAAAGGCGGCGATCCGTTCATCTTTGGCCGTGGCGGCGAAGAGGCCGAGGCGTGCCGCGCCGCTGGCGTGCCCGTCGAAGTCGTCCCCGGCATTTCTGCGGCGATGGGCTGTGCCGCCGAAGCGATGCTGCCGCTCACCCACCGCGATGCGGCAAGCACGGTCAGTTTTGTCGCTGGGCAATGCAAAGGATTGAGCGATCAAAATTGGGCTGGTCTTGCGGGACAGGGTCGAACGCTGGTCATCTATATGGGCGTTGCCACCGCCGCTGACATCACCGAGAAATTGATTGCCGACGGCACCGCACCCGACACGCCTGTTGCCGTGCTGGAAAATGGCACACGCGGCGGCGCGCGGGCGCTGCGCACCCTGCTCACCGACCTTGGCGACATGATCGCTCGAGAGGGTGTGCAAAGCCCGGCAATCATCGTGGTCGGCGAGGTGGCGTTGCGGTCCGACGCAGTGGATCGACTGAAGATTTTTGCCGAATATGCGGAACCGCAGCCATGAAATTGCTAACCGGAAACGACCTCAAAAGCGGCGCTGTCATATGGTGGGCGGGCAATGGCTGGTCGATCCATGTCGCCGACGCCGCCGATGTCGACGAAGCGGGTGAGCGCATCTTGCAAAGCGAGGAAGCCGCGCGGCGCGTCAATGCGCCCTATCTTATCGACGCTATGTCGACCCCAGACGGCCCGGCCCCTTCGCATATCAAAGACCGCGTTCGTGCCGCTGGCCCGACTGTGCGCCGCGACCTGATGCTCAAACCCGCAAACGCATGGGCGCTATAGATTATGTATCGTTACGACCATTTTGACCAGACCATTGTCGATGCCCGCGTCGATGAGTTCCGCGACCAAGTGACGCGGCGCCTGGCGGGCGAGTTGAGCGAGGATCAGTTCAAGCCTCTCAGGCTGATGAACGGCCTATATCTGCAACTCCATGCCTATATGCTGCGTGTCGCCATCCCTTACGGCACCCTGTCGAGCGCACAGATGCGCATGCTGGCCACCATCGCGCGCAAATATGACCGCGATTATGGCCATTTCACCACGCGCCAGAATATCCAATATAATTGGATCAAGCTTTCCGACGCGCCAGACATTTTGGCCGATCTGGCGAGCGGCGAAATGCACGCCATCCAGACCAGCGGCAATTGCATTCGCAACATTTCGTCGGACCAATTTGCGGGTGCCGCCGCCGACGAAGTCACCGATCCGCGCCCTTGGGCCGAATTGCTCCGCCAATGGTCGAGCTTTCATCCTGAGTTTAGCTATTTGCCGCGCAAGTTCAAAATAGCGGTGATTGCAAGCGAGCAAGACCGCGCGGCGATGCGACTGCACGACATCGGCATTCGCATTGTCCGCCGCCCTGGCGGTGCGGACGAAAATGGCGTCGAGCGCGATGGCGAATATGGCGCGCAAATCTATGTTGGTGGCGGCATGGGCCGCACCCCGATGATTGCGCCGCTTATCAAGGAATTTGTGCCGCTCGATGATTTGCTGAGCTATGTCGAAGCGTGCTTGCGTGTCTATAACCGCTATGGGCGGCGCGACAATATCTACAAGGCGCGGATCAAAATCCTGATCCACGAATTGGGCGCAGAAGAGTTTGCGCGCCAGGTTGAGGCCGAGTTTGCGCACGTCAAGACGCTGGACCTCGACCCGCCGCGCGCCGAGTTTGAGCGGATAGCGGCGCAGTTCGCCTTACCCCCGCTCGTGCCCAAAGCCCAAGCGCTCGTCGATGACACCGACCCCGCCTTCGCCCACTGGCGCACCCAAAACACGCACCCGCACAAGGTGCCGGGGCACGCCATTGTCACGATCAGCCTCAAGCCGCTCGGCGGCATCCCCGGCGATGCGTCTTCATCGCAAATCGACGTCATGGCGGACCTTGCCGCACGCTATAGCCACGACGAATTGCGCGTCACCCACACACAGAATATCGTCCTGCCGCACGTGGCCTTTGCTGACCTTCGCGGCCTCTATGACGCATTGGTCGCGGCTGGCCTCGCATCCGCCAATATTGACCTCATCAGCGACATCATCGCCTGCCCTGGCCTTGATTATTGCAGCCTCGCCAATGCGCGCTCGATCCCCGTCGCGCAGAAAATCGCTGCCCGCTTTGCCGACCCGGCGCGCCAACGCGACTTGGGAGAGCTTAAGCTTAAAATATCGGGCTGCATCAATGCCTGCGGCCACCACCATGCGGGGCACATCGGCATCCTTGGCGTCGATCGCAAGGGCACCGAGAATTACCAGCTCTCGCTCGGCGGATCGGGGGCCGAAGATGTTGCCCTAGCCAAAATCACCGGACCCGGCTTTGACGAAGACGGCATTGTCGATGCTGTGACCCGCGTGACCGATCTCTACTTGGAAGTCCGCGACCCCGGCGAACGTTTTCTCGACACCTATCGCCGCGTCGGCATGGATCCGTTCAAGGAGGTGCTTTATGGATGATCAACCCGCCTCGCTGGCCGATTTCATCGCCTCAAACGCCACCGCCGTTCGGTTGGAGCCCGCTGATGATGCGCGCGCGCTGATCCCGCACCTCGCCCGCCTGATCTTGGTGGAAATCGCCTTTCCGACGTTTCGCGATGGGCGCGGTTATTCCGCCGCACGGATATTGCGCGAGGCAGGCTATGGCGGGACCCTGCGCGCGGCGGGCGACGTGCTGGTCGATCAGATCGTCTATCTGCGCCGCTGTGGGTTCGACAGTTTCGCCCCCAATGCGCCGCTGGACTCCGCCGTGGTGGAGGCCGCCCTGGCGCGCTACCCAGACGTCTATCAACGTGCCGCCGATGGCACCGTTCCTGTGTGGCAGTTGCGCCATGGCTGAGGCCCGCATCCGCGACCGCATCAACGCCGCCCCGCGCTATAGCGAGGGTGATGCCATTCGCCTCAACCAAATGTTTCGCGGGCGCGACACGGCGGAGATGCTCGACGCGCTGGTCCGCGATAGCATGCTCGGCGACGCCGTCATTGTCTCCAGCTTTGGCGCGGAAAGCGCGGTGCTGCTCCACCTGATCGGCAGCATCCAGCCCGACGTTCCCGTCATCTTCCTCGATACGGGCAAGCATTTCCCCGAAACATTGGCTTATCGCGATGCGCTCATCGCCGCGATTAGCCTGACCAATGTCATCAACGTAACGCCCGATCCTGTGCTGTTGGCACAGCGCGATGCGACCGAACTACGCTGGTCCTATGACCCCGATGGCTGCTGCGAGATCCGCAAGATATTACCGCTCAAGGCCGCACTTTCGCCCTTTGATGCACAATATACCGGCCGCAAGGGATTCCAGTCCTCGACCCGCAGCGGCCTGCCGCGATTTGAGATTGAGGCGGGGCGGCTAAAGGTCAACCCGCTCGCCGATTGGAACAAAGCGGCGATCGACGCTTATATGACCGCACATGCGCTGCCCGTGCATCCGCTGGTGGCACAGGGCTATCCCTCCATCGGTTGCGCGCCGTGCACATCGCGCGTCCAGGCGGGCGAAGACCCGCGCTCTGGGCGTTGGCGCGGCTGGGAAAAAACCGAATGCGGGCTGCACGGCGAAGTCACCCCGCTTCCCGCCAACCCCGATGGTAGTGAGGACCCGGTTTTTTAGTTCCCGTTTGTGGTCGCGCGGCGCTGTGTTACAGGGGGCTTTCATCACAGGAGTCCCCCATGATCCGCCGTCTCATCGCCTTCACGCTCAGCGCCGCCATATTGGCCACCGCCCCCGTTTCAAGCGCATCCGCGACGCTGGCATCGGGCGCACGTGCGCCGATGTTCACACTACCCGCCGCACAGGGCGGTCGCCGTCTGACCGTCAACCTCCAGCGCTTGCTGCGCGATGGCCCCGTCGTCATCTATTTCTTTCCGCGTGCCTTTACCGATGGCTGCACCATTGAAAGCCGCGCCTTTGCCGAGGCGGTGCCGCTGTTTCGCCGCGCCCGCACCAACGTGATCGGCATTTCGGGCGATGACATCGAAACGCTCGGCCGTTTTTCGACCGAGGCATGCCGCGCGACATTCCCGATGGTGTCCGCCGACGCCGATTTAATGGCGCAATATGACGTGACCTTGCGCCCCGGCATTTCCAACCGCACCAGCTATGTCATCACTATGAATGGCACCATTGCGCTGGTGCACAGCGACGCCAATCCCAATGACCATGTCCGCGTGACATTGGCGGCGGCGCGCGCGCTCGATGACGCACGGCGCGACTAACGCGCTACAGTTTATAGTAGGGGGAGCGCAAAAAATCACCCCGTCCGTTTAACCAGCGCGCTGCGCTCGCATTGGCACACCGTTTCGCCGCGTTGATTGATGGCGCGGTGCAGGAAGGTGACGATGCCCGCGTCGGGGCGCGACTTGCTGTCCCGCAATCCAATCACCTCGCTGGTGGCATAGAGCGTGTCGCCAAGGAATACGGGGTTCGGCATGACGAGCTTGTCATAGCCGAGGTTCGCAATGAGCGTGCCGAGCGTGGTGTCACCAACGCTAAGCCCGACCATCAGGCTGAAGGTGAAAGTGCCGTTGACGAGGATTTGGCCAAACTCCGACGCGCGCGCCGCCTCGGCGTCGATATGCAGCGGCTGTGGGTTGTGCGTCATGGTGGACCACAGCAGATTGTCGGTCTCGGTCACTGTGCGGTGGATTTCATGCTCCATTGCATCGCCGACGGTCCATTGGTTGTAAAATCGTCCGGCCATCTTAACACTCCTGTCCCCTCTCCCCTTGCGGGAGAGGGATGTGAAGACTTGGTGACGTGTCACCTAGTCGCAGCTGGGTGAGGGGTTCTTCCCTCCCGCAACCGCAATACCCCTCATCCAACTCCGCCTAATCGCAAAGCGATAAGGCTCCATATCCTTCTCCCTCAAGGGGAGAAGGTTCATGCTTCGCCCGCCGCCTCTATCCGCACCAACAGCGCCTCGACCTGCACCTGCGCGCCAGCGACCGCGTTCAGCTCCGCCACCACCCCGTCGAATGGCGCGGTCAGGCTGTGCTCCATCTTCATCGCTTCGAGGGTGAGGAGTTTCTGGCCCTTCGACACGGTGTCGCCTGCCGCGACCTCAACCGCAATGATGCGGCCCGGCATGGGGGAGAGGATGATGCCGTCTGATGGACCATGCCCCCCCGAGCCTCGTACCGCATAGGATCGGAAAGCATGGGTGAAACCGCGTTCAGCAGTAACAGCCCATTCGTCACGACGCGATACGAACACCGGGTCGCTTCCCTCGCCGAGCTCAAACGTGATTGTCTGATGGTCTTGATCGACAAGGCGGACGCTCTTCGCCGCGACACTATTTAACCGAAAGCCGGTCCATTGCCGCCAAGGACCGGTTTGCCGAAGCTGATGCTCCACAACGTCGCACGCCGTAAAAGCGCTCTCGCCCAGATCGGTCGAAAGCACCTGCAATGCCGCGTTAAGGATGCCTCCGCTCGGAGCGTAGGGCTGCGTCAGTTGATCGAGCGTGCGACCGATCAGTCCCGTGTCAACGTCACCGTCCAAGAACGAGCCGCTACGTAACAGTCGGACTAGGAAACCGATATTGGAGCGAACCGGCCATATCGCGCAATTGAGCAATTCGCCGACTATCGCGTCAACAGCCTCATCTCGCGTTTCTCCACGGCCGATCACCTTGGCGATCATCGGGTCGTAGTAGGGGCTGATTTCGCTGCCCTGCTCTACGCCAGTATCGATGCGCGCCGATGAGTAGAACGGGTTGAGATCAAACACCTCAAGCGTTCCCACACTCGGCAAAAATCCCTTCGCCGGGTCCTCGGCATAGAGCCGCGCTTCCATCGCCCAGCCGTTGATCGACAGCTCGTCCTGCCGCTTGGGCAACGCCTCCCCGCTCGCCACGCGCAACTGCCATTCCACCAGATCGACGCCGATAATCTCCTCGGTCACGGGATGTTCGACCTGCAACCGGGTGTTCATTTCCATGAACCAGATGCGATCCGCGCGCAGGCCTTCGGACGCGTCGGCGATGAACTCGATTGTGCCTGCGCCGACATAATCGACTGCCTTCGCCGCCTTGACCGCGACCGCGCAGAGCTGCTCGCGGGTCGCCGCGTCCATGCCCGGCGCGGGGGCTTCCTCGATCACCTTCTGGTGCCGCCGCTGGAGCGAGCAGTCACGTTCGAACAGATGGACGATGTTGCTATGGGTGTCCCCGAATATCTGCACCTCGATATGGCGTGGTGTGAGAATATATTTCTCAATCAGGACATGCGCGTTGCCGAACGAAGCCATGGCCTCGCGCTGGCAAGAGGCGAGCGCGTCAGCGAAATCCGCCGCCGCCTCGACCTTCCGCATCCCCTTGCCGCCGCCGCCCGCGACCGCCTTTATGAGTACGGGAAAACCAATGGTTTCCGCCTGTTGAGCCAAGAACGCTGGCTCTTGGTTTGCGCCCATATAGCCCGGTGTTACCGGCACGCCCGCCGCCGCCATCAACGTCTTGGCCGCATCCTTCAGCCCCATCGCGGTGATGCTGGCAGGCGTAGGCCCGACCCAGACCAGTCCCGCGTCGATCACGGCCTGCGCAAACGCGGCATTTTCGGAGAGGAAGCCATAGCCGGGATGGATCGCCTCCGCTTTGGTGGCGAGCGCGGCGGCAATGATCTTCTCGCCGACCAGATAGCTCTCCCGCGCCGGAGACGGTCCGATATGCACCGCCTCATCCGCCTGCCGCACATGCAGCGCCTTGGCATCGGCATCGGAATAAACCGCAACGGTGCGAATGCCCATTTGGCGCGCGGTTCGGATGATCCGGCAGGCGATTTCGCCCCGGTTTGCAATGAGGAGGGAGGTGATCATCGGCATTCCTAAATCCTCCCCATGCTTGCCATGGGGAGGGGGACCATGCGAAGCATGGTGGAGGGGTTAAGGTAATGCTCAAAAAACCAGCGAAAACAATCAAGCGCGCGCGGACATTGCGCCGCGACATGAGCCTGCCAGAAGTCATATTGTGGCAAGAATTGCGAAAACGGCCAGATGGCTTGCGCTTTCGCCGTCAGCATCCCGCCGGACCGTTCGTGCTTGATTTCTATTGTGCGGAGGGGCGGCTGTGCATTGAAATTGATGGCGAGGCGCATAATCGTGGTGACCAACCTGCTTTTGATGTGCGGCGCGATGCTGTGCTTGCCGACCATGGCATTGCGACGCTGCGGATCGCGGCGCGCGACGTTTTGGCCAATTTGGATAGCGCTATCATTCATATTGTTGCGACAGCGCATGAACGTAAGCACCTGCCCCTCCACCACNNCTCGGCATTGCCGAGCGGTCCCCCTCCCCAAGCCACACTTGGGGAGGATTGAAGAGGGCGCGTGCGACATACATTCCTCCCCATGTTGCCATGGGGAGGTGGCAGTGCGCAGCACTGACGGAGGGGCCGGGGCAATGCGATTGGTGATGAGGAGGGACTGGATCATGCCCCGGTCACCAATTTCCACATTATCTCAATCACTTTCCCAACTCCAAGCGCGATCAGGAAGAACAGCACAAAGCATCCGGGCTGCCAAATATACTTTTCACGATCCCCCGCTGTGCGCTGTCTCCACGTTGGTAGAGGAACACTTCTTACCCAGCGGTCAAATAACCGGGCATCATCCGGCGTATCGTTGTAAATTCGGTCTGGATCGGATTTAGGTGAAGAGTCCAAGGTCACTGACTTATCAAGCGACACTATCTTGCCATCTGGATACAGGATCAAATTCGGCCCTTGTCCGGGATGGGTTAGCCACAGCGCATCCTCAACGTCGGTCACGGACCAATCAACCCAGTAGCCGCGCTTAACGAGCCGATGAATTCGACGGAAAATTTCAGTTTCGTGTCGATCGCGCTCTTCTTGCTGATCCCAATCGTCGTCGTTACTCACATCCGGAACACCCCGAACCGGGGTGCCTCCCCTACCGGTGCGTTGAGCGTCACCGCAAAGGCCAGCCCCAGCACATCGCGCGTCTGCGCCGGGTCAATAATCCCGTCGTCCCACAGCCGCGCGGTGGCGTGATAGGGGTTGCCTTCGTCTTCGTATTTCTGGCGGATCGGGGCCTTGAACGCTTCGGCTTCCTCTGGCGTCCATTTGTCAGCATCGCGGTGGACGGTGGCCAGCACGCTTGCCGCCTGTTCGCCGCCCATCACCGAAATCCGCGCATTGGGCCAGGTGAACAGGAAGCGCGGCGAATAGGCCCGCCCGCACATGCCGTAATTGCCCGCGCCGAAGCTGCCGCCGATGAGGACGGTGATCTTGGGCACGCTCGCGGTGGCGACCGCCGTGACCAGCTTTGCGCCGTGCTTGGCGATGCCCTCCGCCTCATATTTGCCGCCGACCATGAAGCCGCTGATATTTTGCAGGAACAGCAAGGGCGTGCCGCGCTGCTGCGCGAGCTGGATGAAGTGCGCGCCCTTGAGTGCGCTCTCGCTGAACAGCACGCCGTTGTTGGCGAGGATCGCAACCGGCATCCCCCAGATATGCGCGAAACCGCACACCAGCGTGCTGCCATAAAGCGCCTTGAACTCGTGAAATTCGGATGCGTCCACAATCCGCGCGATGACTTCGTGGACGTCATAGGGGGCGCGAACGTCTTGGGGGATGATGCCGTAAAGTTCGTCTACGTCATATTTGGGCGGGCGGGGTTCGCGTGCTCCGGCGAAGGCCGGAGCGGTGGCCAAGGCTCCTGCCTGCGCAGGAGCACAGGTGCTGATAATATCGCGAACGATGGTCAGCGCATGGTCGTCATTTTCCGCCACATGGTCGACCACCCCCGATTTATGGCCGTGGGTGTCCGCCCCGCCCAATTCTTCGGCGCTAATCTCCTCGCCCGTCGCGGCCTTGACCAGCGGCGGCCCGGCGAGGAAAATCGTGCCCTGCCCGCGCACGATCACACTCTCATCCGACATCGCGGGGACATAGGCCCCGCCCGCCGTGCAACTGCCCATGACACAGGCGATTTGAGGGATGCCCTTGGCGCTCATGTTCGCCTGATTGAAGAATATCCGCCCGAAATGGTCGCGGTCGGGGAACACCTCGGCCTGATGCGGCAGGTTGGCGCCGCCCGAGTCGACGAGGTAAATGCACGGCAGGTGGTTCTGCTCGGCAATCTCCTGCGCGCGGAGGTGCTTCTTGACCGTCATGGGGAAGTAGGTGCCGCCCTTCACCGTCGCATCGTTGCACACGATCATGCACTGGCGGCCAGAAACGCGGCCAATGCCGGTGATGATGCCCGCGCTAGGGACTTCGCCGTCATACAGATCGCACGCCGCGAGCTGCCCAATCTCCAAGAAGGGCGAGCCTGGATCGAGTATGCGCTCCACGCGTTCTCTTGGCAGCAACTTGCCGCGCGCGGTGTGCCGCTCCCGCGACTTCTCATTACCGCCCAGCGCCGCTTCGGCGACCTTCGCCCACAGCTCGTCTCGTAACGCCCGGTTATGCGCAGAGTTGGCGCGGGCCTTCTCGCCTTCGAGGTTGAGGTTTGTTGGAAGGACGGGCGCGCTCATGGTAACATTCCTAAAGTTGAAAACTGGCACTGCGCACGCAAGCGTGTCTGGTCAATCACGCGGCAATTCCCTGACTTCGACGGTACCGCCGGATTCATAGACGGGATTGCCATTCAACAATTTTACGGCATCCTCCATAGTCGCAGCTTTCACACGGATAAACCCAGTGAAATGCGCGCTTTCAGGTGCGGGCACCCCCTGTTTGCGAAATGCGCTGCCCGCACCAATCGAACTGCCCCCTTCAAAAACGCCCTGTTCGGAAAGGCTTTCAAAGTAGCTGCCCCACATCACGTCTGCTGGTTCGCAAAGCGCATCGCCATGCATAAGGATGATGAAGTCCATCATTTCCACGCATTTTGTCATGCCCCAATCACTTCGCGCCCGATCAGCATCCGCCTGATCTCGTTGGTGCCTGCGCCGATGTCGAGCAATTTTGCGTCGCGCCAGTACCTCTCGACCGGCCAGTCCTTGGTATAGCCCGCGCCGCCCAGCGCCTGAATCGCCTCACCCGCGACGCGCACCGCACTTTCGCTCGCCAGCAATATCGCGCCCGCCGCGTCGTGGCGCGTTGTCTGTCCCGCATCGCACGCCTTTGCCACCGCATAGACATAAGCGCGCGCCGCGCTGAGCGCGACCACCATGTCGGCGACCTTGCCCTGCATCAGCTGGAACGAACCGATGGCTTTGCCGAACTGTTTGCGCTCCCGCACATAGGGCAGCACGACGTCGAGGCACGCCTGCATGATGCCAAGCTGTAATCCGCTGAGCACGACGCGCTCATAATCAAGCCCGCTCATCAGCACCCCAACCCCGCCGTGCAGCGGGCCCATGATATTCTCTTCGGGCACGAAACAATCGTTGAACACCAGTTCGGCCGTCGGTGACCCGCGCATCCCCAGCTTGTCGATTTTCTGCCCGATGCTGAACCCCGCCATGCCGCGTTCAATCAGAAAAGCGGTGATGCCGCGCGATCCGCTTTCGGGCGCGGATTTGGCATAAACGACCAAAGTATCGGCATATTGCGCGTTGGTGATCCAGAACTTGGTGCCGTTGAGCACATAGCCGCCCTGCACCGCATCGGCCTTCAGCTTCATCGAAACGACGTCGGACCCTGCTCCCGCTTCGGACATCGCCAGCGACCCGACATGCTCACCACTGATGAGCTTGGGGAGATAGCGCGCCTTTTGCGCCGGATTGCCCCAGCGGCGGATCTGGTTGATGCACAGGTTTGAGTGCGCCCCGTAAGATAGCCCGATCGACGCCGACGCACGGCTCACTTCCTCGACCGCGACGACATGCTCCAAATAACCGAGCCCCAGCCCGCCATCGGCTTCGTCAACGGTAATCCCGTGCAGGCCGAGCGCGCCCATCGCGGTCCATAGTTCGTCACGCGGGAACCAATCCTCGGCGTCGATGCGCTTGGCTAAGGGCACGATTTTCTCCGCCGCAAACCGCCGCGTTACATCGCGGATCATGTCCGCATTGTCACCCAGCCCGTAATCCAGCATGTCGTCCATCGCGTGTTCCGTCCTTGGCTTTCCCGCTGCGAGGGCTTGGCGAGGCCTGTTCGCAACATTATTACGCGATGGTCTAGCGCAGCAAAACGCTAAGGGGAAGCGGGAGCGTTACCGCAGCTTCGCAATCTTCAGCCCATCTTGCCTTGCGCGGTCTTTGATCGATTCCTCGCTCCGCGTCAGTGCGCGTGCCATTTGTTTGAGCGGCATGCCCTTGGCGCACAGGCTGTGCAGCTTGGCAATCTCGTCGCTCGTCCACGGCTGGCGGTGGCGTTCAAACGGCTTGGCACCCATCACCCCTCATCCCCCATGCGCAGCGCGGCGATGAACGCTTCTTGCGGGATGTTGACGCTGCCATATTCGCGCATCTTTTTCTTGCCTTCTTTCTGCTTGTCGAGCAGCTTTTTCTTACGGCTGATGTCGCCGCCATAGCATTTGGCGGTCACATCCTTGCGCATTGCCGCAATCGTTTCGCGCGCAATCACCTTGCCGCCAATCGCCGCCTGGATCGGGATTTTGAACAGATGGCGCGGGATTAGGTCTTTCAATCGTTCGCACATGCCGCGCCCGCGCGCCTCTGCCGTGCCCCGGTGGACGATCATGCTCAGCGCATCGACGGGTTCGGCGTTCACAAGGATGCTCATCTTGACCAAGTCGCCCGCGCGGTGGCCGATCTGGTGGTAATCGAACGACGCATAGCCACGGCTGATGCTCTTCAATCGGTCGTAAAAATCGAACACCACTTCGTTGAGCGGCAGGTCATAGGTTATCTGCGCCCGACCCCCGACATAGGTCAGATTTTTCTGCACCCCGCGCCTGTCCTGACACAGTTTCAATATGCTCCCCAGATATTCGTCGGGGCAGTAAATCGTCGCCTCGATCCACGGCTCCTGTATCTCCTCGATCCGGCTAGGGTCGGGCATGTCGGCGGGGTTGTGCAGTTCCAGATCGCGCGGCCCCTCGGTCTTGGACCGCCCCAGTTTCAGCTTATACACCACGGATGGCGCGGTGGTAATGAGGTCGAGGTCATATTCGCGGGTCAGCCGTTCCTGGATAATCTCCAGATGCAACAGGCCAAGGAAGCCGCAGCGAAAACCAAAGCCGAGCGCGGCGGAGCTTTCCATCTCGAAACTGAACGACGCATCGTTGAGCCGCAGCTTGCTGATGCTCTCGCGCAATTTTTCAAAATCGGCGGCGTCGGTGGGGAACAGCCCGCAAAACACCACGGGCTGCACTTCCTTGAAACCGGGGAGCGCCGCATCGGCGGGGCGCTTGGCATCGGTGATGGTGTCGCCGACGCGCGCCTGTGCCACGTCCTTGATCTGCGCGGTGATGAAGCCAATTTCGCCAGCGGCCAGTTCCGGCAATTGCTCAATCTTTGGCGTCATGCAGCCGACGCGGTCGATGAGGTGCGTGGTCCCCGCCTGCATGAACTTGATCTGTTGACCCTTTTTGACGACACCGTCGATGACGCGGACAAGGATGACAACGCCCAGATAGGGGTCGTACCAGCTATCGACCAGCATCGCTTTCAACGGCGCGGCGCGGTCGCCCTTGGGCGGCGGAATGCGCGTGACGATGGCCTCCAGCGTTTCGGCGATGCCGATGCCGGTCTTGGCGCTGGCGAGCACCGCATTGTCTGCCGGAAGGCCGATAATGTCTTCAATCTCGGCCTTGACCTTGTCCACATCGGCGGCTGGCAGGTCTATCTTATTGATAACAGGGACAATTTCATGGTCATGCTCGATCGACTGATAGACATTGGCCAGCGTTTGCGCCTCAACCCCCTGCGCCGCGTCAACGACCAGCAGCGCGCCTTCGCACGCCGCCAAACTGCGCGATACTTCATAGGCGAAATCGACATGGCCGGGCGTGTCCATCAGGTTGAGCTGATAGGTCAGGCCATCGTGCGCGGTATAGGACAGGCGCACCGTCTGCGCCTTGATGGTGATCCCGCGCTCTTTCTCAATGTCCATATTATCAAGGACTTGGGCGGTCATTTCGCGCGCGGTCAGCCCGCCCGTCTGTTGGATCAGGCGGTCGGCGAGCGTCGATTTGCCATGGTCGATATGCGCGATGATTGAAAAGTTACGGATACGGGAAAGGTCGGTCATTCCGCGCCACTATAGCCTTTTCAAGTCAGATGGAACATCTGATGGCTCGGAAAAGGCGGTAGAGCAAAATTAGCAGTGAACGCCGCACCTGTGATCCACCGCTGCCAAAGCATGGGCCAGCCGCGCGTCACCCGCGCCACGGATCAAGCTATAGGTCACGCCGCGCGCATCAAGTTCCGCCTTTGCCAATTCGAAAAAGTGCCGCCGATCATCGGCCTTGCGATAAACGCGCAAACCATCATCGATAAACGGCAAGTCGATGTCGAGCAGCAGATAATGGTCGGCATAGTCATTGAACCCAGCGAACCACAGATCGCTGTTGCCAAACATCATCTTTGCCCACACCGCCGTGAGCAGCGGGTCGGTGTCGAACAGCACCCACTTCGTTCCGCTGTCAGTGGCGCGCCGCACCGCCGCCGCGTTCATCGCCTGTTGCCGCTCGGCGATGTGCACCAACGCCGCCATGTCGATGTCGGTGCCGTGGGTTTCGCAATAGGCGCGGCCATATTCTGGAACGACTTCACAGCCAAAATGCGCGGCCAAGCGCGTTGCCAGCGTCGATTTTCCCGTGCTTTCGGGGCCGTGCAGACAGATGCGCCTCACGCGTTTTGCGTCCGCCGCCATTCAATAAACCCCCAGATACTAATCAGCAAAAACAGGCCGTAAAGCTCCGCCGTCAAATGGAGGCCGCGATTGGCATAAAGCGCGATGGCGAGCACATCAACCGCAATCCAGCCGACCCAATTCTCGATCTTGCGCTGGGTCAGGAGGATTTGCGCGGCGACGCTACCCATCGCCACGGCGGCGTCCCAGTGCGGCTGAACCGCGTCGGTGTAGCGGTCCATGCCCATCCCCCAAATTGCCGTGGCGATGAGGGTGCCGCCCAGCCACAGCAAGCGCATCGGCGTGGTGAGCCGTCCCACCTCAACCGGCCCATCCAGCCCGCCTGCTCGCGCCCACGCGGCCCAACCCCAACCTTGCACCACGAAAAAAAATACTTGCAGCCCCATGTCGGAATAGAGCCGCGCCTCGCGGAAAATCACGAAATACAGCGTGACCATCGCCATCCCGAACGGATAGTTCCAGATGCTGCGGCGGACCAACAGCGCGATGTTACACGCGCCCAGCGCGACCGCAATCCATTCAAGCGTGGTGGGCATATGTTCAGGGAACGCTCTTATTCGTCGTTCGACGGTGGGCGATGCACCCGGTATCGCTCTGCTTCTGCACTGTTCAGGCAGTAGCGCTGCGCCGGCGTTGCCCCTGACGCGACCGCTCGTTGACGATACATGACTTCAGTTAGCAAAGCGCGCGGTATCCCCATCCGCACCAGAAAATCATTGTCCTCACTCGCGAGCAAAGCGCTTTCCTGTTCGACATCACCGATCAACTCGGTAGTCGCCTCGGTCCCTTGGTCAACACTGTAACGAATGGCACCGCGATCATTGGTGAAGGTGAACATGTGCACCATGAAAACGCCATTGGGTTCCAAAACACGTGCGCTGCCGCCGAGAAACATGAAATTGCAGGCAGAAAAACAGGTCCAGCCACTGGGAATACGAGTCGTAATGAGCACCCCAGCTTCGGCAAACCGCGCACGAATAATCCGCCCGGCCTCTGTGCCAGCACGAGCGTTACCGCCCGGCGAGCGCAGCCAAATCTCGTCGATCAGCGGGTCGGCCGTCAGCGCTGCACGCAACCTCTCCGGCAACCCCGCGTCAATCATCCCTTCGGCCATCAATATCCGCACACCGTTGCGCGTAACGGGCGTCAAAGTCATTTGCTGGATATCGGTCCAATTGGGTGTCTGCGGGCAAGTGGGATTGGCGGGGTCGCGCGGCACATCCGGCGTGCGCGGCCTAGCACCGATAGCGATAAGCGCGCAGCACACGGCCCCTAACAGGCGAAGAGGTCGTTTCATGCCGCTAGCGCGTATCGCGGTGAAGGCGGCACACGGCACATCCGCTTTTGCGCGACCGTTTCTTCACCGTTCACGATGATGACATCGTCGATCATCATACAGCGCGAACCGCTGGGTTGCCCTATGGGTGCATCATCGCGCGCAACGATGGTCGTCGTGCCGCTAACGTCGCTGCGGGTGTCGCTGGTCCACGCCACCGACGTGCCAACCTGCTCGCTGCGCGTCGCTTCCAGAGTCGCCTCTTTCGCTTTCATCTGCTCGGGCTCGTCAAGGCGGCAGGCAATGGCGTTGGTCAGCGCATCGGTGACCTGCGAGCTGATCGCAAAACGTGCGATATTGCCAATCGCCCCGCCCGCGCGGCCAACCGTATTGCCCAGGACATTGCCCAATATCGAACGGCCAATGCCGCGCCCCGCACTGCGGCGCGGCGCTTCGCAGCCATCGCTGCTCGCTTGCGCAGCGGCGGATGTGGTGGGCAGAACGAGTGTCGGCACCGCTATGACAAGGCCGAAGCAGGCGAACAGCGCAAGCGTGCGCGACAGGGAATAGTTTATGCTCATGCGATGAATCTACGCCTCCAACGGATAGTCGTCAATAAACGCTATTGTTGCACACACTGATAAGCCCTTGGGACTTAACACACTATGACGCGCATCACGGCGCAGCCCGCCCCCATCTGCCATTGCCAAGCATGCTCAGCCGTGCAAAGTCGCACGCACATCGGCGCACAGAATGCCGGGGAAATAAAGGGGTCATAATCATGCTTCGGTCGCGCAGCTACGCGCCATCAACGGCGCTCACCCCTTATATTGCCCGCCATTATGTCTTTTCGGTCGATGCGCCCGACAGTTTCGAACTGGTGGACCAGCTGTTGTCCGAAACCGCGTTCATCCGCATCTTGCTCAAGGGTGACTGGAGCGGCGAGATTGCGCCTGATGAATGGAGCAACGTCGGGCCGATGGTCTTTTTTGGCCCCAATTCCAAACCGTTCAAGGTGCGGGTTCGCGGCGGCTTCAACGTTGTCGGCATTGCCCTTTGCCCCGCTGGGTGGCGCGCCTTGTTCGACCAGCCGGCATCCGACTTTACCGACCACATGCTCCCGCTCACCGAGCTATGGGGTGAATTATCGAACCGCATCTTTGCGGCCATCTGCGCCATCAACCCCGATGACGATGCGGCCATCGTCGTCGCCATCGAACTGTTTTTTCGCGGGCGACTGGAAACACGCGGCTGGCAATCGCCAAGCCCCGCCATGACGGCGTTTGAGCTGATAGCGCGCAACAACTCTATAGTCATGATCAGTGATGCAGCTGCGCAAATCGGCCTATCCACCCGCCAGATGGAACGGCAATGCAAATCCACATTCGGCATGACCCCCAAAACCATATTGGGCCGCAGCCGTTTCCTCGACATGGCGTCGGCGATGCGCGGGCTGTCACAGCCTAGCGAAGAACAATTGGCTGGCCTGCGCTATTATGATCAATCGCACCGTAACCGCGAGTTTCGCCGCTTCATCGGCATGACCCCGCGCCAATTTGAACAGAGGACGACGCCGCTGCTGACGGCGGGCCTTGAACTGCGCAACCTGCGCAAGGCCGAGGATACAGCGCGTCAGAGCGATTTATAAATCTTCAGCCTTCATCGCAAAGATCGTCTGGTGCGGCACATAGGCCGCCATCGCATCTAGCAGTGCATTGAGGTCATCGCGCACCACCATGATGCCCCGGTGCGCCTCGCGGATGAAACCGACATCGACCATATGCTGGTTGAACGCGACCAGATGGTCGTAAAACCCGCCGACGTTGAGCACCCCAACCGGGCTTTGGTGATAGCCAAGCTGCGCCCAGCTTATCGCCTCCCACAGTTCATCCATTGTCCCCACCCCGCCGGGCAAAGTGATAAAGCCATCGGACAAATCGGTGAACAGCCGCTTGCGTTCGTGCATCCCCGGCACAACGTGCAACTGGGTGCAGCCGCGATGCGCGACCTCCGCGCTCACCAATGCTTCTGGGATGATGCCAATCACCTCCCCGCCTGCGCTAAGCGCCGCATCGGCTACCGCCCCCATCAGCCCCAACCTGCCGCCGCCGTAGACCACCGCAACGCCGCGCTGCGCCAGAGCGCGCCCGACATCGCGCGCGGCTTCGAGATAGATGGGGTCGCTCGGTGTCGCCGAACCGCAATAGACTGCTATGCTTTTCATGGTGTGGCCTTTGCCAAGGTGCGGGCGAAAAGTCGAGCCGCTGGCCCTAATAATCGCGTTGCACGCGCACACTCACGCTTTCGCGGCCCAGCGTCGATATGCTGCCAAGCAGCGCCAGCCAGCGGGTGATCTGATATTCCACCCGCGTCGCGCTATAGCCCCGGCCATCGGTGATAATCTCGACATAGACCCGCCGCGTCACATATTTGCCCGCCGCAATGCTAGTCCCCGTGCCCAGCGCACTGTCGGCGGGCAAGATGCGCAGGCGGTCGAGCCCCGTCGCGCGGCGCAGCGCGTTGATCGGGTCCAGACCTTCACCGCCGTCGCGCAGCGCCGCCAGCGCCAACCCCAGCTGCGCGGCTTCTGTCACCGAGATATTGGTGATCGAAGTGCCAAACAATATCCGCGACAATAGCTCATCCTCGGGCAATGTAGGCACCGATGAAAAGCTGATTTCGGGGCGCAAACCTGTGCCGCGAACGCGGATACTGGCATCAAGCCCGGCAATATCATCGACCGCAACAATATCGAGAACCGGGTCCACCGGGGTGCTACCGTCAAATCTTATAGTGCCGCTCTGCAAGGCAAAGCGCCGTCCGGCAAAATCATAGTCGCCGCGCACTAGGCGCGCCGTTCCATTTATCGCAAAATTGGACACATCACCGCGCACCGCTACATCGGTGGACCATATGCTATTGATGCCAAGGCCTGTGACGGTGAAGCCATCACTCCCGGCAATCGCTAGGTTAAGCCGCCACGGCCGATAGCGCTGGCGCGGGCTTGGGCGATCGGCCGGCACATTGGTTTCGACGACATTGATGACCGGTAGCGAGTCAATCGCGGTCGCGCGGCCCAGCCGGAATCGCCCGGAATCAAGTTGTAACTGCCCCGAAATCATGCCGCCGTCGTCATTGCGGAGCAGCCGCACTGGGCCACTGACCCGGGCCACCAGATCATCGCGGTCGATTAACAGCGCGCGTGTGGCATTCAGCCGGATGTCCATCGCCAGATTGCCGGTCAGCGCCAAATCAATATCGCCCGCTCCGCTGATGCTGCCGCCACCCGCTGTCACACCATTGATGTCGCGCAGCCGCAGCCGCGACCCGTCAAACTGGCCGTCCGCGCTGATGCCGGTGATGACCGTGCCAGTTTGCAGGCTTTCGACACGCGCATCACGGGCACGAACAACGCCGCGAATTATGGGAGCATTCATCGTTCCGGTCATGTCGGCGGCGATGGATATTCCGCCGCTAAGCGACAGATTCTCAACCCCAGTCAGCCGCCACAGCGTCCCCGCTTCACCATCATAACGCAGCTGAGCAAACAGCGGTGCCGACGCCAGCCGATCAAACAATGCGCCCGACGAGCTAAGCGGCGACAGCCGCGCCTGCGCCCGGCCAATGACGCTGCCGCCCCGTTCTACTATTGCACGCGCAGATACCCCATTTGGCGAAAGCGCGGCATTGACCGCGACATCGACGGGTGTCGAAACGTCGACCAGCCCCGCCCGCGTCAGCCCAACTAACCGTAGCTGCGCAGTGCCCGACGGCGGCCCGCCATTTTCGCTATAGGACAGCCGCCCGCTCGCGCGTCCGCCCAAACCCAGATCGGGCCAGCCCATATCGAGCAACCCCAGCGGAATGCCTTCGAGCCCGGCCTCAATACTGCTGTTGCCGTCCGCCAGCCGCCCCGACACTATGATGCGCCCGCCAGCATAGCTGAGCTCAGTCGGTGCCAATGCCCAGCCGCCATCAATGCTGGTCACCACGGCGGGCCTAACCAGCCGCAACGACTGACGCGCCAAGGTGCCGTTGCCGCGCACGACAGTGCGGTCACGCGCCACATCAATCACAGTCTGAAAAGTAAAATCGCGCCCGCGCGCACCCGATATGCTCGCGCTAATACTGCCGACACCGTTCACCAAATGCGCGTTGCCAGTCATCTGCGCAATCGACAATGGCCCGCGCCGCAATCCCACCGTTTCAAAGGTCGCTTCGACATCATAGCCCGCCGGGTCGAGCAAAATGGTCGCTTGTAATTGCCCGCGTGCGATGGCGATGGCGGGCGGTCCCGCAAAACGGGCATCACGCGCCGACAGGTTGACGGCGATGCGCTGATGCCCCGATGGCGTGCTCAGGGCTAGCCGTCCATCCAGGCCGCCGCCGGAGACAGTCAATTGCCCATCCAACCCGCCTTGGGCAATTACCAACCGCCCGCGCGCCACACTCCCCCCTACGGAAAGACGCGTAAGGTCGAGCACCGCCGGGCGGCCCTGTGGCAGCAACAGGCTGCCCTCGCCCGTGAATGGCCCGAGCAGTGACCCACCATCGACCCGCATCGCAAATCCATCGCTGCGTGGTTCAAGCAACAGGTGGACGTTACGAAGGTCGCCAGCGGCGAAAGGCGACGCCAGCGTCAGGGCGATACGCGGGCGCTCCAACGGCCCAGTCAACGCCAAATCCAACGCTCCATAGCGGCGGTGCGACCCGCGCGCGTTGATGATGAAGCTGCCGTCGCCCAGCCGTTGGCCGGTGCCAGATAGCGTAATATCCGGCGCGGCGAGGCGCACATTGGACAGTCGCACCACGCGATCTGCGCCAAAGGAAAAGGCTGTGCTCAGCTTAGGCAGACCGCCCGCTAGCCCCCGCAAAAAATCATTGTCAAACCGCCGCAGCGTCGCCCGCGCTGTGCCATTCGCAGTAAATGGAGCATCACCGACGCGCCCACCGCGCGCATTGATAATCAGATCGGCCCGGCCCAATTTGGCCAGTTCCAACCCCGGCAAAGCCGCATCGAGCGTGACGGCCAAGTCACGCGCGCGCGGCGTCAGACGCAGGCCGAGGTTGCCCGTCAGCCCGCTTGCGTTCAGCCTTATCCGCTCGGCCAATAGCGCGCCTTGCCGCCAGCCGATACTGCCATCCGCGCGCAACGCCGACAGGTGGCTATCGAGCAGCGGCGACACCCCGCTGGTTTGCGCGACGCGCAAATTAACTGGCACATCCACCTGCCCACGCCGCGCGACGCCGACACCGCGCGCTTCGACTCCAGAAAAGCGCAGCTTCCCATATGCCAGCTGCGCTGCACTCAACCGATATTCGTATCGCGGTGTGGACCAATCGCCATCCAGCAACAGCGCCGCCTGTATGGCTTCACCCGACAATCCATCTGCTATTGCGCTGCCACTGCGTAGGCGAGCGTCGATGCGCATCGCTGCAAAACGGCGGTGGGAAAAGTCCACCTGCCCCGTGGCATCAACCTGCATGGCCGCACTAACCAACGACGCGCGCCCGTCCCACCGCCGCTGTGCAATGCGCCCGTCAATGTCGATCGCGACCCCGCCCGCCGTCAGTCGCTTTGTCACGCCGCCCACCTGCGTTTCCGGCCAGACCCGCCCGGTTGCAGTCAACCTGCCGTCACGCGCGCCAAGCCGCACACTGGCCAAAATAATGCGGCCCGATCGCGCCAGCAGCGAACCCTGCCAGTTGCGCCAATTGCCAGCGCCGCGAATGACTGCCGTCATGTCTTCTTCACTGCCCAGCAATGCCGCCAACACCCCGCCAGCTGGCGCGATCAGATCGCCGTCAATATCAAAATCGCCTCGGCCAGGTTCGGCCACCAGAGCTAAACGGAGACGATCACGGCCATCACGCAATCGCGCATCAAGGTGAACCGTCGCCGAACCGCCACGCACATCGGCATCCCCCGTTAGCGTGGCAATTTGCGCTCGCCCGGCAATGCCAGCCGCTATGTCCAGCCGCTCAACGCGCAATTCCGCAATTGCGATGTCGAAATCGGGCAAAAACGGCGTGTTATCCTGGGTGTCGCGCAGCTTGGGCATGCGCTCGAACCTGGCGCGCGGAATCATCAATTCGTGTATCGACAATTGCCGCTGCCACAGGAAATCCCATGGCCGCCAATCCAGCCGCGCCTCGTCAAATGTCAAAAATATACCCTGCGGATCGCCCAAGCGGACATCACGCACTATCGGGTCGGAATAGAGTGACCCGTCAATCCGCCCAATTCTTATGGTCAGGCCATTTTCGCGGTGCTGCGATTCAATTCGGTCGATCAGGAAACGGTGCCCTGCCGATGTATCCAGCGCCAACATCGACGCCACGGCCAACATGAGCAGAACCAGCGAGAAAGCAGCGATAGTGCGCAGCCAGCGCCATTTTGGCCGCACTGCACCCGCCTTCGCCATCAAAATGCCTGGCCTAATGAGACATAGACACCGATACGGCTGTCGCCCGTGCGCGGATTGATGGGCGTGCCTACGTCCACGCGAATGGGGCCAAAATTGCTGGCATAGCGCACCCCGATACCCGCCCCGACGCGCAAATCGCCAATATCGTTCAGGCTTGGCAAGCCGCTGTCATAGACATTTCCCGCATCAACAAAGGGAACGAGCGAAAAGGCTCCCCACACAGGGATGCGCGCCTCCGCTGCCACCTCGAACAAACCCGTTCCGCCTATGGGGTCACCATTTGGTGCGCGCGGGCCGATGGCCTGATAGCCATAGCCACGAACCGAGCTGCCGCCGCCCGCATAGAGCCGCCGCGATGGGGCAATCGTATCGAGCGACGCCCCTGCAATCGCGCCTATCCGTACCCGCGCGGCCAGCACGGTGCGCATCCCGGCGGGCAAATAGGCGCTCCCATCTAGTTGAAATCGCGCATAACCAAAACCTCTGTTCTGGAACGAAAACTCTGGCGTAATGCGCGCTGACAGGCGGAAACCACGGGTCGGGTCGAGCAAATCATTCGAACGATCATAACCGACATATCCGGCCAGCGATGCAATGCCATAGCGCCGCCGTAGCGATTGGTTCTGCGCACGAACAAAGGCCATTTCATCGGTGGCAATCAATTGCGCCTCCGCTGACCAGTTCCATATTTTTTGATAGATCAGCGTCGATGACCGCTCAACCCGTGCCGAAAACAACAATGTGCGTGCCTCGAATGCGGGGACCGTGCTGTTGCTAACCAGTGCCTGCAGGGACAGCGCCCTGTCACGCCTACGCCAATTATTGCGGCGAAACCCGACGCCCAGCAACTGTTCGCGGATGCCAATGACACCGCGCACCGTCAGCGCCCCTTCGGGCGGGAACAGATTGCGGTGTTGCCAACTCACTTCGGCGCGCACCCCTTCGCCCGTGCCATAACCCAGCGCGGCGGCAATGGTGCGCAGCGGCGCTGGCGTGATCGCCACCGCCATATCAACAGCCCCGCCGTCGGCATTGGCCATCGGCGTCAATTCCAGCGAACCGACAAGCCCAGTCGCAATCAACGCGCGGCGCAAATCCTCTACGTCGCTCTGTCGATAATATTCTCCGGGGCGGAAGCGCGCGATGGCTTGGATATGCGCCGCACCCAACAGCCCATGGTCGTCCGCCAATATCGTGCCAAAATATAGCCGTGCGCCGGGTGCGACAGGCTGTTCCAATGTGCCCTGTCGCGCATCATGGTCGATGGTCACCAATTCCGTGCCCACAGCCGCAAATGGATAACCCGTTTCGCGCATTTCGCTCAGCAACGCTGCCTGAGATTTCAATAGCGTATCAGCGACGATAGGCTCGCCAACGTCGATACCAAATATCCGCCGCATCCTGGCGGCTTCATCAGGCGGCGTCGTATCAAGCCCGTCAACAGTGACAGCGGAATAGATATAGCGCGGCCCGGGCTGGGCCATGAAAATGATCCGCAGGGCATCATTGCTAGGCAAAACATCATCAACCAGACTTGCGTCATAATAGCCGACCGAGCGCAGCAATCCTTCAAGTAGTGCGCGGTCCTCGGCTATTCGCCGGTTGATTTGCGCGCCATTGGCGCCCCTTCCTTCGCCCTGTCGCAACACCGACAGCATGGCGAATCTATCAAAAAAACGGCGACTTGTTATCGCTTCGAATCCATTTAGCACGACCGAATATCGCCGTATCCCGTCGCCAAGCACAAAGGATTCGCTGGCATCATCCACAGCGATGATTGGCACGGTGGCATCGACAATAGTGTCGGCCTGTTCGGCAACGTCACTGGGCAAGGGGGGCAAAGCGGGTAACGGAACTGCCATATCGGGCCATTCCACGCCTAAATCAGGCCCAAGGTCACTCAGCGGATCAAGCGGCATATCCGCGTCAATATCTTCGGCCCATTGCTGCTCATCTGGTGGCGACGTCTGCGCAACCCCTGCGGTTGGCATCGAAGCAAGCCCGATCAAGGCACTGGCCAATAGAGTGATTTCGAGTGGAATGGACCACTCCACGGCTCGGAAATCACGGCAAAGAAATGGGAAATAGAGTCTATTCCGATTCAACCTGAAGCGGAAAGACTCTGAGGCATTTGAACGCATCGCTATTCTGTCCGACAATATCCGCAGCAATACAACCCCGCTGTGGCCGGTCGCAATTATAGCGACGATTGCAATCGGCCCAGCATATCATGCACATTTTGCACAGCGTCGCTAGCTGGACTATCCAATGCGCCATCCATCCTGGCCACCCGCGCGTGCAATCGCTGGCTATTTTCAACCAAACGTTGCGCCTCATATGGCAAGTCGCCGAGCAAATGCGCGTCGCTTACCGGCGAAGGCCCAAGTCGATTGGCCGCCTCGCGCGCAACATTTTCCGAAACCTCTCCCGCGATGATGGCGCGCTGCAGCAACAACCAGGCGATGATGTGCATCAACCGCGTCGTCAACCGCAGCGATTCACATGACAATGCGATGCGCAGCGACGGGTCGTGGCGGCCCGCCCATGAAAACAAGCCGCCATCTATTGCCTGTTCAGTCTGCGCATCAGGGGTAAGAGCTTTGCCGCCCTCCCCCATCGCATGATCGAACCATGCGCGCGCCTCATCGGCAAGCAACAGCGCCTCGGCGTAAAGCGAGGCGATCAAGGCCTTGTTGAGCGTTTCACTTGCTTCGATGGTCATGGCCGCATGCATGCTGGACATGGCCGCGCGGGGCAATCGCTCTGCGCCCTTCGACTGTCCCAATTTGGATAGAGCGATAACCTTTTACGGTAACATGATGGCACCGTGCAAGGTCAGGCGATGATGTCGGGGACCAATTGATCCTCAATCCAGATCATTTCGTCGCGCAGGCGCAATTTGCGCTTTTTCAACCGCGCCACCGCCATCTGGTCAGGGATAGTGTTGCCGATCAATGCCAATATGGCGGTGTCGAGGTCGCGGTGTTCGACGCGCAACAGTTCGAGCCTGCGGGTCATTTCCTCTGCTGTCACTTGCGCATTTTCCTCAACAGCACTTTTGATCGGCGCGCTTTACCGCACTCTTGGGATAGGAAACAAGCACTGGCTTAGATAAACGTCAGTTCGCCGCATTTATGCATGACAGCCCGCGATAAATATGATGGATTGTCGCTTGACCGATCATGGTCAATTGAGTCGCGTGCATTGGCACGCGCATTAGTGAGGGAGATTTGCCGATGAGCAACACCGCACAGGCCCACCATGCCCACGAAATGGCACTGGCCGCCCGTCATGCGCATCTGGAAGCACGTATTTCACAAGAGATCACGCGCCCCAGCCCGAACATGGCGGCGATTGCGGATCTCAAAAAGGCAAAACTCAGGATAAAGGATGCGCTGCTGCGCTAGAGTTGGCTCACCACCTGCCGCTTGACCGCGTTAGAGCGGCAATATGCGCTTGCGCGGAACGAATGACGGGGGCGCGCCTTTAGCCGGAGACGATGATTTTTTGACCGTCACGGGTTGCCGCACCAATTGCGGGTCAATGGTGACATCAAAAGCTACGCCAAAACGGCCCGACTGTGTCCACACCACACGGCCAGGGACGCTGCCGACATGGCGCAATTCAACCTTGACGACATCGCCGAGGCTAAGGTCCATCGTCGTGTCTGCCAACATGCCGCCCGCCGAAACATTGCGCACGACTATATCAAAGCCATGGTCCAGCCGATCAACGTCGATCCGCGATTTCAGGAACATGCTGTCGCGGCGCATATTGCGTAACACCACAGCATCCATCTTCGCTTCGCCTGGCCAATCCATTTTCATCGACCCAAAAACCCCGTCTCAATCGTTGCAATGCCCGCTTATGTGGCAAGCACTATTGTCTAACGACAATGGGTAACCGATTGATGTTAGGACGAGGTTAATTGTAATTTACAGTCTGAATTACCTCTCCTTTCAATATGCATCTGCATTACCGTATTGCATCACCAATACACTTGTGCTATTTCTTCGCTAGGGGCTTGGGGGAGCAACAGGGGCCCGTCCCCGGACGGGGACAGGATTGGAGCTTTGAAATGTATAGCGAGACTGACTTAACAGCAGCGGTGGCGGCGGGCGTGATAAGCGCTGATGCCGCGCAGGCGCTGCGCGACCATGCGGCGAGCGGGCGCTCGACCGCGTTTGCCGACGAGGAACATTTTCGCCTCATCACCGGCTTCAACGATATTTTCGTGTCGATAGCGGCGGCGATCCTGATCGGTGCGGTCGCGTGGATAGGCGAGGCGATTTACACCCCGCTGGCGGGATTGTTCGTCGCCGCAACCGCATGGGGCCTGTCCGAATATTTCACGCGCGTGCGCCGCATGGCGCTGCCCTCCATCTTACTCTTGCTCAGCTTCGTTGGCGGCGTGTTTGCATCGCAAATCGGCGTGCTGGCCACCCATGGCGAGGCATGGTTCGGCCACAATCCCGACCATCAACTAATGGCCGTCCTCGGTTCGGCGATGGCACTTGTGTCCGCTGGCGCGGCATGGGCACACTGGCGTCGCTTCATGGTGCCGATCACCGTTGCGGCCGGCACCGCTGCGCTGGTTGCCACGGTCATCGGCCTGATTGTTGCCGCGATTGGTCCCGACAATTTCACACCTAATGCGATCCTCAGTCTGGTTCTGGTTGGCGGCGTCGGCGTTTTTGCCTTCGCCATGAATTGGGACCGCAGCGACCGCATCCGCCAAACGCGGCGCAGCGATGTCGCCTTCTGGTTGCACCTCTTGGCGGCACCGATGATTGCGCACCCGCTGTTCACGCTGCTTGGTGTCACTGAAAATGATGCCATCAGCATCGGCGCTGCGCTTGGCGTTATCGCGCTCTATCTGGTGTTCGCAGCTGTCGCGCTGGCGATAGACAGGCGCGCCTTGCTCGTCTCCGCGCTAGCCTATGTGCTGTTTGCGATGACGACATTGCTGCGCGAATTTGGTGCGGTTGAGCTCAATGTTGCACTCACCGCGCTCGTCATCGGTTCGGCTCTGCTGCTGCTCTCTGCCTTTTGGCAAAGTGCCCGTGGCACGGTGCTGGGGCTATTGCCGCAATCGCTGCGTGACCTCGTTCCCGCGCCGGGGCTTGTTGCACACAGCGCCTGACATCATCTGGGGCGGAGTTGGTAGCAGCTCCGCCCTAGCCTTTGGACTGTATCGGTGTCGCTGCCTCTCCTTCGGCCGCATCGCGCGCATCCATCAGTGCGGCGATACGCCCCTGCATTTCCAGAAGCTGGCATTGCAACAGTTCAAGCTTTTGCGTCTGCGGGTCGAACATCTCGTTGCAACAGGTGCCATAGGGGGTGAACTCACGCGCATATTCTGCCGCATCGACCAGCATCGGTTTGGCGGGAATGCCGACCATGACTGCACCAGCCGGCACGTCGCGCGTCACCACTGCGTTAGCCCCGATACGCGCACGGGTGCCGACCGTAATCGGCCCCAATATCTGCGCCCCTGATCCGACAATCACGCCGCCCTCCAGTGTCGGGTGGCGTTTACCCGCCACGCCATTGGCGGGGTTGGTCCCACCCAAAGTCACGCATTGATAGATGGTTACATTGTCGCCGATCACCGCCGTCTCGCCGATCACGGTAAAACCGTGGTCGATGAACAAATGTTTGCCGATGGTGGCACCGGGGTGGATGTCGATAGCGGTGGCAAAGCGCGACATATGGTTGATGAGCCGCGCTAGGAAAAACAATTCAGCCTCAAACAACCAATGCGCGACGCGGTGCATCCCGACCGCCCACAGACCGGGGTAGAGCAGTATCTCCCAGTGCGAACGTGGCGCAGGGTCACGCGCCTTGATAGAAGCCAGTGTTTCAATGAGGGAATTGAACATAGGGGTCTGGGCCTTTTGCGGTTATTGGCTGTTTCATTCGAACATTCGCTCGACCACGGCCATTCATTACAAATTGGCAGGATGCTGTCGCTTGACAAGTGATGATTGATAGACAATTTCGATAAATAGGCCGCTATTTATCGGACACATACGTAATGCAGACCTATTTGCCGACGCTCAAACAGTTGCAATATCTGGTCGCGCTCAAGGAGCATGGCCATTTTGGCCGTGCTGCCGACGCCAGCAACGTGACGCAATCGACGCTGTCCGCCGGGATCCGCGAGCTTGAGACCTTACTCGGGCTGATGCTGGTCGAACGGACGCGGCGTGTCGTGCGCTTTACCCCGCTTGGCGACCGTATCGTCGAGCGCGCGCACCGCGTGCTGCGCGAAGCGGAGGAGCTGTCGGAAATGGCAGCCGCCGCAGGAACGCCGCTGGCTGGCGAACTGCGGATGAGCGTCATCCCGACCATCGCACCGTTCCTGTTGCCCAAAATATTACCGTGCCTGCGCGCCGACCGACCGGACCTCAAACTGTTCCTGCGCGAAGAAACCAGCCAAGCGGCGTGCGACAATCTGCGCCACGGCAATGTTGACCTCGTGTTGCTCGCGCTGCCCTATGCGTGCGGCGATGTCGATCATGCGCTACTATTCGACGACCGCATCGTCTTGGCCATGCCTGCGGATATGGCCGCAACGATGCCTGCGACGATCACCCCGTCAAGCATCGACCCAGAGCAATTATTGCTGCTGGAGGATGGGCACTGCCTGAAAGATCATGCGCTGGCTGTGTGCAATCGCCCCGAATTACGCGGCGGGGCACGGATGCTCGGCACGTCGCTGCACACATTGGTGCAGATGGTTGATAACGGGCTGGGCGTGACGATGGTGCCACAAATGGCGGTAGATGCAGGGCTGCTGGCCCATACCCGCGTCGTGACAAGGTCGTTATTATCGGATCATGACAGCCGCGCCATCGCGCTGGTGTGGCGGCGTAACAGCCCACGCGAAAAGGAGTTTCATATGCTCGCAGACATGCTGCGCGGTTATTGGGCGACGTAAACTCGCTTTCCTACACATTTCGGTGCATGCTATAACGGCATTTGCTGCGTAATTTTGGCTCTTTGACACCGTTGATCGGCACATCACTTCACCCTCTCCCCCCTTGTGGGGAGAGGGATGCGCAGACTTGCAAACTTGTTTGCTAGTCGCAGCTGGGTGAGGGGGTATGGAGAGATACCTTGCTCACAGACCCCCACCCCTAAGCCCTCCCCACACGGGGGAGGGGGATATTCTCCTCTCTTTCTCTGCGTCTCCGCGCGAACATTCTTTCTTCCGTCATTGCGAGGAGGGCTTTGACCCGACGCGGCAATCCAGTCTATGCCACCGCTTCTGGATTGCTTCGCTTCGCTCGCAATGACGATGGAGGAGGCAGGGACTGTATTAAGTTGACACTACACCCCGGCAGCATGGCGCAAACCCGCAGAAAAGCTGGATGACACCGTTGTTTCACCCCCTGTTTAGTGTCAACCAAGACCCGCTAGGCTTGCCTAGGGGAAGGGCAAAGAAAGCCCCTGCGCATCTTCACACACGCGCCTCGCACAAAAGGCGATATGCGCGATGATTGAAAAGTTAGACCTCCGCCGCAAACCCCGCTCTCAGGTCACCTTTGGCGGGCTTTGACCCCAAATCACTCCATATGTTTGAGGCCAACGCGCAGATAATCCCAGCCGGTTATCACCGTCAGGATCGCCGCCGCCCACAGACAGCCGAGCCCGACCTGTTTGATGAAGGCGAATTGCGGTAGCCCGCCCGCAAGGATGAGCGCGCCCAATGCGACCATCTGGAATGTCGTTTTCCACTTCGCCAACTGGCTGACCGGAACCGAGACGCGCAAGCTGGCCAGAAATTCGCGCAGCCCCGATACCGCGATTTCGCGCACCAATATAATCAGCGCAGGGATCAGGTTGAAATCATGGATCGCGCCGGGCTCATGCCGCGTGCTGACCAGCAGCAATATCACCGCCGCGACCAATATCTTGTCGGCAATCGGATCGAGGAATTGGCCGAGTTTCGACACCGTGCCCTGTGCCCGCGCCAGATAGCCGTCGAAATAATCGGTAATGCCGATCAGGCTATACAGCACCCATCCGGCCAGCCACCCCTCGTTCCAGCCCGGAAACCACAGCAGCGCAACCAGTATCGGCACCGCAAAGATGCGCGACAGCGTCAATATGTTCGGCAAGCTCAACAACAGCGCAGACCCTTATGCGGATTTCATCATCCTGACATCATCTTATCGCAAAGCCTATGCATAGCAAAAGGCTTTTGACCGCACCCTTTGATACGCATATGACAGGCCCACAGGGTCGGGAGAGAAAATTATTTATGCATAGCGCAATGCGCCTGATGGCCAAGCGGCGGTTCCTGCCACTGTTCGCCACCCAGTTCCTCAATGCCTTTAACGACAATTTGTTCAAAATGGCGATGGTCATTCTCGCCACTTACACCATCCTCGATGGCGGCGAGGCAGAGGAAGCCTATTATAATGCAATGGCGGGGGCGATTTTCATCCTCCCTTTTTTCCTGCTCTCCGCCGTTGCAGGGCAAATCGCCGACAGCAGCGACAAGATGCGCGTCATCCGCATCATCAAGACCGCCGAAATCGGCATCATGATCGTCGGCGCGGCGGGGATTTGGATACACAGCATCCCGCTGATGTTCGTCGCCTTATTCGCCATGGGTGTCCACTCGACATTCTTCGGGCCAATCAAATATGGAATCCTGCCGCAGCATCTGCCCGCCGACGAAGTGCTTGGCGGCACCGGCCTGGTCGAGGCCGGAACCTATATGGCGATCCTGACTGGAACCATAGCGGGGGGCATCATCCCTGGGCATTGGGCGGCACTGGCCGTCATAGGCGTCGCCATCATCGGCCGGATGACCGCGCAATATGTGCCCAGCGCCCCGCCAGAGGACGACGCGCCGGAACTCAACATCGACTGGAACATTGTTCGCTCCAGTTGGCGGCTGGTGGCCGACACCATGCACATTCGCCGCCTGTTTCTGGCGATTATGGCGATCAGTTTTTTTTGGGCGATTGGCGCGGTTCTGGTCGCGCAATTTCCGCCGATGGTCAAAAACGGGCTGGGCGGGGACAACAGCGTCGCGACAACATTTACCGCCATATTCTCCGTCGGCGTCGCCATCGGCTCGGTGGCGATTAACTGGCTGCTGGGTGGCAAAGTGTCGGCAAAATATGCTCCAATATCGGTCATCGGCATGGGGTTGTTCGTGCTGCTCTTATGGTGGGCGGTGAAAGGGTGGGTGCCACTTTCCACCGGCCTGATTGGCTGGCAGCAATTTCTTGTCAGCGGCCAAGGAGATCTCATCATCGCCGCATTATTTGGCATCGCGATCACCGGCGGAATATTCGTCGTGCCGCTCTATGCCTTCCTCACCACAACGGTCACCAAATCGCAGACATCGCGGACCATCGCCGCCAACAATATCGTCAACTCGGGTGCGATGGTGATCGGCGCAGGGCTATATTCGACGCTGGCATGGGCGGGCGTTTCCACCGCCGATACATTATTCCTCGTCGCCGCTGCATGTCTGGTGTCGGCGTGGATTGCGCAGCGCCTGCACTTGGCGTGCGACTAGAGGCTTTTCGAGTGAGATGGAAACATCGAACGGCTCGGAAAAGCCGGAAAACCAATAGGGACAGAGGCTGCGCCGATTCAAATTGAAGCGAACAGACTCTAAGAACTGGTGTTAGTCGATCAGGAAAATAACCGCCCCAACGAAAACGAGCGCGAACGCCATCACCATATCGCGCAGATCCTGCACGCTCATCCCGGCCATGCTCAGCCACGTCTCGTTCTGCACATAGCGCGCGCGCAAGGCCCGACCCGACGGCGCATCGCCGATGACAATGTCCTGCTGCCGCATGAAGCTGGGCTCTTCGGTGATACCAAAAATGGCTTTTAATTTGCTGTCCATGCGCGATACGTTAACGCGTCATTTACGCATTGCTAGGGGTAAAGAGGGTTAACGGGTCACGCGTCCCACCCTAGGACAAAGCCGGTTTTTGTAGTTAACGCCTCGCGGTTACGCGAATGCGCGCCCCATCGCTAGCGCCGCGCTCTCCCACAGGGCATGCCGCCCAAGCAAAGCGCCGATCAAGGCACAGCCGCACTTCGTCGAGCCACCCGCCCCGGCCGCTCTGCACCGATATCATCGGGCGCTCCAGTCCCGGATTGGCAGCAACAAAGGCACGGCGCACATCGCCCGCCGTCAACGTCTCATTGGCAGACAGCGCCGTCATGTCTGGAAAATGGACGCGGCCATATTGCCGCTCCGCCTCGTCAAAATAGGCCTCAGGGGTCGCCGCCATGCACGAACCATGGCGTGCCCATTCATGCTGCAACAGCTGCGGCGACGGTGTCATGCACAGATGCACGCGCAGCGTATCACGCGCAATCGCGCGGGTCGGTGCGCAATATTGCGGCCAATCGCGCCCGTCCGTCTCTGGCCACAGGCCGTGCAGGACAAAGCCAAAACGCGCAAGTTCGGACCCGCATTGCATCGCATTGTCGGCATCATCACCGTGGGCCGCGCAAAACGTCGGTGACCAGCTGAGCGCCAGCGTATAGCGCGTTACCGCCGTGCGCCGCACTTGGTCGGGGTTGGCACGCTCAACGCGCGGCATCACAAAGTCGGTGGGAGCCACGCAGTATTGCGCTTGCTGCGCTGCCTGTATCTCCGCTGGCACGGGGCCATGGGGTGCCAGATATAACAGCGTCGCCGCCCCCACAACCACGCCAAAGGCAAGAGAGAGCAACCGCACGTCAAACCGCCCCATGATCTAATCCTATATCCGCAGCAGGAGCCGATTGCGTCAGCCGCCCGACCGACACGTAAGTCACGCCGGTTTCGGCAATCGCGCGAATGGTGTCGAGCCGCACGCCCCCCGACGCCTCCGTCGGTACGCGTCGCGCGACGATTTCCACCGCTGCACGCAATGTCGCCACATCCATATTGTCGAGCAACAAATGCGTCGCCCCCGCCTGTATTCCCGGCTCAATTTGATTAAGCGAATCAACCTCCAAAATGATCCGTTTGATCCCCGCTGCGACTGCGCGGCGCACCGCTTCGCCCACCCCGCCCGCGACCACAACATGATTATCCTTGATCATCGCCGCATCATCGAGCCGCATGCGGTGGTTGGTCGCGCCGCCCATCCGCGTCGCATATTTCTCCAGCAGCCGGAGGCCAGGTATAGTCTTTCGCGTATCGAGCAAGGTGCAGCCTGTCCCCGCAATCGCATCGACATAGGCGCGCGTCATCGTCGCAATGCCGCTCAAATGCTGGACGGTGTTGAGCGCGCTGCGCTCCGCCGCCAACAGCGCACGGGCATTACCGCTGATCCGCATCAAATCTGCCTTGGCAGGCACAGGTGCGCCTTCCTCCGCCAAAATCTCGATGATACAATCGGGGTCGAGCGCCCTAAAAAACGCCGCCGCAATCGGCAAGCCCGCGACGGTAATCGCATCGCGGCTGTCCATCACGCTGTCGAACCGCGCATCGGCGGGGATGACCGCGTTTGACGTGATGTCGCCACCCTCGCCCAAATCCTCCGCCAAAGTGGAGGCGACGAACGCCGCCATGTCGAAACCGGGGATGTTCATAGTCATGGCTTTGGGCTATCTGGTGATGGAGCCGCGCGCAAGGTCTATAGAGGAGGTGGCGATGAGCGATTACCCAGACGATCTGTTGACCGCCACACCCAGTCTGGAGGATTTCCAGCACTGGACGCACATACTTGGCCGCGCGCAGCAATTGATGATGGAGTTTGCGCTGTCGCCAGAGGGGCACGACGTCGGCAAAGCGATGGTCTCGCAGCTGATGGACCCGGGCGTCTGGGCCAAGGCAGTCAGCGAGCCCGCCAGCCCCCATATAGCAGCGCCCAATATATGGGCGGCGATGGGCAGCAATTGGCTCAGCACGACCACCAGTTTCTGGCAGGAAAATCTGGCGCTGTGGCAGGGGTTTGCGACTGGACAGCGGCCTGACGCCGCACCTGAAAAGGACCGCCGCTTTGCTGCACAAGAATGGCAAACGCACCCGCTATTCGCCTTCATCCGCCAAAGTTATGCGCTGATTTCCGAGCGACTCATGGCCAGCGTCGACGCGGTCGATGGCATGGACCCGAAAGAAAAAGCGCAATTGCGCTTTGCCACCACAAGTTTGATTGATGCCATCGCCCCATCCAATTTTGCGCTGACCAACCCCTTGGTTCTCAAACGGACGATGGAAACGCGCGGCGAAAACCTCATCCGTGGCCTCGAACATATGCTCGGCGATTTGAAGCGCGGGCAGATGACGCATGTCGATGCCAGCCGCTTTGAACTGGGCGTCAACATCGCCGTCACGCCGGGCAAGGTTGTGCATGAAACCCCGCTCTATCAACTCATCCAATATACACCAACGACTGCCCAACTGTTTGAAACGCCGCTGGTCATCTTTCCGCCGTGGATCAACCGCTACTATATCCTCGACCTCAATCCAGAGAAGAGCTTCATCGCATGGTGCGTGGAACAGGGGATCAGCACCTATATCGTCTCGTGGAAATCAGCGGATGAGAGCTTGGCCGCTGTCGCGTGGGACGATTATATCGCCGCACAGATCGACGCCATCGCCACCATCCGTTCGCTGCTGGATGTAGAGCACGTCCACGCCATTGGCTATTGCGTCGCTGGAACCACACTCGCCGCCACGCTGTCGCTGCTCGATGCGCTTGGGCAGGCGGACGTGGTCAAAAGCGCGACCTTTTTTACCGCGCAGGTCGATTTTTCGGAGGCTGGCGATTTATCGCTGATGGTCGATGACCAGCATCTGGCGATGATCGAACAGCTATCACAAGGCGGCTTTCTCGACGGGCGTTACATGGCCGCGACCTTTAATGCGCTGCGCTCGCGCGACCTCATCTGGAACTATGTCGTCAATAATTATCTGATGGGCGACGATTATCCGCCGTTCGACCTGCTCTATTGGAATGGCGACACCACCAACCTGCCCGCCAAATGGCACCAAAGCTATTTGCGCGACCTATACCGCGACAATCGGCTGGTCATCCCGGGATCGCTTTGCGCCGAGGGCACGCCGATTGACCTGACCCGTATCACCACGCCAGCCTATATCCAGGCAGGGCGCGAGGACCATATCGCACCAGCGGGCAGCGTGTGGAAACTGATGCACCATTTGCAGGGGCCAAAGCGCTTCGTACTCGCGGGGTCCGGGCATATTGCGGGCGTCGTCAACCCGCCGTCAGCGAACAAATATCAACACTGGGTCAATGATGCATCGTGCGAGACGCTCGACGCGTTCATCGCGGGCGCGACCGAGGTCAAGGGCAGCTGGTGGCCAGACTGGCTGGTCTGGTTGGAGGCTCAGGCACCAACCAAAGTCGCAGCCAAGGGTGCGCGCATCCCCGGCAAGGGTAAGAGCAAAGCGATTGAGGACGCGCCCGGCCGCTATGTAAAGATGCGGTGAAACATAGGGTCGCCTCACTATAATGGTGACGCGCCTGACCCCGCAGTCCCAATCCATTGCGGATAAACGCCGCCCGCCGGATAGGCAGCGCGGTCGTGCGCTGGGATAATAGTCAGGTCTGAATCGCGTTCCATCAACCGATGGACGCCGACGATTTCCGCCGCCAATTGGTCAGGGTCAAGGTCGGCAATGCTACGCGCAGCAAAAAACTTATGCGCGGGCGGTGAAAATCCTTGAAGCGCCCAACTGGTGTCGCCCGTAAAGAAATATCGCTTTCCGCCCACCGTGATGAACAGGCCTACTGACCCCGCAGTGTGGCCAGCCATGGGCACAAGGATCAGACTGCCGTCGCCAAATATGTCGCGTGACTGACGAAAATGCTCATATGGATGATCGACGAAGCTTAGCCGTCGCCATTGGATCGATGCGGCATCAACCTCATTTTGTAAAAACCCCTGATCGACGCCACCGCTGTGCACTTGCTGCAACTCGGCGGACTGCACCCAAACGGGAGCGTCGGGGAAATCTTCTATGCCCCCAGCATGGTCCCAATGCAGGTGAGAGGGGATGATGATAAGCGGGCGGCCCGGGCAGACATGGTCGCGTGCGATAACATCGGCCACCGGAGTCAGCCGCTGAAAACCGCCAAAGAATGTGCGTGTCAGGGCCGGGAAATCGCTAAATTGGCTGTCGATTTGACGCCCAAGCCCCGTGTCGAACAGAATGAAAGCGCGCGGGTGGCATATCATCACAGTGCTATGCGCCAACGTGCGCCTCTTTAACCAACTACCGCCCTCAAACATCGCACCTTCGGGTGCGACGGCTGTGGCGGTGGGTACTATCGAAAAGCCAAGACGGATTGGGGCCGCAGGAGCAGCGGGGCGTGGCGCAATCACGCTTTCGGGATAGGCGGCAACATTGATCGGGCGCTGTGTAAAGAGAATTGTTCCAACGCCAATCAACCCGATGACAATGAACGCCACCAACGCAATCCATAGGATTCGCTTCATAATGCACCCCCAATTGCCGCAATGATCGCAGCCTTTGTCGCCATCAACGGCTCCAGCGATTTGGTGACCCGCGCCAATAATAGCGCGCCTTCGATTTGAATGAGTGCCAGTTGCGCGAGCCGCGCGGCACTATCTGCATCGAGTCCATCAGCAACAAGGCCATCCGATATTACCTGCTGCCAGTCAGCATAAACCGCCTGAACCGCCGCACGCAGCAGCGGCTCATTCTCGCCAGCTTCCAGCGCGCTGAGCGCCACGGGGCATCCCTTGGTATATTGGCTGGTCGCCAATATCGCAGCAAAACCATCGACGAGCCGCCCAGCTACGCTCGCCGCACTGGGGCCCGCAGCAAACTCCGCAGTGATCCAGCCCGATATGCCGCACCCAGACGCCGCAACAGCAGCGGCTGCCAACGCCTCCTTGCCACCGGGAAAATGGAAATAGAGCGAGGCGCGCGCCACCCCCGATTTGGTCAATATCTGCGTCGTGCTTGTCGAGCGATAACCGTGCTCCTGCAAACAAGCGCTCATCGTCTCAATCAACAGCGCAGATGTGCTCGGGCGTTCCATGGCCACTAGATAGACTTATCTATCTAGTTGGTCAACCTACCCCTAATGCATTGGCCAAATCGGAATTATGCTGACTATGCACATAATTCACATCGCTTGATCTGTGCTTTCCTACAGGCTCTTGGCTATGGTAAGATGCGCTTTGTTTCGTGAATCATGGATAGTAAACATGTCGAACCCCGCCCCCTCCAATATGCGCTTCGCACATGGTCCCCCGCCCCCGAAAGGGGAGGAATTATCCTCTCTGCATCTTGGCGTCTTGGCGCGAACATTCTCACTTCGTCATTGCGAGGAGGGCCTTGGCCCGACGCGGCAATCCAGTTTCCTGCACCGCTTCTGGATTGCTTCGTCATTCCATTCCTCGCAATGACGAGGGTGAAAAAAACAACTGTGTATCGTTGATACCACAGCTCTGTAACCCGCAGGCGGCCGTTGTTTCCCCCGCACGTTGTATCAACCAAACCTAAAACGCAAACCCCGTTCTTGGTGTCAACTTTGTCAACTTTGGAAGGCTTTGGCCAATATCCCGTGCGGCTTTCGCCGTATTTGAATATTTTGTTGCACTGCAACATTTTCTCTTGCAATCCCATCGCGACTCGCTTATTGTGCACTGCAACAAAGACAGCGATGGTGCTGTCCTCTGATTGGAGTGCCCGAAAATGGCGACCCGTAACGAAGATGTTTCCGCCGAACTGGCCTATGCTGCTGCAACTACAGCTGCGCCGGTAAAGGCAAAGCCAGCCGCAGCCAAATCGGTTGCAGCTAAACCCGTGACCGTTGTTGTTGCACCTGCGAAAGTTCAAGCGACTAAGCCAGCCGCGAAAACCGCAAAGCCGGTTAAGGCTGTGGCTGCTATCACGGCTATTCCCGCCAAAGCTGCCAAAGCAAAGCCTGCGGCTAAGATCATCAAGGTGACGAAGCCCGCCGCACAAACCGCCGTTAAAGCGAAAATAGTCAAACCAGCCACCATCAAAGTCGCTGCCCCCACACCATCCACCTTCCAGAAAGGAACGACCATGATCACCGAAACCGCCAAGAAAATGACCGAAGAAGCCACCAAGGCTGCTGAGCAAGCCAAGGTCCAGACCGAAACTTTCGTTGCCGATTTGCAGACCCGCGCAAAAGCTGCGGCTGAAAAGGGCCAAGAGTTCGCCAAGGACGCCGTCGAGTTCTCACGTGGCAATGTCGAAGCGATCGTCGAATCGGCCAAAATCGCTGCCAAGGGCGCCGAAGTCATCGGCACTGAACTGGCCGCATTCGCCAAGCAGTCGGTCGAAGACACTACTGTCGCTGCCAAGCGTTATGCCGCAGTCAAGACCCCCGCCGAGTTCCTCGCACTGCAAACCGAATTGTCGCGCAGCGCGCTCGACAGCATGGTCAAGCAGGGTGCGAAGACCAGCGAACTGACCGTCAAACTTGCTAACGACGCATTTGCGCCAATCAGCAACCGCATCGCGCTGGCTGTGAGCAAGCTCAAAGCCGCTGCATAATCTGCTAGCGCCCCCGCTAGGGGAAAGCAGATAAAGTTCTAGCCCATCGCTGGCGTGGCATCTCCCTCCTCCCGCCCCGCCGCATGGTCTAAGCGCAAGCCCGTTCCTCTGATGAGGGGCGGGCTTTTGCTTTGGCGGTGGCTTGCTACCCCCTTGGCTAGTGCGCGGCTTTCGCTTATCTTAGGGTCATAATGCACAAACCAACCCATCTTGACTGGCCCTTTGCTGCCAGTGACGACGATAAGAGCGCTGGCGGCGACGATACCAATGTCGGCGTCGCGACCCGCACCCGCGTCCGCACCAAAAAACCATCACTTTACAAAGTGTTACTTCTGAATGATGACTATACCCCGATGGAGTTCGTGGTCATGATACTCCAGCAATTTTTCCGCATGGACGTTGAACAGGCAACACAGGTCATGCTCCACGTCCATCAGCGCGGCGTCGGGGTGTGCGGTATTTTCAGCCTAGAAGTCGCCGAGACCAAAGTGACGCAAGTGATGGATTGCGCTCGGCAACACCAGCACCCGCTGCAATGCGCGCTTGAGAAGGCGTAAGCGCAGGCCCCTCACCCATTTTTCAGCAAAACAAAGACTAGCTCAAGGCTTTGCGGCATCCGATTCCCGCGCTATCAGGCCATATGGATCAGATCATCATTCGTGGCGGAAACCGCCTGTCGGGCCGCATTCCCATCTCTGGCGCAAAGAATAGCGCGCTCACCCTGCTGCCCTGTGCGCTGCTGACCGACGAGCCGCTGACACTGCGCAACCTGCCGCGCCTCGCTGACATCGACGGCTTTGGCCACTTGCTCAACCAACTGGGTTGTTCGACCACCATCGAAGGGTCACGCCCCGAAGATTTTGGCCGGGTGATGACCGCGCGCGCGACCACCATCACCGCGACCGTCGCGCCTTATGACATCGTCCGTAAAATGCGTGCGTCGATCCTTGTGCTCGGCCCATTGCTCGCCCGCACGGGTGAAGCAACCGTCAGCCTGCCCGGCGGCTGTGCCATCGGCAACCGCCCCATAGACCTCCACCTTAGAGCGCTCGAAGCGTTCGGCGCAGAGATGGAAATGGCGTCGGGTTACGTCAAGGCAAAGGCACCGGGCGGGCGATTGCCCGGCGGCAAAATCCACTTCCCCGTCGTATCGGTGGGGGCGACCGAAAATGCGCTGATGGCCGCATCACGGGCCAAGGGGACGTGCGTCATCGGCAATGCCGCGCGCGAGCCGGAGATTGTTGACCTGTGCAACTGCTTGGTCGCGATGGGGGCCAAAATTGACGGCATCGGCTCCGAAACATTGACCGTCGAAGGGGTCGATAGGTTGCACGGCGCGACATACCGCGTCATGCCCGACCGCATCGAAGCGGGCAGTTACGCCTGCGCGGTGATGGCGACGGGCGGCGAGGTTGACCTAGTCGGGGCCAATGCCGCAGATATGACGGCGACCATCGACGCGCTGGAGCAAGCGGGGGCGAGCGTCACCCCCTATGCGGGCGGGATTAGGGTCGCGCATGAGGGACGACCGCATGGCATCACCCTCTCAACAGCGCCTTACCCCGGCTTTGCCACCGACATGCAGGCGCAATTCATGGCGATGCTGGCGCTGGCCGACGGCACCAGCGTGCTGACCGAAACCATCTTTGAAAACCGCTATATGCACGTGCCAGAATTGGCGCGGATGGGCGCGGACATCAGCGTCAAAGGGCGCAGCGCGGTGGTGCGAGGGGTCGATCGACTGGTCGGCGCGCCGGTCATGGCGACCGATTTGCGCGCGTCGATGAGCCTGATTATTGCTGGCCTCGCCGCACAAGGCGAAACACAGGTCAGCCGTATCTATCACCTCGACCGGGGCTATGAGCGGTTGGAGGAGAAGCTCGCGACGGTTGGTGCAGATATTGAACGCGTCAGCCTTGGCTAGCAATACATCGCTAAAAACCCGTTCGTGCCGAGCCTGTCGCAGCATTGTTTTTCTTTGGTGTCGCAAGCAAACAAGGACAGCCCTTCGACTAGCTCAGGGCGAACGGTTCCGTATGGCTTTGGTTGATTTCAATTCACCCCGCAATTCCCCCTCGCTTTGGCCTAGTGACCTTGCTAGACAATCGCTATGAAACGCCGCACCCTCTTTGTTGCTTTGGTCATTGGCTTGGCCGCCGCGATGCTTTCAGGGCCAACGGGGCGAATCGCCATCCAGACGCACGATGTGACCGACCCGTCGCCGCACCGCGTTGAGGCGACGCTGGCGCTCGGCAAAACGGCGCTGTCGCTGCTGATAACTTGGACCAGCCACGTCCGATAAGACGGTTTTCTCTGTGCCCAGCCACGCCAAAGTAGACACCAAGAATTAGGCCTGATTTTCCTACACATATCGGGTTTTGGTTGATACGACGGGCGAGGGAAACAACGGCCGTCTGCGGGTTACAGAGGTGTGGTATCAACAATACACACCTGCTGTTTTTAGCCATCGTCATTGCGAGGGCCGCAAGGCCCGTGGCAATCCAATCTCCGTGCTCGCCCCTCCTTCGTCACCCTGAACTTGTTTCAGGGTCCATATATCCCGAAACAAGTTCGGGATGACGAAGAGAATAGATTTCACGCGGAGACGCGAAGGCGCGAAGAAGACAGTCCCCCCCCCTTTTCGGGGGAGGGGGACCGCCAAGCATAGCTTGGTGGTGGGGGCAGTGTGTCGCCAGCCCTCTCCGTCACTCGCGTGCCGCGAGCGCCACCTCTCCCGCTCCCCTGCTTATAGGGGGGGAGAGGATTTGCGAATATGCTGATCAACAGTTCAAAGAGCCAGACACTTAACTTACCATGCCTCGATGGCTGTAGGAAAGCACATAACGGGCACTGCATAAGCCGATGGACACGCCAAAATTGTTATGGTATTACATACCAACCTTAGAAAGGAATAACTGGCACAGCAATAAGCATAGGAGGCACTATCATGGCACTGAGCACCGCATATGGGAGCATGGTTCTGGGCGACAGCAACAGTAGCCCGATGAGCGAGCTTAACACCACGCCATTGATCGACGTCATGCTGTGTCTGCTCGTGATGATGATATTGTCGATCCCGGTTCAGACGCATTCGGTCAAGGTCGAATTGCCAATCGACGGTGGTCAGGCCCCTATCCTCCAAACAAACCGTATCACCATCAGTCAAGACGGCGTGGTGATGTGGAACGCTATTCCCGTCAATTACGCCCAGCTCCAGCACAATCTCCGCGCAGCGCAGGCCATGCCACCCACGCCCGAACTGCAATTCGAACCCGACGCACAGGCACGCTATGTCGTCGTTGATACAGTGCTGGCGATGATCCGCCGTTCGGGCGCGAACAATATGGGGTTTGTCGGCAATGAGCGTTATGTGGGTGATATTTAGGGTGACACATATTTAAGTTCATACTATGTTCCATGTGTATCGACCCACGGGAGCAAAGCCATGACCACCACCATCCAATTTTACACCAACCCGATGTCTCGCGGGCAGATCGCGCGCTGGATGCTGGAGGAGGTCGGCGCACCCTATGACCAGCATCTGCTGGACTATAGCACCACGATGAAGACCCCCGAATACCTCGCCATCAACCCGATGGGCAAGGTGCCCGCAATCACCCACAATGGCCATGTCATCACCGAATGCGCCGCGATTTGCGCCTATCTGGCCGATGCCTTTCCCGACGCAGGGCTGGCCCCCGCGCCGCTGCACCGTGCCGATTATTATCGCTGGATGTTTTTTGCCGCCGGGCCAGTTGAATCCGCCGTAACGGCGCGCGCCTTCGGGCTGGAGGCACCCGCTGACAAGGCCCGATCAATCGGCTATGGCAGCTTCGACGCGACCATCGATGCCCTGGCTGGTGCCGTTACCGATCGGACCTTCATTACAGGAGAGCGATTCAGCGCCGTCGATGTCTATGTCGGTGCGCAAATCGACTGGGGCCTGCAATTTGGCACCATCCCCAGCCGCCCGGCGTTAGAAACCTATGTTGCCGGGCTGCGCACCCGCCCCGCTTACTTACGCGCCAAGGCGATAGACGGCGCGCTGATTGCCACAGCGCAGGCGAAGGGGTGAATGAAAAACCCCGGCGGATCGCTCCACCGGGGTCTTGCCTTAATCGCTAAAGGTCAGATCATTCGCGGCTACCGAACAGGTTGAGCAGCATCATGAACATATTGACGAAGTCGAGATAGAGGTTGAGCGCGCCCATGATGATGGCCTTGCCCGCAAACTCCGTGCCCATGACCTGATAATATTGGTTCTTGATCATCTGGGTATCATAGGCAGTCAGCCCTGCGAAAATCAGCACGCCTATCGCGCTGATGGCCAAGCCCATCGCGCCAGACTGGAAGATGAAGGCATTGAGCAGCATCGCGACGATCAATCCGACCAGACCCATCAACAGGAATGTGCCAAAGCCCGACAGGTTGCGCTTGGTCGTATAGCCAAACAGGCTAAGCCCGACGAAAGCGGCAGAGGTCGAGAAGAAGGCGGTCGCCACCGATTCGCCCGTGTAACGAAGCAAAACGGTGGATAGTGACAGGCCCATCGCCACCGCAAACGCCCAAAACAGCGCCTGCATCGCCGCAGTGGACAGGCGGTTGATGCCAAAGCTCATCACCAATATGAACGCCAGTGGTGCCAGCATGATGACCCAGGCCATCGGCCCGCCAGCCATGATGATCGTTGCGGCTGGCGATGTTGCTCCGCCTTGGGCAAACAGCATCGCGACAATCCCGCTAAGCAGGACACCCGACGCCATATAATTATACACTTTGAGCATGTGGCTGCGCAGCCCGGCGTCAACCGCCGCCGACGTCGCAGCGCCGCCCAGTGGGTTGGCCGTGGCGGGACCACGGGGGTCTGACCAATTTGCCATAGCTTCATTCTCCATCAATCGCGTGGGACCACCATAGATCCCTCGCGGTTAGGCACAATATCGGGCACATCGGCTCCGCTTTCAAGTGGCAATTTTAATGGCTAATGGATAGCCATGCCGCGCCTCTTCATCGCCATACCGCCGCCGCCGATCATGTTGGGCCCGTTGATGGCCGCGATGGGCGGGGTCGCGGGTGCGCGCTGGCAAAGCGCCGAGCAATTGCACCTGACCCTATCCTTCCTTGGCGATGTCCGCAGCGAGCATATGGCCGACCTCGACACGGCGCTCGCCGCCATCCGCCATCAACCCATCAGTATGTCGTGCAAGGGTGTTGGCCATTTCGCATCAAAGGGACGCGCGACGACGCTGTGGGCCTCCACGCACCCCGCCGAACCGCTGTCCGCTTTGGCCGCCAAGGTCGCGTCCGCCGTCCGCCGTATCGGCATCATGCCGCAAGGCATGGCGTTCGCGGCGCACATCACGCTGGCGCGGCTCAGCCGGTCCAGTGGGTCGATTGACATATTTCTTGCCGAACAGGCTGATCTGTCGACGCCGAGCGCGATCATCAGCGCTTTCGGCCTGTATGAAAGCCATTTGGGGCCGGAGGGTGCATCATATATTTGTTTGCGCGAACATTCTTTTTGCAGATGATCCCACAGCCACAACAAAGGTGAACCAACTTTCAACTTGCGGAGCGTCTGTGCTCTGCTAGCCATGAACCAACAAAAATACGCAAGGGGAGAGCCACATGCCAAACGATGATAACGTGACCGTTACCGCGCCGCCTGAACATGCGTCGCCTTATGCCTGGTATATGCTATCGGTCCTCGTTGTCGTTTACATCCTCAATTTCATCGACCGACAGGTGATGAGCATCCTTGCCGTCGATATTCAGCGTGACCTTGGCCTCAATGGCAGTGAGATGGGATTTCTGGGCGGCGCGGCCTTTGGCGTCTTTTATGCGCTGTTCGGCATCCCGCTCGGGCGGCTGGCGGACAATATGGGCCGGGTGAAATTGCTCACCATCGGCCTTTCCTTATGGTCTGTAATGACCGCGCTGTCGGGGTTTTCCCGCAACATAACGAGCCTGTCCTTCGCGCGGATGGGGGTTGGCATCGGCGAAGCAACCGCCAGCCCATCGGCTTATTCGTTGATTTCGGATTATTTCCCCAAACGCCAACGCGCCACCGCGCTCGCCATCTATTCCTCCGGTCTTTATCTGGGTGGCGGGCTGTCGCTGCTCATCGGTGCCTATATCAAGGATGCGTGGAACCAGAGCTATCCCGGCGGCGGCCCATATGGCCTAGTCGGCTGGCAAGCAGCGTTCCTTGCGGTCGGCCTCCCCGGCTTGCTCGTTGCATTATGGGTGGCGACATTGCGCGAACCCGTTCGCGGCGTGATGGATGGCACCAAGCCGACCCGTTCGCCAACGCCGTTTCGCACCTTCTTGACCGACCTATCGACCATCATCCCGCCCTTCACACTGATTGGGGCCTACCAGCGAGGGTGGGCCGCGTTGTTCATCAACATCAGCGTCGCATGCAATTTCATATCATTTGCGTGGGCAATGATCGGCGCGACGGGCAATGTCCCGCAATGGTCGGCGGTATCGCTGGGCTTTTACGCCGTCTTTTCGTGGGCCAGCACATTGCGCGCGCGCGACCCCGCGACGTTCAAACTGATCTGGGGCACCCCCGCCTTTCTCTGCACATCGCTTGGTTATGGCCTGATCGCTATGGTCGCCTATGCGATCAGTTACTGGACCGCGCCCTATGCCGAAACCGTTTTGCACCTGAACAAGCTGGAACTGGCCTTTTACATCGGCGGCGGCGGCGCGCTCGGCGGGTTTTTGGGCGTCATCATGGGCGGGCGGATTGCCGATGCGCTGCATGTGCGCAACCCGGCGGGGCGGTTATTGGTTGTCATCGGCGGCAGTCTGCTGCCCATCATCCCCGTGTTGATTGCCTTTACCACCGACAGCGCCACACTATTTTACCTGATGCATTTTGTCGCTGTTGTGTTTGGCAGCAGCGCGCTAGGTGCCGCCGCCGCGACGACGCAAGACCTTGTGCTGCCCCGTATGCGCGGCACCGCCGCCGCCGCATTCTTTCTGGCGACAACGTTGGTCGGCCTCTCCTTCGGGCCCTATCTGGTTGGCCAGATTTCCGATTGGACGGGCACCATCGTCGACGGCGTGCTGGTCGGCAATTTGCGTTTTGGCATGTTGGCGATGATCGGGGTTGCGCCGCTATCGCTGGCGCTGTTGCTCTTTGCCTATCGCCTCGTCCCCGCCGCCGAAGCGAGTGTGCGGGAGAGGGCGCGCGGCGCAGGTGAACCTATTTAGGCTGGTATAAACACACCGCAGGCCATGCGCGCGCCGCTATTACCCGACGGGTCGGTGCGTTCATCATCGACCGCAGCGTGGATGACGACCGCAGCGCCATCGGCGTCGAGCAACCCGCCTTCACCGTCGCCGCTCGGTTCGCCGGGCAAAGCGTAATGCAATTCGCCGCGCCCATCGACCCCGACAACCAGATTGGGCAAATCGCCCATATGGCTGCCCATCGGATTGAGTCGCCCATGCTGATGGTTGGTTGGGTTCCAATGCCCGCCAGCGGACGCAAATGCGGGGGCGGCGCATTGGCCAACGCTATGGACATGCGCGCCATAGATTCCGGCGGGCATGCCGCGAACCGCAATCGACAATTCCATCCCCGCTGCTCCGATGTGGATGACGGCTTCACCCTGTGTAGCGCCAGCGCCGTCGCGGATAGTCGCGCTCGCCGCGCGCGGCGGCTCATCATTGCTCGCCATGGTGGCGCAACCGCCCAGCAGGGCTGTGGGCAGGGTCAGGATCGCAATGATGATTGGTCGGGAAATGCGCATGTTGGGGCTCCATAGCTACAAAATATGGCGACACCAGCCATGCCTCACCCCAGCTGGCCGTCCAAGCCCTTATTGGCCCTCAAACCCTGTCTGGCAAGCCGATGCTGTGATGGACGAAACCGGCGCGCTCCACCTCGTCACGGCGATAGACATTGCGCAAATCGACCAGTATTTTGCCGCGCATGATGCCCGCCAGTCGCCCGAAATCGAGCGCGCGGTAAGCATCCCATTCGGTGACGATAACGACAACGTCCGCGCCTGTTGCAGCCGCATACGCGTCGTCCACCAAAGTGACACCGGACAGCATCGGCGCGGCCGCTTCCATCCCCTCGGGGTCGGTGGCGACAACATTTGCCCCTGCATCCAGCAGGGATTGCACGATCGCCAGCGACGGCGCATCGCGCATGTCGTCGGTGTTTGGCTTGAACGTCAGGCCAAGGATGGCGGCGCGCTTGCCCTTTGCATCCCCGCCCAGCGCGGCGATGACCTTGCGGCCCATTGCGGCCTTGCGCTCATCATTGACCTTGACCACCGAACCGACAATCTGCTGAGGGACGCCGAAATCCTGCGCGGTTTTAAGCAGCGCCAGCGTGTCCTTGGGAAAGCAGGAACCGCCATAGCCGGGGCCGGCGTGGAGGAACTTTGACCCGATGCGGTTATCAAGGCCGATGCCGCGCGCGACATCCTGCACATCCGCGCCCGCCGCTTCGCACAGGTCGGCAATTTCGTTGATGAACGTAATCTTGGTCGCCAAAAATGCGTTAGCGGCATATTTGGTCAGTTCCGCCGTGCGGCGCCCGGTGAACAGGATTGGCGCCTCGTTGAGGAACAGCGGGCGATAAATCTCCTTCATCACAGCGATCGCGCGGTCATCATCGGTGCCGATGACGATGCGGTCAGGGCGCTTGAAATCGCTGATCGCCGCGCCTTCGCGCAAAAACTCTGGGTTAGACACAATGGGGACATGCTTGCCGCCCGAAACCCCAGCGATAATCCGTTCAACTTCATCGCCAGTTCCAACCGGGACCGTCGATTTGGTGACGACCACACAGTCGCGCAACAGATTTTCGCCGATTTCGCGGGCAGCCGCGTGAACATAGCTGAGGTCGGCATGGCCATCACCCCGGCGCGAGGGCGTGCCCACCGCGATGAACACGGCGTCCGCGTCCGCTATCCCGGCGGCAATGTCGGTGGTGAAGCTCAACCGTCCCGCCGCGACATTGGCGGCAACCAGCCCCTCTAGCCCCGGCTCGAATATCGGCATACGCCCGGCGAGCAACGCATCAATTTTGCTCTGATCCTTGTCCACGCACACAACGGTGTGGCCGAAATCGGCGAAGCAGGTGCCGGAGACAAGGCCAACATAGCCGGTGCCAATCATCGTAATTTTCATCAAAACACTTCCTGCCAGTCTATGGTTGAGGTGTGGCGGGATTCGCCAATATTACGCCGCGCGGGCCTTAGCACAAAGCAATGGGGCCGCAACCCAAGTTGCAACCCCATAGCGTCTTACTTCAGGCTAAGCGTCAGAATTCGCGTGCGTAACGCTCATTCCCCAAAAAGCCGAGGCCGCCGACTTCGGATCGCTTGATAAGCGCCAACACCGAATCGACGACGACATAACGCGCAAAAGGATCGGGTTCGAGCTGTAGCTCCGGCGTCGGGGTTATCGTCTTGGTCGATTCCAAATTCTGCGCAAGTTGCGAGAAGTTAACCGGTGTGCCGTTCCACAGCACCACCCCTTGCGGTGTGATGTTGATCTTGTTCTTCACGGGTTCGACCTGATTTTCGGGCGGATTGGGATCCGGCACCGGCAGGTCGATTTTCACCGCGTGCGTCTGGATGGGGATAGACAGGATCATCATCACCAACAGGCACAGCATAACGTCGATCAATGGCGTCGTGTTCATTTCCCCCATCGGGGCGTCTGACTCTCCGCCGCCTACGCTCATTGACATGAGATATTTCCTTTCAATTCACGCAGCCTTCACAGGCGTTCGAGCGTTGCGGAGCCAGGTGCCGGTTCAGAAATGAAGCCGATCTTTTGGAAGCCCGCATATTGCATAGTGTAAATGACGCCGCCGATGCACTTATACGGCGTATTGATGTCGCCGCGAATATGCACTTCGGGCAGATTATCTTCGGTGATATTCTGCACCCCGCCAATGTCGCGGATCAGCCGTTCTAATTTGCCCTGACCACGCCGCAATAATTCGGTCGAATCAACGCGCGTCTGTTCCCAATATACTTCACAGGTCGTGCGGTCCGCCGGGTTGGCCCGGATGGACAGCAACACATTTTCAGGCTTGGTCACCGTTGGTTCAAACGCCATATCGGGCAATTGAACATCAATCGTTTCCAACACCGCTGGAATGGTGATGAGGAAGATGATCAGTAGAACCAACATCACGTCCACTAGCGGCGTGGTGTTGATTTCCGACATGACGCCATCATCGCCATCCCCTGGCATGCTCATCGACATTATTTAAACATCCTGTCTAATCTGGCGGGTCGGTGCATCGTAGAGCGCCCTTCCCGGGACAAAGATGGCTGCGCGGGGGTCAGGCGATCCTGACCCCCGCACGGGCACATCAGGCCTTTGCTGCCGGAGCGGCGGCGCGTGCAGCCGGAGCCGCCGCAGTCGGACGAACCGCACCGTTCGACATCATGCTGCCCAGCACGTCATTGGCAAAGGTCGCAAGATTGCGCGCAATATCTTTGTTGCGCGATTGCAGCCAGTTATAGGCGAGCACCGCAGGAACCGCGACGACCAGACCGAGAGCGGTCATGATCAAGGCTTCGCCAACCGGACCCGCAACGGTGTCGATTGACGCCTGACCCGAAGCACCGATTTTCACGAGCGCGGTCAAAATGCCCCACACGGTTCCAAACAGTCCTACGAACGGCGCGGTTGAACCAACGGTGGCGAGGAAGGACAGGCCGCCCGCCAGTTTCGAATTGATGTGACCTTGCGAACGCTCCATCGTGCCATGCGTCCAGTCATGGGCTTCAACTGGATCCGAGAGCTTGCCATGGTCGGCCTGTGCCCGCAGCGCGTCGTCAACCACTTGGCGATAGGCGCTGTTCTTTTCCAGCTTACCCGCGCCCTCGCCCAATGTCGCAGTGCGCCAGAAAGTGGCCTGCATGTCGCGGCCCTGCTTCATCACCTTATTCTGTTCGAACAATTTGGTGAACAGGATGTAAAGCGTGCCCACAAACATGATCATCAGCACGATGAAGGTGGACCAAGTAACAGGCCCGCCTTCGCGAAGCGCAGCAACAAAGCCATATTTCGATTCGTCCCCAGCGGCTGCGGCTGCGGCGGTGTTGATCAGGTTGATCATCATAGTCTTACTTCCCTTTTAATCAGTGTCTGGTCGAGCCCCAGATGAGAGCCCATGGATTGAAAATGAAACTTACTCTTCCGGCAACTGCCAGCGAACGTTGCGTGTCGCCGATGCCGAGATCGGATGTCCGTCACGGTCCAGTGCCGGTTCATAACGGGCGCGGCGCATGAGGTTGCGACAGGCCGCCTGATCGAGCGCGGAATTGCCGCTCGAACTCGTCACGTCACAAGCCGTTACCCGTCCCTCGGCGCTGATGGTCATCCGTGTACCCGTTGTGCCTTCGGCGCCTTCGCGCTGGGCCGACGACGGATAGTCATCGGTTGTCACCCAGCTTTGCGCATTGCCCCGTGGACGCGCACCACGCGCCTGTGATGGGGCCGCAGGCGGCGCAACCACTGACGGGATAACGATTGGCGCAGGTGTAGGCGGCGCCCTTTCGACCGTGTTCGTCACCACATTGGTTGGTGCAACCGGCGGAATAATCGAGCGCGGAATCACCATCGGCGGCGGCGGCGGCAAATTATTGTCTGGTGGCGGTGGTGGTGGTGGTTCTTCAGGGGGCGGTGGTTCCTGAATATCCATCACATCAAGCTTCTTCATGGCCTGTTTGACGACATCAATCGCCAGACCACTCACCAATAACCAACCGAGCAGAAACGTAATAACCCCGACAAGTATGACGGAGATTACGCGACTCTTCGGGTCAACTGTATCACCATAAGCCATCTACGCGACATGCTCCCTCAAAACCCAAATAGCGTTGCAGCGCGGGAGCCCCCGTAATGATTTCACGCGCCACGGCTTTGCCATGACCAACGGGAATCACTCGTGTAACAACATCCCTTGCCTCGATTCGGGTTGTTATCGCGGGTGGCGGCATGGCGCAAACCATTTATGATAGGTAAATGAATGCGCCGCTATTTTGCACGCCAATTCGCGGAAAATTGGCTAGGAAGATTTCATGAACACCCGTCCCATATTCGCAAAAGTTGCGCAAACCGCACTTTTTCTCACCGCTTTGGCGGGAATCGCACAGGCAATGGCCGCCCCGCCGCCGCCCGCGCCACTGTTGCCGCCGCCGTCGAGCTATGCCGATGTCGCCGATTTTGCGGTGCAATCGGCGACAATCATCGACGCGCGCATCCGCCGGGTCCGCGAAGTGGACGCCGTTCGCGCCGCCGGCGTGCCGCCGCATCTGGTGCGGCTCTATATCGAGGCCGATGTGCTGGCCGTGCTCTATGGCCGCGATCCGGTGGCGGCGCGGATAGCCTATATCACCGACCAGCCGCGCCTCGCCAATGGCCGTGCGCCGCGTTTGAACCGTGGGCGCAACTTGTTGTTCGCCCGTTCGGTAACGACCGCTAATCAGGTGCAGTTGATCAGGCCGGGCGCGCAATTGCTGTGGGATATGGGCCGCGATATGACCGCGCGGGCCATAGCGGCAGAAATGGCACGCGCCGCCCCGCCCCCAGCCATCACCGGCGTATCGCAAGCATTCCACGTCGCCGGAACCATCGAAGGCGAAAGCGAAACACAGATATTTTTGGCGACCGAGGGCGGCCAACCCGTGTCGCTGACCATATTGCGCCGCCCGGGGCAGCAACCGCGCTGGGCCGTGGCCTTTGGCGAGATTGTTGACGAATCAGCCGCTGTTCCTGCGCGCCGCACGCTAGGCTGGTATCGCTTGGCGTGCGGACTGCCCGCAGGCATGCCAAGGTCAGCCGTGTCGGGCAGCAGTGATTATGAACAACGTGCCATCGCCCGCGACTATGCCTTTGTCACCGCCGCTGTCGGCCCGTGCGACCGGACGCCGCCCGCGCTCGTGCTCGCTGCTCCACCTGCAAGATAGTGACTTGACCCTGCGCGCTCGCTAGGGGGCTGTCATCCACTTAGGAATAGAGCATCCCAATGACCCCTCCGCGCAATCCCAACCCCGCCTCCGCCGCTAGCCGCGAACCATTGCGCGTCGCCATTGTCGGGCTGGGGACGGTAGGCACTGGCGTCATCCGCCTGCTGGAAACCAATGCCGCGTTGATTGAACGCCGCGCCGGTCGCGCTATCAAGGTGGTGGCGGTGTCCGCGCGCGACGCACACAAGGATCGCGGCCTGAACCTGTCGCGCTATCGCTGGGTCGCCGATCCGGCGGACCTTGCCACAGCATCCGATGTTGATGCCATTATCGAGGTGATCGGCGGGGCGGAGGGCGCGGCGCTCACCCTCGCCCGCGCGGCGCTGACCGCCGGCAAGGCGTTCGTTACCGCGAACAAGGCGATGATCGCACATCATGGCATGGATCTGGCGCAAATAGCCGACGGCGGTGACATTCCGCTCAAGTTCGAGGCGGCTGTTGCAGGTGGTATTCCGGTTATCAAGGCGCTGCGCGAGGGCGCGTCGGCCAACCATATGCTGCGGGTTTACGGCATCCTCAACGGCACCTGCAATTATATCCTGACCAAGATGGAGGCCGAAGGATGCAGCTTTGCGGCGGCGCTGGCCGAGGCGCAATCGCTGGGCTATGCCGAGGCCGACCCCGGTTTCGATATTGACGGGGTCGATGCATCGCACAAATTGTCGATCCTTGCCGCTATCTGTTTCGGGACGAAGCTCGACTTTGCGGGCGTTTCCACCAGCGGCATTCGCGCCATCAGCACCGCCGACATCCGCGAGGCAGAGCAACTGGGCTATCGTATCCGCCTGATCGGCATGGCACAGCAACGCGCCGATGGCCTGTTGCAATATGTTGCGCCCTGCCTTGTCCCGACCGACCATCCGCTGGGTTACGTCCCCGGCTCACTCAACGCGGTGGTGGCAGAGGGTAATTTTGTTGGCCGCCTGTTCCTGGAGGGCGCGGGTGCGGGCGCAGGCCCAACCGCTTCGGCGGTGGTCGCCGACCTTATCGACGTCGCCCGCGACGAATATGGCCCGGCCTTCACCATGCCGGTGGCGACGCTCGACGCGATGGAGCGTGCGGACGCTGGCAAGACCATCGGCAAATCCTTTGTGCGGATGCACGTCGCGGATCGCACCGGGGTGCTCGCCGAAATCGCCATCGCCATGCGCGATGCCAATGTGTCGGTCGAAAGCTTCATCCAGCGCGGGAGTCATGACGGCAGCGCGCTGATCGTGCTTGTCACCCACGAATGCACGGCCCGCGCGGTGGACGCCGCTATTGCCGCGCTCAGCGCCTCGCCCAGCCTAGTCGGTGCGCCAGTGCGGATGCCGATTTTGGCGCTATAGGGGGTGACGAATGGCAAGCGGTATAGTGCCAGACAGTGACCCACTATACTTTGGGCCTTACTTCGGCGCGATCACCATCAGCATCTGACGCCCTTCGGTGCGCGGATGCGCCTCTATTTTGGCGATGTCGGCAACCTGTTCTGCCGCGCGTTGCAACACCGCGAGGCCCAGTTCAAGGTGCGACATTTCACGCCCGCGAAACCGCATCGTTAATTTGACCTTGTCGCCTTCGCCGATAAAGGCCACGACCTTTTTCATCTTGGTATCGAAATCATGATCGTCGATGTTCGGACGCATCTTAATCTCTTTGATTTCCTGTGTTCTTTGCGATTTGCGCGCAATATTGGCTTTCTTTTGCGCTTCGTATTTGAACTTTCCGACGTCCAGATATTTGCACACTGGCGGATCGGCGTTTGGCGACACTTCAACAAGGTCAAGCCCAAGTTCGCCGGCCGCTTCAATCGCTTCTGCGGTCAACATCACGCCCAGATTCTCGCCTTCATCGTCGATGACGCGGACCTTGGGCACGGTGATAAATTGGTTGAAACGAGGCCCGCTGCGTGACGGGGCGGACGCCATAGGGCGCCGAGTGGTTGGCGGAAGGATAGATCAGACTCCTGTCATCGTTGATATTTGTGCTTCGTAAACGTTTGTGCGTCGCAGGAAAAGGGGCGTTTCACCTATTTGTGCCAAGCTGTTGCGCAAAGGCGTCACTTCATAGCAGCCGCAGCACTGCGGAAACCCCGGCAACAGCCAATATGACCGCAACAAAACTGCGCCATAGCGGCGGTGGAACGCGGCCAAAAGCGAACCCGCCCGCCCAATTGCCGATCAGCATCGGCACGAACAATGCGGCTGCGAGTAGCGCTGTTTGCACGCTTGCAGCGCCCAGCGCAAAGGCGGACAAAGAACCTGCAATCGCTGTTCCAAAGAAAACGAGCATCATCGACGCGCGGGCGACGCGCGGCTCGATGCGTTGGCGCAGGTAGAATGGCACCACGGGCGGCCCAGGCATCGCGGCGAAACCAGTGAGGATACCCGATGCGATTCCCGTCATGCCAATCTCAGCGCGGCTGGGCCGATGCCCATCTGGGCGCATGGGGAGCAGCACCAACACAAACGCGCCGATGGCGACGCCCGCGATAATCAGGCGCGCGGCATCAGGGGGTGTAGCCTGTAACGCAATCAGGCCAAGCGGCGTCGCAGCCATCGCAATCCCCGCAATCGGCAGCGCGGTTGCGCGGTCGCCATCGGCCAAAATGCTGCGCAACCCAACGGGGCCAATCAGCAATTGCAGCAGGATGGCGAGCACCACGGCGCTGCTCGGTTCGATGACCATCCCGAGCAAGGGCACGAGGATGATCGCCATGCCAAATCCGGTCAGACCGCGTATCGCCGCCGCGCCAAAGGTCATGGTGGCCGCCAGCGCAAACGCCGTTACCGATAGACCGCTGGCGGCGAGTAGGCCCGTCAAGCGCGCGCCAGATCGGGCGGGGTGGCCTCAGCGCGGAGCATCGCAATCGCCTCCTCAATGCTCATGATCCGCTGTCCATTGGAACCAAGGGACCGAATGGCCACCGTCCCTTCCGCCGCCTCGCGCCCGCCAACCACCAACAGATGCGGCACTTTGGCAAGGCTATGCTCGCGCACCTTGTAATTGATCGTCTCGTTGCGCAGGTCGCTTTCTACGCGGATACCCGCCGCCTTTAACCGTTCGACGCACGCTGATGCATAGTCATCCGCGTCCGAAACGATGGTCGCGACAACCGCCTGCACCGGGGCCAGCCACACCGGAAAACGCCCCGCATGATGTTCGATGAGGATACCGATGAACCGCTCGAACGTCCCCAAAATCGCACGGTGCAGCATGACCGGCCGGTGGCGCGCGCCGTCTTCGCCGACATAGCTGGCGTCGAGCCGTTCGGGCAGCACGCGGTCGGACTGGATCGTGCCACACTGCCATGTGCGGCCAATCGCGTCGGTCAAATGGAACTCCAGCTTAGGCGCATAAAAGGCCCCCTCACCCGGCAATTCTTCCCAGCCATAGTCGGCCGTCGCGCGGCCCGACTGAACCACCGCGTCGCGCAGCTCGCCCTCGGCCTTGTCCCACATATCCTCGCTGCCGAAGCGGTTTTCGGGGCGGAGCGCGAGCTTGATGGCATAGCTGTCAAAGCCCAGATCCTGGTAAACACGGTCGAGCAGGTCGCAAAATTGCTGAACTTCTTCGACAATCTGGTCCTCGCGGCAGAATATGTGCCCGTCATCCTGCGTGAATTGGCGCACGCGCATGATGCCGTGCAGCGCGCCGTGGGGCTCATTACGGTGGCAACAGCCCATTTCAGCCATACGCAGCGGCAAGTCGCGATAGGACTTAATCCCCTGCCGGAATATCAGGACGTGCGCGGGGCAATTCATCGGTTTCAGCGCCATCCAGTCGGCTTGCGGTGACACCACCGGCCCTTCATCCGCGACATTGGGCACCTCGTCTGGGATGACGAACATATTTTCGCGATATTTGCCCCAATGGCCCGATTGTTCCCACTGCCGCGCGTCCATAATCTGCGGGGTTTTGACCTCGTTGTAACCCGCTCCGTCGATGGCACGGCGCATATAGGCCTCCAGCTGGCGCCAGACCATATAGCCGTTGGGGTGCCAGAATACGCTGCCGTGGGCCTCGCTCTGCAAATGAAACAGGTCCATCTCCGCGCCGATTTTGCGGTGGTCGCGCTTGCCCGCTTCCTCCAGCCGCAACAGATGTGCGTCGAGCTGTTTCTTGGTCAGCCAGCCCGTGCCGTAAATGCGCGACAGTTGCGCATTTTTTTGGTCGCCGCGCCAATAGGCCCCCGACACGCGCATCAGCTTGAACGCCGCCGGATCAAGCTTTCCGGTCGAGGGTAAATGCGGCCCACGGCACATATCCATCCAGTCGTTACCGCTGGAATAGACGCTGAGCTCTTCGCCTTCGGGCAGTTCGGCGGCCCATTCGGCCTTGAATGTCTCGCCATCCGCCGCCCATTTGGCGATCAGATCGGCGCGGCTCCAAACCGAACGCAGCAGCGATTTATCGGCAGCGATGATCCGGCGCATTTCACCTTCGATTAGCGGCAGATCATCCTCGGTAAAGGCACCGCGCGCCGCCGTGGGGGCAAAGTCATAATAGAAACCATCGTCGGTCGATGGGCCAAAGGTGATCTGCGTTCCGGGGAACAGGCTCTGCACCGCTTCGGCCAGAACATGCGCAAAGTCGTGCCGCGCGAGGTCGAGCGCATCGCCCTCGTCGCGCGCCGTCACCAGCGCCAAGGCCGCGTCGCGTTCGAATGGGCGCGATAGGTCGACCAGTTCGCCATCGACGCGCGCGGCAATCGCGGCCTTGGCGAGGCCGGGACCGATCGCCGCCGCAATATCCGCTGGGGTCGTGCCGCGTGACACTTCGCGGACGGAACCATCGGGTAGGGTGATTTGGATTTGGCTATGCTCGTTCATGGCCATGGCCATGGCGGGGAGAGGGGGACGAAGTCAAGTGTGCGGATGCCCCCTACCCTCACAGCCCGCCCGCTGCTATCGCGTAAGGCATGGCACGCAACCACCTCTATCTCGTCGACGGCTCTGGCTATATTTTCCGCGCCTATCACCGCTTGCCGCCGCTGACTAATCCGGCGGGCACCCCCGTTGGCGCGGTCTATGGCTATACCGCGATGCTGTGGAAACTGGCCGATGGGCTGGATAAGGCCGAGGGGCCAACACATCTTGCGGTCATCCTGGATCATAGCGGCAAGTCGTTCCGCAATGATATGTATGCGCAATATAAGGCGCACCGCCCGCCCGCGCCCGAGGATCTGGTCCCGCAATTCCCGCTGATCCGCGATGCCACTCGCGCCTTTTCGCTGCCCTGTATCGAGCTGCAGGGGTTTGAGGCCGACGATTTGATCGCATCCTATACCATGGCCGCCAGTGCGGCGGGGTGGGACGTCACCATCGTTTCCAGCGACAAGGATTTGATGCAGCTCGTCACGCCCAACCCTGTGGCTGGCGAAGCGCATGTCGATATGCTCGACACGATGAAGAACATCCGGCTGGGACGAGAGGCAGTGGTCGAAAAGTTCGGCGTTGGCCCCGAACTGCTCGGCGATGTGCTGGGCCTGATGGGTGATAGCGCCGACAATGTGCCGGGCGTCACCGGCGTCGGGCCAAAGACTGCGGCGAAGTTGATTGTCGAGCATGGCAGTCTGGAAGGTGTGCTGGCCGCCGCACCGACAATGAAGCCGGGCAAGCTGCGCGATAACCTCATCGAACAAGCGGCGATGGCGCGGCTGTCGCGCGAGCTGGTTGAGCTGAAACGCGATTGCCCGCTGCCAGATACGCTGGATTCGCTCAAGCTCGACGGCATTCCAGCCGAGCCGCTGCGTGCCTTTTTGACCGAGCATGGGTTCAAAAGCATGGCGGCGCGGGTTGGCAATGGCGACCAATCCGCCGCGCCGCGTGGGCACGGCATGGGGTCAACCCCGCCGGGTGGATTTGGCGGACGCGCCGATGCAACAGCCTTATTCGCTTCCCCTAGCGCAGGCGCTAGCGCGGCAACGCCCAAGCCCGCACCATCGGGCTCCACCGCGCTGCCCGTGCATCCGCCCATCGACCGGGCGCTGTATGAATGCGTCACAACGCTGGAAGCGCTCGACCGCTGGGTCGCAGAGGCGCGCCGCATCGGCCATGTCGCGGTCGATACCGAAACCGCCAGCCTCGACAGCGTTACGGGCACCTTGGTCGGCGTGTCGCTGTCCACCGCGCCCGGCAATGGCTGTTACATCCCGCTGGGGCACGGCGGCTATGACCTATTGTCCGAAAAGCCAAAGCAGATCGCACTGGCCGATGCGATGGCGCGGCTTGGGCCGCTGTTCGCCGACGATAGCGTGCTCAAAATCGGCCACAATCTGAAATATGACATGGGGGTGCTGGCGCAGCACAGGGTCACCATCGCGCCGATGGATGACACGATGTTGCTGTCGTTCGCGCTCGATGCGGGCGCACATGGCCATGGCCTTGATGAGCTGTCCAAGCTGCATTTGGACCATCAGTGCATCGCGTTCAAAGAAGTGTGCGGTGTCGGCAAAAGCCAGATCAGCTTTGCCGAAGTGCCGCTTGATCGCGCGACGCACTATGCCGCCGAGGATGCAGAGGTCGCGCTTCGCCTATGGCTGCTGTTCAAGCACCGTCTATGGCAGGAGGGCGGCACACGGATTTACGAACAGGTCGACCGCGGCCTGCCCGCCGCCGTCATGGCGATGGAGGGGCGCGGGATTTGCGTGGACCGCGAAGCACTGGCACGGTTGTCCAAGACTTTCGCCGAAGATATGGCGCGGCTGGAACTCGCCATCCATAATGCGGCGGGTGGCCCCTTCACCATCGCCAGCCCCAAGCAATTGGGTGAGATTTTGTTCGATCGGCTCGGCCTGAAAGGCGGGCGCAAGGGCAAATCGGGTGACTGGTCCACCGACGTTGGCGAGCTGGAGCGGTTGGAACGCGACGGGGTTCCGATTGCGCGGATGATATTGGAATGGCGGCAAGTCGCCAAGCTGAAGTCCACTTACTCCGACGCGTTGCAGGAGCAGATTAACGCGAAAACCGGCCGCGTCCACACCAGTTACAGCCTAGTCGGCGCGCAAACGGGGCGACTATCCTCGACCGACCCCAATCTGCAAAATATCCCGATCCGCACCGAGACGGGGCGGCAAATCCGCGAAGCCTTCGTCGCCGCGCCCGGCAATGTGCTGATCGCCGCCGATTATAGCCAGATCGAACTGCGTCTCGCCGCGCACATGGCCGATGTGCCGCAGCTTAAAGAGGCCTTTGCCGAAGGGGCCGACATCCACAGCCGCACCGCGATCGAGCTGTTCGGCGAGAATAACCGCGATACCCGCGCCAAGGCCAAAACCGTCAATTTCGCCATCCTCTATGGCATATCGCGCTGGGGGCTGGCGGGGCGGCTGGAGATTAGTTCGGACGAGGCACAGGCGATTATCGCGCGCTATTTCGAACGCTTCCCCGGCATATCGGACTATATCCGCGAAACGTTGGAGGGAGCGCGCGCCAAGGGCTATACCGAGACGCTGTTCGGGCGCAAGACATGGTTCCCGCGCCTGACCTCCCCCAACCAGACCGAGCGACAAGGGAGCGAGCGCGCCGCGATCAACGCCCCGATACAGGGGACCAGCGCCGACATCATCAAACGGGCGATGGTGCGGATGGACAATGCGCTGGCCGAGGCGGGGCTGGCGGGGGTGCAGATGCTGCTTCAGGTGCACGATGAACTGGTGTTCGAAGCCCCCGAAGCGCTGGCGAATGCCGCCATTCCCGTCATCAAGCGCGTGATGATGGGCGCAGCGCAGCCGGTGGTGAAACTCTCCGTCGCGCTTGACGTCGAGGTCGGTGTAGGGACGAGCTGGGGTGCCGCGCATTAGGCAGCGGGCGGCGGTCCAAAGCGGTTATCGGTCGGTTCGCCCGATTGCACCAACTGGATGAGCAGGATGATATAGCCGACCCATGGCAGCCATGCCGCTGCTTGAATCGCGCCCATATGATTCATAACAGCATTGGGATCCGCCGCCATGATGTCCATCATCCAATAGCCGGTAACCATGCCAGTCGCTTTCCCACCCACCGCCAGCAATACCCACCAGCCAGACCAGTCACGGTCGTGCAGGCGGCGAACGGTCGCGGCGGCCAGCATCAGCAATATCAAAACGCCAAGGCCGATGGTGAACGGCATGATGCCCTGCGTCGCCGCCATGGTTTCGTGCATCATCTGTGCCTGTAGCTGTGCTTGGTCGATTTGGCCCCCTTGCGCTGCGGCGGTTCTGGCAGCGTCAAACCCCGTCTTCATGCTGTTGATGATGAGCGGCAAGGCGAAGGCCAGCCCGGCGATCATTTCCGCCAACAGCAGCGTAATCGTATAAGGCCAATATTGCCCCGGCCGGTCGCGCCCGGTGAAATTGGTCAGGTTGGACAATCCGTGACGGATTGAAGCGGTGATATTGGCCATAGCGGCGTCCCCTTTTGCCTATGCTTATGAGACGCAACTTAACCCCTTGGCCGCGCCTGTCCATAGCTGCCGAGCATCCGCACGCTGTTGCAATGAAACGCCAGTTCGGCGAGCGCCCTGTCCACCGCCGCATCGCCCGGCGCGCCGATGATGTCGGCATAAAATGTGGTCGCGGCAAAGCTGCCGCCGGTTTGATAGCTTTCCAGCTTGGTCATGTTGACGCCATTGGTGGCGAAGCCGCCCAGCGCCTTATACAGCGCGGCAGGGACATTTTTCACCTCGAACACAAATGTCGTCATAACCGGAGCGGACGGCGGCGGGCTGAGCGCGTCCTTGGCCAGGATGACAAAGCGCGTCATATTATGGTCGGCGTCCTCAATCCCCACCTCGTGTAGCGTCAACCCGTAAAGCTGTGCGCTAAGCGGCGGCGCGAGTGCGGCGAGGCCAGCCTCGTCCGAATCGGCGACCCACGCAGCAGCCCCGGCGGTATCGCTATGCGCAATCGGCGCAATGCCGTGCGCGCGCAGCCAGTGGCGGCATTGCCCCAGCGCCTGTGCGTGGCTCATCGCACGGGCTGGCGGTGCCAAATCGCGGCTCATCAAGCCATAGGTGATCCGCAAAAAATGCTCGCCCACAATATGCAGCCCCGATTCGGGGAGCAGAAAGTGGATGTCGGCAACGCGCCCATGCAGCGAGTTTTCTATGGGGATCATCGCGCGGGCCGCCGCGCCGCTTGCTACCGCGTCAATTGCATCCTCGAAACTGTAGCAGGGCAGCGGCAGTGCATCGCCGTCATATTCGCGCACCGCAATGTCGCTGTTCGCACCCGGCGCGCCCTGAAACGCCATTGCCCGCGCGGGGTCAGCCGCAGCACTGGCGGCCATCATATCGACAAGGCGCTGTGCGCAAGGGGAATAGCTGTCCATATGGCCCGCGCGAGTAAAGCAGCAACACCGCTTGCGCAAGCGTCCCCGCGCTATTAAGGGGAGCCGCATATCAGGGGGTCGGTCCGGCACTATGTCGGCCCGCACGAGCAAATGGGTGCAGTGGCTATGGACGATCGCAACAACATCGTGATGGGTTGGGCGCTGGGCGCCGGGATTGTTGCACTGGGGCTGTCCTATATGACGGGCCAATATTTTGACGGCCATGCGCCCGAAACCCCCGGCTATGCGATTGCGGGTGGGGCAACGGGTGCCACCGCTGTTGCCGAGGTGCCGATTGAAACGCTGCTCGCCGCCGCTGATGTCGCCAAGGGCGAAGCGGTGTTCGCGAAATGCGCGGCATGCCACACCGCCAATGCGGGCGGCGCAGCGGGGATTGGCCCCAATTTGCACGGCATCGTCGGCGCGGGCATCGCTTCGCGCGGTTTTGCCTATTCCGACGCGCTGAAAAGTCACGGCGGCACGTGGGATTGGACTAGCCTCAACGCGTGGCTGGCCAACCCGCGCCGCTTTGCCGATGGCACAAAAATGTCCTTTGCCGGCCTGTCCAGCGCCGAGGACCGCGCCAATTTGATGGCCTATCTCAACACACAAGGGTCGAACCTGCCCCTGCCAGCTGCGCCCGCCGCACCTGTGGCGGAGGCGGAGGCGGAGGCGGAGACAGCGCCAGCTGCTGATGCTGCTGCTCCGGTGGCGGCGCATTAAAGTAAAATGATTTAGCCCGGCAAACTCGCGTCATTGCGAGCAAAGCGAAGCAATCCAGAGCGGTGTAACCTACTCGATGGATTGCTTCGTCGCTTATGCTCCTCGCAATGACGAAATTTCCACCACATTATGCTGCGGGCTGTTGCGCCGCCAAAGCGCCCAAGGGGTCGTCTTTCCAGAAATTGGCGATATGCGCCCACGCCTCATCGGCGGTTTCGACAAAGTGGAACAACTCTAGGTCGCGGCGACTGATGACCCCCTCATCGGCCAGTGCCTCGAAATCGACGACGCGGCTCCAAAAATCACGCCCGAACAGCACGATCGGCATCGCCTTCATCTTGCCGGTCTGGATCAGCGTCAGCAGTTCGAACATCTCGTCAAACGTGCCAAACCCGCCAGGGAACACCGCAACCGCGCGCGCGCGCAGCAGGAAATGCATCTTGCGCAGCGCGAAATAGTGAAACTGGAAACTGAGTGAGGGCGTCACATAGACATTGGGCGCCTGTTCGTGCGGCAGGACGATGTTGAGGCCGATCGATTCCGCCCCGCATTCGTGCGCACCGCGATTCGCCGCCTCCATAATCGACGGGCCGCCGCCCGAGGTGACGACGAAATGCCGCCGCCCTTCGCCGTCGCGCGGAACCGCACTGGCGCGCGCGGCAAGCTGCATCGACTGCGCATAATAGCCCGCCTTGGCGCATAGCCGTTCGGCGACGCGTTGTTCTTCGGGTGTTTTGGCGGCGGCCATCAACGCGGAACAATGGTCGGGCTGCGGGATCCGCGCCGAACCATAGATAACCAGCGTAGAGCCGATCTTGGCCTCATCGAGCAGCATTTCGGGTTTGAGCAGTTCGAGCTGAAACCGCACGGGGCGAAGCTCTTCGCGCAGCAGGAACTCGGTATCCTGAAACGCCAGCCGATAGGACGGGCTGTCGGTTTGGGGGGTGGAGAGGTTTTGCGTGGCAAAACGGGCATCGTCGCGCGCATGGTGAAAGCGCGATCCATTGGGTTTTTTATCAGTCATATTTTTCTCGGTAACGACAAAGTCGCCTTAAGTGAACCCACTACATCAGCGGCAAAAACTTTGCTGGGCCATGTCGAGGTGAAAATGATTGGCGTGCGCCGCATTGTAATCGGGGCTGAGCACGGTACCAAAGCGGCGGCACGCAGAGGTGCGGATAAGCCGCAAGAAACGCTGGTCGCGCTCATCGCCGCGCCAGCCATCGAGCACGGTGATGCGGCGGCCATCGGCGAGCACGAACGCCGACACATCGACGGCGTTGGCATAGGCGTGCTGTGATAATCGGCCCGATTGCCCGCCATAAATGTTGCGGCAAGAGTAGCTGCCAAAGGTTTCAACACGGGCAATGTCTTCGCCGTAAACTTGGCGTGCGGCTGGTTTGACTGCATGGCGCACCCAAGCAGCAAAATGACTGCCCAACGAGCAAGTGACGGGGCCGACGTTAGTGGTCGGAGTGCCAATGTCATTAAGCCGCACCGCGCCCCGCGCGCTACAGCCGCCGCCATAGTCCTGATCGGGCAGAGGGGTGAAACGCACGCCAGCTTGGCCCAGTTCGACAAAGCAGGCGCGGGTCGCTTCGCTCGGTGCCGCAAGTGGCGCGTGGCTCGCCGAAGGACGCTCACTTGCCACTGGCGCATCGCGGCGATGGTCGGGTGTGCCGATGCACGCGCTGAGCAGCAGCGCGATGACAAGCGGAGCAAGGCGGGCGAGACGGCGGTCCATCCGCCTCTCTATAATCCGTATGCGTAAAGCGGTGATTAACCGCACTTCCCTTGACAGCCGCGTCTGTGTGCGACAGGGCCGCTGCGGGCCACGCGGTCCCAACGCCGCGCGTGCTCTCTGTAAGGAGAGACTATGATGACGATTGCCAAGCCAGGCACATTGCCTGCACGACCCTATTTCTCTTCCGGTCCCTGCGCCAAGCCGCCGGGCTGGTCCCCCGATAAATTAGCCACTGCTTCGCTCGGCCGTTCGCACCGCGCTAGGATCGGCAAGTCGCGCCTCGGCTACTGCATCGACTTGATGCGCGAGATGCTACGCCTGCCCGACACCCACCGCATCGGCATCGTGCCGGGTAGCGACACTGGCGCGTTCGAAATGGCGATGTGGACCATGCTCGGCGCACGGCCAGTCACAACGCTTGCTTGGGAAAGTTTTGGCGAAGGCTGGGTGACCGACACGACGAAACAGCTCAAGCTCGACCCGACCGTGCTGCGCGCCGACTATGGGCAATTGCCCGATTTGGGCGCGGTCGATTGGAGCCATGATGTCCTGTTCACATGGAATGGCACGACATCGGGCGCGCGCGTCCCGAACGGCGATTGGATCGCCGACGACCGCGTTGGCCTCAGCTTCGCCGACGCGACCAGCGCTGTGTTCGCTTATGACCTGCCGTGGGAGAAAATCGACGTCGCCACGTTCAGCTGGCAAAAAGTGCTGGGCGGCGAAGGCGGGCACGGCGTCCTCATCCTCGGTCCGCGCGCGGTCGAACGGCTGGAAAGCTACACCCCCGCATGGCCGCTGCCCAAAGTCTTTCGCCTGATGGCGAAGGGCAAATTGTCCGAAGGCATCTTCAAGGGCGAGACAATCAACACGCCGTCGATGTTGGCAGTCGAGGACGCGATCTTTGCGCTCGAATGGGCCAAGGGGCTGGGCGGGCTTGACGGCCTGATGGCGCGGTCCAACGCCAACGCCGCCGCGCTCGACGCGATTGTCGCTGAGCGGTCGTGGCTCGGCCATCTGGTTGCCGAACCTGTACAGCGCTCTACCACCAGCGTTTGCCTGACCGTCGCGGGCGCAGACGAAGCGTATATCAAGGCGTTCGCAGCGCTGCTCGAAGCCGAAGGCGCGGCCTATGACATTGCCGGGTATCGCGACGCGCCGCCGGGCCTGCGCATCTGGTGCGGCGCGACCGTCGATACCGCAGACATCGTCGCGCTCGGCCCTTGGCTTGATTGGGCCTGGGCCAGTTTGAAGCATTAACCCCCCATTCGCCACCCTGAACTTGTTTCAGGGTCCATGGATGCTGAAACAAGCTCAGCATGACGAAAGTATTTTCTCCGAAATGTGGAGTATATCATGACCAAACCACGCGTGCTCATATCCGACCAGATGGACCCCAATGCCGAGGCGATTTTCCGTGATCGTGGCTGCGTGGTCGATGTCATCACTGGCAAAACACCCGAAGAGCTTGCGGCTATCATCGGCCAATATGACGGCCTTGCCATCCGTTCCTCGACCAAGGTGACACAGGCCATATTAGACGCAGCGACCAATTTGAAGGTGATTGGACGTGCGGGCATCGGCGTCGACAATGTCGACATTCCGGCCGCATCGGCCAAGGGCGTGGTGGTGATGAACACCCCGTTCGGCAACAGCATCACCACGGCGGAACATGCCATCGCGCTGATGTTCGCGCTCGCCCGCCAATTGCCAGAAGCCGACGCATCGACACAGGCTGGTAAATGGGAAAAGAACCGCTTCATGGGGGTCGAGGTGACGGGCAAGACGCTCGGCCTGATCGGTGCGGGCAATATCGGTTCGATCGTCGCCACCCGCGCGCTGGGGCTGAAGATGAAAGTCATCGCCTATGACCCGTTCCTGACCCCCGAGCGGGCCATTGAAATGGGCGTCGAGAAGGTCGAGATTGACGGGCTGCTGGGCCGCGCCGACTTCATCACGCTGCACACCCCGCTGACCGATCAAACACGCAATATCCTTAGTCGTGAAAACATCGCCAAAACCAAAAAAGGCGTGCGGATCATCAACTGTGCGCGCGGCGGGCTGATCGACGAAGCAGCGCTCAAAGACGCCCTCGACAGCGGCCAGGTTGCGGGCGCGGCGCTCGATGTGTTCCAAGCCGAGCCGGCCAAGGCGTCGCCGCTGTTCGGCACGCCAAACTTTATCTGCACGCCACACCTTGGCGCATCGACCAACGAAGCGCAGGTCAATGTGGCGTTGCAAGTCGCCGAACAAATGGCCGACTATCTGGTCAATGGCGGCGTCACCAATGCGCTCAACATGCCCAGCCTGTCGGCCGAAGAAGCGCCAAAGCTGAGGCCCTATATGGCGCTGGCGGAGCGGTTGGGCAGTCTGGTTGGGCAATTGGCGCACGATAATCTGACCCAGATTTCGATCGAGGTCGAGGGCGCGGCGGCTGCGCTCAACATCAAACCGATGACCGGCGCGGTGCTCGCCGGGTTGATGCGGCGCTATTCGGACACGGTCAACATGGTCAATGCGCCGTTTCTGGCCAAGGAACGCGGGCTGGACGTGCGCGAAATACGCCACGACCGCGAGGGTGATTATCACACATTGCTGCGCGTTACCGTCAATACCGCTGGTGGTGAGCGATCGGTTGCCGGGACATTGTTCGGCAATGCGTCCCCGCGCCTTGTCGAGCTGTTCGGGGTCAAGGTCGAGGCGGACTTGGCGGGCGATATGCTGTATATCGTCAACGAGGACGCGCCGGGTTTCATCGGTCGGCTTGGCTCGACATTGGGCGAAGCAGAGGTCAATATCGGCACATTTCACCTTGGCCGGCAGGAAGCAGGCGGCGTCGCGGTGCTGCTCCTCTCCGTCGATACGCCCGTGCTACCCCCCGTGCTCGACACCATCCGTGCATTGCCCGGCGTCAAGCGGGCGATGGCGCTCAAGTTTTGATGTGCTAAAGGCAAAGCCATGACGAGCAGCCTGCTCCCCACCGGTTTTCGTGACCGCTTGCCACCCGAAGCCGACGCATCGGCGCGGCTGGTGCGGTGCATCCTCGATACCGCTGCCAGCTATGGCTACGAGCGGGTGCAGGCACCACTCGCGGAATATGAGGCGAGCCTGACGGCGGCGCTAGGGACATCGAGCCGCGATCTGCTGCGCTTTGTCGATCCCGTGTCGGGTGAAATGATGGCGGTGCGCAGCGACATTACCGGACAGATCGGGCGGATTGCCCGTGCGCAAATGGCGCATCACCCGCGCCCGGTGCGCCTGTCCTATGGCGGACCGGTCGTCAAACTGCGCGCCACCCAATTGCGGCCAGAACGCGAGATGATGCAGGTCGGCGCAGAGCTGATCGGGCTGGACAGCGTCGCGGCGGCCATAGAGGTCATCGCCGTCGCGATTGCGGCGCTGAAAGCAGCGGGCGTCACCGCGATCACCATCGACCTGACCATGCCCGACTGCATCGACACACTGGCCCCGATGGGTGATCTTGATGCGATCAAGGCAGCGCTCGATGCTAAGGATGTCGCCGCTGTGCCACCGTCGCTCGCGCCGCTGATTGCCGCTGCGGGCCCGGCCGATGAGGCTGTTGCGCGATTGAAAGCGTTCGACATTGACGGCAAATTGGCCAGCCGCATATCGGCGCTGGAAGCAATCATCGCCGCCCTGCCCGCCGACGTGACGGTCACGCTCGACCCCACCGAACGGCATGGCTTTGAATATCAGACATGGCTGGGTTTTTCTTTATTCTGTGCAGCGGCGTCGGGCGAAATTGGGCGCGGCGGCAGCTATCGCATCGGCGGGGAACCAGCCGTCGGCTTTTCCGCTTTTATCGACCCGTTGATCGACGCAGGGCTAAACCAAAGCGAACGGCGACGGCTGTTCCTGCCTATGGGCACTTCCCCAGTGGCTGGAACAGCGCTGCGCAATGCGGGCTGGGTGACGGTGGCGGCGCTGACCGATAGTGACAGCGCAGAGGCGCAAATCTGCACACATATATACCGCGACGGAACGCCCGTCGCCATCAATAAGGCTGGTTGAATATGGGCAATGTCGCAGTAATCGGGGCGCAATGGGGCGACGAGGGCAAGGGCAAGATTGTCGACTGGCTGGCCAGTCGCGCCGACGCGGTTGTGCGCTTTCAGGGTGGGCATAATGCCGGGCACACCTTGGTCGTTGGCGATCAGGTGTATAAATTGTCGCTGCTCCCCTCCGGCATCGTCACCGGGACGCTGTCGATCATCGGCAATGGTGTTGTCCTCGACCCATGGGCGCTGCGCGATGAAATCAGCAGATTGCGCGCGCAGGGCGTCGTCATCAATGCCGATAATTTTGCGATTGCCGACAATTGCCCGCTCATCCTCCCCTTTCACCGCGACCTTGATGCCTTGCGCGAAACGGCGGCGGGCAGCGGCAAGATCGGCACCACCGGACGCGGCATCGGCCCTGCCTATGAAGACAAGGTTGGACGACGCGCGATCCGCGTGTGCGACCTTGCCCATCTCGACAAGCTAGACCCACAGCTTGACCGGCTATGCGCGCACCATGATGCGTTGCGCGCGGGGTTTGGCGAACCGCCGATTGATCGTGCGCGGTTGATTGCGGACCTGTCCGAAATCGCCGACTATGTGCTCGAATATGCACAGCCCGTATGGAAGCGCCTCAAAAAAGTGCGCAAAGCGGGCGCGAAAATTTTGTTCGAGGGGGCGCAGGGCGTGCTGCTCGACATCGATCATGGCACCTATCCATTCGTCACCAGCAGCAACACCGTCAGCGGCACGGCCGCGAGCGGATCGGGCCTTGGTCCCGGCGCTATCGGCTTTGTGCTGGGCATCGCCAAAGCCTATACCACCCGCGTTGGCAGCGGCCCCTTTCCCACCGAGTTGGATGACGAGGTAGGCCAAGCGCTGGGCGAGCGGGGGCACGAGTTTGGCACCGTTACCGGGCGCAAGCGGCGGTGCGGCTGGTTCGACGCGGTGCTGGTGCGCCAAGCGTGCGCGGTCGCTGGGATAACCGGTATCGCGCTGACCAAGGTTGACGTGCTCGACGGGTTCGAGACAATCCGCATCTGCACAGGATATCGCCTGAACGGTAAAATCCTCGATTATTTCCCCGCCCACGCGGCGGACCAAGCGGCGGTCGAACCGATTTACGAGGACATGCCCGGCTGGCAGGAGACGACCGCCAGTGCACGCAGCTATGCCGATTTACCCGCCCAAGCGATTAAATATATCAGCCGCGTGCAGGAGCTTATCGAAACGCCGATTGCGCTGGTTTCGACCAGCCCGCAGCGCGAAGACACCATCCTGATCCGCGATCCGTTTAGCGATTAGGGGCTAGAGTCTGTTCGCTTCAGATTGAATCGATACAGACTCTCTTTTTACCAGTTTTCCGCCTTTTCGCAGGCCGTCAGATGTTTCCATCTGACTTGAAAAGGCTCTAGCCGCCGCAAATATTGCTCCTTCTGGGCCATTGTAACGAAACAGCCGCATTCCCGACCTAGGGGGGCGAATGACTATTGGGCAAGTAACCGGGTTGCTGGCGCGCGCGCGCGCAGACAACGAAACATCGCGTTCGATCACAGACCAAGCAGCGGTGATCGCATTTGGCGCACTGCAATGGCCTTGGCTGCTGCGTAGCCTGTTCGGGGGTAGCAAGGCGGACAAAGTCGCGCTGCTTGAGCGCATCGGATTGCCGGCAGAGGCGTTGCCGAACCTTGGCAGCTGGAAAGCCGACACCGCGTTGCTGACCACCATCGTCGATGCGATTGAAACGCTGCGACCATCGAATGTGGTTGAGCTTGGATGCGGTGTCACCACGCTTGTCGCGGCAAAAGCGTTGCAACTATTTGGTGACGGTCATTTGACCAGTGTCGACCAGCATGCTGACTTTGCGCAGGGCACGGGCGAGTGGCTCAAGAAATATGGACTGCGGGCCAGTGTGCGGCATGCCCCGCTCGGCCCACCGCCGCCCGGGTGGCCCGGCCAATGGTATCAGCTGGACGAAATGCCCCAAGTGATTGATCTGTTGGTCATCGATGGCCCACCATGGGCCGTTCACCCGTTTGTCCGCAGCGCAGCGGAAACGTTGTTCGACAGAATTCCTGTTGGCGGCTGTGTGCTGCTCGACGATGCAGCAAGGCCTGGCGAACGGATCGTTGCACGCCAATGGCACAAAAATTGGCCGGGCTTTGAGTTCCGGCTCGATACCAACGGCACCAAGGGCACGCTGATCGGCGTAAGACGCCGCTAGAGCGTGATGACATACCATTGTACCGCTTTGTCATTGCGAGCAGCCGCAGGCTGCGCGGCAATCCAGCTTTATCGCCAGCCTTCTGGATTGCTTCGTCGCTGCACTCCTCGCAATGACGATTCAATGTAATGTCATCACGCTCTAATTGCGTTGAGGGCTTTACTTTGCAGGGGATGGTGGCAGGTTAGTCGCCATGAAAACTCCAGCGCTCATGTTCGCCTGTGCTATGGCCTTTGCCAGCACCATCGCAGCCGCCAACACGCCGGTTCCACCGACCGCGCGATTGAACGGGATGGACATCACCGCACTACAAGACGGGCTGGCTCTTGGCGGCCTGACTAGCGAAGAAATCGTGCGCCTCTATATCGCGCGGATGCACGCCATCGACGACGCAGGGCCAGCCATCAATGCGGTGGTCGCACTCTATCCTGATGCGCTGGCTGTAGCCCGCGCGCTCGACGCCGAACGTGCGGCGGGGCATGTACGCGGCCCGCTCCACGGCATCCCCATCCTCATCAAGGATAATATCGAAGCCGATGGACCTCTTCCCACCACCGCTGGGTCATTAGCGTTGGCGGATAATGTGACTGGGCGGGATTCGCCGCTGGTTGCACGGTTGCGCGGTGCAGGGGCTATCATTCTTGGCCGCACCAATTTGAGCGAATGGGCCAATTTCCGCTCAAATAGCTCGACGAGCGGCTGGAGCGCGATGGGGGGACTAACGCGCAACCCGCATAGCCTCGATCGCACCGCCTGTGGTTCGTCATCGGGCAGCGGCGCAGCGGTTGCCGCAAGCCTTGCCGCCGCCGCCATCGGCACCGAGACCGACGGATCGATCATCTGCCCCGCTGGCACCAATGGCATTGTCGGGTTCAAACCGACGCTGGGCCTCGTCAGCCGCCGTTACATCATACCGATCAGCCATAGTCAGGATACGGCCGGGCCGATGACGCATAATGTCCGCGACGCTGCGCTCATCCTGTCGATCATTGCGGGGAGTGACCCGCAGGACGCGGCGACGGCGGAGGCTGATGCGCGGCGTAGCGACTATGCTGCAGCGCTGTCCACTCACGGCCTACACGGACAACGCATCGGCGTGCTGCGCGACAGGGTAGGAAGCAACCCTGCCATATTGGCGCTGCTCGACCAAGCGGTTGCGGTGCTGCGTGCACAAGGCGCAACCATCGTCGATATTGCCGACAGCGGCATAGACAATGATGCGATTGGTGAGGCCGAATTTGCGGTGCTGCTGACCGAGTTTAAGGCTGATCTCAACGCCTATCTGGCGGGACTGCCGTATCGAACCCCGCGCACACCCGGCACTTTGGCCGAGCTTATCGCCTTTAACCGCGCCGAGCCACGGGAGATGCAATGGTTCGGACAAGAGACATTCGAGCGCGCCGAAGCGACGACAGGCACTGACGCTGAGGCATACCGCACTGCGCTCGCCAGCGCGCAAAGGCTGGCGGGCGCTGAAGGAATCGACCGCCTGCGCCGCGACAATCATGTCGATTTGTTGCTCGGCGTCACCAACGGCCCCGCATGGGCCATCGACCTCGTCAATGGCGACAATTATGGCGGGCCGGGATCGGCGACCCTCCCGGCAGTCGCTGGATACCCACATTTAACGTTGCCGATGGGGGCCATTCACGGCCTGCCTATCGGACTTAGTTTTATCGGGACGCGGTGGGACGATGCGCGGGTGCTTAATGCGGGTTATGCTTATGAACAGGCTAGTCACGCGATGGTTCGGCCGACCTATCAAACGGCGATTGCCCCCTAACCCACCTGACCCCCAGCCTGATGCCCAGGCGTATTAACGCCCATTGAAGCGAGGTAGCGTTTCACGTTGCGCGCGGCTTGGCGCAGCCGCTGTTCGTTCTCGACCATCGCGATGCGAACGAACCCCTCGCCTTCCTCGCCATAGCCGACCCCAGCCGCGACCGCGACGCCCGCGTGGGTTAGCAGTTGCTTGGAAAACTCCAAGCTGCCCAGATGCGCGAGCGCAGGCGGCATCGGTGCCCAAGCGAACATGCTGGCGCGCGGTGGCGGAATGTCCCATCCGGCGCGGCCAAAACTTTCGACCAGAACGTCGCGGCGCTTGTGATAGAGCAATCTGTTTTGCTCGACGATGTCCTGCGGGCCATTGAGTGCGGCACAGGCCGCCGCCTGAATCGGCGTGAAGGCGCCATAATCGAGATAGGATTTCACCCGCGTCATTGCCGCGATCAATTGCCTGTTGCCGACCGCAAAACCAATCCGCCACCCAGCCATCGAATAGGTTTTGGACAGCGAGGTAAACTCTACCGCCACTTCCATTGCCCCCTTCACCTGAAGGATAGAGGGGGTCGGCTTGCCGTCAAAATACAGCTCGGAATAGGCAAGGTCAGATATAATCCAAACCTTATTGTCCTTTGCCCACGCAACCAGCCGTTCGTAAAAGGCTAGATCGACCGTCTCCGCCGTCGGATTGGACGGATAATTGACGACGAGGATCGACGGGCGCGGCACAGTGAAGGCCATTGCGCGGTCAAGTGCCTCGAAATACTGCTCGTCGGGCGTGGTCGGCACGCTGCGGATCGTCGCCCCGGCGATGATAAAGCCAAAAGTGTGGATGGGGTAGCTGGGGTTGGGCGCAAGCACGACATCGCCCGGCGCGGTGATCGCGGTGGCAAGGCTGGCCAGCCCCTCTTTTGACCCCATCGTCACCACGACTTCGCTCTCTGGATCGACATCAACGCCAAAACGGCGGCCATAATAATTGGCCTGTGCTTTGCGAAGTCCCGGTATGCCGCGCGACGCCGAATAGCCGTGCGCGTCAGGTTTGCGCGCGACTTCGCACAATTTCTCAATCACGTGCGGCGGCGGCGGCAAATCGGGATTGCCCATGCCAAGGTCGATTATGTCCTCGCCCCCCGCCCGCGCGGCGGCCCGCATCGCGTTGACTTCGGCGATGACATAGGGCGGCAGACGCTTGATACGGTAGAACTCTTCGGACATGGACGCTTTCACAATCGGTGCTAAATGGAGTGACGAGAGTCCGCTTATAGTGCGAATGTCCAAATGAGGGAATGACCGATGTCCGACGAACCCTATAAAATATGGCAATGCCTCAATTGCGGCTATGTTTATGACGAGGAGGAGGGCGATGCAGATGAAGGCTTAGCCCCCGGCACCCGCTGGGCCGACATCCCCGACACGTGGATTTGCCCGCAGTGCGGATCGGGCAAAATGGATTTCGAGATGGCGCAGGTGTGAGCGCGATCACGCACCTTGTCTGTTCTGTCCAATACAAATGGCCCGCTAATATGGCTAAGCTTGGGTTCAGCTAGACATGGCAAAATAGACGAATGTCCTGAGGGGGGTATAGTGATGAAGCGTTACTTATTGGCCGGAGCAGCGCTCCTTGCCCTCTCCACAGGGGCAATGGCACAGCAACAGGTGCGTATCGGACAAACGGTCAATGGCGATTTGCGCGAAGGCGATACGCAGCTGTCGTCGGGTGAACTGACAGACACATATGAGCTTGTTGGCCGCGCTGGGCAGGTTGTGACGGTCCGCATGACATCCCCCGCCTTCGACCCTTACCTGATGATGCGCGGCCCCGACGGTTTCACAGAGGACAATGATGACGTTAGTCAAGGCGTGCGCGATGCCGAACTGGTTATCACGCTCCCCGCCAATGGGCGTTACCGCATCATCGCCACCAGTTTCGCCAAGGGTGAGAGCGGGCGCTACACACTGGCAATTACCGGGGCGAACACAGGAACGCCAGCCGCATCGGTGCCTTCGGCGGCCGCGACCATCAGCCCGGGGATGCGCGTTAATGGCGAATTGGCGCGCGGCGACCGACAGCTATCGTCGGGCGAGTTTGCCGATCATTATACGCTCGAAGGACGCGCTGGCCAACATATCGAGCTGCGGCTGGAATCGGGCGCATTCGACCCATTCGTCCAAATCAATGGTCCTGGTAATTTTACCGAAGCCAATGATGATGACCCGTCGGGCGGGCGAGGCAGCCGCCTTGGCGTGACATTGCCCGCCGATGGCCGCTATTCGGTGATGGTCACCAGCTACGCCGCGAATGAAGTGGGGGCTTATACACTGCGCGTTGGCGATGCCGAGGTTACCGAAGCAATGCGTGAGCCAGAGCGCCCCCGCACTGGCGCGCCGATATCGACACGCCCAGCCGCTGCGGGAACATCGCGGTTGACCATAGGGGAAAATACGACCGGGCAGTTGGCACGCGGCGACGAGCAATTGAGCGGCGACGGCGAATATGTCGATACCTATCACTTTACGGGGACACGCGGGCAGCGTGTGGCCATCGACGCGATATCAACGGCGTTCGACACCTATTTGATGCTGCAACCACCCGAAGGGGCGCAAATCGACAATGACGATGGTCCCAGCGGCACCAACGCGCGGATTGACCAGGTTTTGCCCGCCGACGGCGAATATCGCGTTCTTGTAACATCCTTCCGCGCCGGGGAAACGGGTGATTATCAGCTTAGCATTGCACCCAGCGAAGGGTCGGCGCGCATTGCCTCTGTGCTGGGCGGACAGCGCGTGTTTGCGTTGATGGTCGGCGTATCCGACTATGGCGATACCGCCAATAACCTGCCCAATACCGACGAAGATGCCCGCAAACTGGCGGACGCACTGCGCCGTGCGGGGGTGCTCAACCCCGCCAGCATCGTGCTGACCAATGCCGAAGGGACGCGCGATGGCGTGCGCAGTGCCTTTGCCCGCGTCGCAGCTCAGGCTGGACCGGACGACATGTTCCTGTTTTTCTATTCCGGACACGGCAATCAGGTGGATATAACAGCTTCGTCAGCCACTGAACCCGATGCCCGCGACGAAGAAATCACGCTCCGCGATGGCGGGCTGAGCGACGATGAGCTGGCGGGATTGTTTGGAACATTGCGCACACGATTGTCGCTCGCGGTGCTCGACAGCTGCTATTCGGGCGGGTTTGCCCGCGACATCGTCAACCGCCCCGGTGTGATGGGCATCTTCAGTTCCGAAGAAGACCTGACCAGCCTGGTCGCCGAAAAGTTCGAAGCCGGTGGCTATCTGTCCTACTTCATCCGCAGTGCATTATCGGGCGATGCCGACGACAATGGCGACCGCATTGTTTCTGCTGGCGAACTGGCGACCTATTTACGCACCAATTTCAATTCGCCTGCGGTCGGCCCGCTGGAAGCCGAAACCACCGACGGCCAGCGTAATTACCAGAATCTGGTGATCGAGCGCGGCGGGGTTCAGGTCGATGATGTCATTGTCCGACTTGGCGCGGGTGACAATAGGGAGCGAAGCGAGCGAACGAACAGCGCGCCCGCGATCAACGCTGACCTAGGTAAAATGCTGCTTAGAAGCGCAGTGAAGCCGTAGCCCCGCTGGCAAAGTTCGCGCTCGCCGCCGAAAGCCCGGTGGCCGCATAGACTTGCAAGCGCACGGCGCGCGACAGGCGAAAGCTCGCCCAGCCGGTGACTTCGCTGATTGTGCCGCCGCTAGCGCGCGTCGATTGCGACCAGCCGTAGTCGGCGCCCAGTCGCAGCCATGGCGAAGCAGACGCACTGAAACCCGTCGCCAGACCCCATACGTCGCGGCGGTTCGATGTGGCGGAATTGCCGATGAAGCGCCGCCGTCCGCTGATGTAATAACCCATAGCGCCATCGTCATAGCCAAGTTCGAGTCCACCCGAATAATCAACCTCGCCGCTGCCCAGCCGCTTGACCGTCGATGCCGTGGGCAATTTGATGCGGCCGTTGGCGTCGATGTAGAAATTGCTGCCGAGCGGCAATGAATAGGTCGCTGTGACCGCCACATCGCCAATGCTGCCGCGCGATTGCATGGCCGGGGTAAGTGGTGTCCCGCCGGTTTCGGGCGCATCATCCTCATCGCCGTCACCGTCGCCTCCATCCGAACCGCCGCCTTGCGGCGTGTCGAGCAGCGACCCCGGGCCGTTGACATGCACATAGGGCACCGAAAGTTTGAAGCTGAATCCGCCGCTGCGATACCGCAGCGAAACGGGAACCGAAACGACATCGGTGTTGCCGACCAGACTGTCATAGTCGCCGGTGGAATAATTGACGCCAAGGCTGAGCCGCCATGCGTTGCTCGGCTGGTGCTGTGACGTTTCTGGTGCAGGATCAATCTGTTGCGCATGACATAATGTGGGGACAGAAGATGCCAGCCCGGAAATTACCAAGAAACGCACAAAAACCGACATCTAACACCCTCACACCCATCATCAAAGTGGCGCGAAGCCTAGTGTCCTATCAGAATATAAGCAATGCCTGATGGTCAATCGGCGATTAACGAACTCGCCAACCGGAGGCGATTAACGCGCGCTCCTGTGTGGCATCCAGCGGGTCACCGCCGCGCAGCCGCGCATAGGCTGTGTCGATTGCAGCGGGGGCATCGCCCGAGGCGGCAACAATAGCCGTCGCATCGGGAGCAGACGCCGTTTGGACCTCTGCTTCGCTCGTCCAACGGCGTTCAGCGCGGCACGCAATCCCGACCGCAGCATTCGCCCCCTCGATGCGATATTCACGGCAAAAACGGCCATCGCTGGCGGCAAAGCTTAATATGGGAACCACCGTCCCATCGCCAATAGGCGTGCTTTGGCCCATTGCATTCTGTTGCATCGCAACCTGAAATGCGGGGTCTTTGGAATATCCCGGGGTCGCGGTCATCATCTTTATCGAGACGGTCAGCGCCAGCGCAGCGGCTATCGCACCACCCGCAATCCAGCGTGGTTTGACCCCGCGCCCAGAGGCGGCGGCGGGCGGCGCGTGCACCACGCGTTCGGCCCGCGCGGCTGCAAAATCTATGATGCGCGCCGATGGTGCAACAGAATCGCCGCTAAGGCCAAGGCGTTCCAGCAGCGCCGCATCAACAGGTCGTTCGGCAATCACCGCCCGCAATGCCGCATCATTGGCGCGCCACTGCGCAACCTGTGCCGCTAATTCGGGTTGTTGCTCCAGCTCCGCTTCAAAGCGGGCGCGCGCTGCGCTATCCATTTCGCCGTCAATATAAAGGGCGATCTGCGTTTCACTTTGTTCGCTCATCATTTCGCTCCAGCGCCGTGCATTTTGGCGCAGATGGCGGCGCGCGCACGCGCCAGTCGGCTCATTACCGATCCAATGGGAATATCGAGCAGCTCCGCCGCTTCGCGGTAAGAACGCCCGTCTATGACAATCAATGCCATCACCGCCTTATGCTCCCGCGACAAGGTATCAAAGGCATGCCCAACGGCCGCAAGATCCGACCGCCCTTCGACAATTTGTCGGCCATCCTCGCCCATGATGTCGGCAATCGCATCGAGATCGACGACGGTGCCGCGCACTTTGCGGCTGCGCGCCATATCGATGGAAAGGTTGCGCGCGATGCGAAACAACCAGCTGTCGAGCCGTGTTCCGTCCTGCCATTGTTCGGCATGAACCATGGCGCGCTCAACCGTCGCTTGTAACAAATCATCCCCAGCGTCGGCATTGCCCGCAAGGCCAGCACAGAAGCGGCGCAGACGCGGGATTTCCGCAACGAGCTGTTCCTGAATCCGTGCATGGGGCATTCCTAGGCGTATCGACACTATTGTCTCCTGCTGCAACGTGCGGCCGCTTCGCTTATTCCGAACGGTTAATATGGTGTTTCCCAATTTGGGTCATTTGGAATATTCGCACCATCTTGTCGTTTTCCTGTAATAGAGCGTCACGGGCCTGCATAGGCCGTAAGTTGACGCAGGTCGGAGTCAGGTTTTTGAAACGCAATCACTGGGTCATGTCTGCGCTGGGAGTGCTGTTTTTCACGCTATCCCCGATGGCGCAGGCGGTGGCCGAACCAGAAGACCCGGCTGGCGACACATCCGACCGTGACGATGCCCATGAGGATCATGAGAGCGAGGAGCGTGAGAGCGAAGAGCATGATGAATCGAGCGAAAATCATGATGACGAAGATCATGATCGCGGATCGTCGGAATCTCTCCGTGATCTGACCGACGATGAACACCCCGATTATGACGACGACCGTTTTCCAGTGGTCCGCGATGAGGTCATCGGTCTGGATTTGAGCGAGAGCGGCCTTACCGCCGCCACGACGCGCGGTTTTCGCGTCATCGACACTATGCGGCTGTCGACATTGCACAGCAGCGTCACCAGATTATCGGTGCCGCCTGGCATGCGGCTTGGCGAAGCCGCTGCCTTGTTGCGCCAAGTTGACCCGCATGCCACGGTGGCGCTGTCGCATTATTATGGCACGCCAGCCAGCGGACGGCAGAACGCGCGGCGCACGCGCATCACCCCGAACACGCAGCCGCCGCAACGTATCATCCCGCGTCTGCGCATCGGCATGATCGACAGCGGCGTTGACCAACACCCGATGTTGGACCGGACCGCCATCACGCGCGCCCAGTTCGGCAACGCCGCCGAAGACCCGTCGGGGCATGGGACAGCGGTGGCGTCCGTGCTGGCCAGTGACGGAGCAACAGAAATTTTGGCGGCTAATGTGTTTCGCGGCGGCGGTGGGCGGCAATTTACAACGCCAGACGCCATCATTCGCGGGCTTGGCTGGTTGATCAACCACCGGGTTCCGGTCATCAACATTTCACTGGCGGGCCCGCGCAACGCGGTGCTCGATGCGCTGTTTGCCCGCGCATTGGCCAATGGCCATGTCATCGTTGCGGCGGCCGGCAATGGCGGCCCCAGCGCCCCGCCCGCTTACCCAGCGGCGCTTGACGGAGTGGTCGCTGTTACCGCCGTCGATGCACAACACCACATCTATCGCTATGCTAATCGCGGCGATTATGTGCGGGTGTCGGCCATTGGGGTTGCCGTGCCTACTGCTGCCCCCGGCGGTATGCAGGCCATGCAAAGCGGTACCAGTTTTGCCGCGCCGCACATTGCCGCCAGACTTGCCCGCTGCGCGACGCGCATTACCACCAGCAATAGCCATTGCATCACGGCTATGGAGCGCACAGCTATCGACCTTGGCGTACCGGGCCGTGACCCCATCTATGGGCTGGGCTTGATCCGATAGGCTTGCTAGGGTCGCCCAAATATTGCTTGGAGCCACCACCGCATGCGCCACTTTATTATCCTGTTGCTTAGCCTGATCGCCGCCGGATGCGTGGCCCCGCAAACGTCGATGGCACCCCCTGCGCGCATGGTCGCACCCGTCCTTGCCAGCGAAGATGCGCGCGACCCCTATAGCTATGCCGAGCCCCATATTGCGCGGGTGACGCATGTGTCGCTCGACCTCGCGCTCGATTTTGAGGCGCATCAGGTGACAGGGACGGCAACGCTCGATGTCGCTGCGGCGTCAGCTGTTGATAGGGTGATACTCGACGGCAATGGCCTCCTCATCGGGTCCATAACTGATGCATCGGGGGCAATTCTGCCATTCACCATTGGCGCACATGATGCAGCGAAGGGTGAAGCCATAACCGTCACTATGGGTGCCGCTCGACGCATCGTTGTCCGTTATTCTTCGAACGCAGGGGCGGAGGCATTGCAGTGGCTGACCCTTGCACAAACGGCAGGCGGCCAGCACCCGTTCCTGTTCAGTCAGGGGCAGCCTATCCTCAACCGCACATGGATACCGACACAGGACAGCCCCGGCATCCGTCAGACGTGGGACGCGCGGATTACAGCGCCAACCCCGCTGATGGTGGTGATGTCGGGCGATCGATTGACCCCGCAGGGCGAGCCAGCAGGCTCTGGCCGCCGCGCCTTTCGTTTCCGCATGGACAAGCCCGTCGCTCCCTATCTGATCGCAATCGCGGCGGGCGACATCGTGTTCCGCGACCTAGGGCCGCGAACCGGTGTATGGGCTGAACCAGCGATGATCGAACGCGCGGCCGCTGAACTGACCGACACCGAACGCATGGTCGAAGCAGCAGAAGCGCTCTACGGCCCCTATCGTTGGGGGCGCTACGACGTCATCGTCCTGCCGCCCAGCTTTCCCTTTGGCGGCATGGAAAACCCGACGCTGACCTTTCTAACGCCGACGTTCATTGCGGGTGACAAAAGCTTGGTCGGGCTGGTCGCGCACGAACTGGCACACAGCTGGTCGGGTAACCTCGTCACCAATGCCAATTGGTCAGACTCATGGTTGAACGAAGGGGTCACCAGCTATTTTGAAAATCGGATCATGGAGTCGCTTTATGGCCGCGCGCGGGCGAGCCAAGAAGCGGCGCTAAGCTTTGCCGACATGGAAGAAGCGCTCACCGAAAATGGCGAGGGCGCGGCGATTTCCAGCCTGCACCTGAGCGGCAACGCGGCGGACCCCAATGGTGGGTCGGGCGGTATCATTTACGACAAAGGCGCGGCTTTCCTGCGGTCGATGGAGCATATCGTCGGTCGGGATCGCTGGGATGCGTGGCTGCGCTCATGGTTCGACCGCCATGCCTTCCAGCCCGCGACATCGGCGATGTTGGTCGCCGACATCCGCGAACATCTGGTGCGCGGTGACGCGGCGTTAGAGGCGCGGATGATGCTCGATCAATGGGTGTATCAACCTGCACTGCCCAGCAATGTTGTGCACCCCGACCCAGCCGCCTTTGCCGGGGTCGATGCCGCCGTCGCTGCATTTGCTGCGGGCGGAGCGCCAGGTGCGGCGGCATGGGGCGGGTGGACCACCGCCGAACGGCTGCGCTACATCAATAGCCTCCCGCGCGCATTGGACGGGACTATGCTCGCCGATCTTGACCATCATCTGGATCTATCGGCGGCGACCAATAACGAAATACTGTTTGCGTGGCTCAACCTTGCGCTCGCCAACCGCTATGAACCTGCCGTGCCGGTGGCCGACGCCTTCCTTGGCCGTGTCGGACGGCGCAAGTTCGTGCTGCCGCTGTTTCGGACGCTGATGGGCCAAGACGAATGGGGCGAACCGATCGCGCGGCGCATCTATGCCCGCACGCGCTCCGGCTATCACGCTGTCACCACGGTCGCGGTTGACCGTGTGATGGGGCAGTGAAGCGCAGTGCCATTAAGAGGGCCCGCTCCCTAACTCTTTCGCTGATGCCTCAGCTGCTCCAGTTCCTCCATCCGTGGCCGCGCCGTTTCCCAAAGTAGCTTGGTCGTTGCAGCAATGATCATTTCAACCAACCCAAGCATCGCCACAGTCGAATCCCATTCGGACGGAGCATTGGTCCAAATGGGAAAGCTAATCCTAGCAAAGCGCGCAATCGGGGAAAGCCATTGATCGGTAAATAGGATGATGGTGACATCACGCGCCGCCGCCGCCTCCGCTAGCGCAGTAACATTTTCCTGATAGCGACGTATGTCAAAACAGATCAGCACATCATTGCGGTCAAAGTCGATAATTTGATCGCGCCATGCGGTCTGCGCAGAATCGATGCACGCCACATGCGGCCGCAATATACGCAGGTGACGGACAAGATAGATCGCAAAAGCTTCGGTAAGCCGACCCCCCACAGCGTGGATGCGCTTTTTCGGGTTGGAAAGTAAGGCGATGGCCGACGCGAAATCAGCGTCAGAAATGGCATCGAAACTTGTTTGGACATTGGCGGCCAATGCTGCACCGAAATCATGCAAACTTGACCGTTCGCTAGTGTCGGGCGGGTTCATACTCGCCTTTGCCAGTGGAGACTGCATTTGCTCGGCCAGCTCGCCTTTGAGCCGACGCTGGAAATCGCGATAACTGGCAAACCCCAACTGCGTGACCAGCCGCAAGATCGTCGGTGCCGAAACACCAGCACGCTGGGCGAACTCTCCCGTCGTCAAAAGCCCGGTATAAGGATAATCATAAAGCAGCGCCTGTGCCGCGCGCCGTTCACTTGGCCGCAGCCGATCGCGCGCGCTTTTCACCTGCTGGGCAATGGTCAGCGATGCGGCCTCCTGCCCGGCAATTTCATCTGGCATGCTGTTTTTCCGTCTTTAGCCCTTGACTCACGTCCAGTTATGTAATGAATATTCCAAAGTTGGCAATTCCAGAGTCTCTTGTAATATTTGTAACAATGATTGGTAAGCACAAAAAACCATGAGTGCGATGCGAGAAATGCACCTATGAGGGCCATCCGCCATATGTTGGCATTGCCTGAAAGACGGCGTGTGACCGGTGATGGCTCGATTCTCCTGCTTTGCGACCATGCCAGCAATATCATTCCAGAAAATCTCAACGCGCTCGGACTAGGCAAAAACAGCCTCGACGAACATTTTGCTTGGGATGTGGGTGCCGCTGGTGTCACGCGCCATTTGTCGGACATGATGGACTGCCCCGCACTTTTGACCACGGCATCTCGGTTATTGATCGATTGCAACCGCGATCCGGCGGATTGGGATTCCATCGTGGAACGCGGAGAAGAAACACCAGTCCCCGGCAATATCGGCCTGACCGAGGCCGAGCGAACCGAGCGCATCGCCGCCTATCACGCGCCCTACCACGACTATATTGATGCGGCGCGCATTGCGCACGTCCCGTCGATCCAAGCGATGGTGTCGATCCACAGTTTTGTGCCAATTTATCACGGTAGGCAGCGCCCATGGCACATTGGGTTGATCCATAATCGCGACCATCGGCTAGCCGAAAGTCTTGCCCGGCAACTGCGCGCGGATGATGGCTTGGTCATCGGTGACAATGAACCCTATGCGCCCAGTGACCGCGTATATTATACATTGTGGCGCCATGCCGAAGCACACGGCCTGCCTTCAGTGATGATCGAAATTCGCAACGACCTGATCGCGACCGGGGCCGGGCAACTAGACTGGGCTAGTCGGCTCGCGCCAATGCTGTTGAATGCACTAAATGACCAAGTGGCAAGAAAAGCCGCTTAGTAGGATGGCCGCCACGCACCGCGTGGTGGTCGATGTAGTTGGGACCAAGAAGGGGGAGTAAAATGTCAAATCCGGATGATATGCTTCACGCCGATGACGTGAAGACACTGCATAATATGGGCTATGCTCAGGAATTATCGAGGCGAATGGGACATTTTTCCAATTTCGCGATTTCTTTTTCAATCATCTGCATATTGTCGGGCGGCATCAACTCGCTCGGGCAGGGGACAAGCGGTGCCGGTGGCGCGGCATTGGGTCTGGGCTGGATTGTCGGCGGCCTGGCTGCGCTCATGTTCGCATTGGGCATGGCACAGCTTTCCTCGGCTTTCCCGACGGCTGGCGGACTTTATCATTGGAGCTCCATCCTTGGCGGCCGTTTCTGGGGCTGGCTGACGGCATGGCTTAATCTGATCGGACTAATCACTGTGCTCGCCGCGATCAACGTCGGCACCTTCAATTTCTTTGTCGGCTCCTTCGGAGCGTTTTTCGGGATTGAGGCGGGCTATACGACGCAGTTGATTTTCCTGATCATCATGACGGGCATACAGGCGCTCATCAATCATCTTGGGATCAAGGCGACAACAAAGCTCACCGATCTTTCGGGCTATCTGATCCTTGGTGGGGCCGTGCTGCTCACCGTGGCATTGCTCGCCGGGGCCCAGTCATGGGATTTTAGCCGTTTGTGGACTTTCACAAACTTCTCGGGTCCAGCGGGCGGCGATGTCTGGCCTGCAACCAGTTCGATGATGCTGATTTTCTTCCTAGGGCTGTTGTTGCCAATTTACACACTCACTGGCTACGACGCTTCTGCGCACACATCCGAAGAAACCGTCGGTGCCGCAAAGAAGGTTCCAACCGCGATCATCCATTCGGTGTTTTGGGCGGCGCTGTTTGCCTGGATATTCTCCTGCGCATTTGTGCTGGCGATACCCGACATGGCCGAAGCGGCAAAACAAGGCTGGAACGTGTTCTTCTATGTGATGGACGCGACAGTGCAACCGACGCTCAAATACATCCTCTATGCCATCATCCTGATCGCCCAGTTCATTTGCGGATTGGCGACAGTAACGTCGGCTTCGCGGATGACCTTTGCCTTTGCACGGGACGACGGCTTGCCGGGATCAAGCTATCTTAAGACCATTAGCCCGAAATACCGCACACCGGTTCATGCAATCTGGACCAGTGCGGCGCTGGCGGTGGGCTTCACCTCATTCGCCGGAGCCTATTCGGTGGCGGTCGCGGTGACGTCGATTGCCCTCTATCTGTCTTATGCGATGCCGATAGCAGCCGGGCTGTTTGCCTATGGCCGCACATGGACACAGATGGGGCCATGGGACATGGGGCCAGCATTCCGCATCGTTGCAATATTGTGCATCGGGATTGCGGGTGTGATCTTCTATGTCGGGGTGCAACCACCCAATGATTTCGCGCTAAAAGTGCTTGGTGTGATCGGGGTGCTGACCGTTCTTGCCTGGTTCGGCATTGAAAACCGCAGGTTCCAAGGGCCACCGATTGGCGAGCGGATTACTGCCCGCGCCGCAGAAATCGCAGCGGCAGAGGCCGCAGTCGGCGAAGTGTAACCATGGGCCGGGCGAAGGGCGGCAGTGACGCCGCTCTTCGCCTCCCTTTTTCGGGAATGAACACAAGTGAAACCAGTTAAAGCGCCGCGCACTGCTGCCGATCTTAAATCCTATGTCGAGCAATCGGCGCTGCCCTATGCCAAGGTAGGAGTGTTCGATATCGACGGGGTGCTGCGCGGCAAATATATGACCCGTGACAAGCTCATCTCATCGCTCGACAAGGGCTTTGGCTTTTGTGATGTTATCATGGGGTGGGATTGCAAGGATCAATTGCTCGACAATTTGACAATGACCGGCTGGCACACCGCCTACCCCGATGCCGAGGCGCGGTTGCTGCCTGAAACCACGCGGCTGATCCCGTTTGAAGACAATATGCCGCTGGTTCTGGGTGAGTTCACCGGACATATGGAGGCGGTCTGCCCGCGATCGCTGCTACGCCGTATATTGGAACGCGCGGGGGCGATGGGGTACGGGGTCAAATCTTCGGCAGAGTTTGAATTCTTTGTCTTTGACGAAACCCCGCATTCGGTGCGTGCAAAAAATTACCGGAACCTAACCAACATCACGCCCGGCGATTTTGGCTATTCGGTTATCCGCAACACTGTCCACGCCGATTTCTATCATGAATTGATGGCGCTGTGCCTTGATATGGACATGGAGATTGAGGGGCTGCACACCGAAACCGGCCCCGGCGTGCTGGAGGCAGCGATCAAATTTGACGATGCGATGGCGTCTGCGGACAAGGCCGCCTTGTTCAAGACGATGACCAAAATTCTTGCACAAAAACGCGGCTGGATGGCAACATTCATGGCCAAATGGTCGAACGACTGGCCGGGGCAATCGGGCCATCTCCACATGTCACTGGTCGATAAAAAATCGGGCAAGCCGATATTCTATGACGAAACAAAGCCGCTCGGCATGTCCGATGCGATGCGCTGGTTTGTGGGGGGGCAACAGGCGCTGATGCCCGAACTGCTCAGCATGATTGCCTGTACGGTCAACAGTTATACGCGCCTCATCCCCGGCGCTTGGGCACCGACCAGCGCCAGTTGGGGTTATGAGAACCGCACCTGTGCGCTGCGCGTAATTGGCGGTTCCGCCAAGGCACAGCGGGTCGAATATCGCATCGCCGCCGCCGACATCAATCCTTACATCGCTTTCGCCGCCAGCATCGGGTCGGGGCTGTGGGGCATCGAGAATAAGATCGAGCCAACCAAACCGATTGCGGGCAATGCCTATGCTGAAAAATACCCGGCAAAATTAGCCCTACCAACAACCCTGTGGGAGGCGGCACAGCGATTGAAGGCGTCAAAGGCGGCACGCGACCTGTTTGGCGATAAATTTGTTGAACATTATGCCGCCACCCGCGAATGGGAGGAACGCGAAGCGCGCAAAGCCATCACCGATTGGCAATTGGCGCGGTATTTCGAAATTATCTGACCTTCAGGCCCAAACCCATAAACAGGATGCTCATGTCGCTTTTTACCTGCCTATCCCCTGTCGATAGCAAAATCCTTGCGTCGCGCCCCTTTGCCAGTGATGCGGACGTCGCCGCCGCCGTTGCTACTGCCCGCACCGCCATGCGCGAATGGCGAACGCAATCGATCAGCGCACGGGCCAGCCTATGTCAGGCGTTTGTGGATGCGATGCTGTCGATGGAGGCGGAGATTGTTCCCGAACTGGCAGGGCAGATGGGGCGGCCGGTGCGTTATGGCGCTGGCGAATTACGTGGGTTTGAGGAGCGCGCGCGCTATATGATTGCAATAGCGGGTGATGCTCTTGCGCCTGTCACTCCGCCAGAAAAACCGGGCTTTGAGCGCTTCATTGCGCGTGAACCGTTGGGCGTTGTGCTCACCGTCGCGCCATGGAATTATCCCTATCTCACCGCCGTCAATTCGGTGGTGCCGGCGCTGATGGCCGGCAATGTGGTCATCCTAAAACATGCCGCACAGACATTGCTGGTTGGCGAACGCTTCCAAATGGCGGCCGATATGGCAGGTTTCCCACGCGGCGTTCTGCAAAATCTAGCACTCAGCCACGAACAAACATCACAGCTTATCGGCTCGCATGGCATCGACATGGTCTGCTTCACCGGATCGGTTGAGGCCGGAAAAGTGATGGAGAGCGCGGCGGCCGGTGCCTTCATCCAAGTCGGACTCGAACTTGGCGGCAAAGACCCCGCCTATGTCCGCGCCGATGCCAATCTGGCCTATGCGATCGAAAATCTGGTGGACGGGGCGTTTTTCAATTCGGGGCAAAGCTGTTGCGGGATTGAGCGCATCTATGTGCATGAAAGCCTGTTCGACGCCTTTGTCGAAGGCTTTGTCGCGCTCACCAAAACCTATGTTCTTGGCGACCCGCACGATCCGGCGACAACGCTGGGACCAATGGTCAAAGCATCCGCCGCTGATTTCGTTCGCCATCAAATCGCGCAGGCAATTGCGGGCGGCGCGACGGCGCATATTGACCCGGCGACCTTTTCCCGCGACGCCGCAGCAACGCCCTATATGGCCCCGCAAGTCCTGACCGGCGTTACCCACGCCATGTCGGTGATGCGCGACGAAAGCTTTGGGCCCGTGGTCGGGATCATGAAAGTGTCTGGTGACGCGGAAGCCATTCACCTGATGAACGACAGCCCGTTTGGCCTGACCGCCTCTATCTGGAGTGAGGATATGGACGCCGCGCGCACCATTGCACCGCACATCGAAACCGGCACTATATTCCTCAATCGCTGCGATTATCTGGACCCCGGCTTGGCATGGACAGGCGTCAAAGACACGGGGCGCGGCGTGACGCTCAGCACGCTTGGCTATGACCATCTTACGCGGCCAAAATCCTATCATTTTCGTTTAAGTACAAAGGGTTAAAATGACCTCTCTCATTGGAAACTGGAACTATCCGACCAAAATATGGAGCGGACCGGGGCGGATAAATGACCTGGGGGCGGCGTGCGAAGTTGCCGGAATCACGCGGCCATTGATTGTCACCGACAAAGGACTGGCCGATAGCAGTATCATCGGAAACGTCTGTGCGGTGCTGGACAATTCGGGCCTCGCCCACGCCGTTTATGCCGAGGTGCAGGGTAATCCGGTGGGGCGCAATGTGGATGAAGGCGTCGCGCTGTATCGCGGCGGAAGGCATGACGGCGTCATCGCGGTTGGTGGCGGTTCGGGACTTGATGTCGGCAAGGCAATTGCCTTCATGGCGGGACAGACCAGGCCGCTTTGGGATTTTGAGGATGTCGGCGACTGGTGGACGCGCGCCGACCCCGACGGCATTGCTCCTGTCATCGCGGTGCCAACGACGGCTGGCACTGGATCGGAGGTTGGCCGTGCGTCGGTGATCGTCAAAGAAGATGTCCACGAAAAGAAAATCATCTTTCACCCCAGAATGATGCCCGTCGTGGTGATTGCCGATCCGCAACTGACCATAGGCCTGCCCGCGCATATTACCGCCGCAACCGGCCTTGATGCCTTTGTCCATTGCTTTGAAGCCTATTGCGCGCCGGGGTTTCACCCAATGGCCGATGGTATCGCGCTGGAAGGGATGCGTCTGGTCAAAGACTATCTGCCGCGCGCCTTTGCCAATGGCGGCGACATCGAGGCGCGCTCGCAAATGCTTGCTGCGGCAAGCATGGGGGCGACGGCATTTCAAAAGGGGCTGGGCGCGGTGCATTCCATCTCGCACCCGGTGGGGGCGTTTTACAACACGCACCACGGCCTGACCAACGCCATCGTCCTGCCCTATGTCATGCTTTTCAACCGCCCTGCGATTGAGGACAAGATGATCGCGCTATCGCGTTATCTTGGGCTGGAGGGCGATGGGTTTGACGCCATATATGCGTGGGTGCTCGATTTCCGCAAGCAATTGGGCATCCCGAACGGCCTTTCAGACATCGGCGTGACAGCCGATCAGGCAGACGTCATCGGCGACCATGCCCAACGCGACCCATCAACGGGTAGCAATCCGCGTATAACTACAGCGGCGGATATGACGGCGATATTCATCGCAGCTGTGGCCGCACCATAGCGGCACGGGCATTTATGTCTTGAGGGCTTGGGGGGTATGTGTTGGTTGCGGGGGTAGGATTTGAACCTACGACCTTCAGGTTATGAGCCTGACGAGCTACCGGGCTGCTCCACCCCGCGTCACCAACATGGGCCGCACGCAGCGGCCCAGAAACAGGTAAGGGGCGAGACCTCTTTCGAGATGTCGCCCCTAACATGTGAATGGTATCACCAACCCTGTATAAACGCGCGCGCCGGCTACAATGCCTGGCGACGACCTACTCTTCCAACGCTTAAGCGGTAGTACCATCGGCGCAGTCAGGTTTCACGGCCGAGTTCGAGATGGGATCGGGTGGGTCACTGACGCCATGGTCACCAAGCAATGAAGCCGGCGCGACAAAGGGCCAATTTCTTGGCCCCTAGCGTTCTGGGGGTGGTGTGCAATCGATGTCACTATTGGCTGAGAGTTTTGCCGCATCTACGACATTCCTATGCAGGACTGTCATTGATGGTGGGACTCTCAATGCGCGAAAAGAGCAATTAGGACCGGTTAGCTCCACGCGTTACCGCGCTTCCACATCCGGCCTATCAACGTGATGGTCTATCACGGCTCGATGAAATCTAATCTTGAGGGAGGCTTCCCGCTTAGATGCTTTCAGCGGTTATCCCGTCCATACATAGCTACCC